>JABLTO010008589.1_pt1 | contig 85708 bp, 88 predicted proteins | sample 7160091 | NCBI WGS metagenome assembly JABLTO01 (sample SAMN14651225, study PRJNA627086) | human gut metagenome | isolation source: feces | host: Homo sapiens | reverse complement strand
GCTACGAGTCCTTGCACTCATGCGATTGAACCGCCGTGTACCGGTCGGTACGCACGGTGGTGTGAGAGGTCGGCTCTACTATTTATTTAGGGGAGACTCCTACTCGATTAGCAATTCTCGCAAAAGCGGTCACTCCTTTACAGCAGGTGTATAATAGGCATGCCCCAATTTATCCACCGCGCTGCTTACACTTTTTCATTGAGAAATAGTATTTATTCTACAAAAAATCTTTTTAATCATAAAAAGCAGTAACAACGAAGGAGAAACTTTATTTATCAGCATTGCTTGGAAAATTTATCTATCGTTTGGAACGAAAGTATGCGGAATAATTTTTCTGCTTTCATATTTTATATTCCAGTGCTTGCATCAGGTATTTTATCCATGAATACAGATCTGGACACTTTAAGGCTGAACAGACATTCGAGGATGATGCAGAACGCAACCCTTTCGTGGCTGGCATTGCTCGCTATCTGCAAGCGATTGCAAAAAATGATTGCAGCAGCCGAACCCGACCGCTTCAATCTGACCAATACCATTATCAGTACCATTAACCGGGTGGGATGCTATGGGATTCGGAGTGAAATTGTTGTGCTGGATGGTGTACTGCGTATTCCAGATGGTACATGATGGGACGCAGGGGGAAACAAGTGACGCGCTTCGAATCCGCTATGCTCCACGAGCCGAAATCCTTGGAGATGCAAGGGTTTCGGCTTTTTTTGTGCTGCTGTATACCCACACCGTACCCACAAACGCTTTCTTTTCCGTACCCACGAAAAACTGCTATGCGCTCAATTCTGCGTTTCTTACAGCGTGCCGATGAATTTCTCCATCTTGGCTGCCGCGTTTTGCGACATATGGTTGCTGACGTGTCCGTAGGTGTCGAGCGTGAAGGCGACGGTTGCATGTCCGAGTGACAAGGAAAGCGTCTTGAAGTCAATTTCGCTTTGGATGGCAAGCGTGGCGTAGGTGTGGCGAATATCGTGGAAGCGAACCTCCGGACGGTTGAGCTTGCCAACCAGTGCCTTGAAGTGAACATACAGCGTCTTAAAACGGATGAACATGCCGTTGTCACGAGTGAAAACCATGTCGTACACATTGTCCCATGATGAACCTGCGAGCAGACGCTGCCGGTTCTGCTTCTCTTTGGCTTGCCTCAATGCGTCCATCACGGATGGCGCGGGATGAATCGTGCGCTCTTTGTGGTTTTTCAGTGAAGTGAACATCATTTTGCCCTTGTCAGGCCCAGAAGCAATGCGCACAAACTGACGGTACACACGAATAGTCCCCTTCGCAAAATCAATGCAACGTCGACTGCTCTTTTCGGTAAATTCTTTTGCTCTCATGTTTTATTCAGCTTTCAACAGACAGCATAGTCTGTTTTGCCCATTACTGAAATCACTGCTTTTCGCAGCATAGACACGCCCTCTCGAATATGCTATAATACCCCCATCATCCCCCATACGAAAGGAAGAACACCGCCATGCTCCTATTCCCCGCAGCAATTCTGACCATCTCCGACGAAAGCGACCGCGACTTCATGAAGCACCTGTACATCAACCATGCCGCACGGATGTTCCGCGTGGCGCGGGCGCTGACGGACTCCAAGCAGGACGCGGAGGACGTGGTTGGCGAAGCGTGCGTGGCGCTGATTCGCAAAATTTCGCTGCTGAGGACGCTGGAGCGTAACGTTTTGGAGGGGTACATCATTTCCACGGTGAAGAACGCGGCGTATGCGCTGCACCGCAGGCGGAAATCGCGGAAAGAAGCAGACGACGGCGAGACGATTCTGCCGCAGATTGCGGATGATGAGGCAGCGCCGGATGCGCGGATTTTGCAGCAATGCACGATGAACGCGCTGGTGGATGCCATGCAGCGGCTGCCCGAAGCGGATCAGGTCGCGATTCGGATGAAGTATTTCGAGCAGCGCAGCGCGCGGGAGATTGCGGCGGTGCTGGGGATTCAGGAGGGGCATGTGCGCGTGCGGCTGAATCGCGCGCGGAAGCGGCTCTACGACATGTTGAGGGAGGATGCGGAGTGAAGCAGGAGAAAATGCGGACGCCGGAGGAAAATTACGAAGCCGCCGCGCTGGAACTCGCCGCCTACCGCCTGATGCAGCGGGAGCAGGATGACATAGACACGCCGGATGATGCGGCGGCGGAGAGTATGCCGCGAATGCTGAAAATGATTGACCGTCAGCTGACGAAAAAGCAGCGCCACGATCGGTTCTGGAAGCAGACGGTGCGCGTGCTGAAAACGGCGGCGATGGTGGTGCTGGTGCTGAATATGGCACTGACGATTGTCGTCGCCAGCACGGGCAAGGTTCAGGTGCGCTTTCTGGACTTGGTGATGCAGGTGAACGACTCCTACATGGACATCCGCTATCAGCCGACGGAGACGGAAGCGACGATGCCGGAGGATTGGAAAACGAACTACTTTCCGTCGTACATCCCGGACGGGTACACGCTGGCGCAGTATGTGTCGGATGAAAACTTCGGCTTTCTGGAATATCGAAATGAACAGGGCGAGCGGATGGAAATCCACATCGGCGGCAAAGGCGCGGGCATCAACCTGAACTCGAAGGGCGCGGAGATTGACCACGTTTCCCTGCACAATACGGTGGCGACGGTACTGTATCAGGCAAGTGGGTCGGTGGATTTGGTCTGGTCGTATGGCGACCAATACTTCGTGGTGGAGGCGTGCGACTACGCAACCGCCTACGCGGTTGCGCAGGGGCTGAAAATTATCTGGAAATAATCGAATACGGCTGTAACGCTGCGCCTCTTTTCGCATTTACTGAGTAGATAACGAAAGGAGGCGTATTTTGATGCGCAGCAAGGAAAATCGGAAGTTTTTACTGCTCTGTCTGCTGATGCTGCTCCTCTGCACGTCCTGCGCATCCTCATCACAGAATGCGGATGGCAGCCCGCTGGAATTTTTCAACCGCCGTGTGCTGGAAAATCCAGAATGGACGCTGAAAGCCGTGACGGAGCTGGGCAAGTACCGCGCAGAATCTATCTGCTCGGACGGTGAGCATCTCTATGTGCTGTGCCGGGAGCAGAATCAGATTTTGAAGCTGGATGCGGACGGCGAATTTCTTGGCTTCATCGGCAGTGTAGGCAGTCAGCCGGGACAGCTGTATCAGCCGGCGGCAATGGCGTGGGACGGGCAGTACCTCATTGTCGCAGAGCAGGGGAATCTGCGCCTGCAAGCCTTCACGCCTGACGGCGCGTCCGTTTTCACCCGCCCACTGCCTGTGAACGCGGAACAGCGGGCGTTCGTCAGGAGTGTTGCGCCTTGCGGGGCGGACTATCTGGTCTGCCTCTTCTTTCCGTATGACAAGGACGCGGACACGGTCTGGCGCTTGAATGCGGACGGCACGGCGCAGCCGCTGATGAAGAACGTCCGCGGGATTTTCACGTGGAATCAGGAAAACGTGTACCTGCTGGAAGACCTCGTGTACGCTGGGGAAGAGAACGTCAGCTACCAGACGGGCGCGGGGACGGTGTGGCGGCTGGATGCGGGGGCGCTCGTCCGTCAGGCGGTGCTGCCGTATGGGTATGTCGCGACGAGCGCCGTGCCGGGGGATGGGCGCTGGTATGCCGTCAACAGTTCGTTTTATTCGCTGGACTGCTTTGATAGCGCTTGGCAGTACGTTTCGACGGGGCTGATGCTGGTGAATCAGGAGAAAAACGTGCTGTATGAGGGGCAAAGCCTGTCGCTGGCGCGGTGCAAGGGGCAGCTGATGCTTCTGTCCACCAGCAGCGGCACGCTCTACCGCGTTCAGGAGAATGCCCATGATGCGCAGTGAACGGGCAAAGTTTCTTTTCGGGGAGACGGTGCGGACGTTCCGCAAGTGGCGGTATTACGGCTTGCTGCTGATGCTGAGCGTCGCATTCGGCAGCGTGATGATGCTGGTCATGCTGGATTTGTTTTCGCGGGAAATGAGCATGGTGGATGCGCAGTTTGTGCAGCCGGAGCGCATTATCCGCTATGCGTGGTGCGATTCAGCGTTTGACGCAGCATTTGATGCGCTGGACGATGACGGCATTGCAGCAAAATCGCAGTTTTACACACGAGACGAGTGGGTGATGAGTCCGGCGGAGTCGCGCGTGCTGCGGGTGTCGCATGTGGACGATGCGTATTTGGCGCTGGCGGGGCAGGACTTGGTGGCGGACGCGGTGGCGCTGGATGAGGCGTACTTGTCCGTGTTTGCGGTGCAGGAGGGGGACACGCTGACCATCGGCGGGCAGGCGTACCGCGTGACCGTGCGGCGCGGCTTGCTGGACATGGAGCAGCAGGTGCTCATCCGGCGCAGGGACGGCGAAATCCCGCAGGGCGTGCCGTCGATGCAGTGCGCTTTGCGGGTGTCGGACGGGAAAATCCGCGAAGATGTGCGGCGCGGCGTGGAAAGTCAGCTGAACGGACGCGTGATTTTCGGCAACGTGCCGGAGATTCCGACGGGGATGATTCGCTGCGTGTACCCGGACGAGGCGAACCGCGCCGCACTGGACAAGCAGCGGGCAAATCTGCGATTGTACACCATTTTCGCCCTCCTGATTTTCCTGTACGTCACCTTGCAGACGACGAACACGGCGCGGTGCTTCGCCAGCCGGACGGCGCGCGAATGGGCAATGCTGCGCCTGTTCTGCGGGATGTGCATCAGCAGGGTGATTTTCTTTTGCGGTACGCTGATGTGCGCGTTCGCGGGCGTGCTGCTTGCGTGGGGGCTGCTGCCGCTATTTTTCCGCGCGATTGGGTCGGGATTCTATGTGCCGCAGGAGTCAGCAGCGGCGCTGCTGGAAATGCTGCCGCTGCTGGCGCTGCTCAGCCTCGTGATGACGCGGGCGGCGCTGTGCCCAAAGCCGCTCGTGCAGCAGCTTTCGGGCGCGTAAGGGAGGGAGCACATGCGATTTGCACTTTGTCAGGTGCTCCGGCGGCTGATCTCCCGGAAGGGGCGCGGCATTCTGGAAATGCTCCAGATGATTTTGAGCTTCTTTCTGATGACTTGCTGCCTGAACCTGTTTCTTTCGACCTCGGCGCTGGGGGCGCGGGAGGACATCAGCGACCATACCGTTTCGCGCATCCAATGGACGCAGCGGACAAGTGGCGGGCTGCTTCAAAACGGCTATGCGGGGTTTTCGCGCGACGATTACGAAGCCGTCCGCACAGTATCATCCGCCGAACTGGTTTATGCGACGTGGTACAGCACGCTCGTTCAGCCATCCGCGCGAACGGAAGCGTTCAAGGAGATTTTTCTGATTTTCGCGCCGCGTGATTCACTGCCGCTTCTGGGCGAAATCACCCTCGCCGACGCGGATATGCCGATTTACCACGCATCCGCCGTCGGACTGTCTGCCGAAGCCGCCGATGCACTGGCGCGGGCGCAAACGGCAGGCGAATGCTACGCGCTGAACCCCGGCAGTATCGCCCAGAACCTCCTGCGCAGCGGCTACGCGCGCGAGGACATTTCGCTGACGAACGTGTTCGCCGTGCCGATGGAGTACATGGCGGATTTCGACGCGGCGGACACGCTGAGCGTTTACCTCACGGCAGATTTTGCATCAGCGGACGCGCAAGCCATCGTCTGCCTGCTCCACCAGCATCACCCGACCGGCATCGAATACTGCGTCCTGCCGATGAACAGCCGCATGACCGTCAGCTTAGACCGCGCGAGCGATCAGGCGCGCGATTTTATGATGTACTCGACGATTCTGCTGGCAGCGGTGTCGATTGGGCTGATTGGCTCGATGCTGACGTGCTGGTCAAAGCGGAAGAAGGAATACGCCGTGCTGCGCTGCCTCGGCGTGCCGGAAACGACGCTGGCGTTCGAGAGTGTGATGGAGATGGTGATTCCGTTCCTGCTTTCGGGGGTCATCGGCGCAGTGCTGGGGGCGATTGCGTCACCTCATATCACAGTGGGAGAAGTCGCCGTGCATGGGAACATACAGGCGATTGCCGCACCGATTCTCTTTGCCACGGTGGCTGGCGCACTGTTGTCCCTGATTCTCCTGCACCAGCAGCGGCATGTCGTGCTGGCGGCGATACTGCGGTACAATGAGTAAAGGAGCAACACATGATTCAGCTTTCAGAAGCAAAGAAAATCTACGGAAAGGGCGAAAGTACCGTCCATGCGCTGTCCGGCATCACCCTGACCATTCAAAAGGGTGAATTTGTCGCCATCACCGGCAAATCCGGCTGCGGCAAAACAACGCTGCTCAACATCATCGGTCTGCTCGATAATCTGACCGAAGGACACTATACCCTCAACGGTCAGGACGTTCGCCACCTCTCCGACAAGGCAAAAGCCCGCCTGCGCTTCCAAACCTTCGGCTACATCTTCCAGTCCTTCAATCTCCTTTCCTCCCACACCGTGGCGGAAAACGTGGCGCTCCCGCTGGGTTACGCGGGCGTGCCGAAGCAGGAGCGTCTGGCGCGTGCGGCGGAAATGCTGCGCAAAGTCGGTCTGCTGGATAAGATGAAGGCGTATCCGAACGAGCTTTCCGGCGGACAGCAGCAGCGTGTGGCGATTGCGCGTGCGCTCATCAACCACCCGCCCATCATTCTGGCGGACGAACCGACGGGAAATCTTGATAGCCGCAGCAGTGCGCAGATTATGGATATTCTGGCAGAACTGGCTGATGAGGGGGCGACGCTGCTGCTCGTGATGCACGATGCGGGGGTGGCGAAAAGGGCGGGGAGGAGAGTCGGGATGGAGGACGGGAGGATCAGCGAAGAGGGCTGATACGTCCTTGTTATTGCGGCTGTGTTTAACGAAATTGTGTAATAACAAATGAGTGTAGGACACATATTTGCTGGAATTGCGGAGCTGATGGATGATGCAGTTCTGAATTTCCGTCTTGGGAAAAACGGCTTCAATGGCAGCGGAAAAGCCGGTTAAATTGTCCGTGCAGGCGATGAAAATGTCCTCAATTCCCCGGTTTTTCAGGCTGTTTAGCACCGTTGCCCAATATTTGGCGCTTTCATTTTCACCGACCCACATGCCCAGAACGTCTTTCCTACCATCCAGATTAATGCCAATGGCGATATACACCGCCTTCTTCACGATTTGACCTTCGCTGCGGACATGGTAGTGGATGGCATCCATGAAAACTACCGCGTAGATGCTTTCCAGCGGCCGCTGCTGCCATTCTTTTGCGATGGGGAGAATTTTGTCCGTGATACGGCTTACGGTCGTGTCGGACACCTCTACGCCGTAGATATCCCGAATATGGGTCTCAATATCCGGCGTGGTCATGCCTTTGGCGTACATGGACAGGATCTTCTCCTCGATGTCCTGACTGATGCTGGTCTGATTCTTCTTCAGGAGCTGCGGCTCAAACTCCCCCTGTCTGTCCCGCGGGACAGACACCTCCACATCGCCGAAGCTGGTGCGCAGGGTCTTGCTGCTGTGTCCGTTCCGGCTGTTGTCTGTGTTCTTGTTTTTGTAGTCGTACCTGCTGTAGCCCAGTTCGTCGTCCAGCTCCGCATCGAGGCCGTTTTCCATGAATTCGGCAATCGTCTCCTTGAACAGCCTCTGGATGTCGTCCATGCTGCCGATGTTCGCCAGCTGCAGCAGCTCACGAATCTTTTCCCTGCGGGCATTTTCTTCCGGGCTGCGTTTCCTTCTTGCCATACGAAAACATCCATTCTCGTGCTTCTATTATACACTACTTTCGAGGTTTACACAAAGTATGGGATAGGCTCAGCACCGTGTACCGAACGGTACGCACGGTGCGGTGAGAGGACGGGGGGTTAATCACCCCCTCCTACTCGATTGTTACTCGTTATGTGCCGACATCTTCCGTACAATCAGGATTCCCATCAGCAGAATAGCGCCGTATATGCCCAATTGCAGCCACTGTGTTTCCTGCCCGTTGCCGCGGTCCGGGCGTGTGAAGCCCTCCGGCGGTGTTCGGCTTGTGTCGGGTGTGCTTGTGGTCATATCGGGCGCTGCGCTTTTTGCCGCTTCCGGAGCGGTGCTGGTCTGCGGCTGTGCGGGACTGCCGCGGCTGCCGCCAAAGGAAGCGTCGTCCGGCGGGGTGAACCCGCTCGGCGCTGTCCCCTGCGCGCTGCCCGGCATAGTGAACCCAGTCGGCATCGTAAATTCGCCTGCGCCGCCGAAGTTCATGCCGCCGCCCTTGCCGCTGTTCATGCTGCCCATGTCCGATGTCGTAATGTCGCTGGCATCCACCAACGCATCACTGTTCTGCTGCCCCTGCGAGGTGGACGGAATCGAGCCATCCAACTGTCCACGGATGCTCTGTGCGCGCTTGTCGCAGAAGGTTTGCAGGGTTTCGACCGCCTTCTCGAATTCTTCCATCGTGTAGAATTTCGAGGAATCCTGTTCCAGATACGGTGTAATCATCTCCTGCACACGGGTGATTTCCTGCGCGAGCCAGCCGCTGTCGAAGTTTTCCGCGATAAACTGGCTGTATGCGTCATGGTATGCCGAGAGGTCATCGTCATCAGCGAAAATCCATGCAATCAGCGGGCGCGAATCCACCGTGCCGCCGCTGACGGGCGAATCAATCGGCGAATTGACGGTGGAGGTTGCATCCTGCGCGGCAGAAAATCCGCCGAAGGAAAGGTTGTAGTCCCACGGGATGATACATAGCTGACCATCTTCCTCGTAGAGGTAGTAGTTATGCACCATCATGCCCGTGTAGCTGTCATCGTTGCAGAGAAAATTGTGCACGACCAGATAGCGAATGACTTCGTTCCTATCCACGACGCTTTCAATGTCCTCCTGCGCGTTCAGCTTGCGCAGCGATTCAATCAGGCGCGCCTTGTCCTTCTTGCTGATTTTCGTCTTGGCGTTGTTGAATATGTTGCTGTAACTGTCCGGGTCGTCGTCGGAATAAATCAGCTTCACGTCATTGCTGCCCATGCCGAAGCTGAAACCGCCGCCTGGCATGGAAAACGTGCGGCGCGTGGTTGTGCCGTCCGTATCCGCGTCAGTCGAATCACTGGTCGCGCCACCGAACGAGAAATTCGGCATACTTGGCGGATTCTGCGCGCGGTCGCCGCTGGACGGTGCGAAATCGCCGCCGGAGGGGAAATTCGCGGGGGCGCCGGAGGATGGCGCGAATTCATCCGCTGATGAATCGGGTGCGCTGGGCTGGCTGCTGCTGTCCGGCATGGTCGGCGCGCTCTGCGGCGCATTGCCCGAAGTGTCGGAATCATTCGACGCATCGCTGCTTGTGCTGAACTGGGAGAAGTCAAATTCCTTGCCGTTGCCGCGTCCGCCGCCGAAAGACAGGCTGTCCGGTTTGTACAGTTCGCCCTTGGACATGCCGTTGCGTTCGAGGAACCCTTCTTCGACGCCCTCCACCGCCAGATACAAGCCCCACGGCTCGCCGTTGACGCTCAACTGCACGAAGCTGCACAGCGGCGTTGGCACGCCCATGCGGTTCATCAGTGTATATGCCAGATAATCCTTCATCATCGTAGCGTCCTGAATCAGGTTGTTCAGGCTCAACTTGTCAAGGCTATGGTACGTCATGCCCTTCACATAGTGGTCGAACTCCACCTTGAAGGAATAGCGCGTCGAACCCAGCGTCGCCACGGTAGACAGGGAAGTATTGCCTTTGGCGCGGATGGCGACGCTTCCGTACTTCTCGCCGTCGATGGTGATGCTGCATTCCATGTAGGTTTCGGTCGTCGCCGTATCAATCAGCTCATCCCAATTGTCCATCGTGATGTCGATGGTATGCACATAGCTCTGGTCAAACAGCAGGTCTTCATAGCCCATCGTATGGCTTCCGTTGCCCTGCACGGCTTCCACGCGCCCCCACAAAAGCAGCGCTGCCACCAGCATCAGCACTGTCACCGACATGGTCACGCGGTTCAGGCTCTTTGTTTTCAGCATGGGTATCACCCCATATAGTCGCCGTTGTAGCTCACCAGCACGGCGCTCTGAACGCTCGGCATCTCGGACAGCGCGGTGATGAAGTTCGTGTCGTCGTTCTTGAGCGTCACCTCATATGTCAGCTCAATTGCACCCTTCTGCGCGCTCTTGCTCTTGACGCTGTGCTTGCCCGTGTTCGCCTTCAGGTACTCCGCCACTTTGCTCTCCGTCTCGCCGTCCACGCAGGAAACGACCGCGATAAACGGTTTCTGCGCTGCCTTGCGGTTGCAGAACACAACCAGAATCACGCCGATGATGATGCTGCCGATGACCGCCAGTGGAATCATCCCTGCCGCCAGCACGATACCGCCCGCAATCGCCCAGAACAAGAACGCAATGTCCATCGGCTCCTTAATCGCCGTGCGGAAGCGGACAATCGACAGCGCACCCACCATGCCCAGCGAAAGCACGACGTTGGACGTGACAGCCAGAATCACCATTGTGGTAATCATCGTCATGGCAATCAGCGAACCGCCGAAGGACTGCGAGAAAATGACGCCCGCATACGTTTTGCGGTAGACAAAGTAGATGAACAGCCCCAGACAGAACGAGAGAATCAGCGCAATTGCCATATCGGGAATAGAAACGGCGGTGATGTTTTCGAGGTAAGAGGACTTGAAGATGTCGTTGAAGCTCATGTTGGTATGTCCTTTCTATTTTTTTGATGATTATTGGTAGACCCGGCAGACGGCGTACTTCGAGAACGAGGCAGGCGTTCGGCTTTTGAGCGCCGCCGCGCGCCGGATGACATTGGGCAGATATTCGTCCCACTTAACTTCCAGCAGCGTCACGTCCTCCGCGATGGGCAGCGTCAAACCGCGTGGGTTCAGAAAATCCCTCGGCGAACCCGTGCGGATGTTCCAGTCAATGGTCACGCGGACATTGCCGGGTACGTACACAAACGGAACGCGCTGATACGCCACGACAGTTTTGGGCATCAGGCGGTTCACCTTCATTTCCACATACAGCATTGTCAGCAGCGGGCGATTGCTTGTCACCAGCCACGCAATGTCACCGCTCAGGATGCGTGTGACTTCGTCCTGCGTCAGGCGCTCCTGCAATTTGTAGCCCACGCCGTCGCGCTTCATCTTGCATTCCAGCATGATGTAGCTAAGGTCGTCGTTGTAGTACCGGATGCGGAATTTGCGCCGCTCATTCACGCCGTCAAGCTTCTCGTGCAGGGCGGTATCCAGCGGGTCGTCAAAGTAGAGACTGCGGATGTCGTAGCACCCTCGCGCAGCAGCGTGCGCATCCAGCTTCGCCACGGCGCTGAGGTTCGCGCGAATCGCCGCTGCGTCGCCGGGGGAAATGATGTGCTTGATTTCGTGCCGATAATCCATGTGCTTGCTCCTTTCATGACATCATTTTGTTCTGCGGCTGTCTGACCGCGTCCATGTTCTACGATACACTTTCTGTGTGTTTTCCGTGTGAACATGTCCTGAATGTCCACTGAAATTACATTTTCATACATTTCTGCATTTTTGGACACCTTCCCAATTGTATTGTATCACCCATCCCCTCCGCCGCATCAGGAAGATGCTGCACTGTCTCGTCCAAAATCCGCCTCTCGGCTGCCTCCTTGCAAAGATCCAGCACAAACAGTTGTAAAATCCTGTACTGTGCTGGATTTTTGCGGAAGTTGTGTTATACTGATGATAAGAGATTGTTCGGGGGGTGAACCCATGTATCGCGTGCTGATTGTCGATGACGAAATGCCGGCGCTTCGCTTTGTGCAGAGCATTATCGAGCGGTTCGCAACGAATTTTCAGGTCGCCGGTGTCGCCACCAGCGGGGAGCAGGGATTTCAGCTTCTGGAACAGCAGATGTTCGATCTGCTCATCACCGACATCGGGATGCGGGGCATGAACGGCATTGAGCTGGCGCAGGCGGCGCGCGCCATGCAGCCGAATATCCGCATCGTCATCATCAGCGGCTACGGGAAATTTGAGTATGCGCAGGGCGCGATTCAAGCCGGGGTGGATGATTATCTGCTCAAACCCGTCAGCATCAGCAAAATGACCGCCATCTTGGAGAACTTGGAGAAAAAGTTAGACGCGAACCAGTCCGACCTGAACGCGACGCTGCTGCCCGCCATCGCCTGCAAGCAGCCGTATTCGCAGGAGAGCGCCGCGCAGCTGTATCGGAACAAGGCGTTCCACTTCGCGCTGGTTCGCTGGGGCAATCTCGATATGCGGCTGCCGAAAACACTGGGCGCGTCGTCGATGGTGTATCCGCAGGATGCGCACTTTCAGGTGCTGCGCGGGCGGGACGAGGACGAGCGGATTCTGGTCGCCGCCGACGGGACGGTCGAGGACTTCCTCAGCAATCTGTGCGTCTACATGACCAAACCCGGTCATATGCCCACTTGGACAGCCGTCTATTCCACCCTTTCGCGCGAAATCGAGGCGCTGCCCGGCTTCGTTGATTTGTCGCTGGAACTGCTCTACCGCAATACAGTCATCGGCAAGCACCAAATCATCCGCTTCGCCGGGGAAAGTGCCAAGTATGAGCCGATGCGTCTGCCTGCCGCCGACCTGAAACAGCTGAATTATTTCATCAGCATGAGCAAATTCCACATGATTAAGGAGTATTTGAGCTCGCTGGCAGTCGCGTGGGAGCGGGAACAGATGCCGCAGGTGCAGGCATGGCACATGACAAGGCAGATTATCTGCGAAGCCGTTGCCGCCTATGCGCCGCTGAACAATCGGCTGGAAGAAACGCTAAATGAGTTCAGCGACCTCATCCGCTGTGCGTCGTCCTACGGCGACCTGATGTACAGCACCTACGCCCTGCTGTTTGAGAACGGCAACGTCCGCGATCGCAAGCTCTCCACGCAGGAGCTGCACGACTACGCGGTGCAGTACATCCGGGAGAACTACGCCAAGCCGCTGAGTATGCAGAGCGTATGCGAGGAAGTCGGCATTTCACAGACGTATTTGAGCCGCCTGTTCCGCAAGTACAGCGACACGACGTTCAATGCCTTCCTGACGCGCTGCCGCATGGAAGCCGCCATCAAGCTCTTGCAGGAAAAGCCGAATCTGCTGCTGCGCGACGTCGCCATCTGCGTGGGCTACGAGGATTCGCGCTACTTCACCAAGGTGTTCCACCAATATACCGGCAAGCCGCCGTCGCAGTTCACCGGGAAAGGGTAATCAGCGGGCGCACACGTTTCTCATGCGTGTGTCCGCTTTTTTCGCTGCCTATAACGAAGGAGAATGTTCCGTGAAACTAAGCTGGAAAATGACGCTGATTTTCTCCATCATGATGCTCGCTGCCCTGTTTTCCATGTCCATGTATGCCTCCGAGCTGACGGTCAATGGGGCGAATGCCTTCACGAAGGCGCGCTTTTTCAGCATGAGTTCCAGCATCCAGCGCAGTTTGGAGCAGGATGTTTCGATGATGAGCATCACCATGCAGGAGCTGACGGAGAACCCCAGCTTCATGGCGGCGCTGAACCAGATGGTGCGCGACGACAGCACCGACCAGAAGGTTGGCACTGCCGCCCGCCGCGCCGCCTTGCAGCAGCTTTTGCAGTCGCCGCTGGTGGACAAGTTCGCCCGCGTGTCCTTCTATACCCGCGACGGCTTATTCCTCTCGAACTACATCGACAAAGACCCGCGCGTGGACACGGAAAGCGCTTCCTTCAAGCGATACATCCAAACGCTTCCGTGGCTGGATGACGCGGACAATACATCGGGCTTCGTCCTCCTCTCTCCACACCCGGATTATTTCTCCCCTACCAATCAGGAACGTTCTATCTACGGCATTGTGCAGGCGGTGCGGCATCATGGGCGCATCATCGGCTATCTGCAAATCAGCGATGACGCCGAGACGCTGACCAATTTGATGACGTTTGTGGACAACAGGCAGGTTTGCGTCGAAGCCGTGTTCGACAACGGGCAGCGGCTCTTTTCCAGCATGGGAACGTTTCTGCCTTGGTCAGACGATGTGCCGGAAAATGCGTTTACTACCGTTACACTGAGCAATGGCGAAAGCCGATCCGTGCTGCATACGCACATTGCGCCGCTCTCGCTGCATCTCTACATCAGTCAGGACGGGAATATCATCACCAATGCGGATGCACAGCAGCGAATCAATCTTTTCCGCCGCGCGCTGCTGATTCTGGCGATGGCAGGCGCGCTGATTATGCTCGTGTCGATGGGGCTGACCCGCTCCATCCGCAAATTGACGCGCAAGCTGCGGCAGATTCCCTACACCAGCATGGTGCATCCAGAAACGATTCAGCTCAATCAGCTGCTTTCCAACGTCACTTCGCCCCGCGACCGTGAAACGCACGAGCTGGAACAGGTGTTCAACCACCTGATGACGCGCCTGCACGAAAGCACCACGAACGAAATGACGCTGCGCGAAGGAACGCTGCAAGCCCAGCTGAATGCCCTGCAAGCGCAGATCAATCCACACTTTATCTACAATACGCTCAACATCATCTCCGCGAAGTCGATGGAAAGCAGCAACTACGACGTTATCGAAATCTGCGACCAGTTTGCGCAGATGCTGCGCTATTCCACGGACATGTCGTCCCGCACGGCGACGATGGCGGAGGAAATTGAGAATGTACACAACTACCTGATGCTCGCCAAGGCGCGGTACGAAAACAATCTTGAATTTGCTATCAATGTGCCGGAGAATCTGGGCAGCATCACTGTGCCGAAACTGACGCTCCAGCCGCTGGTGGAAAACGCGCTGATGCACGGCTACAACGGCTACAACGAGCTGCGGAAGCTGACCATCACGGGGCGCATCGAGGACGAGAAGCTCATCCTGTGCATCCGCGACAACGGCACGGGTTTTTCCGAGGACAGGCTGCAAAAGCTGCAAGAGGGCATCCGCCGCATTGAGAACGGCACACTCTCGATGGAGGAATCCGGCGGACACATTGGGCTGCTGAACACCTGCCTGCGCCTGCACTTTTACAGCAACGGGCAGATGCACATCAGCATTCACAATGACAGCGGCGCGGTGATTACGATGGTGATGCCCTGCGGGATGCAGGAAAACCAAGAGGCGTGACGGCAGTGTCGCCTATACAGAGAGGAGACTTCCCCTTTCCGAGGAAGTCTCCTTTTGCTTGCCGATTATTCCACAATGGTAATGGTCTTCGTCAGTGTGCCAACCGTCAGGGTGTGTTCGCCGGGCTGGTCGATGGTCAGTTCCATTTCCACCACGCGCCAGTCTCCGCCGTTGACTGCCATGATTTTTTCCGCGATGACTTCGCCGTCGCAGATCGCCTGCACGGTCGTAATGCCGTCGTCGCCGTTGTTCCACAGCAGGACATACGCCGTGAACGGCACGCCAGCCTTGGTTTCCACAATGGATTCATAGCTGGTGCTGGTCGAACCGTTGGATCCCTCCGTCACTACTTCGTGCGTCGCGCGCGGCAGCACCAGCGTGTCGTAGACGAAATCCGGCTGCGCGCCGTACTTCATGCCGTACTGATACTGCATCAGCGGGTCGCCCCAGTTGCCGGGAACGGTGTGGTTCTCGCTGGTCTTCATCATCGCCAGCAGCATCATGCGCACATACTGGTTCGCGCCCTGATCGCCCGCCAGATCCTTCCACTGCGTGTCGTCCATCGCTTCGTCGCGCGCCAGTTCCTTGACGACCATGCCTGCCGGTTCCGCGTCGCCGAAGAGCAGCTGCGCGAACACAATCGGTTCAGTGGTCGTGATGAAGCCGCCCGCGCCCGTGCCGTGGTCCGCCGGACGGGAGAAGGTCAGCGCCAGCAGAGCATCCGCGTTGGCGACCATGTAGGTGTTGGGGTCAATGTGATTCGCCACGATGACCAGCTTCTTGCCGGCATCCTTGGCATCCTCGATGATGAGTTCCGCCGCGTCGTTGATTTGCGTGCAGTCCGCGATGACCACGTCCGCCGCTTCCATGTCCTCCACCACCGTGGCGAAGTCCGGCAGAACCTTCTTGTAGGCTTCCAGCGTCATGGCAGAAGCCGTAGAGCCGATGTAGACCTTGATGCCCTTGCTCAGCGGCAGGAGGTTGTCATCGTTCTTCATCAGAATCGCGGATTCCGCCTGCAGCTGACGTTCCAGCGCCACCACTTCGGGGTTGCGCGCTGCCATCAACGTATCGGTATCGGTGATTTCCCACGGATTCGCGATGTATTCCGCAGAAGCCGCAATCGCCAGCGCCTTGTTCGCGTCAGAATAGGGATTCTCGAACAAATCCATCTCGAACTTGTCCTTCAGGACGCGGTAGCAGGTCTCATAGCAGCGTTCTTCCGAAATCAGACCCTGCTTGAGTGCTTCTTCGATGCCAGAACGGGACGCCGAACCGCCGTGGCCGTCGCTCTCGTAGTCGCAGGCGAACGCGCCGATCTGATCCAGACCGTTGTTGATGACCATCGCGTAGCGTTCGGGGATAGACAGGCTCAGCACGTCGATGCCGTCCACCGTCACGCCCGTGGAGTTGCTGTCGCCCTGATCGCCCCAGTCGGAGACGATGATGCCCTCAAAGCCGAGCGTCTTGCGCAGGTAATCCATGGTTTCCTTATCGTAGTCCACATGGACGGTGTTGGTCAGACCGGTATTGTAGCCGTTGGTCATGACCCACTTCGGATTCGCGGACAGGGCGATTTCCCACGCCTTCATCCAGTTGTCCACCGTCTGCGCATCACTGCGCGCATCCGCAAAGGAGGAGTCGCCGCCGCGCGCGATGAAGTGCTTCATGCACGCTTCCACGCCGCCCTCGACTTGCAGGGCGAGGGTTTCTTCCTTCGTCATCGTGCCGGCGTATTCCGGGTCTTCGCCGTTCCAGCTGCCCAGCTCCTGTCCGTAGGGATGCAGGACGACATGGATGCCGACCGCGCGGCTTTCCAGCGAGTACGCTGTCCACAGCTTCTTGGACAGCTCCAAGTCATTCGCCGCGCCGAACGCATCATGCGCCACGTCAATCATGCCGCCCCACGCGTTGTATTCGCGGTCATTGGAAATGACAACCGGGATGCCCAGACGGCTGTCCTCCGCCAGCGCCTGCATCGCATTGTGGTACACAATCTGCTGCGCGGGCGTGCCGTTGGTGTTGTCCAGATGGCTGGTGATGTTCAGCACGTTGATGTAGTACCACATTGAGCGCGACGTGAACGACGAGCTTTCATCCGGCACGACGCTTTCCGTCCCGAACATGTAGCGCGAATCCGCAAAGTCAACGCCCATCGGGTTGCCGCAGGTGTTCACATGGTAGAAAAGCCCCGCTCTCTCTTCCAACGTCATCTGGTCATAGAGGTCTTTCACGCGCGCATCCACATCCTGCCGCCAGTCCTCATAGACATCCAGCTGACCATTGCCGTTCAAGTCCTTGAACTTGAGCCCATCCACCTCCAGAATGGTGGTGACGCCATCGAGATACCCCAATTCCTTCTGGGTATCCGTCCCGGCGATGACCGTGATGGCCTGATTCACCTGGTCGTAATCCGTGAACCGTGCCTGTACGGATTCTTCCGCCATCGCACTCATGCCGAAGCTGCTGGCCAGCATTGCTGCGGCCAAAATCGCGGACAGTTTTCTTTTCATTGAAAACAGTCTCCTTTCTTTCGCGAGTTCTGCTCGCTTTTGCCTCTATCATAGCGGATTTTTCCTTTTTTCGAGCAGTTCTTTTCAGCACTGATATGCGGAAAAAACGGTACTGGGAGGGGATGAGGGGGAAAATGGAGGAGAGGACAAAAGCGGCAGATGATTACGCAACAACTTTTTCTACAAACAATCTGTGTAAACAGCTGATGTATCCTCAAAAGAAGACACGACGGTGCATTAATTGGCGGAATGCAAAGCAAAGCCCCCTCCAACGCATCTCCTCGCAATCGCAGGGAGAACACGCTGAAGGGGGTATTTTCAATGATCTTCATCCGGAACCACTGCCAGCGCCGTCAGCACAAACACCTCCGGTGCGCCAGCTGCTCGAAGCGCGCTCGCACATGTTTCGGTCGTCGAACCGGTAGTATACACGTCGTCAATCAGCAGAACTGGGGTCGAAATGCGCGCGGCGGCGGCAAACGCGCCGTGTAGGTTCTTCCGGCGCTGGGCGGCGTTCAGCCCCTGCTGGGTTGCGGTTTCGCGCGTGCGGATCAGCAAGGGGTGATAGGGCAAATTGCGCCGCTGCGCAAAGGCCTCTGCCAGCAGTCGACCGTGGTCAATGCCGCGCGCGTCAAGGTGCTTCTTCGTCATCGGGACGGAGGTGACAACCGTGTCCGGCGGCAGGGCAAAGGGACACGCGGATGCCATGCCGTCCGCCAGTACCTGCGCGCATTCGGCGATGCCGCTGTATTTGAGCATCAGCACCAGCTGCCGCGCAATGCCGTGGTAGCTCCACACAGCGGCGGCGTTCGGCGCAAGCGCAGCACCCGGCAGGCGCAAATCATCCAGCACAGCGAGGCAAGCTGGACAAATCGCGTTCGGCAGGGACAGCGCGCCGCAGGTCAGGCAGAAAACGTGCTGCGGGAACAGCACATCATCCACATCAGTCAAAAGGCGGGTGAAAAACGCGCGAAGAGCGGGCAAAAGCGGCATGAAAGCACCTCACTCCTTCCCCAATGCCTCCTGATGCAAATCAATGGTGACGCTCGTGCCCTCCCCAATGCGGGAGGACAGCGACACACGGCAATGGAGCATTTCGGCGGTCTGATGGACGAGGTACAGCCCCAATCCGGTGGATTTCTGCCCGCCGCGCCCGTTGTAGCCGGTGTATCCCTTCTCGAACACGCGCGGCACATCCTCCGGCGCAATGCCGATGCCTGTGTCTGCCACGATAATCGCCGGGGCGCTGGTCACGCGGATGCTGACGCGGCCGCGGTCGGTGTACTTGACGGCGTTGGACAGCAGCTGGTGGAGAATGAACAGCAGCCATTTGCTGTCCGTCAAGGCGCTTTCGGCGGTCGGCTCGTACTGCAGGCGCAGCTTCTTGCGGATGAGCAGGGGCGCAAAGTCGCGAATCGCCTGCCGAATGACCGGGTCAAGCGGCACACGCGTCAGCACAAGGTCTTTCGTCGGATTGCCCAACCGCGCGTAGCTTAACGCCATCGTGACGTACTGTTCCATTTGGAACAGCTCCGCCAGCATGGCGCGGTTCTCCGGCGTGTCCTCGCTCTGCAATTGCAGGCGCATCACCGACAGCGGCGTTTTGATTTGGTGTACCCACGCGGTGAAGTAGTCCGTGCTGTCCTGCCGATAGGCTGCCAAGTCCGACTGCGCGGCGCGGACGTCGTGCAGCAGCCGCTGCATAATCGCCTGATCATCCGCTTCAGACAGTGTGCGCGGCGATGGCAGTTCATCCAGCAGAAGATGCGGCGCATTCAGCACATGTGCACGCGCCTGATGCGCCCGGCGATAACGCACAAAGCCCCAAATCAGCGCAATCAGCCCCATTATCGCGCACAGCGCCGATGCGTACGCGACCGGTTCGGTCGGCAGATGATACAGCGAGAGCACCAGCGCAAATGTGCCCGCGAACAGCGCCAGCAGCCCCGCCAGCGGCAAATGCTCCCGCAGATAGCGCCGAATCATACGCTGCCCTCCTGATTCACGGCATACCCGCTGCCTACCTTTGTGACGATGAAGCCCGGCAGTCCCGCCGCGCTAAGTTTCTTCCGCAGGCGGTTGACATTGACGGTCAGCGTGTTTTCCTCAACGTACTCGTCCATCTGCCACAGACGTGTCATCAGTGTTTCGCGGCTGACGATGCGCCCACGCTGCTCCATGAGTGTGCGGAGGATAATCAGTTCATTGCGTGTCAGGGGGATGCTCTGCCCATGGATGGAGAGGGCGGCACTGTCCAAATCCAGCACGGCATCCCCGCAGGCGAGGATATTGCCCGTAGACGGCATGTCATACGCGCGGCGCAGGACGGCATTCACCTTTGCTGCCAGCACAGCTGGGTCAACGGGTTTGGCAATGAAGTCGTCGCCGCCCATGTTCATCGCCATGACGATGTTGAGGTTATCCGATGCGCTGGAAAGGTAGACAATTGGCACGCTGGTGATGCGGCGCAGCTCCTGCGTCCAGTGATGACCGTTGAAGAAGGGGAGCATCAAATCCATCAGTACGATTTGCGGCTTCCACTCGGCGAACTCCTCCGTCACATGGCGGAAATCGCGGACTTTCTGCACCTCGTGTCCCCACGCGGTTAGCACCTGCGTGATGGCATCAGCCAAGGCAGCGTCGTCTTCGACTAATAGGATGCGGTACATGCGAGTCATCTCCCTGATGATGTAGTTTGGTGTTGGTGTGGTCTGTTCCCGTACCCGTCAGTCGCTTTCTTCCGCACTTTCGCCCGCCAGCGCATCGAGAATTGCCTGCAGCCGCTTCTCTCCGATGCCCTTGACATTCCGCAGCTCCTCCGGATACACGAACGCGCCGTGTTCCTCCCGGTATGCCACAATCCGCTCCGAAAGCACAGTACCGATACCCGGCAGGGCGTCCAATGCGGCAGCGTCGCCGGTGTTCAGAATGGAATCCGGCGGAAGTGTCGCTCTCGGTACGGTGGTTGTTTCTGCTGCTGGCACTATCAGCGGATTCGTCGATTCGTCATCCAGCGAGTCAGTGATTTTCGTTTGCAGCTCTGCTCCGATGCCCTGGACGTTCCGCAAATCTTCCGGGTACATGAATGCGCCGTGTTCCTCCCGGTATGTGATAATCCGCTCCGACAGCACAGTACCGATACCCGGCAGGGCGTCCAATGCGGCAGCGTCGCCGGTGTTCAGAATAGAATCTGCCGGAAGTGTCGGCACAGGGGCAAGCGAGAATTCGTCGCCTTTTGACGGATAACACTTCGGAGCGGAATGGACACGGACAGGGGCGGAAGCATTCCATAAGAAGCAGCCGAGGCTTATGAGAAGGGCTGCCGTATACAGCAGCAGAAGCAGCTTTCGCACGCCCTGCCGCCATTCGCGCACAGCATCCCCCTCCGTCCAGCTTGTCGTCAGGGACATTGTAGCATACTTGGAACGGATGGACAAGGGTGCGCGGCAGAAAAAAAATAGGCGCAGCATGGGAAGGAAGATTCCATGCTGCGCTGGGGTGGCTGCTGTTTTCAAATGCAGTTTTCTTATTTCGCCTGCGGGTGTGCTCTGCGGTTATATCCCCAGCGAAAACCCGCCTTGTATAAGGTAGAACAGCGCCACGCCATCCACTGCGACGGCATCATGCATTGCGTCGTAGCGGATCAGCGCGACGGTGTGCACTGTGCCGTCAACATCCGTGAATGTCAACACGGTGTGGGGAGCGTCGGCAGCAGTCCAGCCGTCGGGGAGACGACCGGACATCGTGACCATCATCAGCTGATTGTAGGCAGCGGAAAAGGCAGTATAATCCGAAGGTTCACCGTTTTTCGTCAGCGCAATATCGTAGACCTGATTCCCCTCGTCGTCCATGACAAGTTCGTTGTTCTCGGCAACCTGTTCGGTGCGTGTGATGACCCATGTGTCCACGCCGTCCGCCGTTTCACGCGAAAGGGACGCAAGATTCCCCAGCGCCGTCAGCACCGGGTAGCGCGTAATGGTCTCCTGCCAGTCTGCGTTCATGACGCCGCGCAGCAAGAGCGTGCTGCAGCGGTAAATCCCGCCGTCGTAGAGCACATAATCCACCAGTTCGCTTTCCTGCTCGCCGATGACGAGGGTGATCGTGGATTCCGGGTAATCGGTCGTAGCGTATGAGCCGGTCGTGCCGACTGCGCCGATTGTGCCGGCGGCTTGGTGCAGGCGGATGACGAGGCGGGGCGTGTCCAGCCCGTAGCGGGCGATGCTCTCCGCCGTCGCGTCGGCAATGTATTCGCCCAGGCGGATGTTTGCTGCCGACTTGCGAAGGGTGTTCATGGCAGTGCCGTCCGCCGGGTAGGACACCGGGGTGGTCAGCATCCAGCGGTCTTGCGCGTCCGCGTTCGTGATAGCGCCGTTCAAGCGCCATTGCTGGGTGATTTCGCCCTCCGCGTTCAGCAGCGTGATTTCATCCAGTCGGTCGGCATGAATCGTCAGCTGCTCGACGCTGTGGAGCGAACCGCGCGTGACGTAGCATTCCTCCGCCAGACCGCGGCTGACGGACAGCAGGCGGGTATCGCCGTCCAGCTGCGCGTACTGCCAGCTGTTTTCGTACTGCGGGGCGCTGCCGATGCGCAGGGTGTGGCTGCTGCCGTCCGCAAAATCCACGGTGACGATGCTCTCCGGGTCATCCAGCCCGAACGCTGCCCACTCCTCGTCCGTGCCGTTCCAATCGTCGCTGAGCACCTCGGCGTTCACGTTCTTGAGGCCGGACAGGAGCGTTTCGGCAACGTCCGCATCCACCGTGAAGGCGTTTTCGCCCTCCAGCACCAGCGCGCCGGATTCCGTCTGCACCGCCGACCACGCGTCCTGATTGCGCACGGCAATGCGAATGCGGGTGATATCCGCCGATTCCACCGCCCAGAGGGTGATTTCCTCGTCCTCATGCGCGGGCGTTTCCGGCGCGGGGGCGGGCGTGCGGGCGAAAATCAGCAGACACGCCGCCGCCGCGACCAGCACCACGGCGAAAATCAGCAGGAGGATGCGGCTGTGCCTGCGCGCGGCATGTTTCTTTTTCGGGACATTTTGCATGGCTTACAGATTCCTCCGTGGAAGCAGGATGATGACCGCCGCCAGCAGCACCAGAATCGGCAGCCCGACCAGTACGACGCTGCCCAATGACAGCGCATTGACGGACAGCCCCGGCCGCAGCGCCGTTTTGACCATGATGCTGGTGTCAATGCTGTCATCCCCGGTCAGGAAGGACACGGCGCGCACCAGAAATTCCTCGCCGTCGGTCATGGTGAAGAGCTGTTCCTCGGTCAGCAGGGCGGAACTGCCGATGATAAACGCGCGGCTGACGTCGCCTGTGTCGGTGAAACGCTTGGCTTGCAGCGCGAGCGCGAACGGGCCGGTCTTGTCGCTGTCGGATTGAGTGATGCTCAGGCGCGACGCGGTTGTATCAACCAGATAACTCTTGTCGGATGTTGTCAGCACCGCGTCCACCAGCAGGGAGTTGTCCGATTCCGGCGAAGGGTCGAAGCCGCGGCTGGCAACCATGAGCATCGCCGTCCGCCCGTTCAGCATCATCTCCAGTGTCACGTCCGTCGCCTGCATTTCCGGCAGCAGCGCCAGACGGTTGTTGTTGTAGAACGTGTCGGTTTCATCCGGCGACGCCATCACCAGCCCGCTTTCCGGCAGGAAGCCGTAGGAGCGCAGCAGGGACAGCACGTTCGGCATATTCTCAATCGGGTCGGTATAATCGCAGCTGAACAGCACCGCGCCGCCGCCCTGCACATACGCGCGGATGATGTCCATTTCCGCGTCGGTGTAGTCCTTGACGGGCGAAAGAATGCACAGCACGTCGCCGGATGCGAACGCCATGTCGCTGAGCTTCTCGAACGCCGCGTTGTAATGGTTGTTTGTCAGCAGGGTGGTAAAGGCGGACAGCGAGTCCTCGCCCAGTTCGCCGTGCCCCGTCGCGATGTGCAGCGTCGGCACGGTGTCGCGCGTGACGTAGGCGATGGCGGAGGTAATCTGCTGCTCATACGCCAAGCCGGAGATGTTGTAGCTGCCCGAATCGGTATCGACAGAGAGCGTTACAAAATCCGTCGCGGTCAGCACGCGATAGCGGTCGGTTTCCTCGCAGTAAATGATGAGGTTCTGCGCGGAGACGTTGGTGGTGCTGCTGGAAAAGCGGGTCAGCAGCAGGGGATTCAGGCTCGGCGGGGTTTGCTCCCATGTCACCATATCCGACGCGGCGCTGTAACGGTTGAGCAGCTCCAGCAGGGGCTGATCCTCCTCGCCGCGCTCGAACAGGGCGTAGATTTTCACCGGGCGCTTCAGGTTGCGCAGAATCTGCTTCGTCGTCTCGCTCTGCGTTGTGACGGCGTTGAAGGAGAAGTCGCCGCGCCAGCCGTAGCGCGTTTCGAGGTTCGTCGTCGCCAGATTGATGAGAATCAGCGCGACAATCACCAGCGCGACAATGGCGGTAGACATGGCACCGTAGCGCAGGCGCGGGCTGATGGTGAACTTCCTGTGCGCGGATTGCTTTTTGTTTCGCATTCTTCGTCACTCTCCCCGATAGCGCCGGGCATCCAGCGTGTGAATCGTCAGCAGGAGGAACGCCGCAGCAAAGGTGATATCGTAGACGACGCTCGCCGCGCTGAGCTGCCCCATCAGGAACGGTTCAGCCCGCTGATAAAGGCTGAAGAAGGACAGCACGCTGGAGAAGAAGCTGCTGTTGACGGCGTTTTCCAGCAAGTCCAGCATCCAGAGGACGAAGTTCGCGCCGAACGCAAAAACCGCCGCCGTCACCTGATTTTTTGCGCAGCCGGAGATGAACAAGTCCAGCGCGAGGAATGCGCCGCCCTGCAAGATGAAGCCGAGGTACGCCACCGCCATTTCCGCCGGGTACACACGCCCATAGACCGCCACGACCGCAACGAAGCCGAGCGTCAGCACGACGGTTGCCGCCATGACGGTATACGCCGCGGCATACTTGCCCAGCACCATGCCGGACAGGGAAACCGGGCTGGTGAGCAGCAGCTGATCCGTGCGGCGCTGACGCTCTTCCGCCAGCAGCCGCATCGTCAGCACCGGCGAGAGCAGCATCCACAGGTAACTCATCTGCCCCACGAACGTCGGCAAGTCCGACGACCGCGCCTGCATAATCTGCAAATAGAACATCACCGAGGACAGGAGCAGGAACACGCCCATGAACACATAGCCCGTCGGGGTGAGGAAATACGCCTGCAATTCTCGTTTCCAAATGGCACGCATGATAACACCTTTCTGCAAGGGGAAAATGTCCCCTTGAACCCTTTGCGCGAATCGGTTAGTTTCGCTTTTCTTGCTTTTTTTCGCGTGTTGCAGAGGATTTCGCCTCTGTGGAGGCGACCAAAGGGCAATGCGAACAGGCGAAGCCTGCGATCGCACTTTGGAAACCTTCGGTTCGCACCCATGTTAGTTGATTGTTATCGTTACATGGGGGAACGGCTGCTGACCTGCAAGGTACACAAATAAAAACAGTTTCGATAAAATTCAAGAAACATGGGTGTGCACTGCGAAGGGGTCAAGGGGGCGACCGCAAAGCCCCCTTGTCGCTCCCGCAGGAGCGAAATCCCTGCGCTTATTTGAAAGAATCCGCCGCAGGATTCTTTGCCCCTTCATCCGTCGCGCGGAGGAACACCGTTTCCAGCGAATCGTGTTCCTCCACCAGCATCCGAATCGGGGCATCCAGCCCGCAGAGCAGGCGGAATAGCTGCGTCTGCGCATCCGGCACGGCGGAGGCGTCGCATTCCAGCAACACCTCGCTGACCTCAATCGTCCGCGTCGGCAGCGCCTTCACCCGCCTCACGCACGGCAGTGACCGCAAAGCCGGAATCAGCTGCTTTTCCCGCATGGCGATGCTTGCCCGAAGCCGCAGCGTTTCGCCCGTTTCGGCTAATTCCTGCATGTCTGCTTCGTATTCCAAATGCCCGCGGTTCAGAATGAGTACCCGCTGGCAGAGCTGCTGAATCTCCGACAGGAGGTGCGAGGAAAAAATGACCGTGTGCGTTTTGCCGAGGTCGGCAATCAGCGCGCGAATCTCCACCACCTGACGCGGGTCAAGCCCGACGGTCGGTTCATCCAGCACCAGCACCTTCGGATTGCCGCACAGCGACTGCGCTACGCCGACACGCTGGCGGTAGCCCTTCGACAAGTGCCCAATCAGGCGGTGCGCCACTTCGGACAGCCCGCAGGTGCGGATAATGTCCTCCACATGCGCTGCAATCGCCGATTTCTGTACTTCCTTGAGTTCGCACACGAAGCGCAGATACGACCGAACGGTCATTTCGTCATACAGCGGTGGTTTTTCCGGCAGATAGCCAATCAGCCGCTTGCACTCGCGCGCGTTTTGGAGGAGATCCATGCCGTCCACCAGCACCTGCCCCGACGTCGGCGGCAGATAGCCCGTGAGGATATTGAGCGTGGTGCTCTTGCCCGCGCCGTTTTGCCCGAGCAGACCGACAATCTGCCCTTCCGGGGCGCGGAAAGAAACATCGTGCAGGGCTTCAACCGCACCGTAGCGCTTCGTGACATGCCTGAGTTCAATCATGGAGCATACCTCCCTTGGAATAGCATAAGCATTATAGCAGAAAGCGCACAAAAAAGCATGAACGAACTGTAAAGGATATTACAATTTTCGGATTCGTCTGCGCCATCTGCTTGCGCCGCGAATTTTGGCGCATTCTCGTCCGAAAATTGTAATAGAACGCATAGACAAAAACCCCGCTTGCAAGGAAAATTCCATGCAAGCGGGGCAAACAGTCCCTATGAAATTACACCCGGTCGGCGATTTCCTTAGAAATCTTTGCGATGAATTCATCCAGCGTGCAGGTAACCGTCTGGTCGGTCGCACGGTCGCGGACGGAGACGGTGTTGTTCTCCACTTCCTGACCGCCGAGAATCAGCATGTACGGCACGCGGTCTACCTGACGCGCTTCGCGAATCTTGTAGCCAATCTTCTCGTTGCGGTCGTCCAGCTCGCAGCGAATCTTCTTCGCGCGCAGGGCAGCGTATACCGTCTTGGCGTAGTCCATCGACTTGTCGGACACGGGCAGCACCTTCACCTGAACCGGCGCCATCCACGTCGGGAACTTGCCCGCGAAGTGCTCGGTCAGGATGCCGATGAAGCGCTCGATGGAGCCATAGCAGACGCGGTGAATCATAATCGGGCGCTTGCGGCTGCCGTCCACATCCACATACTCCAGATTGAAGTTCAGCGGCATCTGGAAGTCCAGCTGAATCGTGCCGCACTGCCAGGTACGGCCGAGGCAGTCGCGCAGGTGGAAGTCAATTTTCGGGCCGTAGAACGCGCCGTCGCCCTCGTTGACGATGTAGGGCATACCGAGCTTTTCCAGCGCGGTTTTGAGGCCGTTGGTCGCATCCTCCCAGTCCTCGTCCGAACCCATCGAATCCGCCGGACGGGTGGACAGTTCAACGAAATAATCGAAGCCGAATTTGGAGTACACCTGATTGATGAGGTGTACGACGCCGGCGATTTCGTCCGGAATCTGTTCGCGGGTCATGAAGATATGGGCGTCATCCTGCGTGAAGCAGCGGACGCGGAACAGGCCGTGCAGCGCGCCCTTCAGCTCGTGGCGGTGCACCAGACCGAGTTCACCCACGCGCAGGGGCAGGTCGCGGTAGGAATGGGGCTGGCTGCGGTAGACCATCACGCCGCCGGGGCAGTTCATGGGCTTGATGCAGTAGTCCTCGTCGTCAATCTTGGTGGAGTACATGTTGTCCTTGTAGTGATCCCAGTGACCGGACGTCTCCCACAGGTGACGGCTCATAATCATGGGCGTGGACACTTCCACATAATCCGCCGCGTAGTGAATATCGCGCCAGTAGTCAATCAGCGCGTTCTTCAGCTGCATTCCCTTGGGCAGGAAGAACGGGAAGCCGGGGCCTTCATCGCAGAGCATGAACAGACCCATTTCCTTGCCGATTTTGCGGTGGTCGCGCTTTTCGGCTTCTTCCATCATCTTCAGGTACTCATTGAGTTCCTCCTGATTGCGGAAGGCGATGCCGCTGATGCGAGTGAGCATCTTGTTGCTCTTGTCGTTCTTCCAGTACGCGCCGGACAGGGCGGTCAGCTTGAATGCCTTGAGCGCCTTGGTGTAGCACAGGTGCGGGCCGACGCACATGTCGATGTAGTCGCCCTGCTGGTAGAAGGTCAGCGTCGCGTCTTCGGGCAGGTCGCCGATGTGTTCGACCTTGTAGATTTCGCCGCGCTCCTGCATGAGCTTGATGGCTTCCTCACGGCCAAGCGCGAAGGGCTTAATCGGCAGGTTCTGCTTGACGATGGCCTGCATTTCCTTCTCGATGGTCTTGAGGTCTTCGTCGGAGAGCTTCACGTCGCCCAGATCGACGTCGTAGTGGAAGCCCTTTTCAGTTGCCGGGCCATAGGCGAAATGCGCCTGCGGATACAGGTGCTTGACTGCCTGCGCGAGGATGTGTGCCGCCGTGTGGCGGATGACATGCAGCTCGTCGTCAGCGGGGCATTCGTCCACATGACCGTCATTGTAGATGATTTTCATGCTTTTTTCCCTCCAGATTGATTGATTGGGACGAAAAAACGCTCGTCCCTCGCGTTGTTTCGAGGGACGAGCGGAAAAATCTGCCCGTGGTTCCACCCTGATTGGTTCTCTTTGCCGCGCTATCGTGCAGCACACGGTACGATCGGGAGGTGGTCTTCCCCTGCCGCCGAATCAGCGCTTTTCACCAAACCGCGCCTCTCTGGACATCCTTCGGCAGGATACTCTTCTCCGTCATCTCGGACGAGTTCAGTATAGCCCAATCCGGCGGGTTTGTCAAGGTGGCTTTCGGCAATTTTTCATACATGATTTCTTATGTTGCAGGGGGAATCGCGCCTGCGGGCGCGACAAGGGGGCAATAGAAACAGACAAAGTCTGCGGTCGCTCCCTTGCCCCCTTCGCCCGTCACCTCCCATGTTACTTGGTTTGTGGTGTTGCTTGGGGGGAACGAAAGGCACACAAACTAAAAAGCTTCCAATAAAGTTTAATAAACATGAGTGCGAGCCGAAGGTTTCCAAAGGGCGAGCGCAGACTTCGTCTGTTTTCATTGCCCTTTGGTCGCCTCCGCAGAGGCGAAATCCCCTGCATCAACACGCGGGCATAGCATGAAAATGCGCTCAATTCAATCGCGCGGAAGGGTCAAGGGAGGGGACTTCGTCCCGTTTCATTCTCCCTTGCGGAGTCCAGAGGCAAAGCCTCTGGTGGGGTCAAGGGGCGAAGCCCCTTGCGTCACTCCTTCGCCCGCGGCTGGAAAATCAGCGCCATCAGCACCCCGAAGAACACCGCGGCGCTGATGCCCGCAGCCGTGTTCGTCAGACCGCCTGTGAATGCCCCTAAGAAGCCGATTTCCTGCACGGCGCGCTTCACCCCTGTCACCAGCGCGTGACCGAAGCCGGTCAGGGGAACACTCGCGCCCGCCCCGGCGAACTGCGCAAGGGGCGCGTATACCCCGATGGCGCTCAAAAATACCCCCGCGACAATGTAGCCCACCAGAATCCGCGCCGGGGTCAGCTTCGTTTTCAGCAGCAGAATTTCGCCAATCATGCACAGCGCGCCGCCCACCAGAAACGCCTTGATGAGATTCCACACAATCGTCATGCTTCGTCCGCCTCCAGTACAATCAAGTGGGCAATGCCCGGAATCGCGCCGCCCTGCTGGCTGAATGTCGGGGAGAGCAGCGCCCCGGTCGCCATGAACGCCACGCGGTGAATCGCCTTCTCGCGGAAGAGACGCATGATGTACCCGCACAGCACGCTCGCGGAACATCCGCAGCCCGAACCGCCCGCGTGGACATCCTGCTCAGGCGAAAAAATCAGCATTCCGCAGTCCACATAGCGCGCCGCGTCCAGCGGAACGCCCGCATCCATCATCAGCGTCAGCAGCAAGTCATGCCCGATTTTCCCCAAGTCGCCGGAGATGATGAGGTCGTAGTCCGCCGCCGTTCGCCCGGTGTCCATGAGGTGCCGCCGGAGCGTGTCTGCCGCGGCGGGCGCCATCGCCGCGCCCATGTTGTTCATGTCCTTAATCGCCAAATCGACAATGCGCCCCAGGGTGACGTGTGTTGCGCGGCAAATCGGGCGGCGCGCCGATGTGTCCAGCAGCGCAGCGCCCGCGCCCGTGACCGTCCACTGCGACGTGGGCGGCCGCTGATTGCCGTATTCCAGCGGGAAGCGGTACTGCCGTTCCGCCGAACAGAAGTGGCTGCTGGCACAGCACAGCGCGCGCCGCGCATATCCGCCGTCGCAGAGCATTGCGCCGATGCACAGCGTTTCCGCCATCGTCGAACACGCGCCGTAGATGCCCAGAAACGGCGTTTGCAGCTTCTGCGCGGCGGTGGAGGCGGCCATAATCTGGTTGAGCAGGTCGCCGCCGAGCGTCACGTCCACACTTTCCGGCGTTGCGCCCGCTTTCTTCAGGCAGGTGTCCGCTGCCGTGTAGTGGAAGCGGCTTTCGGCTTTTTCCCACGTCTCTTCGCTGAACAGATCATCCTCAATCACCGCGTCAAATTCGCCGTGCAGGGGGCCGCTTCCCTCCTTTTTGCCAACGATGGCGGCGGTTTGGGCAATACCGGGGCGGTTCGGGAGCAGAATCGTTCCCGTGCCGATGCGTTTCAGGCGTTCAGCCATGTGAATCCTCCTTTACCACGGGAATAATGCGTACACGATGCCGACCAGCACCGACGCGCTTGTGCCCCACACCAGCACCGGCCCGGCAATGGTGAACAGCTTCGCGCCCAACCCCAGCACCATGCCTTCACGCCGGAACTCCATGGCGGGGGATACCATGGCGTTCGCAAAGCCGCTGATGGGTACGAACGCCCCCGCGCCCGCGTACTGTCCGATTTTGTCGAACACGCCCAGCCCGGTCAGCAGCGCCGTCAGAAACACGAGCACCATGCTGGCGAACGTCGATGCGGTGGACGGGGTCATGTTCAGCCACGCCTGTCCCGCCTCAATGCAGCATTGCCCGATGACGCAGATAACCCCACCGACCCAGAACGCGCGAATCAGCCCCTGCCCCATTTTCGATTTGGGCGACAGGCTGTCCACCAGCCGAGCGTAGCGGTCAAGCTGCCGCTGCCGGGCAGGGGAGGGCTGCTTGCCCTTCTCAAACATGGCTTTCGTCCTCCTTGTACGGACGATGGACACTCTTGTCCGGCGCAGGGCGGAAGCGGACTTCGCGCTCCGCCGGACGCGGGGTTTTCAGAAGGATGAACTGCTGGGAAGAATAACGCTGCATAAAATGACTTCCTTTCTATTGATGATGACTGCTGATTCCTGCGCCCGCAGGCGCGATTCCCCGTGCAACGAAAAAGTTAAGCCACAGATAACCCCAAAAGTTGCGGCGCCGAAGGTTCCCAAAGGGCGATCGGAAAGCCCTTTGGTCGCCTCCGCAGAGGCGAAATCCCCTGCTTGCGGGAAAGAGCTGCTATGTCTGAAAGACAGGCAGGTCGGTCGCGCCCATTTGGCACGACACAGCACAGATGTTGGAAAGAGCAGCTTGGGGGCGCTTCTGAGGAAGCGCGAAGTTACTGGCAGGGACGCTTCGCTGCCTGCGCCTTTGTTGGCGGCTTCCTTGAAATTGAGCGCCCGAAAAACAGTTGGGGCGTTGCCCCAAACCCCACAAGGGACAGACGAAAAGGGACGAAGTCCCCCCCTTGACCCCGCAAGGGGCATTGCCCCTTGACCCTTTTTTGGCTGCCCGGCTTGTCGGTTCTCACAGCGTAATCGCTATTGAAGCAATTATCGCCCCAAGTGTCTTTGCCAAGAGAATCGTCACCCGTACCGCCCCCGACACATCCCCCAATCGAAAGCGTCTCATCAGCACCGGCGCAACCTCTAAAATCTCCCCAAGCGCTGACGCGACCATCCCCACAAACATCCCGCCGACAACCATCGCCACCACCCCGAACACCCCCGGCAGACCCAGCGCCCACCGCAGCGCATTATGCAGCGCCGCCAGCATCAATCCGCTAAGCAGCGCCAGCCCCATCATCCGCGGCGACGCGGCGTGCAGCAGGTGCTGAATCCGCGCGGGCAAGTGCAGCACGCACCATACGCTGCTGACCGCCACCGACATGGCCGCGCCGCTCATCAACCCGATGAGGATGGCAAGCACGCTATTCAATCGGCTTCCCCTCTGCTTTCTCCATGTCTTCCTGGTACTCGGTCAGCTTGACCTCCAAGGGCGTCGTTTGATGCGGGAAGGGAATCGCGTAGAACACGCACACGCCCAGCGCAACGCCGATGCAGTAGGGGATGGTGATGAGGCGCACGTCGTCCGGCGGCGCGCCGGTGATGGCGGCGTAAACATCCGCCTGCGCCTGCGGCATGTTCACGTCGGCGTGAAACCACGTCAGCCCCAAAGCGCTGCCGAGCAGCAGAATCAGCAGCGCCGCCGCCGTCCGCACAGGGCGCAGAAAATCCTTGCCGCGCGCCTTGATGCGGTGGACGTAGCAGACATCCGCGCCGATGAGGGAAATGTCCTCCTGTGGAAAAACTTTTTTGAGCACCTTGGCAACGGCGATGGCATCCAGCGTGTAGACGCCGGGGGAGGTTGGGCAGAAGAGGGAGCAATGCCCGGCTTTTTCGCTGCCCAGCACTTTGGCGGCATCCGCGACATGGAGGGTTTCGCCCTGCGCGAGCTTCACGCGGGCGCGCAGCTGCACATAAATCATGCGGATTTCTCCTCCTTCTTATGCGGAAATCCCGAACAGCGCGCGCCAGAAGCCGTTCCACGTCCAGTCCCATTCGAGGGTATCGGGCGTGTCGGCGGCATCCGCCGGGATGCGCGCGAAATACGCCGTCCAGCCGAAGAGCGAACGAAGCAGGGTATCCTCCGTCAGCGCGGGGACGGAAAACAGCAGCACCCCGCAGAGCAGCAGGGCAGGAAGCAGTCGTTTCATAATGGGTTCACCTCCGCTGATGATACCGTCAATATCCCCAAAAGCGGCAGAAAGTATACGGGAATGTAAATCTTTTGGATGTTCGCTTTACGGAAAGGCGAAAGTGTGATAAGATAAACCATACGGACAGTGCTGCGCCGCTGTCCCTTGATGATTTTGACGGAACTTCCGCGCAGAATGGAGGAACAGGAAACACATATGGAAAAATGGATGAAGGGCCGCTATATGGCCAACCAGAAGCGGTTGAGCGTCGGGACGGGTGTTCCTGCGCCGCGCGGACGGGGCATTGTGATGCTGATTCTGCTGGCGCTGGTTGTGGCGCTGGCGGCTGTCAGCGTGACGACCGTTGCGAAGCTTTCCAGCGTCAACAGCCGCAATATCGCCATGATGCAGGAACAGTGCCGGGACGCGGTGGCGCTGTCGACAACGCTTAGCCGGACAGCCAGCTCGTCCTCGGCAGCCACGGTGGGCAAAATCCGCGCCGATGTGCACGCAATTGACGTTATCAACCAAATGAAGATGCTGCAGGACGGCACGAACCACGCCTACGTCAGCACGGAACTGATTTCAAGGATTTACACCATCCTCGACGCCTATTCCAACCAGCTCATCACCGGTATGAGCACGATGGAGGAGCAGACGAACCTTTCTGCGGCACTGCAGGAACTTTCGGCGGCATTGTCAGGACTATAAAACGCGAAAGGCACTGCACACGCGGCAGTGCCTTTTTTGCAGCGAAAAATTCTGAAAATTCCCGAAAAAAAGCGCGAAATGCGCCGTCTAATTGAATGACGAACCCATGAAGAATGGAAAGGAAGCGAATTGCCATGCGTGCCCGACGCCTGCTTATCCTCTTGATGATGCTCCTGCTGCTCCCGCAGGCACAGGCGGAGCGGCTGACCCTCTACACTCGTCCGGGTCAGGTGGATGAAGCCACGCCATTCCAGCTGCGCCCGACGGAGCTGTCCATTTGCAGCGTGACCCGCGCCATGGGCGGCGTGGTGGTGCTGGCAAATGATGATAATTATGACAGCTTGTCGCTGTACTTCTGGCAGGACGGCATGACGGAAATGCGCAAGCTCGGCGGCGGGTTCTACTGGGTGATGAGCAGCGATACGATGGAGACGGCGCAGGAATCCTGCGAATACTCCATGAGCCGTGTGCCGAATTACCGGATGCCCGATTTGACCCATGCCATCAGCAATCTGACCTCCGACGGCGAAACGCTCTATGCCCTCAACCGCATAAATGGGCTGATTTTCAAAATTTCGGAGACGAAGGACGGTTTGCAGACAGAAGACGTCTGCACGATGGCGAATCTGTCCTGCCTGAACATCAGCTATCGGGACTTGGAGACAGACAAAGTATACACCTATCCGGCGTCGCTGACGCGGATGCATGTCTGCGGTTCGGTGCTGGCAATCAGCGTGATGCAGGAAAACGGCATCAAGGTTGTGCTGGTGGACTTGACAGACGGCGCCATTCGCGAAATTGCGGATGAATCGCTGGAAGCTATGTATGAGTGGGCAGATGGCGAATTGCTGCTGTGGCGGCTGGAGGGATCGCCCAACGAAATCAGCCGCAGCAGCGGAACGTATACACTGTCGCGTTATAGCGTGGCGACGGGGGAGGAAACCATGCTCAGCACGGGTGTGCCGTATAAAAAACGCAGCGAATGCGGCGCGTATGACCCGTACAGCGGCAGCTACTACGACGTGAGAACACGCCAAATTGTGCGGACGACGGATTTCGTGCAGGAAGAACCTGTGGTAACCTTCCCGGCAGCGAACGTGGATATTGCGGTCACAAAAGACAGCATCGTCGGTGTGAACCGGAGCAGCGTTTACGTCCGCTCGAAGGAAAACGGCGATATGACCGTGCTGCGCATCCAAAGCAGCAACGGCGCAAGCAACACCGCCCTGCAGCACTTCGCGGAGGAAAATCCGAAGGTGATTCTGGCGCAGGAGACGCTGACGAAGAGCGCTATGAATGCGGCGAGCTTGGCGGCGCGCATGAGTGCCTCTGCCGATGCGCCGGACATCCTGCGCTTGGGGCTGACGCCGGATACGCCTGAGGCGGACGGCAGCTGGCCGCTGGACGTGCTGATGGACAAGGGCTGGTGCATGGACTTGTCAGTCTACCCGGAGGTATCGGACTATGTGTCCCGGCTAAACGGGATTTACCGCGACGCGGTGACGCGCGACGGCAAAATCTACGCCCTGCCCATCTACGCATGGAGTTACGGGTACTTCATCAGCCGAAACGTGATGGAAAAGCTCGGCTTGCAGGAAAGTGACATTCCGACGAATCTCATTGACCTTTGTGCGTTCATCACGAAATGGAACGACAACCTCACGGGCGCGTATGCCGCCTATACGCCGCTGGAGGAGACGGAATCATACCGCGAGCGCGTCTTTGACCTGATGGTGCGCGACTGGATTGGCTACTGTCAGGCGGAGAACATTCCCCTGCGCTTTGACCATCCCGTTTTCCGGGAGATGATGGCGGCGCTGGATGCCATGCGCACGGACAAAATCGAGCAGGCGAATCAGCAGGTCAACGAAGAAATCAGCGACTACCGCGAATGCCTGATTTGGACGGATGCGCAGGCGGTTGGGAATTTCGCAAACTACGCGGATGCTTTCGGCAGCCGGATTTTCCTGCCGATGGCGCTGACGCCGGACGTGACCACGCATTACGGCATCGGCTACATGACCGTGCTGGTGGTGAATCCGCGGACGACGAATGCGGATTTAGTCGGCAAGATGCTTGCGCAGGTCATCGCTGACCAGGAAGCAACGGCAAAGTGCGTGCTGCTGGCGGATTACGATGAGCCGATAGAGGATTCCTACTACTTGATAATGGTGAGCGACTACGAGAAAACGCTGACGGAACTGCGCAGGCAGCAGGAAAATGCACCTGCTTGGAAGAAGCAGGGGATTCAGGAGCGTATCAATGAGGAAGAGGCGAGTTTGCAGCGATACACCGTGCGGGAGAGGTGGACGATTGCGCCCAAGACGATTGAACTCTATCAGCAGACGATTCTGCCGATGAGCTACCTGCGCCGTCCGGGGATTTTGGCGGATTCGGATGCGTTCAACGCGCTGGTGTCGCAGGTGCATCAGGGGGAAATTTCGCTGGAGGAGTTTGTGGAGGAAGCGGATAAGCTGATAGAAGGATTGGAGCAATAAAGCTTTTTCTCCCTGCATAAACACGCGGAAAAAGTATGAAAGAGCAGTCAACTCAATCGCGCGAAAGGGTCAAGGGGCAATGCCCCTTGAAGAAAATTTGTAAAAGAGGAAACGAAAAGGGATTTTCAAACGTCTAATATGTGTGGGCTGAACGGAAAAGCGCTGCCGGATGGTTCGCACAGATGGAAATAATGATATGCCCCCTGAAAAGGGTGGAACGTGAAGGAGGTTTCAAGGAGCATGAAGTTCAGAAAAATGGCGAGTGTGCTGCTGGCGGCAAGCCTGCTGATTGGCTGCGCGGCGGCGGAGAATCGGACGATTTTCAAGTCAATGGGCGAAGACGAAAGTATCGCGAATGAAGCGCTGCCGAAGGAAGAACGCAAGGAAAGCTATTCCCCGGAGGGACTGCTGTCGCTGAACAGCAGCGTGGCGATTCTCATGCAGGAGCAAACCTCGCGCCTGTATTCTCTCTACACTTGGCAGCCCGGTCAGCAGGAAATGACGCTTGTTGCGTCGAATATGTACCGAGCGGGAGGCTATGCGCAGCTGAAAGACCTGCAAGACCGTCTGGAAAACCTGAAAGAGGACGCTCTCGCGGGCACGGAATTGCCGGACGCGGCGCATTGCTTCTCCATGCTCGTCACGGACGGCGAAAAGGTGTACGGCATCAACCACTTGACCGGCGGCATCTTCACCATCAGCGGCGAAAACGGCAAGGCCGTGTACACCGATGTTGCAACGATGCAGGACACGAAAATCTTCATCCAAGAGGAGGAAGATTACAGCTATGCCCTTCTTCCGGACACGGTGGCGGCATCGGGCAATACCGTGCTGATGCTGATGAACAGATGGGACGACAAGGGCCGAGTGACAAACCTTTACGCGCTTAGCTTGACGGACGGCAGCGTCCGCAAGGTGAATGTGGAGAACGTGCGCAACTTCTGCGCCTACAAGGACGGCAAATTTCTCGTGATTGCCTCGCAGAAGAAGGAAGACTGGGACGAAAACGGCAACCGCATCCCGCAGATGGCAATGGTCTATGACCCGGCGACGGATACGACGACGATGCTGTCCAGCAGCATTGGCGTGAGAGATGATTTCTCTTATCAGCAGCTGGTGTACAGCGAAGCGCTGGATGCAGTGCTGTACTGTGACAGCACGCAGGTCATGGGCACGACGAACTTCCAGAAGGCGACGCTGTATGCGTACCTCCCGCTGGAGGGCTATCACGTTGCAATCGTGGGTGATACGATTGTTTCGGCGGATTACAGCTCCGGCATCTTTGCGCGCACGCTGACGGAAAACTATCAGCCGAAGCACGTCATCCACCTGTCCGGCACGAGCGTCTGGGGCGGCATCCGCGATTACGCGGTGGACTACCCGGAAGTGGCGGTTGTCTCGGATTCGGACATTGACAGCGCCAGCGCGGAAGAGGTCGCGCGCGCATTCGCTTCGGGCGACGATGCGCCGGATATTGTGAGTGCGTATGTCAATTCGTACACGTCGCGCGACGCGGCGGGCGGCCTGGCGATTGAGCGGCTGAACCAGAAGGGATACTGCAAGGACTTGTCCGTGTACCCGGCGGTGAAGGCGTACGTCGAGAGCCTGAATCCCGTTTTCCGCGATTTCGTGACCGATGCAAACGGCAAGATTTTCGCACTGCCCATCAGCGTCAGCGGCGCGTACGCGTTCACCATCAACCCGAAGGTGTTTGAGGAAATGGGACTGACGATGGACGACATTCCGACGAACTTCATCGACCTGTGCGCTTTTGTGACGCGCTGGAACGACGAGTTTGTGGAGGATTATCCGAACTTTGCGCCGCTGGACTCGACCGAAAAGTACAAAGACCGCATGTTCCGCTTGGCACTGCGCGAGTGGAAGGGATACTGCCAGGCGACGAATCAGGACTTGCACTTTGACGACCCGATTTTCCGCGAGATGGTGGCGGCGATTGACGCCATGCGCTGCGACCGCATTGAGGAAAGCAACAAGAAAACGAGTGACGAAGAAAGCGACTACAAGCAGCCGCTTATTTTCACTGGCACTTGGATGCTGAATTCCTACTACGACGGCGACGTGACCTTCGGCAAGGACAAGACGCCCAAGCTCATTCAGATGACGCTGACGAAGGACACTGCGTTCTACCTCGGCCAAGGCGTTGAGTTGGAATTGATGTTCGTCAATCCGCGCACGACGGACAGCGACGAAATCGGCACGCTGCTGGAATACGTCATCAAGAACATCCGCGACGAACAGAAGGTGGAGCTGGTGGCAGGCTGCACGACGCCGATTGAAAATCCATGGTACGAGGAACAGCGGAAGCAGGACGAAGCAGACCTCGTGATGTATCAGAAGGCGTACGACGAAGCGTCGGCGGAAGAAAAGAACGCTTACAAGGAACAGCTGGACGAATTTAAGCGGTACATGGAACAAAGCGCGGAAAGCGATCGTTATACGGTATCGCCGGCGTACATTCAGCGGTATCAGGATGTGATTCTGCCGGCGCTGTACATCGGCAAACCGACGGTTTTGGACAGCACGGACAACACATCGGGGCTGAAAACGCTGGTGCAGCGGTATGTCGATGGGCAGATTACGATTGACCAGTTCATTCGCGAGGCGGATGGAAAGCTGCGGATGATTCAGCTGGAAAATCAGTAAAAGGATTTTCCAGCTGGGCAGATTATGGTCTGTTCTTAAGGAAGTTGTCGATTGAGCGAGTTCCAGAGGGCTTTCCGGTCGCCCTCTGGACTCCTTCGGTCGCCTCCCATGTTTCTGGGTTTGTTCCGTAACTTTTGACGGATAAACACGCGGAACCTGTATGCAGACGCGCGCAGCTCAATCGCGCGAAAGGGTCAAGGGAGGAACTCCCTTGTGGGGTCAAGGGGCAAGGCCCCTTGCGGAGTCCAGAGGCAGAGCCTCTGGGGTATCTTATAGCGCTTCAGGGCAGGCGGAAAAGACCGCCTGCCTGTGCGTGGTTCAGGAGGAAACATGTTTCGGAAGAAAAAGGTCGTGTGGCTGCTGCTGCTGCCGGGGCTGGCGGGACTGATGCTGTTTTATGTCGTCCCGTTTTTCGGGGGCATTTATTCGTCGCTGATGGACGGGTCGTTCGAGAACCAGTTCGTCGGGCTGGCGAATTACGAGCGGACGCTGCAGAACAGCATGTTCCAGCTGGGACTGAAGAACACATGGGAATTGTCACTGCTGTGCGCGCCGGTGATTTGGCTGCTGGCGTTCCTGCTGGCGGCAATGCTCAAAACGCTCAAAGACCGCTCAACGGCATTCCGAAACATTCTGCTGCTGCCGTATCTGATGCCGTCCTCTGCCATGCTGCTGATTTGGACGCTGATGTTCGACTATGGCGGCGTCATCAACCGCATGGTGACGGCGCTGGGGATGGAGCGCGTGCTGTGGCTGGAGGGTGACGCACTCCGCGTGCCGATTGTGCTGCTGTATATCTGGAAGAACGTCGGGTTCTCGGTTGTGTTGTTCGCGTCGGCGCTGTCGGCGGTGCATCCCTCGCTGTATGAATACGCCGCACTGGAAGGCGCGGGCTGGTGGACGCAGTCGTTCCGCATCACCCTCCCGCAGATTATGCCGACGGCGTTCCTCGTGTTCGTGCTGGCGTGGGTGAATGCGTTCAAAATCTTCAAGGAAGTCTACTTTATCGGCGGCGCGTACCCGTCCAACGCGATTTATACCTTGCAGCACTTTATGAACAACAAGTTCGCACGCCTGGAATATCAGGACGTGACGACCGCGGCGTACATCTTCGCCGTGGGCGTGATGGTGCTGTTTGCGCTGATGTACTTGAGCAAAGCGGTTCGCTCGCCCAATAACTGAGGATAGGAGGCAGTATGATGGCGCGCAAGAAGAAAATTCATCATCGCCACAATCGCCTGTCCTTCGGCGGAAAGCTGGCGTTTGTGCTGCTGACCATTCTGTCGGCAGTCATCCTTATCCCCATCGTATTCACGTTCCTGTATTCGTTCTTCCCGCAGTCGGAAATCACGGCGTACCTGAAAGGGCGCGGCAGCTACGACACAACGAAGTGGCTGGACGTGCTGTATTCACCCGCGATGTTCTCACTCCGGCAGTACTACAAGATTTTCATTGAAGAACCGTCGTATTTGAAGCTGTTTTGCAACAGCATGATGTACACCGGCGCGATTCTGGTCGGGCAGGCGCTCATTGTGCCGCTGACGGCGTATTGCCTGAGCCGCTTCCAGTTCCACGGGCGCGATTTGCTCTTCTTCTGCATTCTGGTTTTGATGATCCTGCCGTTTCAGGTCACGATGGCGCCGAGCGTCACGGTCCTGCGATGGCTGGGCATCATGGAGACACCGTGGGCGGTCATATTGCCGATGTGCTTTTCGCCCTTCTACATCTTCCTCCTGCGCCAGTTCATGGTGGGCATTCCGAATGAGCTGCTGGAGGCGGGCATGGTGGACGGCGTAGGCCCGGTACGCGGGTTCGTGCATGTGATTCTGCCGGTGTGCAAGCCGATTCTGGGCGCGGCGGCGGCGCTGTCCTTTGCGGACTGCTGGAACATGGTCGAACAGCCGCTGATTTATCTGGCGAACCACACCAGCTTGCAGCCGCTGTCGGTTATGTTCAACCAGATTAGTACCGACCGGGCGGATGTCGCCTTTGCGGGCAGCGCGCTGTATATCCTGCCGACGCTGCTGATTTATCTGTATTTCCAAGAGGACATCGTCGCGGGCATTCAGCTTAGCGAACTCAAGTGACGGAGGAAAAGGAACGTATGAAGCTTAAACGATTCGCCCTGCGCGGGCTGATTGTGCTGTTCGTGGCGGTGGCGCTGTGCATGTTCTTCGCGCGGACGGTGCAGACCATCACGACGCCGAAGGTGCAGCTCGTGCAAAGCACCTCCGGGCGCTTCGAGGACAAAATGACCTTCCGCGCGCAGGTGTATTTCGCGGAGACGGAAGAGTTCACCGTCGAGGAAGCCAAGGACATGAACATCACCGTGGATAAGCTCCATGTTCGTGCGGGCAACTACGTCAAGAAGGGCGACATCATCTTCACGGCGAAAACGCCCTCCTACGAAGAAGAAATCAAGAAGGTTCGCGAAGATTACGACGCGAAGAACAAAGAACTGCTGGAGCTGGATGTGCAGAACCGCAAACTGAGCAAGGAAAGCTACCAGAACACCATGTACCAGCAGCTGCTTGACGCGCAGGACACGCTCAGCGAAGCGACGTATGAGGCGCGCTATGCCGCGGCGAAGGAATCCGTTGTGCTGACGGGGGATGTTTCAACGTGGCAGAGCCAGCTTGCATTGTCAGGCGAGGTGTCCGATGAACTCAAAGCCGCTGTCAACAAGGCGCGGACGGCACAGGCTGCCTACGAAGAAGCGCGCACGGCGTACTTCGCGGTGCTGGACAACAAGAAGCTGAAGGTGTCAGACGATGTGTTCCAGTACATCACCAAGCGCAACGGCCTGATGGAGGAAATCGAGGATTTGAACCAGAAGATGGTGACGCTGACGGTGCTGGAAACGAGCCTGAAGGCAGTTGTTGCGCCGCGCGACGGCTACATCATCGAACTGAAAGTGGCGGAAGGCGACACCTACGATGGCACAAAAGCCGCGTATGTGATGAACAAGGAGGACTGCGTGCCGGTGCTGCGCGCGCCGCTGGACAGCAACTCCACGCGCACGATTGCCGACGGGACACGCGCGGAAATCAGCAGCGACAACTACGGCAGCGAGCGCACCAGCGTGGAAAAGACCACCATCGCTTCAGATGGCACGAAGTACCTGCAAATGCCGATGCCGGAAACGTACCTGAGCAGCGAATCCACCGCGATTCGCCGCTTCATGCAGGACGGCGGCGTGGACGTGAAAATCACCTACCGAGCAAAGAGCGCCACAACCCTGCTTGCGCCCAGCTGCGTCCGCTCTGACGGCGAATCGAACTATGTGTACGTCGTTGAGTATTCCGGCGGCGGCTTCCTCTCCCAGAACACGATGAAGGTCAAAAAGACCAGCGTGACCGTCATCGAGCGCAGCGACAGCACGGTCTCCATTCAGGAGGATTTGAGCTATCGCTCCATCGCCGACCGTGAAGACCGCGCGCTGGAGGACGGCGCGACGGTCATGGAGTATGTGCAGTGAAGAAGCTGGGGAAATGGTGGCAATGGGCGCTGCTGGCCGCCTTTGCCGCCGCGCTGGTGTTCGGGGCGGTTCAGGCAAAGCAGGTAGGCGACCATCTGCAATACCTGGTGCCCGCGCCCGCCCAGCAGACGGAGGATAATTCCGGCGAGGACGGGGACAGCAAGACCGCGCCGAATCAGCCGATTGCCGATCAGGTGAAGGCGCTGGAGAACGCCGCCGATGAATGGGATACGACGACGATGCAGCGCTGGACAATCGGCGGCGTGATTGAAAAAACGTCGATTTCCGGCGGAGACATCTCGTCGGATACGCGCGTAGAGCTGGTTGGCAAATATGGCTTTCAGGTGCGGCAAAAGCTCCTGCGCTACGGACGGCTGCCGTACGAAGAGGAACTGAAGAGCGGCCGGAAAGTCGCTGTGCTGGATGAGGACTTGGCGCTGAAGCTGTTCCGCGTGGCCGATCCGCTGGGGCGCAAGGTGTACATCAATGGCGAAAGCTACGAGGTCATCGGCATCGCGCGGCATTCCAAGCGCGTCGGGGAATATCAGGCGTACACGGCGTATATTCCGCTGAATAGTGTGATTGAAACGTCCACGACTGTCGATGCACTTTTGGTGGAGGCAATCCCGAAGCCGGGGACGGGCGCAAGCGTATCCTTCAAGTCCGTTGTGACGGGCTGGCAGAGCGGCGGCAGCATGTTTGACCTCGGCAAAGAGGGCATGAGCGCGACGCTTTGGCTGCGCGTGCTGCTGTTTCTCATCGGCATGACGGTGCTGCTGCGGTTCATTGCGTTCCTGAATGGGCGCGTGAAGCACTACGGCAAGCGCTATCGGCAGCGGCTGCAAGAAAAGTATGCCATCAGCCTGATGCCGGAGCTGACAGGCGCGGTGCTGCTGTTCATCCTCGGCTACGGGGTATCGGCGATTTTCGCGGCGCTGCTGATGAACTACATCATTCAGCCGGTATACACCTTCCCGGAGTGGATTCCGACGGTGCTGGTGGAGTGGGAGGATATTGCAAAGGCATTCTGGAACGTATGGCAGGACACGGCGGGGATGCAGGAGCTGCGCACGCCGGAAATCCTGCGGCTTCGCTGGCTGGCGCTGCTGGTGCAGGGCTGCTCGGCGGGCGCGGGGGTACTGCTGGGCATCCTCTACGGGCGGATGCGCTCGTCCCGTCAGCTGGTGGCGGACAGCGTGAATGCGCTGTATCATCAGGGCGCGACAGTCTCCGTCATCCACACGCGCAAGGTGATTGACATGACCGATTTGGGCTACGTCATCACGCTGGATGGCGAAATTATCCCGCGCCGCGCCAAAACCGTGCCGATGGTGCGCATCATCAACGCGGAAGCGATTCTGCGGCAGATGCCCGCCGGAAAGCGCGACGGCGCGTTCGTTCTGGAAGTGGTGGATGAGCAGATTCCCGCGAACAATGCGCGCTGGCTTATCACCTGTCAGGACGGCGAAAAGACGATTGTCGAAGCGCACCGCGACTGGGACATTCAGCTGCCCATTGCCGTGCTGACCCGAATCGTCTACGGTACGCAGACCTTCGCGGACTTCCTCGAATGCAACGCGGGTTACGACATGCGGATGCGTTCGCCCGCCATGGACGGCATGTTCGGCCACCACCTGACGATTGACGGGGGAGAAAAGTAAATGATACAGCAAGAGCCGCTGCACGTCCCTTTTGTGCAGCGGCTCAATTTTGATTCTTTACGGAAAGTTGGGGGGCAAACAAGGGCTTAGGCGAAGCACCAAAAAGCTGCACGCGGAAGGAGCATGAAAGTGCGACCAACCTAATCGCGCGGAGGGGTCAAGGGAGGGACTTCGTCCCTTTTCGTCTGCCCCTTGCAGGGTCAAGGGACAGCGTCCCTTGTGGGGCTTGGGGCAACGCCCCAACTGTTCCGCGTCCGACTAATCCCAAGGAAGCCGCCAACAAAGGCGCAGGCAGCGAAGCGTCCCTGCCAGTAACTTTGCGCGTCCGCAGACGCGCCCTCAAGCTGCTCTTCCCCCAAGATTCCGTGAAGAACCAAGAAAAACCGGGCAGGTCAGCCCATGCCGACCCGCCCGGTTGATTCCTATTATCGTGATTACTCGCCCAGCGCGTATTCCGCCGCTTCTTCGCCCGCAATGCGGCCGAAGACCACGAAGTCCGCCACAGCGTTGCCGCCCAGACGGTTCGCGCCATGCACGCCGCCGGTCACTTCGCCCGCCGCGTACAGACCCGCAATCGCCGTGCCGTCGGCCTTGAGGACTTCGGTGTCCGTGTTAATCACCAGACCGCCCATCGTGTGATGGACGCCCGCCGTCACCTTGATGGCGTAGTACGGCGCGGTGTTCAGGGGCTGCGCGAAGGAGGTACGGCCGAAATCCGGGTCGTTCTTCGCCTCGACGTAGGTGTTCCAAGTGTTCATCGTTTCCGCGAAGGTCGCCGCATCCACACCCAGCGCTTCCGCCAGTTCTTCATAAGTGTTGCCTTGGAAGACGAAGCCGCGCTTGACATAGCCCGCGATGACCGAGGACTTGTCCAGCATCGCCTGATCGACCACCAGATAGCTGTAAGAGCCGGGCTGCGCGATTTCCGCCGCGCTCACCACGTCGCGCGTGCCAACTTCGTCGATGAAACGCTTGCCATCGGCGTTAATCAGCACAGCGCCGTCGCCGCGCAGACCTTCGGTAATCAGCGCCGCGGTGTCAAACTGCACGGTCGGGTGAATCTGAATCTGATCCATGTCCACCGTCGCCGCGCCCAGCGCCTGCGCCATTTCGATGCCCTGACCCTGCGCACCCGCCGCGTTCGTGGTCATGAAGCCCTTGAGCGCGGGCACGAGTTCCGCCACCATGTCCAGATTCGCGCCGAAGCCGCCCGTCGCCAGAATAACCGCCTTCGCGTTCACGGTCACTTCGTTGCCCGTCGCGCCGACTGCCTTCACGCCGACTGCCTTGCCGTTTTCATCGGTCAGGATGGTCGTCGCGGTGGTTTCCAGCTGAATGGAAATCTTGTCGTTTTCTTCGCAAGCCTTTTCCAGCAGCGGAATCATGTAGGAGCCAACCGCGATGGTCTTGCCTTCCGCATTGACCGGGCGATGGATACGCTTGACGGACGCGCCGCCGAAGCTGCCCACGCTGGTCAGATTAATGCCGTATTTCTTCAGCCATTCAACGCCGTCCGCCGATTCGTCCGCCAGTTCTTCGACCAGTTCGGGATTGTTGATGCCCTTGCCGCCGATCATGGTGTCCAGTTCCATCAGCTCGTCGCTGTCGAAATAGCCGACCGGGTTCGCCTGATAGTCCGCCCACTGCTTTTCGACTTCTTCCGCCAGCTTGGTGATGGTCACGTTGTCGGCATAGGTCGTGCGCGCGGTCTTCAGCGTCTTTTCCACGCCAGCGGATTCGCCGAATTCGTTTTCATCCTGCGCGGGAGTATCCGCCGCGTTCATGCCGCCCGTCGCGCGGACAGAGTTGCCGCCGACAGCCGCCTGACTTTCCAGAATGATGACGTCCGCGCCCTTTTCCGCCGCCGTCAGCGCCGCGGTCATGCCAGCGCCGCCCGCGCCGATAATCACGATATCCGTGTTATAGGTGGCGTCGTCCGCCTTCGCCGCTTCGGTTGCCGCATAGGTAGACCACTTTACCGTGTCCAGACCCGCCGCCGTGACGGCATCCAGCACAGCCATCTTGATTGCTTCGGACGTCATCGTCGCGCCGGAAACGCCGTCCACGTTCGCAGACTGCGCCGCCATGATGCGGCCCGGCATCGCCTCCACAGCAGCATCCGCAATGCCCGCCGTGTCGCCGTTCTTCGTCACTTGAATGTCCGTTACCACACCGTTTTCATCCACGGTCACGCTGACTTCGATGGCGCCCTTGCCGCCGATTTCGCTGTCACCCACGCCCGTGTACGTTCCCGCTTCCGCCATTGCGAAGCTGCACATCGTCAGCAGCATTGCAAGGCAGAGCAGCGCGGAAGTCAACTTAGAAAGCATCGTTTTCATGCGCGTACCTCCTTGTTTTGCCATTTCCTTGAATGGCACAATTATGATACCACATTCCGCACCGCAGTTCAAGGGCTCTTGTCAATTTTTTAACACGGAAATTGAAAATTTTCGTGGTTTTCGCTGATTTTCGCGTTGGAATAAAAAGAGACTGCGGAGCAAGAGCGCGCCGCAGTCTCTTTGCGTTATTCCGGGAAGTTGACGTATTCCGTTTGGATGAACAGATAATTGCCCTGATAGCAGACGATTGTCCAATCCCGTTCCCACTTCTGCGGAATTGCTTCAATCGTTCCTCGCCTCCCGCTTACCCCCACGGCACATACTCATATTCCATGTACGCGATTTCGCCCGCGTCGTTCAGCGCAATCCGCACCGTGATGAACCAGAAGTCGAACGCCGCGTCCTCCTGCGAAACATCATACGCAAAGACGATTTCGCCGCTTTCGGGCGCTGTGCCATCCAGATACGCGCTGATGTACCACGCCCGCAAGTCGGTCACGGGAATCATCCGCATGTCCGCATCCGTCATGCTGCTCAGCATCATAGCGGAAAAGTCCGCCGCCAGTGCGAACGTCACCGTCTGCCCGTTATTTGCATACTCGCCCGTTTCACAGTCGTCGTCTGTCACAACCCGCTCAAAGCGCCCAGTCACCGCCGTGACGCAGTGGTTCTCGTCCTCCTGCCACTTGACGATTTCAAACAGGTCGTAGGTGTTCCCAGACGCATCGGTGCAGGTGTAGAACGTCGGCTGCGCGTACACCGGCAGAGGAATCTCCTGATAGACTGTCTCCGCGCTTCCCGCCATCCCCATCATCAGCATGATTGTCATCAGCGTCGTCAAAATCCGTTTCATGATAATTGCCTCCTTCGTCTGCGGCTTTCGCCTTGTTATTGCTATTGTATCATCTTCCATGGAAAAAAAGGAAACGGCGAATTGGAACAGTTTTCCTTGACTAATCAATATTTCAGGCATATAATAATCGCTCATGACATACAGGAAACTGGGGGATGAGCGGCATGTCGATTTGGGAGATTCTGCTCCTTGGTGTCGGATTGAGCATGGATGCGTTCGCGGTGTCCATCTGCAAGGGCTTGAGCGTGAAGAAGGTCAAATGGCAGCATCTGCTGTGCGTGGGCGCGTATTTCGGCATTTTTCAGGCGCTGATGCCGACGCTGGGGTACTTCCTCGGCACGACGTTCTCCAATCTGATTGACCAGTTCGACCATTGGATGGCGTTCATCCTGCTGGCGATTATCGGCGTGAACATGGTGCGCGAGGCGCTGAGCAAGGACGAGGATGAAACCAATGACGATTTCGGCTTCAAGACGATGCTGCTGCTGGCGATTGCCACAAGCATTGACGCGCTGGCGGTCGGCGTCACCTTCGCGCTGGAAGGAACGGACATCGCCCTCGCAGCCTGCCTGATTGGTCTGACGACGTTCACGCTCTCGCCCATCGGTCTGCTGGTCGGTCACCGCTTCGGGCTGCGCTACAAGAGCAAGGCGGAGCTGGTCGGCGGTCTGGTGCTGATTGGCATCGGCTTGAAGATTCTGCTCGAAGGGTTGGGGCTGTTTGGGTAAAATAAAAGCACCGCTCTCGATGGATGAGTTTGCTCGCCATTGGGAGAGGTGCTTTTTTACAATGCGTTATTGCTGAGCTTCCTCCGGCGTCATCGGGAAATCCGCCAGCGTAAATTCTTCAAACGCCGTCGGCGGCGTTACGCCCTTGACCGTGGTTTCAATCCATTCGTCGCCTTCTTCCCACGCATATTTGAGAACACCCTTCGATATCGTGATACCGATGTCCATCGAAGTTGCTTCGTCCATCCAATGAAGATATGTTATAAACCATTTTTCTCCTTCTTTTGTAATTTGCATATCCAGCGAGTTATTTTTGTTATCATAGTAAGCTACATAAAATTCCCCGTAGATTTCACTTGTAATAGAAGGAATCTGCTCTCCCTGCTTCACAATTTCACTGGATTGCTGTGTCAGTACCCATTTTCCTGCGTCATCCTTCTCAAAAATGCAAAGAATATTCTTTACATCACTGTGCATTAAAACACATGCCGCCGCATAGCCATACTGGTCATACCAGTTGCATGCTTCTCTGCTGTTATTGTAGCTCACTTGTCCAATTTGATACTCAGCCCAATCAGCACCAGCAAATATTTCCCGAATGTCGCTTGGAAGAGAATCGAAAGTATCTCCACCTTGAGACTGGGAATTAACGGTTTCAGCACTTGCACAAAGTAATGTTGAAGCCATAATCAAAAACAAAATTACTATAAGCAGTCCATGATTTGTTTTCATATTTCCCCTTCTATCATTTTTTTCTTATTGCGGCAATATGCAAGCAAAAGTTTGCATATTGCCGCAAATTATCTTTTACGGCAGCATTGCTGACGGATAAATTAAAGCCTCTTTTGTTGCTGGTCCAGCAAGTCCATCAATGGTTAGACCAAATCGAGCAGCACATGCCGTTTGGAAGGCTCTAACTGCCTTTTCTGTATTCGTACCATACTTGCCGTCAACCGTTCCACAAGAATAACCAAGATAATTTAGTCGCTTTTGAAGATTCTTTACTGGCGTTGATACTGTACTCGATTTTTTTAAAGTGTTCTCCCCAAAATCCGCCTGTGCAGTTACAACATCCTCAGGGTCAGAATAGTCCTCTTCTGTATAATCATATGCGATTCCTTCGTCTTTTATGTGTATGTAAGTGCATTTTCTATCTTTTCTTGCTTTTGTCTTATTTAGTTGATCTTCTGTATGCCCGCATACAATTAAATCTTCACCACCATCATAATCTTCACTCAAAATAACGATATGAGAAGGATTTCGAGTAATTAGCCCCGCTTTACCGTCTGGAACAGTGAAAACGAAATCTCCCTTTTTTAGCCCTTCGGGTGTTTCAAAACATTCAATCAGTAGGCGTGGCGAACCAAACGTCTTCCGAATAAATGCAAGAAAGCTATCTACACCTATCCATGCTGCATTACATCTGTTTTTTGATCCAAACCATTGGAATCCTTGCCATTTCATTGGCATTCCACCCGCGTGAATGCATTGCGATACAAAGTTCATGCAGTCGCCTTTGCCAGTCGTTGGAGTGGACGGTTTATAGCTCGGATACTCCGTATTGTAGCTTAGCGCATATTTTTGTGCATACTTAACAGCAGCGTCTCGGTCATACTTTTCCACAAACTTCGCAGGAATACTCATGGGGATACCTCCTTCTATTTTCTTGAAGCTTCTCCACACCATCCACTTATGATATGGACATCTTCACCTATATAAACGATTCACTTCCCACATTTCTTCCAGCCAATCAAATTTTTTTCGATTTTCTTCGAGAAAAAGGCACTTTTCTGCCGCAATTCACGAAAAATTTTCCCCTTAGTCAAACATTCCCGGTGGAAAATACGTCTAAAGTGTTGTACAATGAAAGCACCTGTTATTGTGCGCAGAAGGGAGGCGGTCGGCGTGTGGAAACGGCTGATGAGCGTGCTGCTCGTTGTGTTGTTGTGCTGCCCAATTTTCGCCGTCCGCGCGGAAGAAATTACGGCGGATGGGCGCGTCAACCGCGCGCTGCTCGTGGGCTGCGACCGCTTCCTCACCCAGACCGACACCACCCCTTCCTCCCGCAATAACGTTCTGCGCATGGCGGATGCCCTCTCCGGCGGCACGCTTAACATGCAGACCATCGTCACCCGCGAGGACGGGCTGCCTTCCTCCGCCGCGCTTGTCGCCCTCATTCGCGAAACATTCGCCGATGCGGACGCGGACGACGTCAGCTACTTCTACATCAGCACCCACGGGCTGTGGAACACCGCCGTGAACGGGCTGATGACGCTCCTGCTCTCCGACGGTGAATCCGAGGAGGGCATTACGGCGTATGAGCTGCGCCGCGTGTTCGACACGATTCCCGGCAAAAAGGTGCTGCTGCTGGACGCATGCCACTCCGGCGCAATGATTGGCAAGGGTGTGGAGAAGTCGTTCGAGAACCTGTTTGCGGGCGATAATTACTATGTCGTCTGCTCTTCCGGCGGCGAGGAGGAAAGCTGGTACTGGTCGGGTGAAGTCGGCGGCGAGCGGCTGGCGGGCGCGGGGTACTTCTCCGGCGCGCTGGCGGATGCGCTCTCCCGCACGGGCAGCTTCGGCGCGGATGAGAATCGCGACGGTGCTATCACCCTGACCGAACTTCGCCGCCGCCTGCTGCAAAGCCACGGCGCATCCACCGTCCGAACCTATCCGGAGGACAGCGATTTTGCTCTCTTCTCCTACGACCTGTCTGCCGTCAGCAGCCGTCGGCGCGAGACAAGCATCGAGGCCATCACCTTCAGCGGCGATACGCTCTCCGCTGATGCGCCCGTAATTGATTTTTCCTTCAACGTTGTCCGCACGGCGCAAGTTGCCTATCAGCTGGTCTATCGCCGTCAGGGCATCTGGGATTTTGACCAATCTACGCTGATTTACGACAACAACGGCGATTTCGGCAGCTACGCCATTGCCGGACGAACCCTATCCCCCGGCTTGAAGGAGCGCTCCATCACCCTGAACACCGCCGACGCGCAGTCCTCCGGCTATGTCCTCTTGCAGATTCTGGTGATTGAAAAGGGTCTGCCGAGCGTCGTCTGGTCGAAAGTCCTCTGCGTTCCGCCAACGACGAGCGACCCGCAACTGCGTGTGCATGTGCAGGACACATTCTGCCCCGAAAGCGGCGAAGAATTGACATTTGTGGTGTATCATGGCGTTCCATGCGAACTAACGGTGACGATTGAGGATGAAGCAGGCCAGACGGTGCGGCGATTGTCGTCACGGCAGGCATCACGCCCGGAGCAGCTGAGTGCACCGGGGTCGACGTTCTGCTGGAATGGGACGGATTCGCAGGGAAAGCTGGTGAATGCGGGTCTGTATCGAGTGCGCGTGAAGGCGTATGTTGGGACAGAACGGTATGAGGTGGAGAGCGGATGGATTTCACTCACGGAAATGGTTGGATAAAAAAAGGATAAACACGCGGGCAAAGCATGGAGAAGAAGCCAACTCAATCGCGCGAAAGGGTCAAGAATCCGGATGATGATATAATGGAAGCAAACAGGGCGGAAAGCCCGGAGCAACGGAGGAGGAGAAACGGATGAAACGGCTGCTGGGACTGCTGCTGGCGATGATGGTGATGATGGGGGGAATGGCAGGTGCGCAAGCATCTACGGATAACGCATCCATGCAGTTGATACGCATGAATCCGTTGGCGTTTCGTAAAGAACCTGTCGGACTTTATAGCGTGACGCACACACCGAACGGAAGTTTTGTGGTCATCTACTTTGCCGAGGGCGAAAAAACGGAATTGCAAGAAATGTGGATGGAACTTTTTGATTCGGTGGGAACATCTCTTCTATCTGCTAAACTTGGGGAATTCGACCCAAACGGTGAACAAATTCCGCATGGGCAAATTATTTTGAAAAAAGACCGCTTTATATGTGAATACTATCCGGACATAACCTCGATGGAAGTATGTACACAAACGGTATACCGTTATACGGGAAAGCGGATTCAGAAACCGACTACAAAAAAGTTGAAATTTGGGGCTGCCCCTTATGCACAGCATGTTGGCGATTATATGGTTGAAAAGCAAGCGCATTCGGAGGATGAATCGCCATTCCGCACGGTAAAAATCACACATATTGCAAGCGGGAAAAGCAAAAAACTGATGATATATGATTGGTCATTTTGCGCTTTTCCTGATCAAGATGGTAACTTGCTGATTGCACAGCAAAATGAAAAGGGAAATCTGGAAATAAGAAGCTACAATGCAGCGATGCAAGAAACTATTGTTGAGTTGAGCGGTGATTTTCTTCAGAATGAAAATGTTCGAGATGCTGCTTGCATCGGTCAAACGGCATACATGAGAATCCGTTTAACAAATGAAAAATCGGAAATCCTTCTCTATGATATAACGCAGCAAAAAATAACCGACAGCCAGACACTGCTTGCAGTAGATGATAACAGCTATATTGCTGAAATCAAGGCTGATGGCGCTGTCTTGCTGTCGGTAGATGGCTACTGGAATAGAGAACTGCAACGGCAGAAGTATCAAATTAACCTGCTAAATGAGCATTTTGAGACTTCAAGGCTACCGTTGCAGCATGAATCATGCCTTTACATATTCACCGATGTGGAACAAGCAGATATTACAACCATCGAAATGGATGAAAAATCTCATTCCTATTTTGTATGTAGTTATAGCATTAGCGCAGGCGAATAAACTTCGACCAGCCCCAATAATTCCAAATCCGTTGCTTTGCAGGGCGGTTCCGTTTTCCTCACAACCACATTCATCACATCCATCCCTCCTTCCTTATCTTGAAAAGGAACACATCCGTTCTCAAAACGTTCATTCTTGCGACCGGATGTTCCCTTTCGACGCGAAGAGTATAACCGTTCTGTTATTTTACCAAGCGAATTTTCGACCAATTAGGTATATTCATCATTTCCGACAATTTCGTAGTACTTCTTTTGTCCAAAACAGTAAACATATGTTCGTATTAAATGTGACAAAATCTATGTGCAACTTCCCTTTTCCGCCGGATGATGATATAATAAAAGGAAACAGGGCGGAAAGCCCGAAGCAACGGAGGAGGAGAAACGGATGAAACGGCTGCTGGGACTGCTGATGGCGGTGATGGTGCTGATGGGGGGAATTTCGTGTGCGGTTGCGGAGAACGCGAACCCTCTTGTGTCAGATTGGCTGACCGAACTGAAAAGCAAACGGCTGATTCAGATTGTGGAGGACGAAATCGGCGAGGGCTGGACGCTCTATCAGCCGAACGGACGGGAGGAAGAGGAAAATTTCTCATCCGCAGCGAATTTGAAGGAAATGCGCTTTCTCCCGGTGGTTGCGCAGAAAGACAATCAGTTGCGGCTGTTGATTTTGAGGCGGCAGGGCGACCTGTGGAAAGTAAGCGAGCAGAACGACCGCGCTTTGATGCGGGACGGCTGGATGCTGCAAAATTTTTCTGCTATGTCTTACGGAAACTCTGATTCAACATATATTTATTTTGACTTTGTAGATGAAAATCAGACGGAATGGGGGCTTGTGTTGAATTTGAGCGCTGTCTATGTATCATACTTTCGTATGATTTACAATGCAGAGGGATATGGAACGACAGAAATAGTATTTAACTATGACCACGGAATGAAATTCCAATTTGATGCTCCTTTCTATTTCCGGCTCAGCTATGATGTAGATCCTGCTGAACGTTACTCCTTTGTTGTAGAAGATTTTGATTTGGCGACTTGCCCTCTGTCAATGCAGGATTTTTTTGTTCCGGCGGTCGTTTCCTGCGGAGAAGAGGGAGCAGGACTGTATATTATGGCAAAGCAAGGCATCCAGCCGATTTTGGTTCTTAACGACGGTGAAATGATTGAAGCGATTCCACAGAAAGAGAAGTTAGACTGGACAATCGTGTACTATCAGGGGAATTACCTATTCATTGAGACGGAAAATTGTAAAATGGAAGAATAAAAGATATAGCAGAGGACTTTACCCCTCTGCTATATCTTTATTTAGATTGCTTTCGATTTACCATTGGTTAGATCAATAGCCTTTTCAGTGCCATCACCACCAAGTTGCTCAGCAACATGGTAACAATAAACACTTTTAGTGCCGTCCGGAATAAAAGACTTGGGTCTGTGGTTTTGATTTTCTGTATGTCCACAAACATAACAACCGTTGATGCTGGAATCATAATCGCTAACAGCCATCGTGACATGAGTGAAGGGCGTGGGCTGGGCTTTTTCACTACTATTGTATGTGTAAATAATATCACCCGCATGAACATCCTCGTTGTGCTCGACGCGACGAATCCAGCCTTTTTCCAATAGCTTTCTTCGTGCACTGTTTGTGTAAATCCAAGTGCTATTATCCCAACTGGACGGAATCCCCGATAACTTATAGCACCATCCATCAAACATCCGCGCACCACCAGCCAAAAGACATTGATGAACAAAGTTGGCACATGCGTTCCTTTCAGTTTCGCGGAACGAGGGGTTTCGTTTGGGATCTGCAACCCCCGTCTTGTTAGAAGAATGCGCTAAGGCATATTCAATGGCTTTAGAAGCGCTAAACGGGTAATAAGTATTAACCGTTGGCGTGGTAGTTACGATGTCGGTAAAGTCGTTAGAAGAGCCGGTGTTGCCACCAGAACTGGAAGAACCGCCAGAACTACCAGTGTACTTTTCGACGCAGTCTCCACGGAGGTAACCGATTTTATCGTCAATAGTGCCTTCGTACCATTTGTATTTGTCACTATCCTTGATGGCAGTGACTTTCATGGTAGTTCCCTTCTTAACCTGCATAAGGGGAGTCCCATTCGGTGTCTGACGAAAGTTTACCCCAGTCTTGGTAGTAATTACGGTATCGCCGACTTGAATCGTGGAGTCAGAGCTGGTGCTTCCAGTATATTTTTCGACGCAATCTCCACGCAAGTAGCCGATTTTACCGGAGATGACACCTTCATACCATTTATATTTGCCACGATCTTCGATGGCAGTGACTTTCATGGTAGTTCCCTTGTCAACCTTCATATGATAACTCCCATCCGGTTCCTTGCGGAAGTATACAGCAGGCTTGGTGGTAATTACGGTATCGCCGACTTGAATTGCAGCGTCTGCGTTGTCGCCAGAACCACTGTCGCCAGAACCACTGTCGCCAGAACCGCTGTCGCCAGAACCACTGTCGCCAGAACTGTTGTCGCCAGAACCGTTGTCGCCAGAGCCACTGTCGCCAGAGCCACTGCTTCCTGTGTCGCCGCAGCCGTCAGCATCAGGGTCGAGATGATGCCCCAGCAGTTTTTCGAGATTAAGCAAACTATTTTTGCCAAAGTATCCGTCCGCAGTAAGATTACATGCACGCTGGAAGGACTTAACAGCGCTTGCAGTGTTGTCACCAAAGATACCATCAGTCCCCTTGGTGTTGTATCCCAAAGAGGTCAAAGCCTGCTGCATCAACGAGATTTGGGAATGCGTAGTAGAAAGGTCTTTCTGGAAAGAACGCTCGCCAGAATGAATGTTTTTCAGATTGGTGCGGCTATTCGGTCCGCTACCAGTAATCTTCGGAATTGCCATGTGTTTTTCCTCCTAAAATTCATATAGTTCGGTGTGTGCCTGTTTTTCTCCTTTTGCAGGGCGGCCCAGTTTCCCTCACAACCACATTCATCACATCCATCCCTCCTTCCTTATCTTGAAAAGGAACACATCCGTTCTCAAAACGTTCGTTCTTGCGACCGAATGTTCCCTTTCGATGTGAAGCATATCACCATTCGGTTATTTTGTCAAGCGAGTTTTCGACCATTTAAGTATATTCGTCATTTCCGACAATTTTGCCGGACTTCTTTTGTCCAAAACAGTAAACATATGTTCGTATTAAATGTAACAAAATCTATGTGCAACTTCCCTTTTCCGCCGGCTGATGATATAATAAAAGGAAACAGGGCGGAAAGCCCGAAGCAACGGAGGAGGAGAAACGGATGAAACGGCTGCTGGGACTGCTGTTGGCGGTGATGGTGATGCTGTTCAGCACGACCGCTTTTGCGGCAAATTATTGGACGAAAACGTGGGCGCAGGGGGAATATACGATTACGCTGACGCCGGAGGATGAAGCAGTGATTGCTGACCTGCGGCAGAAGATGGACGAAGGGTCTGTCGGGACGTCATTGCGGACGAGTATCGATAATTATCCGCTGAGTAAAGCATTTGAGGATTTTCTGCTGGGGCGGCGTCATCGGATGTATACTACCTATGATGATATTGGCTATTATTCATGGGTGCTTGCCATGCCGGATGAAACCGCAGTTCCGCAGGAAAAGGTGTTCCAGCTGGCAGTGATGGCGATTCATGAGCAGTTCGATGTATCGTGGGATACGCTGGCGGAATATTATCCGGAGTTCCAGTTCAAGATTGCTTTCTCGGAAAGCGACAACCCGATTGCAGTGTGGGAGCTGATTTTCTGCAAGTATAAAGAGAGTCCCACGGTCAGTGAAGTTTATTACGAGGTAGGAATCTACGCAGAGGATGGAAGCATCTGGGGCGTAGATGCTTCCATCCCGAGAGGATAAGAGCGGGTGGCAGGATTGTGGAAGGCAGTCCTGTCACTTTTTCCTTAGTGTAAGATAAGCCGCAGAAACCCAACCTGTGCCTTTTGTTGAAGTTACACGATACCAGTTTGCAACCGAGGTGTCCAAAATTATAACATGACTATTAGAAGGAAGAAGACCGATTTTGGCGGCACTGGTGGAAGGAAGAACACGGAGATAAACGCCCTGAGAATCGCTAACATATGCATTGCTGTCTAACGAACTTCCACCACCGCTAATATAACGTGCGCAGACATAGCCAGAGTAGCCACCGTGAGGCATATACAGCCACTGTCGTTGCTCATCAACTGTGCCTACACCAGTAAATGTGTAGAATGTCTTGACTTCACCTGCTTCAAGGTGATGCAAGTCACTACTGCTTGCACGGGGACTGGTTCTGATAGTCACATAACTGGTAACTTCATCAGTGGTGGTGCCAGTGAATTCAACACCCAAAACTAACTTCGCTTCCGTTCCGCCGCTGGTATTATCCACTGCAATGAAATCGGAGCGAACCCAGCCATTCGTACGGTTCTGCGAATCCTGAACGCGATACCAAGTGTAACCGCCGGCGGTACTCACTTCCAGAATAGTGACCTTTTCACCGTTGTAAAGTTTATAACTCAGTAAGCTGCCGTTTGCACTGCTGCGTACATTCAGCCCACTTGCATTGACAGCGACCATTCCCGATTTTCCAACAAGGTCAGAGGAAGAAGAACTACCGCCGCCGCTGCTGTTGCCGCCGGAAGAACTACTGCCGCTGCTCTTCTTGTTGACGTAATCAGCCTTAATCCAGCCGACCTTTTTGCCGGAGGGCTGAATCTTCACCCAATCGGACGAAACATCCTGAACCGTTGCGGTTGCGGGCGAACTAAGCGTGTAGAGGACAGTGCTGCCGTTAGCAGAATTACGAACATTGACGTTCGTTGCATTCACTTCCACCGTGTCGGATGCGACAGCAACGAAGGACTTCATGACATAACCAGTACCATAGGTGCTGTAAGTCGTCTGATACCAGCTGTCATTGCCGCTGACTGCCGAAACACTAAGCACAGTGCCAGTGGGAATCGACGTGATAACAGTGCCGCTCGTGGAAGCCTTCTTTCTGAATTTCAGCTTGCCACCAAGAACAATACCATTTGCCATAAGGGAAAACATCTCCTTTGTTTTTTATGTTCAGTGAGTATAGGGTGTCATTTATCTGGGCGGGGAACGATTCGCTATGAAGAGATGGCGATTCATTTTCTGCCCTCCTTTCGTTTCTTGAAAGGGAACACATCCGTTCTCAAAACGTTCGTTCTTGCGACCGAATGTTCCCTTTCGACGTGAAGCATATCACCGTTCTGTTATTTTGTCAAGCGAATTTTCGACCATTTAAGTACATTCGTCATTTCCGACAATTTCGTAGTACTTCTTTTGTCCAAAACAGTAAACATATGTTCGCATATGCGTGTGAACAGAATGCTCAAGGAAACCAGCAGTCCAGCACGGGCGTTTTTTTCGCCGGAAGGGGCTTGCTAACAGCAACATCATGACATATAATAAGAAGAAAGCAAACGATAAAGGAGGAATTTCCCCGTGATCCGCATTGAGCTGGACGTGATGCTTGCTCGCCGCAAAATGACCCTGACAGAACTGTCGAGGCGACTCGACATTGCGCTGCCGAACCTCTCCATCCTCAAAAACGGTCACGCGAAGGCAATTCGCATGGCGCTGCTCGATGCGCTCTGCCGCGAACTGGACTGTCAGCCGGGCGAACTGCTGGTGTGGGAACCGGACGACGCGGCAGAAAAGGAATAATCATCCATAGAAAAAAGGGGCTGATCTCATCCGTTCATGCGGAAAAGACCAGCCCCGTTTTTGTCGTTCGGGGATGCTGCCATCCAGTGTCGCAAAAAAGGCGTCAACAAATACACCTCCGCGAGGGTCGCGGAGAAAACCAGCGGTCAGGACTGCTTGGGCGTATGACCAGCAAGGTAGAAGCGCACAAGCTCTTCCAGAATTTCGTCGCGTTCCAGTCGGCAAATCATGCTGCGGGCAGAATTGTAGCTGGTGATATACGTCGGATCGCCGGAAATAATATAGCCGACGAGCTGAGTAATCGGGTCATAGCCCTTGGCCTGCAGGGCGTTGTAGACATACAGCAGGATGTCCTGCGCTTCATTGCCGGATTCCTGAATGGGGTGCAGCTTGGTGGTTTCAAATTGACTCACAGCGAAGCCTCCTTCCTGCGGCGGCGTAGCATCGGGCGGACGATGTGCCATCGCATTTCATCATCTATTATACACAACAAAGCGCGGAAAGAAAAGTCCTTTTTCTGTGTTTTTGATGAGAATTGAATGAAGATTTTCTGCGGTGGCTTTTCTTTCCTCCTCGGCTATGGTATAATGAAGGCAGAACATTCCCTTGGAGGGAGGATACGTATGCAGATTCTGGACATTATCACGAAGAAGAAACTCGGTCAGCCGCTGACGCGCGAGGAAATTACCTATTTCGCGCGCGGAGCGGCGGACAAGACCATTCCGGATTATCAGCTGGCGGCGCTGCTGATGGCGATTCGCTTGAACGGCATGACCGCGCAGGAAACCACTGACCTGACGCTTGCCATGCGCGACAGCGGCGACGTGTGTGACCTGTCTGCGATTCCGGGCAAGAAGATTGACAAGCACTCCACCGGTGGCGTGGGCGATACGACGACGCTGATTCTGGCGCCGCTGGTGGCGGCGTGCGGCGTGCCGGTGGCAAAGATGAGCGGGCGCGGGCTGGGGCATACCGGCGGCACGCTGGATAAGCTCGAATCCATCCCCGGTCTGTCCGTGGAGGAAACAGAAGAGCGGTTCATCCGGCAGGTGCAGGAAATCGGCCTTGCGGTCATCGGGCAGACGGCGGCGCTCGCCCCGGCGGATAAGACGCTCTATGCCCTGCGCGATGTAACATCCACCGTTGACTCGCTGCCGCTGATTGCCGCGTCCATCATGAGCAAGAAACTTGCGTCGGGCGCGGATGGCATTGTGCTGGATGTCAAGACAGGTTCGGGCGCGCTGATGGAGACGCTGCCGGATGCGCTGGCGCTGGCGCAGACGATGGTAGACATCGGCAAGCTGGCAGGCAAGCCGGTTGTAGCGGTCATCACGAGCATGGCGCAGCCGCTGGGAACGCACATCGGCAACGCGCTGGAAGTCAAGGACGCCATCGACGTGCTGGCAGGGCGGACACAGGGCGATTTGCTGGAGATTTCGCTGCTGCTGGGCAGTCACATGCTGGTGCTGGCGGAGAAGACGAAAACTTTGCCGGAAGCGCGGACGATGCTGGAAAACGCGCTGTCATCCGGCGCGGGTCTGCGCAAACTGGCGGAGATGATTGCCGCGCAGGGCGGCGATCCGCGCGTGGTGGAGGATTTGTCGCTTTTGCCGCAGGCGGCGGTCAAGCGTGTGATGCGGGCGGAAACGGCAGGTTATCTAAGCGCGATGGACACGACGGCGTTGGGCATGGCGGCGCAGCGGATGGGTGCTGGCCGCGCGAAGAAGTCGGATATGCTGGATTACTCGGTCGGGTATGTGCTGCATGTGCGGCTGGGGGATGAAGTGACGGAGGATACGCCGCTGGCGACGCTGTATGCGAGGAATGAAGCGGAGGCGGAGGAGGCGGAAAAAGCGATTCGTAAGGCGCTGACGATTGCGAAGGAGAAGCCCTCTGTGCCGCCCCTGTGGGATGCCGTTGTCACGGCGGAGGGAATCACTTACAATAGGTAAGAAAAGAGGATAAACACGCGGGCAGAGCATGAAGGAGAAGCCAACTGAATCGCGCGAAGGGGTCAAGGGGGGGGACTTCGTCCCTTTTCATCTCCCCCTTGCAGGGTCAAGGGACAGCGTCCCTTGTGGGGTTTGGGGCAACGCCCCAACTGTTGCTCGTCAAACCTACTCAAAGGAAGAAGAAAAGCAAAGTCGCGGCAGCGAAGCGTCCCGCGCCCAAACTTCGCGCGTCCTCAGACGCGCCCCCAAGCTGCTCTATCCACCATCTATGCTGTGTCGCGCCAGATGGACGCGACCACGATGCTGGGCTTGCGACCATAGCTGCTTTTCCCGCAAGCAGGGGATTTCACGCCTGTGACCGCAACCCCCGCGCGCTTTGGGGCGCGAAAAGTGTATTATTGATGCAGCCGCTTGCGGTTTTGCGACGGAAAGAACGACAGTTGGATGTATTTGATGCTTTTTTGCACCCGATGAGACTTGCAAAACAAGGAAATATGATGTAAAATAGCAAATGTAAGGTTGACAAAACGCACAATCGGGTGCGGAAACCGACGAAGTGGAGGAAGAACAATGAATCTTCAGGGGCTGAACAAACAGCAAGTGGAGGAAAGCCGCCAAAAGCACGGCGCGAATACCCTCACGCAGATTCCCCCGGAACCGCTGTGGAAGAAAATCCTTGAGGGCTTCAAAGACCCGATGATTATGATTCTGCTCGTGGCGCTGGTCATCCAAGTGGTGCTGTGCTTCATGGGCGAGGCGCATTGGTATGAGCCTGTCGGCATTCTGATTGCCATCATGATTGCCAACGGCGTGTCTGCTATCAGCGAAAATCAGCAGGAAGGCAAAGCATCCGCATTGAAGGCGGAGGAAGAAGCCAAGGAAGTTGCGAAGGTGCTGCGTGACGGCAAGCTGATGGAAATCCACGTCAGCGAAGTCGTGGTGGGCGATTTGGTGTATTTGCAGGCGGGCGACAAAATCTCCGCAGACGGCGAGATTGTCGAGGGACTTGTGAAGGTTGACCAGGCGACGCTCAACGGCGAAACCAAGGAAGCAACCAAGACCGTCAACGAAAGCGGCGAAGCCTACAACACCAAAGATCTGCTGAACCGCTGCTATGTCTACCGCGGCACGGTGGTGTGCAGCGGCGAAGCCTACATGGAGGTCAAGGTCGTCGGCGATAAGACGCTGTTCGGCGAATTGGCGCTGGAAGTGCAGGAGGATACGCGTGAAACGCCCCTGCAGGTCAAGCTGGCCAAGCTCGCCAAGCAGATTTCGACCTTCGGCTATATCGGCGCGATCGCCATCGTCGTGGGCGTGTTTGCCCGGACGCTGCTGGGCGGCAATATCCCCAATACCTTTATGGAATGGGTGAACCTGTCCATTGAAGCCATCACCGTGGCGGTAACGATTATCGTCTGCGCTGTGCCGGAAGGGCTGCCGATGCTCACCAGCATCCTGCTGAGCTATCAGAGTATGCGCATGGCGAAGGACAACGTGCTGGTGCACAAGATCAACGGTTTGGAAACTGCCGGCTCGCTGTCGCTGCTTTTCTCCGACAAGACCGGCACGATTACCGAGGGCAAGCTGAGCGTCGTGGAAGTCGCGACGGGCAACGTGCGCAAGTTCTCCTCAATGAAGGAACTTCCCCTGCCGCTCAAGGACGAAGTGACGATCGGCATCGGCCTGAACAACTCGTCCTCCTACTCCAACGGCAGCATCATCGGCGGCAACTCTACCGACCGCGCGCTGATGTCCTTCCTGGTTGACGCGGGCGTGGATGCAAACGTGGCGCGTGAGGATGTGCGCAACTTCAACGCCTTTGACTCTGCGAAGAAGTATTCGACCGTCACCATCAACCATAATGGCAAGGTTGTTACCTACATCAAGGGCGCGCCGGAACGCATTATTGCCCGCTGCCAGACGTATCTGGATGAAAACGGCGCGGTGAAGCCCCTGACCGAGCGCAATTTCCTCATGACGTACATGGACGAACAGGCGGGACGCTCGATGCGTCTGCTGGGCGTGGCGAAGTGCGACGGCGATACAGCGGACGGCGACAGCCTGACGCTGGTGTGCGTGCTGGCAATTCGCGACAACGTGCGCAAGGAAGCGGTTGACGCCATCCGCGAAGTGCAGGAGGCGGGCATTCAGGTCGTGATGGTCACGGGTGACCGCAAGGAAACCGCCGTCGCCATCGCGAAGGAAGCGGGTCTGCTCAAGCATAATACCGACGTCGCCCTGACGAGCGCGGAGCTGGCGGAACTGAGCGACGACGAACTCAAGAAGGTGCTGCCGAATCTGCGCGTAGTGTCCCGTGCGCTGCCGACGGACAAGAGCCGTCTGGTGCGCTGTGCACAGGAACTGAATCTGGTTGTCGGCATGACCGGCGACGGCGTGAACGACTCGCCCGCGCTGAAGAAGGCGGACGTTGGCTTCGCGATGGGTTCGGGCACGGAAGTCGCGAAGGAAGCGGGCGATATTACCATCCTCGATGACAACTTCCTGTCCATTGAAAAGGCAATCCTGTACGGCCGCACGATGTTCAAGTCCATCCGCAAGTTCCTCATCTTCCAGCTGACGGTCAACGTCGCGGCGGTGCTGACTTGCTTCCTCGCGCCCCTGTTCGGTGAAAACGAAATCCTGACGGTTATCCAGCTGCTGGTCGTCAATCTGGCGATGGATACGCTTGCGGCAATCGCCTTCGGCAGCGAACCCGCGCTGATGGAATACATGAAGGAAAAGCCCATTGCGCGTGACGCGTCGATTGTGACGGGCAAGATGATGTCGCAAGTCGTTGTCAGCGGTCTGTACATCACGGCGATGTGCCTGTGCATCCGCTTTGTGCCGGCGCTGCAGCATCTGCTGGGCGCGTGGAGCACGGGCGTGCTGGACACGACGCTGCTGAACTCCGCGGTGTTCGCGACGTTCATGATGGCCATCAGCTTCAACGGCTTCAATGCCCGCACGGAGCACACGAACCCGTTTGAGCATCTGGGGCGGAACAAGAACTTCCTGCTGGTCATCGGCGCGCTGCTGGTGCTGCAGTTCCTGTTCGTTACCTTCGGCGGCGCGGTGCTGAGCGTGGAGCCGCTGAGCTGGACGGCATGGCTGGTCTGCCTGCTGATTGCGTTCCTGATTATCCCGATTGATATCATTCGCAAGGCGATTACTTCTAAGAAGAAGTAATACGAAACTACGAACGATAAAAATCAAGCTGCACATAAGACAACTGTGTAAATGCGCACCGCTCAAGGGCGTAACTCCCCAGCAGGGGCAGCATCCCTGCTGGGGGCTGGGGCAAAGCCACGGATTCGCACTTCTACATCAAGGGAGGGAATAGCATGTCTGTGAATCTGCAAAAGGGACAGAAAATTTCGCTTGTGAAGCCGGGTGAACCGGGGCTCAAGCGAATCATGGTTGGTCTGGGCTGGGACGAGGTCGAGCAGAAGCGAGGCTGGTTCGCGCCCAAGCCGCAGGACATTGACTGCGACGCATCGGTCATCCTGTGCGGCGCGGATGGGCGCATCATCAGCAATGACATCAAGACCTGCTGCGTCTACTTCGGCAATCTCGTGCATTCCAGCGGCGCAATCGTCCATCAGGGCGATAACCTGACCGGCGCGGGTGACGGCGACGATGAGCAGATTATGGTCGACTTGCCCAACATTCCCGCGAACATCGACAAGCTGGTATTCGTCGTCAACATCTACGATGCGAACGTCCGCCATCAGCATTTCGGCCTGATTCGCAATGCCTTCATCCGCCTGGTGGATTTGTCCACGCAGAAGGAAATCTGCCGCTTCAACCTCTCCGATGATTACAGCGGGCGGACGGGTCTTGTTGTGGGCGAAATTTACCGTCACAACGGTGAATGGAAGTTCAATGCCATCGGGCAGGGCGTGACTGAAGCAAGCCGACTGGCGGAATTGGTGCGGCTGTATCAGTAAGCAACACAAAATTACGATAGGAGGAATACTCGCATGGCTGTGAATCTTTCTAAGGGTCAGAAAATCTCTCTGGACAAGGGCATGACGCTGGCGCTGGTTGGCCTGGGCTGGGACACGAACCGCTACAGCGGCGGCGCGGAGTTCGACCTGGATGCTTCCGCGTTCCTGCTGGGCGCGAACGGCAAGGTTCGCAAGGATGAGGACTTCATCTTCTATGGCAACCTGAAGAGCGCGGACGGCAGCGTCACCCACACGGGCGACAACCGCACCGGCGAAGGTGAAGGCGACGACGAAGTGCTCTACATTGACTTCACGAAAGTCCCCGCGGACGTGGAACGCATCGCCATCACCGTAACCATCTACGAGGCGCAGGAGCGCGGACAGAACTTCGGTCAGGTGTCGAACGCCTATGTGCGTCTGGCGCGCCGTTCCAGCGAGAACGATAGCGTCGGCACGGAAGAACTGCGCTACGACCTTGGCGAGGATTTCTCCGTGGAGACGGCGCTGGTGGTGTGCGAACTGTACCGCAGCGGCGCAACGTGGAAGTTCAACGCCGTCGGCGCGGGCTATCAGGGCGGTCTGTACGCGCTGTGCAAGGCGTACGGCGTGAACGTGTAATATACTATTTCCTGCATTCAACTGCGCCATCTGCTCGCGCCTTTTCCCCTCTGGCGTCTGGTCGTTCCACTTAGCGTAGCGCTGCTACGCTGCGTTTCACTCCCATTAGCCAGAAGAAAAAATTCGCTTCGCATCTTGGCACATTCTCATTTGGAAATAGTATAAAAATCAACATAGGAAGGGGCAAAGTGGAACGGGCGGCGCGTCTGTCTCCGCTTTGCCCTTTTTTGATGGAGAAGGCGTTTCCGGCGGGTGAATCACCCTTTGAGTGAATCATTCTTCGGGCGCGGCCGCACAGGAGGAGCAACATGGCCTATGCAGAGCGAATCCATCCGCCGCTCAGCCGAAATATGCTGACGGAGGAGTTGAACCGCACCCGCCCGGCACTGTCGCGGGACAGTCTGCCGGACATGCGGGAGAGCGTGATGCCCGCGCTGTCCGATCGGCTGCTGAATGCGCCGGAGGCAACGAGCATGCTGCAGCATCATCAGGCGCAGCAGATACCGCCGCGTCCGCCGATGCCGGAGCATCCGACGATGCGCATGGCGCAGCCGCCGACGCCGAATCGAACGCCTGCGCCGACGCTGCAAGTGTCCAGTCAGCCGATGCGGCCGACCGTACAGCCGACCCCGCGCCGGATGCCGCCGATGCTTATGCCCGTTGCGCGCGGGCAGAAAACGGCGCTGCGTTTGCAGGAACGCGGGTGTACGCGGATTCGGTTCGGTTTCGGGTGGCATACGAACGACGCCCGATGCGATGTGGATGCGTCGGCGTTTCTGCTGGGCGAAAACGGGCGCGTGCTGTCCGATGAGGGGTTTGTGTTCTACGGGCAGCAGACGTCAAGCGACGGCAGTGTCCGCTTTCAGCCAAACGGCGCGGATGACCGGGAGACGATTACTGTTGATATTGCGCGAATCGACCCGCGAATCCGCAAAATCGTTTTTGTGCTGACGATTGACGAAGCGCTGACGCAGAAACTGCACTTCGGAATGCTGCAAAACGTGTATCTGCGCATTCTGGACGACCGCGACGGGCGGGAAATCCTCAGCTATCCGCTGGGAAACGCGTTCGAGAACGTGACCAGCATGACGCTGGGCGAACTCTACCTGCATCAGGGACAGTGGAAATTCAACCCCGTCGGCAACGGCGTTCATATGGATTTGGCGGGGCAGTGTGCACTGTACGGCGTGACGCTCGCGTGAGGAGGAACAGCGGATGATTCGATTTGAGACAGTCAATGAGCTGGCGCTGAAGGTGACGTGTCAGGGCGGCGGCGTGCTGTACACAAAGGCGGGCGCGTTTATCGCGGGGGAGAGCGCTGGCGGGAAAAACTATACGTTTGAGAAGGTTCTGTTTGGCCCGCAGCAGGGGCTGCTGCAGGCGGCGTTCGGTGCGCTGACCCGGCGTGTGGCGGGCGAAAATCTGCCGCTGATGAAGGTGAATTTCGGCGGCGATTCGCAGACGTACTACGCGAACGCAGGACAGCATGTGACAGCCTATCAGCTGGCGCGCGGCGAAGTGCTGTCTGTGGAGGCGGAGAACATCCTCGCGTTCACGGGCGACTGCGATTACAACGTGCGCTTCCTGGGCATGGGCGTGGTGTCGCAGAAGGGCATCGCGACCTCGATATTGACCGGGCGCGGCGATAGCGCGTATGTGGCGGTACTCTCCGACGGCAACCCGCTGGTGATGAACAATCGCAAGTCCCGCGCGACGATTTCCGTTGACCCGGATGCGGTTATCTGCTGGATGGGGCAGGAGGGCGACAACTGCGACCCACAGATTCGCACGGACATCAACTGGAAAACGCTCATCGGGCAGGCATCCGGCGAATCCTATGCCTACGAGTGGGGCGGCAACCAGCCTGTGACGGTGATTGTGCAGCCGTCGGAAAGAAAGGGCGGAATCAGGCTGGCGGTTGACTGACGCATTATTTCCATTCTTTCGGGAATTTCTCTCTCCCTCTGCCCGTTATATGGGCAAAGGGAGGTTTTTTATGAAGAAACGCATTTTCGCGCTGCTGCTGGCGGCAATGCTTCCGCTGGGCGCGGCAATCGCTGATGAACCGCTCACCGACGGCACGGTGCTGGTCGATTGGGTGGATGGACAGGAGGCCTATACCGCCATTTGTTCCGGCGAACTCACCCTGCGCTACGACGCAGACACGAATACATACGCCACGGCAGATGGGCTCATCTGGAAAACGGAGGGGGCGCTGCCCTTCGCGACGTATCAGCCGCTGCTGATGCCGCGGACGCGCGAGGAGCTGCTGCAATGCAACGCCATTTACGCGGCGCTGCAAGACGCATCCGGCTTCTGGTCGGAGAAAGTCACGGGTACGGAAGTGCTGCCGGTGTATGCCGCGCCGGATGAAAATTCCTACCGCGCATCAAACGGCAAGGCAAGCGTCTCGCTGGCGGGCGGCGCGACGCTCCTGATGCAATATGGCGACTGGTCGCTCGTGCGCTACGAAGTCAACAGCAGCCGGATGCGTATCGGCTGGGTGCATACGAATCAGCTCGGCAGCGCACCGGTGATGCTCACGGACATTCCTGTGACACTCAAAGAGGGCGCGTTCCTGACGGACGACCCCGCTACAAGCTGGTATCACACGGCGGAAGGGGACACGCTGACAGACGTGCATCTGCTGGCACAGTATGACCCGTTCTGGGCCTATGCGCGCGCGACAATGCGGGACGGCACGATGCTGTGGGGCTTCGTGCCGCTGATGAGCGTACAGCTGAACGACACGGTGGATGCGGAAGCGATGGCGAACGTCAGCGGAACGTGGGGCTTCTGCGGCGGCGGGGAGCTGATGGGCTGGGTGTTCACGCTGATGGCGGACGGACAGGGCGTCTGCTACGCGATTTCGGATGAGGCGTCGGAAAGTATGCGCTACTTGAACGAAGGCATCACGGCGGATATGAATCCGGAAAGCGCCGGAATGTTCCAATGGCAGATTGTCGGCGGAACGAATGGGTATGCGCACGACTTCATCCTCAGCAACACCAGCAACGGGACGTATGTGCGCTATCATGCGGCACTGACGGAGGACGGACACTTGGGCTTCTACCAGTGCGAAGCGGGCGGACATTATCAGCGTATCCCATAATGGACAAATGCAGCAGCCAAATCAGGAAGGCATCCGGCGGAAAACCGGGTGCTTTTTTCGTGCAGAAAAGGGGAGAGAGGAACATTCAGCGATATATATGGAAGTCCGAACGTTCGTCAAAAAAACGGCAAGTCAGCGACATTACAAATAGATACACACGGATAAGTGTGAATAAAACTTGACGCAAGAGCAGGAAAATCAACATGATGCGGAACATAAAATGCAAAAAGTGCGGATGACAAGGGCAAAAGGGGCAAACACGCTCCAAAGTAGGACACACTGGACGACGTGTATATGCCGAAAGATTGCAAATGCGGGCACAGGGCGGGTTTTGCGGGTCGAGAAAGTGAAAAAAGCCGAAAATTTTCCTGAAAAAACTGCGCAAAACCCCTTGCAATTTTCATGTGTATCTGATATAATCAGAGTGTTGTCTGTACAGGGATGATGCGCTAAGTTGCCGCCAGGCCATGGCGGGTAATTAGCGCGGACCAGCCCGACAATCGGGCGACGGACTCGAAGCGCAGCGGCGACCGCACCTGCAGTGGAAGCCGGACGGCGCCAACGAGACGACATTAGGAGGTAAATCAATGGCCACCCAGAAAATCCGCATCAAGCTCAAGAGCTATGAGCACACCCTGATCGATCAGTCCGCGGAGCGGATTGTCGAGACTGCCAAGCGCACCGGCGCCCGCGTGTCGGGCCCGATTCCGCTCCCCACGGAGAAGGAAATCGTGACCATCCTGCGCGCTACCCACAAGTACAAGGACAGCCGCGAGCAGTTCGAGCGCCGTACCCATAAGCGCCTGATCGACATCATGAACGCCAGCGCCAAGACCGTGGACGCCATGTCGAAGCTTGAACTTCCTGCTGGTGTCGAAATTGAAATGAAGCTGTAAGGCAGGAGGACGAAACAATGAAGAAAGCGATCGTGGGTAAGAAGATCGGCATGACGCAGATCTTCACCGAAGATGGCCGTCTTGTTCCGGTCACTGTGATCAAGGCCGGCCCCTGCACGGTTGTGCAGACCAAGACTGTCGAATCTGATGGCTACAACGCCGTTCAGGTTGGTTTTGGCGAGCTGACCGAGAAGCGCGCTGAGAAGCTGCTCAGCAAGCCGGTTCAGGGCCACTACAAGAAGGCTGGCGTCGAAGCCAAGCGCGTGCTGCGCGAATTCCGCTTCGATGACTGCTCTGGTTACAAGGTCAATGATGTGCTGAAGGTTGACCAGTTCGTCGCGGGCGACAAGATCGACGTGACCGGCACCTCCAAGGGCCATGGCTTCACCGGCCCGGTGGCCCGCTGGAATCAGCACACCGGCCCTATGGCGCACGGCTCCAAGTATCATCGCGGCGTCGGCTCCATGTCCGCTAACTCCGATCCTTCCCGCGTGTTCAAGAACAAGCACATGGGCGGCCATTACGGCGTGGATCGTGTGACTGTTCAGAACCTGGAAGTCGTGTCTGTGGATGCTGAACGCGACCTGCTGCTGGTCAAGGGCGCTGTGCCCGGTGCCAACGAAGGCCTGCTGGTCATCCGCGACACGGTCAAGTGATGCCGCGAGGAGGATTGAACAATGGCTAAGACTGCTCTTTACAATATGGAAGGCGCGGCCATTGGCGAGATTGAACTGAGCGATGCGATCTTCGCGTCCGACGTTAATGTCGCCGCTATGCATCTGGTCGTCCGTTCCTATCTGGCCGCACAGCGCCAGGGCACGCAGAGTGCCAAGACCCGCACGGAAGTCCGCGGCGGTGGTCGCAAGATCTACCGTCAGAAGGGCACCGGCAATGCTCGTCATCACGGCAACCGCGCTCCGCAGTTCCGTCACGGCGGCGTCGTGTTCGCCCCCAAGCCCCGCGATTATGTGATCGCTGTGCCGAAGAAGGTTCGCCGCCTTGCTTTCAAGAGCGCGCTGACCTCCAAGCTCAACGACGGCGACATCATCGTGGTGGACGAGCTGACCCTCTCCGAAGGCAAGACCAAGCTGATGGCGAACGTGCTGAAGAAGCTGGGCGCTGAAAAGAAGGCGCTGGTCGTGCTGCCGGAAAAGGACGAGAACGTGGTTCGCGCCACGGCGAACCTGCCGCAGGCAATGACCACCTACGTCAACACCCTGAATGTTTATGACATCCTGAACGCCGGCAAGGTCGTCCTGACCAAGGCTGCCGTCGCTTCTGTTGAGGAGGTGTACGCGTAATGAAGTCCGTGCACGACGTGATTATTCGCCCGGTGCTGACCGAAAAAGCGTACGACGGTTTTGCCGATAAGAAGTACGTGTTTGAAGTGGCCATCAATGCCACCAAGACCGAGATCAAGCAGGCTGTTGAAGCGGTTTTCGCGGAAGACGGCGTGAAGGTCGAAAAGGTCAATACCCTGCGCACGATCGGCAAGATCAAGCGTCAGGGCCGCAGTGAAGGCCGCACCCCGGAAGTCAAGAAAGCCTATGTTACGCTGAAGAAGGACTCTAAGCCGATTAAGTTCTTCGAAGGCATGGGCGAGTAAAGCAGGGAGGACAAGAAACATGGCTATCCGCACTTATAAGCCGACTTCGCCCGCCCGGCGCTTTATGTCGGTTCTGACCTATGAGGAAATCACCAAGAAGTCTCCTGAGAAGAGCTTGGTGGAATACCTCAAGAAGAACGCCGGCCGCAACAAGCAGGGCAAGATCACCGTCCGTCATCAGGGCGGCGGCAACAAGATCAAGTACCGCGTGATTGATTTCAAGCGCAACAAGCTGGAAATTCCGGCGAAGGTTGCCGCGATTGAGTACGACCCGAACCGCAGCGCGTTCATCGCCCTGCTGTTCTACGCCGACGGCGAGAAGCGTTACATCCTGGCTCCTCTGGGCCTGAATGTGGGCGACACCGTGGTGTCCTCTGAGAACGCGGACATCAAGCCCGGCAACGCGCTGCCGCTGGCGAACATCCCGGTCGGTACGCTGATCCACAACCTGGAGCTCAAGCCCGGCCGCGGCGGTCAGCTGGTTCGTTCCGCCGGCATGAGCGCGCAGCTCATGGCGAAGGAAAACGGCTTTGCGACCGTCCGTCTGCCCTCCGGTGAAATGCGCAAGCTGCCGCTGAACGCGAAGGCGACCATCGGCACCGTCGGCAACACCGACCATGAGAACGTCCGCCTGGGCAAGGCTGGCCGCGTCCGTCATATGGGCGTGCGTCCGACCGTCCGCGGCGTCGTCATGAACCCGAACGATCACCCGCATGGCGGCGGCGAGGGCAAGAGCCCCGTTGGTCTGCCGGCTCCTGTGACTCCGTGGGGCAAGCCCGCTCTGGGCCTGAAGACCCGCAAGCACAAGAAGTATTCCAACAAGATGATCGTCAAGCGCGCTGGCAAGTAATCGCGCATCCTACAGGAAGGAGGCAGCCAACCAATGAGCCGCTCTATTAAGAAGGGCCCCTATGTTGAATCTGCGCTGATGAAGCGCATTGTTGAGATGAACAAGTCCGGCAAGAAGAACGTGGTCAAGACCTGGTCCCGTTCCTCCACGATTTTCCCGGATTTCGTTGGCCACACCATCGCCGTGCACGATGGCCGCAAGCATGTTCCGGTCTATGTGACCGAGGATATGGTCGGTCACAAGCTGGGCGAATTCGCGCCCACCCGTACCTTTAAGGGTCACGCGGGTGACAAGGCGACTGCCCGCAAGTAAGAGAGGAGTGAAACGATATGGCAACCCGTTCGAAGACGAAGACGCAGGCTCGTCAGGCGTCCGCCGACAAGCGTCCGAAGGCTATTGCTAAGTACGTTCGCATCTCTCCTCGCAAGGTGAAGATCGTTATCGACCTGATCCGTGGCAAGAATGTGGACGAAGCCGCCGCGATTCTGACCTACACCCCCAAGGCCGCTTCCCCCGTTGTGCTGAAGGTGCTCAACAGCGCCATCGCCAACGCGGTGAACAACCAGGAGCTGGACCGCAAGGAGCTGTACGTTGCTGAGGTTTACGCAAACCCCGGCCCGACGCTCAAGCGCTACGTTGCCCGCAGCCGCGGCAGCGCGTCCCCCATGCTCAAGCGCACCAGCCACATCAGCGTGGTGCTGGACCAGAAGAAGGCGTAAGGAGGTTTATCCATGGGTCAGAAAGTCAATCCCCACGGAGCTCGCGTGGGCGTCATCTTCGGCTGGAGCACCCGCTGGTATGCGGACAAGAAGGACTTCGCCAACAACCTGGTTGAAGACTTCAAGCTTCGCAAGATGATTAAGGAAAAGTACTATGCTGCCGGCATCAGCCGCATCGACATTGAACGCACCGCTAAGGACGTGACCGTCAACATCATGACCAGCAAGCCTGGCATGATTATCGGCCCCAAGGGTGCGACCATCGAGCAGCTGAAGGCGGAAGTGACCAAGCAGCTCGGCCGTCCGGCGCAGATCAACGTGATGGAGATCAAGCAGCCCGATGCGGACGCGCAGCTGGTGGCGGAGAACATCGCTCAGCAGCTGGAGAAGCGCATCAGCTTCCGCCGTGCCCTGAAGCAGGCGCAGCAGCGCGCGATGAAGCTCCCCGGCGTGAAGGGTATCAAGACCAGCGTTTCTGGTCGTCTGGGCGGCGCGGACATTGCCCGCACCGAGCACTATCATGATGGCTCCATCCCGCTGCAGACCCTGCGCGCCAACATCGACTACGGCTTCGCTGAAGCCAAGACCACCTATGGCCGTCTGGGCGTGAAGGTGTGGATCTACAAGGGTCAGATCCTGCCGAAGGCTAAGAAGGCTCCGGTCGCGAAGGAGGTTAAGTAACCCATGCTGATGCCCAAGAGAGTCAAGCGCCGCAAGGTTTTCCGCGGCCGCATGAAGGGTGCTGCTCATCGCGGCAACTTCCTCGCTTACGGTGAATACGGCCTTCAGGCCACTGAGCCCTGCTGGGTTACCTCTCAGCAGATTGAGGCCGCCCGTATCGCCCTGACCCGTTACACCAAGCGTGGCGGTCAGGTGTGGATTAAGATTTTCCCCGATAAGCCCGTTACCGAAAAGCCGGCTGAAACCCGAATGGGTTCCGGCAAGGGCTCTCCGGAATACTGGGTTGCAGTTGTCAAGCCCGGCCGCGTGCTGTTTGAAATCGCTGGCGTGCCCGAAGAAGCCGCTCGCGAAGCCCTGCGCCTGGCTGCCCACAAGCTGCCCCTGAAGACCAAGTTCATCAAGCGTGCTGACGAAGCCGTGACCGAAGCGGGTGGTGAAGAGAAATGAAAGCGAATGAATTCACGTCCATGAGCAAGGAACAGCTGACCGAAAAGGTCGCTGAGCTGAAGAAGGATCTCTTCACCCTTCGTTTCCAGCTCGCTACCGGCCAGCTGCAGAACACCATGCAGATTACTGCGGTTAAGCGCGACATTGCCCGCGCCAAGACCGTGCTGCGCCAGCTGGAGCAGGCGTAAGTGAGATTGGAAGGAGGCAGCTGCTGCCATGTCTGAAACGAACAACACTCAGGAGCGCGGACTGCGCAAGACCCGTATCGGCGTCGTCGTGTCCGACAAGATGGACAAGACCGTCACCATTCAGATCAAGACGCGCGTCCGTCATCCCCTGTACGGCAAAATCATGAACCAGACCTCGAAGCTCAAGGTTCATGACGAAAACAATGAGTGCGGCGTCGGCGATACCATCCGCGTGATGGAAACTCGTCCGCTGTCCCACGACAAGCGCTGGCGCCTGGTCGAAATCATCGAGAAGGCCAAGTAATCCCGCTGTCATGTAAGGAGGAAAAACCCTATGATTCAGCCGCAAACCCGGCTTAAGGTCGCCGATAACTCCGGCGCCAAGGAAATCATGTGCATCCGCGTGCTGGGCGGTTCTTTCCGGCGTGACGGTTCCATCGGTGATGTCATCGTGGCCAGCGTCAAGACCGCGACCCCCGGCGGCACCGTGAAGAAGGGCGACGTCGTGAAGGCGGTTATCGTCCGTATGCGCAAGAACAAGCGGCGTCCCGACGGCTCTTACATCAAGTTTGATGACAACGCTGCCGTTATCATCAACGATGCGAAGCTGCCGCGCGGAACCCGTATCTTTGGACCCGTTGCCCGTGAGCTGCGCGAGAAGGACTTCATGAAGATCGTCTCCCTGGCTCCCGAAGTTCTGTAAGGAGGCGGAAGAGATGCACGTTCGCAAGAATGATCAGGTGATGGTCATCACCGGCAAGGATAAGAACACGAAGGGCAAGATCACCGTCGCCTTCCCCAAGACCGGCAAGGTCATCGTCGAAGGCGTGAACATGGTGACTCGCCACCAGAAGGCGCGCAACGCCATGCAGCCCGGCGGCATCGTGAAGAAGGAAGCGGCGATTGACGCTTCCAACGTGATGCTGATTTGCCCCAAGTGCGGCAAGCCCACCCGCGTTTCCCACAAGGTGAACGTGGCTGTGGATGCCAACGGCAAGAAGAACCGCACGATGGTCCGCGTCTGCAAGAAGTGCGGCGCCGATATTGACTGAGAAGGAGGAAAAGTCTGATGGCTACCCGTATTAAGGAAAAGTATCTGGCCGAGGCTGTTCCTGCTCTTCAGCAGAAGTTCGGCTACAAGAACGTCATGGAGATCCCGAAGCTGGACAAGATCGTGATCAACATGGGCCTGGGCGATTGCAAGGACAACGCCAAGGCGTTTGAAATGGCGATCAACGAGCTGACGACCATCGCTGGCCAGAAGCCCATGGTCACCAAGGCCAAGAAGTCGATTGCAAACTTCAAGCTCCGTGAGGGTCAGAACATCGGCGCGAAGGTTACCCTGCGCGGCGCCCGCATGGAAGAATTCATGGACAAGCTGGTCAACATTGCGCTGCCCCGCGTCCGTGACTTCCGCGGCGTTTCCGATAAGGCTTTCGATGGCCGCGGCAATTACGCCCTCGGCATTCGTGAGCAGCTGCTCTTCCCCGAAATCGAGTACGACAAGGTCGAGCACATTCGCGGCATGGAGATGATCTTCGTGACCACCGCCAAGACCGACGAAGAGTGCAAGGAGCTGCTGCGTCTGCTGGGCATGCCCTTCGCGCAGGCGTAATAAGGAGGAGAACATCTAATGGCTAAGACGAGTATGAAGCTCAAGCAGGCGAGGACGCCCAAGTTCTCCACCCGCGCTTACACCCGCTGCCGTCTGTGCGGCCGTCCCCACTCTGTCCTGCGCAAGTACGGCGTGTGCCGTATCTGCTTCCGTGAGCTGGCCTACAAGGGCGAGATTCCGGGCGTGCGCAAGGCCAGCTGGTAATCGGGGAGAGAAACGGAAGGAGGTACCAACATGGTTGTGAATGATCCCATCGCCGATATGCTCACCCGAATCCGCAACGCGCAGGTCGCTAAGCACGAGGCTGTGACGCTGCCGGCCAGCAACACGAAGAAGGCTATCGCCAAGATCCTGTTGGCGGAAGGCTATGTGAAGGCTGTGGACTACATTGATGACGGCCTGCAGGGCTCCATCAAGGTGACTTTGAAGTATATCAACGGCAAGACCCCCGTTATCGCGGGTCTGAAGCGCATCAGCAAGCCCGGCCTGCGTGTGTACGCGCGCTGCGAAGAGCTGCCCAAGGTTCTGGGTGGTCTGGGCATCGCCATCATCAGCACCAGCAAGGGTCTGATGACGGACAAAGAGGCTCGCAAGAACGCCATCGGCGGCGAAGTGCTGGCCTACATCTGGTAATACCGACACGTTTGTAGGAGGTGTGATTCCATGTCTCGTATCGGACGACTTCCGATCACTGTTCCCGCGGGCGTGACGGTCACTGTGGACAGCAATAACCTGGTTACGGTCAAGGGCCCCAAGGGCACCCTGTCCCAGCAGGTGAACCACGCGATCACGGTCAATCAGGAGGGCAATATGCTCCACCTGACCCGCGCTAATGATAGCAAGGAAAATCGTGCTATGCACGGCCTGTATCGTGCCCTGGTGCACAACATGGTCGTCGGTGTGACGGACGGCTTCTCCAAGACGCTGGAGCTGGTCGGCACCGGTTATCGTGCAGCGGCAGAAGGCGGCAAGAAGCTGACCATCAATATCGGCTTCTCTCACCCCGTCATTCTCGACGCGCCCGAAACCATCAGCTTTGAGACGCCTAACGCCAACACCATCGTTGTCAAGGGCATCGACAAGCAGCAGGTCGGCAACCTCGCGGCTGACATCCGTGCGATCCGCAAGCCGGAACCCTATCTGGGCAAGGGCATTAAGTACACCGGTGAGCACATCCGCCGCAAGCAGGGCAAGACCGGTAAGAAGTAAGAGAGGGAGTGACTGCATATGTTCACCAAGCGCGACCGTAATGAGATCCGCGAGATTCGTCATGCCCGCGTTCGTAAGAAGATCAGCGGCACCCCCGATATGCCGCGTCTGTCCGTTTACCGCAGCCTGAAGCACATCCAGGTTCAGCTCATCGATGATGTGGCTGGCAAGACCCTGTGCGCCGCTTCCACCTTGGAAAAGGACGTGCAGGCTCAGCTGAATGACCTGGATAAGAAGGGCGCTGCCAAGCTGGTGGGCAAGCTCATTGGTGAGCGCGCCCTCGCTGCTGGCTACAAGACCGTGGTGTTCGATCGCGGCGGCTATGTGTACACTGGCCGTGTTGCGGAGGTTGCTGCGGGGGCCCGTGAAGCGGGTCTGGAATTCTAATAAAGGAGGCAGCAGACAAATGCAACGCTACGGACAGGAAAGCGAATTCAAGGATCGTCTGGTTGCTGTCAACCGCGTCTCCAAGACCGTTAAGGGCGGCCGCAACATGCGGTTCTCCGCTCTGGTGGTCGTCGGTGACGAAAAGGGCCGTGTCGGTGCTGGCATGGGCAAGGCCGCTGAGATCCCGGAAGCTATTCGCAAGGCCACCGAGGATGCTAAGAAGCATCTTGTGACCGTCCCCATGGACGGCACCACGATTCCCCATAACACGACGGGTTATTTCTCCACCTCTAAGGTGGTGCTGCTGCCCGCTCCCGAAGGTACTGGCGTTATCGCCGGCGGCGCGGCGCGTGCCGTGCTGGAGCTGGCAGGCGTGGCGGACATCCGCACCAAGTCCTTTGGCACCAACAACCCCATCAACATGGTCAAGGCCACGCTGGAAGCGCTCAAGCAGCTGCGCAGCGCGGAACAGGTCGCGAAGATGCGCGGCAAGACCGTGGAAGAACTGCTGGGCTGAGGAGGTAAAGGACAATGCTGAAAGTTACGCTCATCAAGTCCCCGATCGCGTCTCTGCCGGTTCACAAGGCGACTGTGGCGGCGCTGGGCCTGCGCAAGGTTGGCCAGACCGTCCTTAAGCCCGACAACGCGGCCGTTCGCGGCCAGATCTTCGCTGTGAAGCACATGGTGAAGGTCGAAGAAGTTAACGAGTAAAGGAGGGTAAGCCATGAAACTGCACGAGCTGCATCCCGCCGAGGGTTCCACCACTGCTGCCAAGCGTCTTGGCCGCGGCGTGGGCTCCGGTCTGGGCAAGACCTCCGGTAAGGGTCACAAGGGTGCCAAGGCCCGCAGCGGCGGCGGCAAGCGCCCCGGCTTCGAGGGCGGCCAGATGCCCCTGTATCGTCGCGTCCCGAAGAAGGGCTTCACCAATATCTTCGGTACGGACTACGCGACTGTCAACGTCGAGAACCTCAATGTGTTTGAGGACGGCGCTGTGGTCGATGCGCAGGCGCTCATCGACGCTGGTCTCATCCGCAAGGCTCAGGACGGCCTGAAGGTTCTGGGCAACGGCGAACTGACCAAGAAGCTGACGGTGAAGGCTGCAAAGTACACCGCTTCCGCGAAGGAGAAGATTGAGGCCGTTGGCGGCACTGCCGAGGTGATCTGACATGCTTGAGACATTTCGCAAGCTGTGGAAGATCAAAGACCTCCAGAAGAAAGTTCTGTACACGTTCCTCATGCTCCTCATCTATCGACTGGTTGGCGTCATCCCGGCTCCGGGCATTGACGTCTCCCGTCTGAATGAAAGCAACAATTTCATGCAGCTGCCCCTGCTGAACATGATGCAGATGATGACCGGTAACGCCTTTGGTCAGATGACCATTATGGCAATGGGCATCACCCCCTACATCAATGCCAGCATTATCATGCAGCTGCTGGCGGTTGCCTTCCCGTCCCTGCAGCGGATGCAGGAAGAAGAAGGCGGCCAGGAGAAGATGGCGCGCATCACCCGTTATGTGACGGTTGGTCTGGCTGTCTTCCAGGCAATCGGTCTGTCCCGCGCGGGGGGCTATGTCCGCTCCGGCTGGTACAACACGGTGCTGGTTGGTCTGAGCATGGCTGGCGGCTCTGCGCTGGCGATGTGGATTGGCGAGCGCATTACCGACAAGGGCATCGGCAACGGCATCAGCCTGCTGATTTTCGCCGGTATCGTCTCCAACCTGTTCAACGGCATCACTGGCAACATCTACACCGCGGTGGCAAATGGCACGACGACCGCTTGGCTGTCTGTCCTTGTTATCCTGCTGATGCTGGTTGTCATGACCTTCGCCGTGACCTACGTTGACCTTGGCGAACGCCGCATCCCGCTGCAGATTTCCAAGCAGGTCAAGGGTCGCCGCGTTTACGGCGGTCAGAACACCCACATGACCCTGAAGGTTGTGTCCGTCGGCGTTCTGCCCCTGATCTTCGCGTACAGCTTGCTGGCGTTCCCTGGAACGATTGGCGCGCTGGTTGCGCCGAACAGCGGCTTCACCGCTTGGTGCAATGCCTACCTGAGCAGCGGCTCTTGGGTGTATATGATCCTCTCCGCGCTCCTGATTGTCGGCTTCACCTTCTTCTATTCGTCCATCAGCTTTGATCCGAATAAGCAGGCGAAGCAGCTCATGGAGCAGGGTGCGACCATCCCCGGACAGCGCGGCAAGAACATCCGCGATTACCTCGCCCGTACCACGAACCGCCTCAACCTGTTTGCGGCGCTCTTCCTCGCGGTGCTGGCTGTGATTCCGACGCTGCTGACCTCTTGGGTCACCAACCTCCCGTTCGCGGCTTCTTCCATCCTGATTGCTGTGAGTGTTTCTCTGGAAACCATGCGCACGGTCGAGGGTGAACTGTCCATCCGCGGCATTGAAACCGACAAAGACAACGGCTTCATGTAATCCATACGCAGGCCATGCACCGTTGAAACTCGTTTTCCGGTGCATGGCTTGTGTACTAATAGGGGAAAAATCACCGTAATACTATTTCTGGATGAAAATGAGCCGAGGCGCAAGCAGATGACTCAGCTGAATTCAGAAATGGTATGGCATGAATCGGTGCGGAGGGCAAAGCGCGCGACGCATCGAAACATGAACGCGCGTTATGCGCGGACAGCGACAGAGTAGGAAGGAGCATCCGGATGAATATCATCTTCCTTGGACCTCCCGGCGCCGGCAAGGGTACGCAGGCGCAGCGCATCTGTAACGCACTGAATATTCCGCAGATTTCCACCGGCGACATTCTCCGCCGGGCCATCAAGGAGCAGACCCCCACGGGGCTGAAGGCGAAGAGCTACATCGACGCGGGCAAGCTCGTGCCGGACGACGTTATCATTGACATCGTTCGCGACCGCCTTGCGCAGGATGATGCCAAGAACGGCTACATCCTCGATGGCTTCCCCCGGACGGTTCCGCAGGCGGAAGCGCTGGAAGGCATTGCGGACATCGACGCGGTTATTGACCTCGACGTCGCCGATGAGAAGCTCATCGATCGCCTGAGTGGCCGCCGTGTGTGCCTGAAGTGCGGCGCGACGTACCACATTTCCCGCCTGAACGGGAAAACGAAATGTGATTCCTGCTCTGATGAGCTTGTGCAGCGCGCGGACGACAAGGCTGAAACCGTCCTCAATCGCCTGAAGGTGTACCACGACCAGACCGCTCCGCTGGTGGATTTCTACCAGAAGAAGGGGCTGCTGCGCGTCATTGACGGCGATCAGGATATGGATACGATCTTCGCGTCCATCATGGCCATCGTGAAGGGCTAAGACATCATGATCAGTTTGAAGAATCCTGAGCAAATCGGCAAAATGCGTGACGCGGGCGTGCTTCTCTACGAAGTGCTGTGCCGCCTGCGCGAGGCCGTTCAGCCCGGCATGAGTACCGCCGCGCTGGATGTCTACGCCGAGCAGCTCATCCGCAAAAACCACGCCATCCCGTCTTTTCTGCATTACGAGGGGTATCCAGCGTCCATCTGCGCGTCGATTGACGATGCGGTGGTGCACGGCATTCCCTCCGAAAAGCAGATTTTGCGGGAAGGGCAGATCCTGTCCATCGACTGCGGTCTGGTGCTGGACGGCTGGCAAGCCGACAGTGCCTTCACGATGGGCATTGGCGAAATTTCGCCGGAAGCGCAGCGCTTGATTGACGTCACGGAGCAGTGCTTCTTTGCGGGCGCACGGCAGGCCATCGCGGGCAAGCGGCTGGGTGACGTGGGTCACGCGGTGCAGCAGGTGGCTGAAAGCAACGGCTATGGCGTCATTCGCGACCTGACCGGGCACGGCATCGGGCGCGAAATGCACGAAGATCCGCCGGTGTTCAATTACGGCACGCCGGATCGCGGCCTTCGCCTGCGCAAGGGCATGACCATCGCCATTGAGCCGATGATCTCCGCCGGCGACTGGCACATCACCTGCGACGCAGACCAGTGGTGCTACCGCACACGCGACCGCAGCCTGACATCCCACTACGAGCATACCATCGCCATCAATGAGGACGGTCTGCCGGAAATCCTCACCTATCCCGACTTCAAATGGGAGGACAAATGATGAATCGCCTGACGATGGAACCGGGGCGCGTCGTGCAGTCAACGCAGGGACGCGATGCCGGACGGTATTTCGTGGTGCTTCAGGTCGTGGACGATCGGCATGTGCTAATGGCGGACGGTCAAAGCCGCAAGATCGACCATCCGAAAAAGAAAAAGATGATGCATCTGCGCCCGAAGCCCATTGTGGTGAACGTGGAACCTCAGGCGCTGGAGAACAAGCATCTGCAGGACAGCGACCTGCGCAAGGCTCTCTCCGCGCACGGTCTTTCGCTGAAAGCGCAGAACGAACAACCCCACGCGGAAGCTGCCGCGGCTGGGGCCGACAAGGAGGACTGACATGTCCAAGAGCGACGTCATCGAACTGGAAGGAAAGGTCGTCGAGGCTCTTCCGAACGCCATGTTCAAGGTGGAGCTGCCGAATGGTCACATCGTGACCGCCGTCATCTCCGGCAAAATGCGCATGAACTTCATCCGCATCTACCCCGGTGACAAGGTGAAAATCGAGCTGTCTCCCTATGATCTCAACCGCGGCCGGATTACTTGGCGCAGCAAGACCTGACCAGCGCGAAAATAACAAGAAACCGTGCCGGAAGCCGCGGTTCCGCAGGATTTTCCTCTTGACGGATGGCGGTCTCTGGTGTATAATAACTGATGCACTGTGTGACAAGCACATCGCATCAGACGCATCCGGGCGTGCGGTGCATTCTGCTCGCCCTCGTGGCATCATTTTCAACAGGAGGTAACAGCACATGAAGGTTCGTCCGTCCGTGAAGCCGATCTGCGAAAAGTGCAAGATCATTCGCCGTAAGGGCAAGGTCATGGTCATCTGCGAAAATCCGAAGCACAAGCAGAAGCAGGGCTGAGAAAGCATCACCGTGGGCAGTACGCTCACGGTGTTTTTTTGTGTTTATACTATTTTTCCTGCATTCAACTGCGACAGCTGTTTGAGCCCTTTTGATTCTGGGAATAGTATGATAACGCTTGCTATTATCAACAAAAATTGAGACTGCAATCGCTTGTAACCGAACACGCATTTGTGCTAAAATGTGTTGATTATCATACACGGAGGCACAATGATGATGAAAAACGTTGCTATCGCAACTGACAGCCACTCCAGCATCACCCCCGAAATGGCGCAAACCCTTGGTGTCGCGATGCTGCCGATGCCGTTTACCATCGACGGCACTTGCTATTTGGAGGAGGAGACGCTCACCCGCGCGGAGTTTTATGCGCATCAGCGGCGCGGCGCGAAAATCGCGACTTCCCAGCCTGCCCCGGCGGATGTGACCGCCCTCTGGGATAACCTGCTGACCGACCACGACGAGGTGCTGTACATCCCGATTAGCTCCGGTTTGTCCGGTTCGTGTCAGGCGGCAATGGCGCTGGCGGCGGATGCGCCCTACGCCGGGCGCGTGTTCGTGGTGGACAACGGGCGCGTCGCGACGGCGCTGCATGTGACGGTGCTGGATGCGCTGCGTTTGCGCGACACGGGGGATGACGCCGCGACCATCAAGCGGAAATTGGAAGCCGTTCGCGAGGACATGTGCATCTACGTCGCGGTGGAGACGCTGGAGCACTTGAAGCGCGGCGGGCGCATCAGCACGGCAACGGCGCTTATCGGTACGCTGCTGCACATCAAGCCGATTCTGCACTTCACAACGGGAACGCTGGGCGCTTACAAGAAAGCGCGCGGCATGAATCGGGCGCAGGATGTGATGATAGAGGCGATTCGCGCGGAATTAGCCGGGCGATTTGCCGAACCGCTGGCACAGGGGCGGGTGACGCTGCTGGCGGCATCAAGTGCCTCACCGGAAGCGACGGCGGCGTGGGAAGCGCGCCTGAAAGCGGAGTTTCCGGGGATGAAGCTGCTCAGTGACCAATTGTCATTGGGGGTCTCGTGCCATATTGGGGAAGGCGGCATGGGGGTCGGACTGAGTGTCAGCCCGGAATGAGCGAAAACAGCGAAAAAGTTGTAGTTGCTCTTGACACGCTTTCTTTCGTCGTATATAATCAACGTATCGTGCGTTGAACGTTGCGAAGGAAAGGAAGCAAAGAAGATGAAATGGTGGAAGAAACTGTGCGCGGCGGCATTGGCGCTGTCCATGCCGGTGCTGGCTTCGGCGGAAGCAAAACTGGTGGATACGCAGACGTTTGCGCGTTCCATTACGCTGGGACGTGCCTCTGATACCTATGTGACCCGCGAGGACTGGCGCGATACGCTGCGGGCGATGGACGGCACGGCACTGTCGGAAAGCTACGCGGATATCAGCGCGCAGGAGAAAGGGCTGTACTACGAAGTCGCCAATGAAAATGGCGTCAACCAGACAGGGTTGATGGACGCGGCAGGGACGCTGCTGATCCCCATGGCGTATTCGGATTTCACCTATGTCGGCAATGGCTGGGTGGTCGCGGTGACGCTGGAAGAAACAACGGACGAAAAGAGCGACTATCGTTCTTTGTTCGGCAGCGGACACTACAACGTCGTGCGCGGGGACATCTACTATAGCGCGCAGAAAATGGCGGAAATGAACCGCGAGGAAACGACGGGCGCGAGCATGGAGGTTTACGGCGCGTATCTGTTCGTTCGGCTGGACAAAAGCAGCGGCTTTTACTTGAAGACGGACGGGACGCGCACGGAATTCACCGGCGAGTCCTTCTCCCGCGGCGAATATGAGGAAATCTACAAGCAAGGCGTGTATCATCACCCGACGGCGCAGTTCGCGTTCGTCCCGGAATGCGCGCTGACGGCGGATGAGGTGTCCCGCAGCGTTTGGTATGACACGAAAACGGGCAATTTCTTGGATTTGCAGGGAAATGTGCTGCGCGAGGCGGAGCAGGACGGCAAGCCGCTGTATGACAGTGTGCGTTATTACGGCGGCGACTATATGCTGACAAAGAAGGACCGCTTGTCGGGCATCGTGGATATGACGGGGCAGGAAATCGTTCCGCCGATGTATGACACGCTTGGCGGTGACTACGCGGGCCTGCTGTTCGAGGGCGGCTATCAGGCGGCGCTGGAAGGCGGTAAGCTGCGCTTCCTGACCCGGGACGGGCAGGTGAGCGCGTCGGTGGATTATGAGCTGAAGGAAAACGATTGGAAGGGTCTTACCAACAATGCCCCGATGATTTATGCGGAGATGAACGGCAAAATCAGCGTCTTTACGGCGACGCGGGGCGAACTGCCCACCCAGTACGAGGAAGCCGCGCGGGGACAAGCTGGACAGGAGCTGCTGGCGGTGAAGCAGGACGGTTTGTGGGGCTGCATCGGGATGGATGGCGAGGTCGTCGTGCCGTTTGTGATGAAGTACGCGCCGGAGATTTCCTTCGATGGACGCTATGTTGTGGGCAGCACAGCAGAAGGGTATCAGCTTTTCACCATTTCGTATGGGGAATAACAGAGGCTGATTTTGCCTGCCCGCCGTGCCGGATGAAGGAAAAAATGCGCCGTGTGCCGCTTGCCACTTGCAAAAGACGCTGCTTGTGTGGTAGAATAAGATGTTCTGTTGCATGAGCGCGGAACAGCAGGAGGAAACCATGCGAATTTTTGTCGATGCAATGGGCGGCGATTTGGCGCCGCAAGCCCCGGTTGAGGGCACGGTGGAAGCGCTTCGCCGGAATCCGGAATTGACGGTGACGCTGGCGGGCATTGTGCCGGAAATCGAGAAGTATCTGGCGGGCGCGGATGATGTGCGCAGCCGGATTACGCTGCTGGATGCGCCGGAAGTCATTACGAACCACGAATCCCCCGTCATGGGCGTGCGCAAAAAGACGAAATCAGCAACGGTGCTGGGAATGCTGGCTGTCCGCGACAAGGAAGCGGACGGGTTCGTCTCCGCCGGGTCTACGGGCGCGGTGCTGGCGGGCGGCATGTTCCGGCTGGGGCGCATTCCGGGCGTGGAGCGTCCGGCACTTGCTCCGCTGATGCCCAACGGCAAGGGCTATTTCCTGCTCATTGACTGCGGCGCGAATGTGGACTGCAAGCCGGAATACCTGACGCAGTTCGGCGTGATGGGCGACGCGTACATGCGCGGCGTGATGGGCATCGAGAAGCCCCGCGTCGGCATTATCAACATCGGCGCGGAGGACGAAAAGGGCAATGCGCTGGTGAAGGACGCGTTCCCGATGATGGCGGAAGCGCCGTATCACTTCGTCGGCAGCGTGGAAGCGCGCGATTTGTTCAGCGACATTGCGGATGTCTGCGTCGCGGACGGCTTTGCGGGCAACCTCGTCCTCAAAACGATGGAGGGCGTCGCGATGTTCATGCTGAAGACGATGAAGCAGGAGCTGATGGCAGATACGCGCTCGAAGATAGGCGCGGCACTGGCGAAACCGGCTCTCCGCCGCTTGAAGCACACGCTGGATTACACCGAAGTCGGCGGCGCACCGCTGCTGGGCGTGCAAGGCGCAGTCGTCAAGGCGCACGGTTCAAGCAACGCGCACGCATTCTCCTGCGCCATTGACCAAGCCATCAAGATGGTGAACGGTCATGTGGTTGAGATTATCGAAAAGGGCGTCGCAAAAATGAATTCGCAGGACGCACAGTGACCCCAAAGCAGCGCTGCAAAGCGATGTTACCTTAGCTACCCGCATTTTGAAAGGAGAAAACACTATGTCTACGTTTGAAACCCTGAAGGGCATGATTGTCAAGCAAATGAAGGTGAACCCCGACACCGTGACCGAATCCAGCCGTCTGGTGGAGGATTTGAAGGCGGATTCCGCGAACGTCATGGTCATGATTATGGACGTGGAAGACACGTTCGGCATCACGGTCGAGGATGACCAGATTATGAAGCTCAAGACGGTTGGCGACGTCGTGAAGTACATCGACGCCAACAAGTAAGTTATCCGCGAATTATGGCACGCGCAGCCTCCTCCGACGACGGCGGAGGCTGTGTGTCGTTGCTAAAAATGGGGGGGTGTCTGCATGATGCAGCAGTTTTTGTCGGCACTGGGGTATCAGTTCAAGAATCCGGCGCTGCTCCGGCGGGCGCTGACGCATCCGTCGATGGGGCCAGAGGATAACCAGCGCTTGGAATTTCTGGGGGACGCGGTGCTGCAATACATCATGTCGGATATCCTCTACCAAAGTCACCCGGATTGCCACGAAGGGCAGCTGACGCACCTGCGCGCGCTGTCCGTGTGCGAGGCGAACCTCTCGCAGGTCGCCAAGAAGCTGCACGTCGGCGAAGTGCTCATCATGGACAAGGGGGAGGAGCTGACCGGCGGGCGCGAGAAGCCGTCCGTGCTGTGCGACGCAATGGAGGCAATTCTGGCGGCAGTGTATCTGGACGGTGGTCTGGACGCGGCGCGGGCAATCATTCTCCGTTGCTGGCCGAAGCCGGAGGACGTGCAGCGCCCGATGCAGGACAGCAAGGGCGCTTTGCAGGAGTTTTTGCAGCGCGATGGCAGCGAGGCGCCGACCTACGAGATTATCGCGCAGGACGGTCCGCCGCACAACCGTACATTCGAGGCCGCCGTGAGCCGCTTCGGGGTGGAACTCGCCCACGGCACGGGCCGCACGAAGAAACAGGCGGAGCAGGCGGCGGCGCTCGCGGCGCTGCAAAAGCTGAAATCCGGCGACAAGCAGAAATAATTCGCACAGGCTGCAAACCGACGTGCCGGAAGCGGTACGCGTCGCTTTGCGGTCTGCGTTTTTTGGTTCATCACGGAATCTTGGGGGAAGAGCAGCTTGGGGGCGCGTCTGCGGACGCGCAAAGTTACTGGCAGGGACGCTTCGCTGCCTGC
>JABLTO010234341.1_pt1 | contig 86028 bp, 82 predicted proteins | sample 7160091 | NCBI WGS metagenome assembly JABLTO01 (sample SAMN14651225, study PRJNA627086) | human gut metagenome | isolation source: feces | host: Homo sapiens | reverse complement strand
GAAGAGCTGGAAAGCAAGACTGCCTTTACGATACCGGTGTTTGGCGGAGTGCCGATCGCAGAGAGTGTAGTTGTTACATGGGTGATCATGGCAGTTTTACTTATACTTTCTCTGATACTGGTTCGTAATCTCAAGGTTGAGAATCCGGGCAAGAAACAGCTTCTTCTGGAATCAGGAGTAAGTTTTCTTCAGGATTTCTTTATGGGAATTCTGGGAGAAGAGGGGAAGAGATATATCCCTTATCTGATGTCTACCGTAATTTACATTGGAATAGCCAATATTGCGGGTGTGTTTGGTTTTACACCACCTACCAAGGATATGAATGTGACCATAGCACTTTCGCTTATGAGCATTATTCTGATTGAGTACTCAGGCTTTCATAAACGAGGACTTAAAGGTTTTCTGCATAGCTTTGCAGAACCGGTTCCGATCATGCTTCCAATCAATATACTGGAACTGGCAATCAGGCCGACATCATTATGTATGCGATTATTTGGTAATGTTTTGGGAAGTTTTGTAGTTATGAAACTGCTGGAGTTTATATGTCCGGCAATTCTTCCATTACCATTCAGCCTGTATTTTGATTTCTTTGACGGATTCATTCAGGCATACGTATTTGTGTTCTTAACATCACTGTTTATTAAGGAAGCAATCGAGTAAACAGATGTTTAAGCAGGATTCAATATTTATTTGAAATTTAAATTTTGTCAATTCAGGAGGAAAAAATTATGTCAACATTAGTAGCAATCGGAGCAGCTATCGCAGTACTTACAGGTATCGGAGCAGGTATTGGTATCGGTATCGCAACCTCTAAGGCAGTAGAAGCTATCGCAAGACAGCCAGAAGCAGAAAGCAAAATCAGTAAGAACCTTCTGTTAGGATGTGCACTTGCCGAGGCAACAGCTATTTACGGTTTCGTAATCGGTCTTCTGATCATCATCATGCTCGGCTAATAACGATATGGAATTAATCAGGAGAGAGGCAGGTGGACAACGGTGATAAAGATTGACATCAACCTTGTCTTTACGATCATCAACCTGTTGGTTCTGTATCTTTTGATGAAGAAGTTTTTATTCGGACCGATCATAAATGTGATGGACCAGAGAAAAGCTATGATCGACCAGCAGTTTGCAGAAGCTAAGGAACGACAGGATAATGCAAAGGAACTTCAGGAACAGTATGAGGGAGCTTTGAGATCCGCAAAAGAAGAATCCTACCAGATCATGGAGCAGGCAAAGAAAGAAGCGAAGGCACAGGCAGAAAACACTGTCAAAGAGACAGAAGCCAGAGTGGATGCGATGCTTGCAAAGGCACAGGAAGATATCCGCATGGAGCGTGAGAATGCAATGCGTCAGATGAAAGGCGATGTAGCATCCCTTGCCATGGAGGCAGCAGCCAAGATCATTGGTAAGAACAGTGGAGCAGATCAGGATTTATCCTTATATGATCAATTTATAGAAGAAGCAGGTGATCCGGATGACAGTGACCGCCGTTAATTATGCAAAGACATTGTACGAGCTTTCTGTTCCCGCAGAAGCTGTACAGACAACAAAAGAAATATTCCGTGAGGTTCCGGGACTTAAAGCAAGTCTCGCGAATCCACTGGTGCCTTTTGAGGCAAAGAGCAGAGTGATTGACCGGGTAATTCCTGATGAAATGAAAAATTTCATAAAGGTTGCCTGCAAACACAGAAATATAAGTCTTCTTGAAGAAATTTTTGAAGATTATGAGGAAATATGCCGGAGACAGAAACGTATCCTTCATGCAGTGATTCGATATGTGACGCCGCCGAAAGCTCAGCAGCTCGAAGGCATCAAAGCATTTTTGTGCCGGGAATTTCAGGCAGAGAGCGCCGAAATAGAAATGATAGAAGACAAAAGTCTGATCGGAGGATTTATCCTTCAGGCAGACGGACGTGAATTTGACTGGAGCATGCGAGGACGTTATCGTATGCTGCAGCAGAAACTGACCCGGAGGTGAAATCGTTGAGCGCAATTAACCCAGAAGAGATTATTTCTATTCTGAAGGAAGAAATAGAAAATTATGATGAGATCAGCCAGAATCAGGAAGTGGGAACGGTTATCTCCGTAGGTGACGGAATTGCTACCGTATACGGAATTGACCATGCCATGTATGGTGAGGTTGTAGTATTTGAAAACGGACTCAAGGGAATGGTTCAGGATATCCGTACCAACAGCATGGGATGCATTCTGTTTGGTAAAGATACAGGAATCAAAGAAGGTACAAAGGTAACCCGTACCGGCAAACAGGCAGGTATTCCTGTCGGCAACGGTTATGTAGGCAGAATTGTCAATGCCCTTGGTGCTCCAATCGACGGAAAAGGTGAAATCAAAGAAGAAGGATATCGTCCGGTAGAAAATCCGGCACCTGGAATCATTGATCGTAAATCCGTCACAGTACCGCTGGAGACAGGTATCCTTTCATTGGATTCCATGTTCCCGATCGGTCGTGGACAGCGAGAACTGATCATCGGTGACAGACAGACCGGTAAAACATCACTCGCAATTGATACCATCCTGAACCAGAAAGGTAAGGATGTAATCTGTATTTATGTAGCAATCGGACAGAAAGCATCCACCGTAGCGAAGGTTGTATCCAACCTTGAAAAATACGGCGCGATGGAATATACAACTGTATTTTCTTCAACAGCCAGTGACTGTGCACCGCTTCAGTACATTGCTCCTTATGCAGGAACTGCACTTGCTGAGTTCTTTATGTATCAGGGCAAAGACGTACTGATCGTTTATGATGATCTTTCCAAACATGCAGTTGCATACAGAGCTTTGTCACTGTTACTTGAACGTTCCCCGGGACGTGAGGCATATCCTGGAGACGTATTTTACCTGCATTCCAGACTTCTGGAGAGATCCAGCCGCCTGAGCGATAAACTTGGAGGAGGTTCTATTACCGCACTTCCGATTATCGAGACACAGGCAGGTGATGTTTCTGCATATATTCCGACCAACGTAATTTCTATTACAGATGGTCAGATTTTCCTTGAGAGTGACCTGTTCTTCTCAGGAATGAGACCGGCCGTTAATGTTGGCCTTTCTGTATCGCGAGTTGGTGGTGCAGCGCAGACAAAAGCCATGAAGAAAGCTTCAGGAAGTGTTCGTATCGATCTGGCTCAGTATCGTGAGATGGAAGTATTTACCCAGTTCAGTTCAGATCTGGATGATGCGACTAAAGCACAGCTTGCATATGGCGGCTGTCTGATGGAACTTCTGAAACAGCCACTGTGTAATCCACTGAAACTTCACGAGCAGGTTATCACATTGTGGACAGCTACTCACAAAAAACTGGTTCATGTGGATAAAAAGGATGTAAAACAGTATCAGAAAGATCTGCTTGCATATTTTGATAATGTTTATCCGGAAATCGGTAAAGAAATTGATGAAACCGGACTACTCAGCGATGAACTTGGAGAGAAGATCCTTCAGGTTGCCGATGAGTTTAAAGACCGTGCAGCTACCAACTAATTTATGTGTATAGAATGCCGCCACTGTTTCCGATATATACAGTGAACGACAGGAGGAACTTATGGCAAATGCAAGAGAAATAAAAAGCAGGATCAACAGTGTTCAGGACACAATGAAAATTACCAATGCCATGTATATGATTTCCTCTTCCAAAATGAAAAAAGCCAAAAAGATATTGTCTGATACGGAGCCTTATTTCTACAATATGCAGAGTGCGATCGCACGTATTCTCCGACATATTCCGGATACGCAGCATCCGTTTTTCAGTAGCCGTCATCTGGTTCCTACGGAGGAACGAAAGATTGCAACGATTGTGGTTACCGGTGATAAAGGAATGGCTGGTGCTTATAATCACAACATCACCAAAATGACAGAAGAGTTTATGGCAAACACTCCCGGTCATCACAAGCTTTATGTGCTTGGTGTTGTAGGCAGACAGTATTTCAGCAAGAAAAATGTGGATATGGATGGAAGCTTCCGCTATACCGTACAGAAGCCGACCATGCACAGGGCAAGAATGATCAGTGAGGAAGTTATAAGAAGCTTTCTGGACAGAGAAGTGGATGAGGTGCATATTATTTACACACAGATGCAGAATGCAGTTGTGATGGAAGCAGTAAATATGCAGCTTCTTCCTTTAAAAAAGACCAGCTTTTCGCCGCTTCAGATTCCCGCAGAGATCCATCAGGAGGAAATCGAGATGTTTCCGTCTGCAGAGGGTGTGCTGGATATCATGATTCCGAATTATCTGACCGGTGTGATCTATGGATGCCTGGTTGAGGCATATGCCAGTGAGAATAATGCCAGAATGACCGCCATGCAGTCATCTACAGACAGTGCAAAGAAAATGTTACAGGATCTGTCGATCCAGTACAACCGTGCACGTCAGGCAGCAATCACGCAGGAAATCACAGAGGTTTGCAGTGGTGCGAAAGCCCAGAAAAGGAAGGGACGATAATGAGTAAAGGTAAGATCGTACAGGTCATGGGACCTGTTGTAGATGTTGTTTTTGAAAATGGAGATCTGCCGGATATCAAAGATGCTCTTGAAGTAGAGAACAACGGTAAGAGATGTGTGATGGAAGTATCCCAGCATCTGGGAAACGATGTGGTACGTTGTATCATGTTGAGTGCCAGTGAGGGACTTCAGAGAGACAGAGAAGTCATTGCAACCGGAAGCGGAATCAAGGTTCCGGTAGGTGACTGTACTCTGGGACGTTTGTTTAATGTACTTGGCGATACCGTTGACGGAGGAGAACAGCTGGATGATGCAGAACACTGGGTGATCCATCGTGATCCGCCGAGTTTTGAAGAACAGAAACCGGCAGTTGAGATTCTGGAAACAGGAATTAAAGTCATCGACCTGCTTGCCCCTTATGCAAAAGGTGGTAAGATCGGTCTGTTCGGCGGTGCCGGTGTTGGTAAGACAGTCCTGATTCAGGAGCTGATCCAGAATATCGCCACAGAGCACGGCGGATATTCTATTTTTACCGGTGTAGGAGAGCGTTCCCGTGAGGGAAATGACCTCTGGAGTGAAATGAAAGAATCTGGTGTACTTGAAAAGACAGCCTTAGTGTTCGGACAGATGAACGAGCCGCCGGGATCCCGTATGCGTGTTGCTGAGACAGGCCTTACCATGGCAGAGTATTTCCGTGATCAGGAACACAGAGATGTACTTCTTTTTATTGATAATATTTTCCGTTTTGTACAGGCAGGTTCCGAGGTTTCCGCACTTCTGGGACGTATGCCGTCTGCAGTAGGTTACCAGCCGACACTTGCAACTGAGATGGGTGAACTTCAGGAACGTATCGCTTCCACAACATCCGGATCTGTTACATCTGTTCAGGCAGTTTATGTACCTGCCGACGACCTGACTGACCCGGCTCCGGCAACGACATTCGCACATCTGGATGCGACAACTGTACTTTCTCGTAAAATCGTAGAGCAGGGTATTTATCCGGCTGTTGATCCACTGGAATCTACTTCCCGTATTCTGGAAGCTGATATTGTCGGCGAAGAGCATTATGAAGTTGCACGTCGTGTACAGGAGATTCTTCAGAAATACAAAGAACTGCAGGATATCATTGCAATCCTTGGTATGGAAGAACTTTCCGACGAAGATAAAAACACTGTATTCCGTGCAAGAAAGATTCAGAAATTCCTGTCTCAGCCATTCCATGTAGCTGAGAACTTCACAGGTATTCCTGGAAAATATGTTCCGCTGAAAGAAACGATCCGTGGATTCAAGATGATCATCGATGGTGAGATGGATGAGTATCCAGAAAATGCATTCTTTAATGTAGGAACTATAGACGAAGTAATTGAAAAAGCAAAAACTCTGGAACAGTAAGGAGTGAGGCTTATGCAGAATACATTCGGTCTTGAAATATACGCTGCGAACAGACAGTTCTTTGCGGGAAGAGCCAGCTCACTGATCATTCCGGCAGAAGACGGACAGAAAGAATTTCTTGCCCATCATGCCAATATGATCTGTGCGATCGTTCCGGGAGAACTCAAATTTGAGGATTCCGAGGGAAACTGGACAGAGGTAGCAGTCAGCTCCGGATTTGTTGAGATGATCAATAATCGTGCGAAGTTGTTCTGTCTGACGGTAGAACGTCCGGAGGAAATTGACATACGAAGAGCGGAAGAAGCACGTGACCGTGCCGAAGAACAGCTTCGTCAGAAGCAGAGTATTGTAGAATATCACAGAAGTCAGGCAGCTCTTGCAAGAGCAATGACAAGGCTTCGTGTGACCAAAAACCTGAAAAATTAAAATTCTAGGCAATAATATTTACAAGAAACATTGACATAAAAACTTTTGAAAGAGACAGACGGTACATGATGCCCGCCTGTCTTTTTCTGTTCAGGAAACAAAAGCTGTGCTATACTGAAAACAAAAAAGAAGTTTTATACAGTGCAGATAATTTATCAGAAAGAAGGATCAGGCAACATGAGTGAGACAAGAAAACTTTACTACGAAGATGTATACAAAAAGGAATTTACCGCAAAAGTCCTGGAATGCGGCGAATGTGAAAAAGGATTTGCGGTCATTCTTGATCAGACCGCTTTTTATCCAGAGGGTGGCGGCCAGCCATGTGATCTCGGTACATTAAACGGGATAGCAGTTTTGGATGTGCAGGAAAAAGATGGGGAGATCGTACATTATACAAAAGAAGCAGTTGAAGCAGGCAGTGAAGTGATCGGAAAAATTGACTGGGATCGAAGATTTGATCTGATGCAGCAGCATTCCGGAGAGCATATTGTCAGTGGTCTGGTGCATGAGGCGTATGGATATGATAATGTGGGATTCCATATGAGCAGTGACGTGATCACAGTAGATTTAAGCGGTGTGCTGACAGAGGCACAGCTTGCGGAGATTGAAGCAGAGACCAACCAAAAAATCTGGGAAAACAGCGAGGTGGAGATTACTCACCCGTCAAAAGAAGAACTGGATAAACTTTCCTACAGAAGTAAGAAAGAACTGACCGGACAGGTGCGTCTGGTACGTTTTCCGGGATCGGATCTCTGTGCCTGCTGTGGAACGCATGTCACGCATACAGGAGAAATCGGAGCAGTCAAGATCCTTACAGTCGAAAATTTCCATGAGGGTATCCGTCTGACAATGATCTGCGGTAAGAGAGTCATGGATTATCTGAATATGGTTAATGACCAGAACCGACAGGTTTCCGTGAAACTTTCTGCAAAGATCGGCGAGACTGCTGCGGCTGTAGGACGGCTTCAGGATGAAAACTTCCACCTGAAAGGACAGGTTGCACATGTGGTGGATGAACTCTGTAAAGCTGAAGCAGACCGGTGGGAAGGAGAGGGAAGTGTTCTTCTTTTCCATGATGGACTGGAGGCAGATCAGGTGCGTAAGATGGCAGATGCTGTGATGCAGAAATGTTCCGGATGTTGTGCTGTGTTTTCCTCAAATGGAGATGGTAGCTACAAATATGCGATGGGTGAATTGAATGGAGATCTCAGACAGTTCACAAAGGAAATGAACGTGGCACTGAATGGCAGAGGCGGTGGAAAGCCGTTCTTTGTGCAGGGCTCTGTAAAGGCATCCGAAGAAGAAATCCGTCAGTTTTTCCGTCAGTGATCGGTAGGTGACAGAAGATGTTTGGAGAATGTCATGCACATATATTTATGAACGGCACTGATTACCGGAAAGCGGTTCAGACGCACAAAGTACAGGCGAATGAAGCATCTGTGCGCAGTGCGCTGGAGGCGTACAGAAAAGCAGGTGTGACATATGTACGCGAGGGCGGTGATCCGTATGGAGCATCTTTGCTTGCAGGCAGACTTGCATCAGAGTACGGAATTGAGTATCGTTCCCCGGTATTTGCTATACATAAAAACGGACACTATGGGAAAATTGTAGGACGCGGGTTTGATACACTGAAAGAATACCATCAGAGAGTTCTGGAAGCAGCGTCAGAAGGAGCAGATTTTATCAAGATAATGACTACCGGACTTCTGGATTTTAATGATGACGGAAAAGTGACGGGAACTCCTATAGATGAAGCGGAAGTCAGAGAGATGGTACACATTGCCCATGAAGAGGGCTTTGCTGTTATGAGCCATACGAACGGGATTTATGGTACAAGAGCTGCAATCGAGGCAGGTGTGGACAGTCTGGAACATGGCAATTACATGGATGCCGAAACGATAGCTATGCTGGCAGACAGCAATACCGTATGGGTACCAACACTTGTCACGGTAAGAAATCTGGCAGGCTGCGGGCGTTATGAAGACAGTGTTTTAAACCCGATCATTCATCAGGCAGAAGTACTTGTGCGGCTTGCTTATCAGAAAAAAGTAAAAGTAGCACCGGGAAGCGATGCCGGAGCCTATATGGTGCCTCATGGAAAGGGCATTTTACAGGAATGGGAGGCGTTTCGGCAGATTCTTGGCGATTCCGGGGAAGTGAAAGAGTGGCTGAAGACCGGAGAAAAAGAAATCCGGGATAGGTTTAAAAGAAAATAAAATAGAGAAAAGGACAGGCAGAAAGAGTGTCTGGACGTAAATAGAAGATCTGCGATCACAGATCTTCTATTTTTATTGCGGTATAAATATTGGTTTCCTTTGAATCAGCAGGGTTGAATGTGATCTTTACGGAACTTCCTGTCAGCAGCCCGCCGGATGAAGAGTTGGTGGCTTTTTCTGTATTGCAGGTAATATCTGCGCCATCGTAAGTACGGAGTGTGATCGTGTTGGCTGTAGAAGCAATGATGTCTCCGGAAATGGTAAAGCCGATTCCACGTTCAGTCAGTTTATCCGGATTTTCACCGGTAATTCCGAGAACACTGATACCGTCCAGAGTAGTACCGTTAAAATCACCTGTGTAAATGATATTTACATGTGATCCGGTCTCAGCACCGCCTTTGAAATAGCAGGGGAGTGCAGACATGTCCAGATTCAGGACATTGGTGGTGTTTTCGATGGATACCTGTAAAATATTGGTCTGAATGCTTTGAATCACGGCACGTAGTTTATTGTCTTTTTTGACTTCTGTTCCTTTCTGTGGAGCAGGAGTTGGTGTCGGTGCCGGAACATCAAATGGATCTATATCTGAGACACTGGAAGTCTTTGTGTGGGAACCGTCGGCAGTCGCAGTATTTCCGTCCGCAGAAGCAACAATGTTGCCTTTATAGTGGATGTATACCCAGTTGCCTGGTTTGATTCCGGCCTGATAATATTGCTCGGTGCCGGTGACCGGGAAAGTGACAATCTGATTTTTATCTGATTTGACGGTGATGGAATTGGCTGTCAGTACCTGTATCTGTCCGCGGAAAGTCTGATCTTCGAGAGTAGCTGTCTGATGATAGTCATCGACGACTTTCAGGGCATGCACTGCTCCTGTGTCGGTGCTGTCAAGCTGTCCTTCATATACGACGCTGACAGCATCTCCGGCAAGCATGCCGTTACTGCATTCCAGCGTTGCCTGCGAAATGTCAAAAGTATAAGATTCATTATCACTTAAGAGAGTAATCTGATTGCCGGTAAAGTTCTGGAGTTCTCCACGGATTTCATCCATATAAACACGGGTAATTTCAGGATTAATGTCCTGAATGGCAGCGTCATCTGAAGCGGTAAAACGGTCGATCACACTTCCGAGACTGCATCCGGAGAGAGAAAGCGAAAGCAGACAGCCGATGCCGATAGTAACTATTTTTTTCATTTGATATTGTTCTCCTTTGTGGTATCAGGCTGTACACGGAACCAGTAAGTATAGGAATCTGTAAAACCAAGAGAAGTGTACAGATTTTTGGCGGCTGTATTTCCCTGCACTACCTGAAGGTAGGCCTTTTCGGCGCCTTTTTTCATGCCTTCACTCAGAAGAGCGGTACAGATCTGGCGGGCATAACCCCTGCCACGGTATTTTTCCTTGACATGGATCGCATAAATACCAATGTAGTCACGGTCAAGGATTCCAAGACCGGTAGCAATGATCTTGCCTTCTTTCCAGATAGAAGCACAGATGGTTTCTTTCGGGATTGCACGGTACATGGAAGGTACGACTGCCCGGTGGATCGGATTAGTCATTCCTTTCAGGTCAAAAAGGCTGTTGATCCAGATATCAGGTATTTCATCTGTCAGGGTAACATCCGGATAAGGTGTATCAATATGTGCGTCTGACAGAGCCATTGTCATAACCTCAGTCGTATGCTGGATTTCGTACCCGCGGTTTTCCAGTGTATAATCAAAATCCGGTGACACGACAGGACTGATCTTAAAGATGGCAGGGGAGCCGAGACGCTTGTAGACGTTTTCACAGTAGGCGACTTTTTCTCTCCATGGAAGCGTGGAAACTCCGAATTGTTCTACGCTGTTGGTACGGTGTGTATAAAAATAAGAAAAGCGCAGAATCCAGCCGTCATAAAGCTCCATTTTGTGTGATGGCCATGCATTCAGCGACATATCTTCGATTTTTTTGATGTTTTCCATGGCAGTATGTGTCCCCCTTTTCATGCTGTCTTTTATTATACAGAAGAGAGCGTGATTGTGCAACCTGCGCTGATGTCAGATTCTGGGAGAATTTGACGAACGAATTTTCTTTACAAGAAGAACACAGCGCTCTATAATAAAACTCACCAGAAATCTTCTGGTATTCCTTCCGTCAGATCTGACGGGTAATCCCAATTTTTTATTTGTTTGAGAAAGGGGTGTGAGTAAAGTAATCATTCGTCAGATGCTGCTTCTGACGATTGCGGGCATCGCAGTGTTGATGGATCTGTATGAGATGCGGATAAAAAACAGCTGGATCATCTGCTCCTTTATTGCAGGGCTGATTTACAGTATATGGCCCGGAAACCGGCATGGCATAGTGCAGTTTGTTCTTGGAATGACTGTGCCGCCTGTGCTTCTGGGGTGGCTGTTTTATTTTCGAATGCTCGGTTCAGGTGACATAAAGCTTTTCTGCGTGCTTGGCGGTCTGATGGGACCGTATCACATATTATGGTGTATGTGGTATGCAATTCTTGCAGGAGCAGCACTATCGCTGGCAATCTTGTTTTTTTGCGGCGGCTTCCACCAAAGATTCCATTATCTGGAACAATACGTAAGACAATTTATCGAAACTGGTAGACAAAATCCGTATTATCGGACAGGAACTGCTTTTGAAAACATTCATTTTACGATTCCAATATTTATGAGTGTGATGTTGTATACGGGAGGTATCTATTGAAAAAACAAATTTTTGCAGTCTGTGATCTCGAGGCAGAATATGCCCGCAACTTCATGGATTATCTCAACCAGAAAAAGAATATCCCTTTTGAGATTCAGGCGTTTACCAATGTCAGCAGTTTTGTAGCATATGCAAAAGAAAATCCGGTCGAACTTCTTCTGATCTCAGCGGAAGCGATGTGCAGGGAGGTCGGTGAGCTGGATATCGGCAAGATTGTCATTCTGACCGAGGGCAGCAAGCCGGAAGAGCTGGACAAATATGCCGATGTTTATAAGTATCAGGCATCCTCAGATATCGTCCGTGAGGTGATGGCATGTTATGGCGCAGAAAAGGCCGTGCTTCCGGCACAGATGCCTGCACTCAAGAAGACAACGGAGCTTTTTGGAATTTATTCACCGCTCGGATTCTGCGGGCAGACATCCTTTGCGCTGGCGCTGGCCCAGATCCTGGGCAGAGAGAAGCCCGTTCTTTATCTTAATATGGAAGAATACTCCGGATTTGAAGAGCTGTTTGAAAAAGAATACCCTTATACACTCAGTGATCTTCTGTATTTTGTACGACAGGAGCAGGCTGGCATCACCGTAAAGATGAACAGTATGATTCAGAGCATGGGAAGCGTGGATTTCATCCCGCCGGTACAGTCTCCGGAGGACATCCGGGGAACGAGGTGGCAGGACTGGGAGCGTCTTTTGCAGGAAATCATTCTGCACAGTTCCTATGAGGCTGTCGTATTGGATGTAGGTGACGGGATTGAAGAAGTGTTTCAGATTCTTGATCTGTGTACGAAGGTATATATGCCGGTGCGCGATGACCGTATCTCAAAGTGCAAGCTGGAACAGTTTGAAAAGCTTTTGCGACTGCGTGACTACTCGCAGTTACTGGCAGGAATAGAAACAGTAGTGCTTCCGATACTGTTCCAAAATACGGATAATTCGTTTTGGATAGAAGAACTGGTCTGGAGTGAGTTGGGAGATTTTGTAAGAGAATTGCTTGAGAAAGAAAAACTCTGAAGATGATTTTCAGAAAGGAAAGCAGATGAGCAGGGAACTATTTCAGGAACTTCGTGCGCTTCTGATGGAGCGGCTGGATCTTGCGAGAGAGCTGAGTGATGAGGAAATCCTTGAAGAGATCGATGATCTGATACTCGGGCGGATGCGGGAGTATTGCCTTTCATTGAAAGAAAAGGTACAGCTTCGCCAGGAACTTTTTCATTCTGTCCGAAAACTTGATGTTCTGCAGGAACTGATCGAGGATGAGACAGTGACGGAGATCATGGTGAACGGACCGGATGCCATCTTTGTGGAACGTGCCGGAAAATTGACAAAGTGGGACAAAACATTTACTTCTGGAGAAAAGCTTGAAGATGTCATTCAGCAGATTGTAGGTAAGTGCAACCGGGTGGTCAACGAATCAATGCCTATTGTGGATGCCCGACTGGACAACGGAGCCAGAGTTAATGCGGTGATCCGTCCGGTAGCGCTCAATGGACCGATCCTGACAATCCGGCGTTTCCCCGATACACCGATCACGATGGAAAAGCTGATCGCACTTGGAAGTCTGCCATCGGAATGTGCCGAATTTCTTGCAGCACTTGTGCGGGCGCGATATTCGATGGTAATCGGAGGCGGAACGGGAAGTGGAAAGACGACGTTTCTTGGTGCGTTGTCCAATTATATTCCGCCGGATGAGCGGCTGATCACGATCGAAGACAATGCAGAACTCAAGATACAGGGAATTGCCAATCTGGTGCGTCTTGAAGCAAAGATGGCAAACATGGAAGGTGCAGCATCCATTACGATTCGTGATCTGATTAAGACAGCGCTTCGTATGAGACCGGATCGGATCATTGTCGGAGAGGTACGTGGTGGTGAAGCTGTCGATATGCTTCAGGCCTTGAATACCGGACATGACGGCAGCTTAAGTACAGCACATGCCAATTCTGCTTCGGACATGCTCTCAGAATAGAAAAATTAAATACTTTATAATATAGCGTATATGAGTAAGTAAGAGGAAAGAGAAATCCCCTTCCCAACAAGGATTTCAGGACAACACAACCTCAAAACCTTTCCAAATGTCTGAAGCACAAGAAATCTACGTTATAAAAGAAAAAAATAAAAAATAACGTTGATTTTTGTAAAGAAAAAAGGAAGAAGGATCCCCCCCGTACCGCCCCTCAAGCAATGCCATTTATGTACAGAAAGCTAAGTAACCGCCCCCAAGCAGTTGATTAACTTTCTTTTTGTTCAAAATATTTTTTCAGAGCCTCTATAGTATCATTTTTATGATTTCCATAAAAGCGTTCAATACTTTTTTGTTTTTCCAATAAAGCGATCAGGTTTGGGTCAACCGCTCCAACGTGAGATTTGCTGTATTCAACAACATAATCATAAATCGCTTTTGCACTGTCAAGGGAACCAGCCTTCAGTAATAATTCTGAGACAAAGTCTTTCGAGTCCTCTTTGCAATCATTTATTGAGCTGTATTCAATTTTGTCTTCTGAAAGGGAGACCAGGCCTTCTTCTGTTACATATTTCTTAACAGTCAACTTAATGTCGGCCAGGAGCCTGAATATGTCTGAAGACACATTACAGATAACAGGATCACTCATAAGATTTCTTGCAGTTTCAGGTTTAAATCCAGTGAAGGCAATGTCCTTAATCGTGGTTTCTCTGTAAAAAATATCAGTAAATGTTATATCTGTTAAAACAGCAGAAACAGCAGAAGTTTGCATGTGGAATAGTTCCAGTGAGCATAAGCATCCAGTGGATATAGAAGTATTGACGTGGAGGAAAGTAGCCCTAAATGGAAGCTGCGCGTTTGTAGTAGAAATAGTATATTTCTGATCAGCTTCTGGTTGCGACAGTGTGGAACATAACTTAACAGCTGTTCCTGTTGCAACCACACCCATTATATCTGCTGAAAAAGAAACATAGTCTATATCTAACCCAATAATGGCATCTCCTCCAGCATTAGTAACCTGCTCGACTAGCTGATTAATAGCAAAATCCTTTGCTTTTTTTAGCTTGTCAGAATACATTGTACTGTTTGTTCCAAAAAAGTCTGCAAAACTTGCACCCAGCGTACTTAAAAAACCAGTTCCAAGAGCACATTCTCCTGAATATACTCCCAGGTAGTTACTGATAGTATATCCCTCAAAATTATAGCCTGATGTCATTAATATATTTTTCTTCATATTCAGCCTCCTTCGTATCGTATAAAAATATTATATCATATTATGTTTCGGAACGTTCTGCTGAATCTGTGAATCCTGACCGGTTATCCATCGGTCAAAAGACTCTTTAGGAATCCGATACGTCGTGCCTATTTTAAGAACGATAAAGGGATCTTGTGATTGATAAGCTTTTCCGACAAATCTGTAAGCCAGCTCTTTGCTGATATTTAACATAGCCTGTATTTCTGCAACTGTATACACTAGCGTATTCATTAATAACACCTCCAGTATTTATATATAGTAATATGTTATTTTGTGTGGAAGATGTCAGTTTTACAGAGGAAAATAGGAGATTGACCATATTTGGTTTAAAAGGCAACAAAAAAAGAGACCTGTCTCCAGACCTCTTCATATGATTACATAGGAATATCTAAGATCTTGCAAATATCTGCTAAATAATCCAGGTTACTCAGACGGCTGTAATCAACTTCAACGTTTTTCTTTGCTGATTCAGTTATGATCTGGCCAAATAATGCGGTGGCCTTTTTCATACCTTCCTGAATGCCTTCTTTTTTACCTTTCTGGATACCGTCCTGGATACCTCTTTCATAATTCTGTTCTTCTAATTTTTCAAGTGCTGAACACATATTGAACTGACCTCCTTTTTCCTTAATGGATAAAGCATGTCTTACAAGTTTCTGATTGTTAGTTATGCTTCCTACTGCAATACCGACTTCAGGATTCAGATCAATATTATCATACAGCTCATTGATCTTTGAAAATTCCTCATTATATATCCTGCGGACCAAATCAAATAGGTTGTTAACATCTTGATTGTTAAAAACCATGCTGCCGCTTTTTCTGATCTCCAGAAGGTTCATCTTGTAGTCGGAAACCATATCTTTCATTTTTTCCGGGACATTCAGCATATCCGTCAGACATCGTGGACCATCCCATTCATTTTCTCCATAATACACACATAGAGTGATTACTGGATGAAGTTTGTCATCTGCATTGAAACTCGATAAAAACTCATCTGTCGAAGAATATATTTTCTGCTTGTGGTTTTCCTTTTTGATTTCCTCGAATTCTTTCATGTAGAGCATTACATCACCCTGCATGATCCTCAAAGGCATTGCATAGTGGATCTTATCCTGGTTTTCCAGCCCAAGGATTACAAATTCCACGCCATTTGCCATTTTCTTTACAACATCAAGGGCCTTCTGGTAAACAGTTGTCTGTGCTTTCTTTTGAAGTGAACCGGATACATCCGTATCAGCCTCATGTAGGTCGTTTGGATCGATCACCTTTTCCCCTGAAAAGAAGAAGGCATTAAAAAGATCAGCGAACCGTTCGTTATCCCGGAAGAATTCCTTTAATGCGATATCTGGTTTGTATTCTTTTGACTTTGTCGTAATTGGACCTCTCTTTCATATAAGTATTTTACCATAATCCATGATTGATTAGAAGTAAAATGTTTGCAGGTTCCTTAAATTTTCATGTAACCATATATTTGTGTCTCCTTTCATCAAAATGTTGGTTTCATATATAATATGTATTTTCAAAAAATTCTCACTGAGAAAAGGTTGCATATATTTCAATAAAAAAAAGACCCCTTAAAGAGTCTTTTCAACCATCTGAATTTCACAATTTCACGCTGAAGGACCGATATCGTAGCCAAATTCGGATAGAATACCATGTCTTATATTTTCATACGGTGAGCTGATAGATGGCCTATCTTGAGAGCAGAAAGCCCGTTCTAATCGATCAGCATAATTTACGGCAAATTCTGGATATTGTAAAAAAATACTTGTGGCAATATCTTCAAGAACAGATCCAATTTCCATACGGCGTAATTGTATTTGATCAAATATAGATTGAGTCATTTTTTCCGGATTATCAATCGCAATCCATGCACTTTCGTCCAGAAACTGTATCTCAACAAATAAATTGTCTATATTTTTTTTCTGTTCTGGGGTTAGATTCTCAAGATTAAAACTATTTGTCTTTTTCATAGCAGATCCTCCTTTGTATAAGAAGCTACAGTAGAAAACCTACAGTAGAAAACCTACAGCTTATAATTACATTATAGATTAGGTATCCTAATATTGCAATAAATACGATGATAGGAATGTAAATATATGGAAGATCGCGATTATGGATACGTCAGAATAAAGCTGGACGAATTGATAGAAAAGCAAGGCATTAGTAAAAATAAATTGGCGCATCGTGCTGAAATGCAGCGGACGCAGCTAAACCAATACTGCAAAGGAACGGTGACACGATTGGATACTGCTGTGCTGGCACGGTTATGCAATGCATTGGGCTGTCAGGTGGCGGATCTATTAGAATATATTCCACCGAAAGAAGATAAATAATACTCCATAGAATAATAAAAAGGCTACGAAAGTCACGTAGCCTTTTTTGTTAAATATGAAAATCAAAATCTTGACAGCTTATCAAGCGGTAATTTGGAACCATACATGCATCAAGAGCTTCATGTAAATGTTCTCTTTCGCTTTCATTATAATAGGTCACATCTACCTGCCCTAATTTTCCTGATTCTTGTAACTCTGTAATGCGTACCAGTATATGTTCATCAATAATTCCGCCAAATGCAGCTTTTTTGTATTTAGGATATTTTTCCTGTAGTTGACTGATATATCCAGATTTTTTAAATCCCATACCATAAATCAGCATATTGTCTATTTTCAAATCTGAGTCAAAAAAGAAATTAAAATCAAAGTAGGAAGAACAATCATAGTAAGCGCGCAATTGTTGTATAAGACTGAATTTTCCAATACCGTTATGTCCCCATACATATTTATAGTAATTATCTTTTCCATCATTATAAGAATGAAATAAAATATCATTATAGTCTTTAATATGGGGAAGAAAACGTCCATGAAGATGTTGTGGATGTAAAGAGTCTGCAAATAGATCAAAATTTGTTGTATAGATGTATCCTGGCTCCGTGACTATTCCAGCTACCTGTTGATAAAAACTATTTATTCTGTTGTTTAGATCTTGATATTCCAAATATTCCGCCAAAATAATCCACCATGCATTATAAAATAGTGGAAAAACTGTTTTTACCCTTTTAAGTAAGTCATTTTTTTTATCAAATAGTGTTGCACCTAAAAAATATTCGAGATCAGATGAATAGGTTTGGAAATAAACGTTTAAATCATCTTTGATCATTTCAAATTTCTGATGCTTATATTTGTCTTTTCCATACATTGCAGTATATAATTTATTTTCTTCTCTTTGAGATATACCCCCTTTGATCCATTCCTTTAAAAATGAATCGATGGATAAAAGATAGCACTTATTTTCAGGTATGTATGGCTGCAGTTGGTAGAGTAGATTGAGCGTTAATCCATTCCCAAATAATAACGAATTATATTTCAAATAAACATCTCCTTTGTTAATTCAGTAGCGTCTTTTCGTCCGGCATAATATATGAGACTCTCCATGCGTTCCTGCCTGGATAATATACAGGCAATATAGTCATCAATGATTCTTCTTGTAACATATGGTATATGTAAATCATTATAACGCTGTTCCAACTCTAAAAGATCAGAGTTGTCTTGGACAATGTCCGGATTACACCTGTTAATTTTCTCCATGCTATTGCTTCTTTCTTGCTCAATCTCGGCGCATACTGCGCATTCTGTGGTATTCAATATGATTTCCTCGTACTTTCCATTGCTGGTTAATAGTTATAATTATAGTGTACTATACATAATAACCGACAACAACAAAAATCGTTCGCCTGAGTTCGACGGTCTTCGACAAAAAGGAGATCCCGAAAAAAGAATCTCTTTTTACCTAGCGTAACGGACAATCAGATATTTTTATATTTTGAGCCAATTTATCATAACCTAAGTGTCTGCAATAATTTTCCAGATCTCTTTTGCTTTGAAGCGAACGAGGTCCGATGATAATTGAACTGATAATATCTTCCATTTTCATCTTTTCTTCCTCTAAGAGTTTGTTCAAATTTAAAACGTATACTTCTTTTATTATATTGAATGTTTTGTAATCAATATGAGAATCGTTGTCCTTTACAAAATATGGTGCAATTCGGATTTCTTTTTCAGCCGCAAATGCGGGATCCTTATGAATGAAGGCACATAATGCTAAATTATCAATGAATCCATCTAAGTTGGAAAAGTCTCCTAAATTCTCAGTTTTAATATAAGAAGATAATAATTTGTATAATTCATGATCCCTGGTTTCCTGCGTGTAATACTGCTTTCCCATAGTCACTCCATGATAATACAGTAAATTATGTAAAGCTTCTGTATTGAATTCTATTGCAACACCACGTCCATAATCGGCATAGCGATCCCATTGAGCTGCATCGTCTAATGCCTGTGACAAGCAGAACATAAAAAGGTGTTTTTGTGATGTTCTGTCATATATTTCTTTGAATATTTTATCAACATCACATGTGGGTTTTATATTGTTTTGGGTAATACTGTTCTTGATGTTCTGCTTCAGGTTATCAATAAATCCAATCACTTCTGTTGAATCATTCACATTTGTTGCGCTGCCAAACCAAATTTCTTTTTTATTTAAAATTCCATCCAAGGCTGGAAAAGAAGTATAATGCCATAAAGATTTGCCAATATTTTGAACAAACATATCCGTAGATTTTTTACGATTTTGAATTTCTGTTGAACTGTAATCCATATATAAAATCCTTTCTGCTCTTATGAGCGCTGATTAATGATTATGATTACAGAATACTATATGTAACATCTGCTGACAATAAAGAATATTTTGTATTGTTTTGTATTGATTATTCAATATGAAATAATGTATAATGATAGAAAGAACTGTAAAATAACATAAATACCTATTAGATGGAGGAAGTTATGACAAAACAGGAGTTAGCAACCAGAATATGGGCAACTGCGAATGTACTAAGAAAAAATATCAAAGCCAGTGAATATAAAGACTATATTCTTGGATTTATGTTCTATAAATATCTGTGTGATAAACAGATGGATTATCTGATCAGCATTGGTGGGGAATCCCTGAGTGATCTGAAAGATGCAGATGATGATATGAAGTCCATGTTCAAAGAAGTCAACGGCTATTTTATAGCCCATGATGATATGTTTGAATATTGGAAGGGCCTCGGAAATAAACTTGGTGCGAAGAATGTTTCCGAAGCTCTCGATCGATTTTATACAAATCTGCATTCAGCATATAATAGTGTATTTAATAAGGTTTTTTCTGCCCTGCAGACTGGTTTATCGAATTTAGGAGACAACTCTGGTTCCCGAGACAAAGCTGTCAGGGATATTGTGGAACTGGTGGCACTAATTCCTCCAACAAGCAAGGATTTTGATGTGCTAGGATATATTTATGAATATCTGATCCAGCAGTTCTCATCAGAAGCGAAAAAAGATGGAGCTTTTTATACCCCGCATGAACTGACGAGCCTCATGGCGAAAATCACTGCAGAACGAATGAAAGGACGTACAGAAATAAAGGCGTATGATCCTACGGTTGGTTCCGGAGGCTTACTGCTCAATATTGGCAGGGAAATCGGAAAATATGTTGATAAAAATTCTATCCATTATTATGGTCAGGAATTGATCACTGAAACAGCAAACCTTGCGAAAATGAACCTTTTTATGCAGGGCGTACCGGTACAGAATATCTGTATAAACTGCGCAAATACTCTGGAGGATGACTGGCCGTATTTTGAGGAGAACGGTGGAAGAAAACCGCTTCCTGTAGATGTAGTAGTTTCGAATCCGCCCTATTCTGCTCACTGGACTTCAAGTTCCTATAAAACAGACCCGCGTTTTGTAAAGTACGGTCTTGCACCTGATACCAAGGCAGATTACGCCTTTTTACTGCATTGTCTGTATCATTTAAAGAATGACGGTGTTATGGCAATCGTACTTCCTCACGGGGTTCTCTTCAGAGGCGGCAGCGAAGAAGAAATCAGAAAGAAACTGATTGAAAATCATAATATTGAGACGGTCATTGGATTTCCAAGTCAGATGTTTTTTGCTACCCCAATTTCAGTCATTGTTGCTGTTCTTTCAAAAGAGAGAAAAGAAAGTGACATTCTGTTTGTTGATGCATCTCAGAGCTTTGTGAAAGTAAAGAAACAGAATGTTTTGAGACAGATGGATATACAGAAGATTTTTGACGCCGTGCAGGAGCGTAAAAGCATTCCGAATTTTTCCAGATTGGTTACTAAAGAGGAAATCAAGAAAAATGACTATAACCTTAATATTCCACGGTATGTTTCTGCCAGAAAAGAGGAATCTCCATATGATCTGTTTTCAGTCATGACCGGACAGATTTCCAAAGCTGAAGTTGAGCAGTTCAAAGAGTTCTGGGAGAAATTTCCTGGATTGAGAGAAAAACTGTTTATAGAAAATGATACATATTATGATATAACGGATGATAATCTTAGAAAAGTTATTGTCAATTACCCTGCGGTTGTTGATTTTACCAAAGAATTTAAGGGCGTATCTGCAGAATTCAAGTCTTATTTAATTGAAGAACTACTCCGCCGGTCTCCTGCTCAAAACGTGATGGAAACAATCAAAAAGCAACTGTTTGTTCTGTTCGGAGACAAAAAATATAAGCTTATTGATAAATACAGCGTATATCAGTCATTTGCTGATTGCTGGGATGATATTGAAGGGGATATTTCCAGGATCAGCTCTGAAGGAAAACAGATCTGTATGGAAACTGAGCCTTGGATTGTCATGAAAAAGGATTCTAAAACCAAGAAGTTTGTCGAAGACCAGATTGGGATGAAAGGAAAAATCTTCCCATTGGAACTGATAAAAAATGCTTATTTTAAAGAAGACTTTTCAAAAATCAAAACGCTATCAGCTGATGCAGATGGTTATGTATCTGAATACACAGAGCTCTGGGAAGATTTCGATGAAGATATTATTGCTGAATTATCCAAAGAAGGCGATGACAATACGGACTTTGATATTAAGAAAATAAAAGCCGCGATTAAGAAAGCAGAATTTCCGGAATCAACTATCCGGAAGCTCAAAGCCATTGTAAAGGCGGTTGATAGCGAAAAGGCCTGCAGCAAGCGTATAAAAGAACTTGATCTGGAAATAAAACAAAAAGCTGAGGACAAGATCCACGCCCTGTCAGATGAAGAAGTCTTTAATCTTCTTGTTATGAAATGGATCGATCCGATTATTTTTAACATTAATAAAACCGCAGAAAATGTTATTACTGGTTTTGCTGCAGATATTGTTGCGTTAAAAGAAAAGTATGCCGATCCCCTGTCTGAATTATCCACTGACTTGGAAAACACAGAAAAGCAGCTTCACGATATGCTTTCAGACCTTGTAGGAAATACAAAAGATATGGACGCAATCAGAATGCTGAAAACGGAATTTGAAGTCAATCCTAAGGAGGAAACAAAATGCGGCCAGAAATAGGATTTAAAGGATTTACTGATGATTGGGAACAGCGTAAGTTGGGGGATATATATGGTTCGATAGGAAATGCATTCGTAGGAACAGCTACTCCATATTATGTAGAACAAGGCCATTTTTATCTGGAATCTAACAATGTAAAAGATGGACAGATAAACCATAACTCAGAGGTTTTCATAAATGACGAATTCTATGAAAAGCAAAAAGACAAATGGTTACATACCGGAGATATGGTTATGGTTCAGTCTGGTCATGTTGGACATGCAGCCGTAATCCCTGAAGAATTGGACAATACAGCGGCCCATGCCTTAATCATGTTCAGAAATCCAAAAGAAGAAATTGAGCCTTACTTTTTAAATTATGAATATCAGACTGATAAATCCAAGAAGAAAATAGAGAACATTACTACTGGTAATACCATAAAACATATCCTTGCGTCAGATATGCAGGAATTTGTAGTTGATGTTCCAAAATACGAAGAACAGAAAGTGATTGCGGGCTATTTCCGTAACATCGACCACCTCATTACTCTTCACCAGCGTAAGTATGAAAGACTTGTAAATGTCAAAAGATCTATGTTGGTCAAAATGTTTCCTCAAAATGGCAGTAAAGTTCCTGAAATTCGCTTTAAGGGATTTATCGATGATTGGGAACAGCGTAAGTTGGGAGATATTGCTGAATTTAGTAAGGGAAGTGGCTATTCAAAAGGTGATTTAATCGAGTCTGGAACACCGATTATTCTGTACGGAAGATTATATACTAAATACGAAACCAGTATTTCAGAAGTAGACACTTATGTAGAAGCAAAAGACGGTTCTGTATATACCAAAGGCGGAGAAGTTATTGTTCCTGCATCAGGAGAAACGGCAGAAGACATCGCAAGAGCTGCAACCGTTGATAAATCAGGGGTTATACTTGGTGGAGATATAAATGTTGTGAGTCCCAATGAAGATATTAATTCAGCGTTTTTGGCAATTTCTATTTCACATGGAAATTCACAACGAGAGTTAGCGAAAAAAGCACAGGGGAAATCGGTTGTTCATATTCACAATGAGGAGATAAAAAATCTGGTTGTTCCATTTCCTGCAAAGGTGGAACAGAACAAAATCGTGGAGTATTTTTCTAACTTTGACAACCTCATCACTCTTCACCAGCGTAAGATAAAAAAATTACAAGATGCAAAGAAAGCATTTCTGACCAAAATGTTTGCATAGGAAGGAGTTTTATATGCCATTACCATATACCGGTTCTCATGGAGAACTGAATTTTGAATCAGATTTCGTAGAAGAACTGCGTCATGCCGGATGGCAGGAAGTCCTCAAAAACAAAACAGTTCCGGAATTGATTGATAACTGGAGAAATATTATTTTTAAACGAAACAGAGACACACTGAATGATATACCATTATCAGAGTCTGAAATGGACTATCTGTTAGACGTTATGAAGTTACAGGCAAACACTCCTGTAAAGGCCAATCATTTTATTAATGGACCTGCAGTGGGGATTAAACGTGACTCTGATTCTCCGGATCTGCAGCATGCAGGGAAAGAGGTCTTCCTGGACCTCTTCTCTTCCACTGAGATAGCCGGAGGAACATCCAGATACCAGATAGCCGAACAGACACAGTTTAACACAGCCGACAAATACAATGATCGCAGAGGTGATATTACGCTTCTGATCAATGGGATGCCGGTAATCCATATTGAATTGAAGGCTGCAGGAGTCGATATCGCAGAGGCTACGACCCAGATACGGAAATATCATCAGGAAGGGATTTTCCGCGGGTTTATGGGGCTTGTACAGGTGTTCTGGGCTATTTCACCGGATGATGCTGTGTTCTTTGCTAATCCAGGTGATGCGGATAGGTTTAATCCATCCTTTTTCTTCCGTTGGGGAGACCGGAATAACAGGGTTATAAAAAACTGGCGGGAACTGATAACCGGAAATACTCATATCCTGTCTATCCCTGAAGCACATAAATTAATCGGATACTACTGTATTGCTGATACATTAAAGGACACGCTGAAAGTATGCCGTAGTTACCAGTATACAGCGATCCGTGCAATCGTAGGCAGAACTGAAAAACAGATATGGGAAGATCATACACAGCTGGGTGGATATATCTGGTGTACTACTGGCGGTGGAAAAACGATGACCTCTTTTAAGGCAGGCCAGCTGATCATAGATATGGGCCTTGCAGAAAAGGTTGTTTTTGTGGTGGATAGAAAAGTTCTTGATACACAGTCTACCAAGGAATACAATTCATTTTCCAGATCTGGAGAGGCAGTGTGTGAAACAAAGTCTACAAATGATCTCTTTCATAAATTGAAAAGCTCCAAATCGGATGAATCAATGATTGTGACATCTATGCAGAAAATATCTAGGATAAATGATGAAACTGATAAGATCAGAAAAGATATGTTGGAAAAGATTACGGCAAAAAAGATCGTTTTCATTATTGATGAAGCACACCGTTCTCAGTTCGGTACGATGCATGACAGGGTAAAAAACACCTTTTATAATGCATTGTTTTTTGGATTTACAGGAACACCAATATTTCCAGAGAATATGAAACCCGGCGAACTTATAACAGAAACCGTATTTGGAAAATGTCTTGCAATCTATTCACTGGCTACAGGAATCAGAGACGGAAATGTTCTAGGATTCTGGCCAGAAATGGTGAAAACGTATTCTGATGATGAATTAAAGGAAAAAGTGGCATTGTTCGAATGTCATGCAGACAGTAAAAATGAAATAGTATATAACTCTGAAAAATGGAAACTGTATCGTCAGCTGACCAAACATACGCCAATGGCAACTCCACACGATGAAAACGGACAGCCTAAAAAAGACGCGACGGGAAGGATGATTAAAGGAATTGAGGATTACCTTCCATCAAAACAGTATAACGATTCAGAACATCGTCATCATAATGCCGTTGTAGATTATATCATAAACAATTTCTCTACAAACGCTTATGGCGAATACGGAACGCTCTTCCATGGAATCCTGGCTACCGACAGTATTGAAGAAGCGGTTTATTACTGGAAACGTTTCAGAACTGTTGCTCCTCAGTTAAATGTAACAGCATTGTTTAATACGAATGCTAATACAAATACAAACAGTACACTTGATCATGAGACTGCATTGATTGAGATTGTTGATGCGTATAATAAGCAATATGACACAGCATTTGATCGAAAGACGGATCCTGATCATGCCGGCTTCAAGGAAGATCTAACGAGCCGCCTCGCTCATAAAAAACCGTATGAATACATTGGAAATAATCATGATAAGTGTATAGATATTGTGATTGTGGTAAATCAGCTGCTGACAGGATTTGATTCACAGTATATAAATATCCTGTATCTGGACAAAGAAATGCAGGATGATGCCCTGATACAGGCAATCTCCCGTACAAACAGGGTGCTGGATAATAATGAAAAACCGTGGGGAATGGTAAAATTCTTCCGCAAACCATACAGTATGCAGAGAAATCTGAAAGAGGCCCTGAAATTGTACTGCGAGGGTGATTCCGCAGATGTTGAGGTACAGAATCTGGATGAGAATATAAAGAAACTGAATCATCTATACGAAAATATTACTTTCATTTTCTCCCAGGACAAGATTGAGAATTTTGAATGTCTTCCAAAAAAGGATGAAAACAGACAGAAATTCAAAAAAGAATTTTATTCTATGAAATCAACCATGAGAGCTGCCATGCTGCAGGGACTGAAATGGTCTAATAAATATGGAAAAGCGCTGGATTTTAATGAAAAAGTTTATAAGATCCTGACCATGAGATACAACGATCTTCCATCAAATCAGGGTGGCGGAAAACGGAATCCAAAGCCAGGATATGACATGCATATAAATCTGTCTACAATGGAAATGGAGAAAATAGATGCAGAATATCTGGAAGCACAGTTCAGAATCATAACCATGAAGGATTTAGAATCTGCTGAATATGAAGAACTGAAGGCTGCAGCCATAGCGGAAATCAAAAAGAATCTCGGTATGCTGACGGAAATACAGCAGAAATATGCAAAACTTGTCCTGGCTGATATAGAAAATGGAACACTGACAGTTGAGCGGGATAAAAGATTTTTGGATTATATTCATGAATACATGGAGAAAGTCAGAAAAAGCAACATTGTATCGTATGCCGAAAAACTGGGAATGGACAGTGATCTGCTGTATATCTTATATACTGAGTATAATTCGGGTGACGTAGATACGTTAAAACTTGAAACGCTTAAGAAGACTGTCAATAAAGATCTATTAAAAGCATATTATGGGTGTTCTGAATTAAAAGCCCGGATACAGCTGCATACAGATTTGAGAAAATTCATAGAAGAACGGCAGGCAGATTATGATGAGAAAGGATGTTGACAATGCCAAGACCGAGAAAAGATAATCACCCGTTATCAATGAGGATAGATCAGGAAGTATATGAACGCCTAAATCAGTATTGTACAGATTCTGGACAGACAAAAACCATGGCTATTGAAAGAGCTTTAACAGCGTATATTGATAACTACTATAACCAACAAAATAAATTAAAGGAATTATGAAAAACTGCCAGTCTGAGATCCAGGCTGGCAGTTTTGATCCAATGAAATATTATTTTACGGTGAACATTCCCGCCGCCTGCACTGATGCTTAGAGACGAGGGTATTATCCGCGTCCTGGATAAATTTGCATTTTGTATTATCCAAAAGCTGCTTTCAAATTTTGTGGGATATTTGAGGAAAAGCATATAAAATTATGTCATTATTGACATTTTGATTTTCGATTATGTCGGAAACGACATTTTATAATTATAATAATGATATTTTGACATTATTGGGATATCGGGGATATAAAAGAAAATGCCACCACTGAAATAGTGATGGCAGCAATTTTAATAAATTAACAAACCGTAAAAGCTTCTATCTAAGATGCCGTTAGACATTTTGTCTAAGGTTTCAAGTACAGAGGACATAAGAGCATTGTGCTCAATTTCTTCATTTCTTTCTTTCATTTCTTCAAGTTCTTCGTCTGTCATGAGCGCCGGAATAATGCAATATCTTCTGTCTGGTTCAACATAAGCCAGATTCTTCACACTGGACAGTATCATATACGATAATCTGGTGGTTTCGTATCCACGCTGCTTCAAAAACTTTTTTATAGATTCTTGAATTTGAGATGGTAGAAGTAAATGAAATTCGTTTACCTCAAAATAATCATCAATAAAGCGAGGCTGTTCTCTTAAGATGACTTCTAAATTATTTATGAATGAACTTAAAGTATCTGTGTTTCTGTAGCCTAATAGTGATCTAATGGTAGAAGCACAGATAGATTGAGCCTTTTTTACGGCACACTTCCCATGGCACAAATTTTGCAAAGTCATTAATGCCTCAGAACGTATTGACGAAAAATATTGTTTATCTTCCAGAAGTTTGTCAGCACACTGCTCGGTTACAGTTAGCAGCTGAAATACATCAAACATATATCTGGCGTCCGGTAAAACACTATGTAATGTTTTATATAGAGTGTAATTAGCAGGAATACATATACAGGCTTTTTTATTAGAACCATATGCGTGTCTTTGCATATTCTGCTTTAAGGAATCAAAATTATCATCAATGCAGATATCAAACAAAGAAAACTGAAGATATTTAGGCATGTCACCCAAATAGGCATAAGTACAAAAAGTTAAAATAGACTTTTTATACGGTACTGATACAAACCAGAGATGAGTGTATCTATCAGGATAATCTGGAAAAGCATGATTTCTTTTGGCCCAGGGTAGCAAAGTGTCGTAGGCATCTGTTGTAGCATTTTTACCCAGTGGAAAGCGTTTCAGCAGATCATCATATGTGTATGCAGGATCACGGAAGTATTGGTGTAGCATATCCAGAGCATCGTGCGTGTACTTTCCCTCAACCATGCTAAGAGTTTCTTCACAGACATTGCCATTTTCATCTTTGTATCTTGGGACACGAATCGATACGCGTACCAATTCTCCGGTATTGTTTACGTCGTAGACTTGATGCTGCGAATACGGGGTATATCCTGCTGGTGGAGCATAAACATTACGCGGCATGGTGTAGTATTCGCACGGAATTCCGCTGGGAGTAGCTGTGGCACATCTCTTTGGAAAATCTCGCCGCATTCTTCTTAATTGGTCGTAATTACTATACATGTACATTCCAAAAAAATCAGGAATCTTATTCATGTTCCCTATTTCCTTTCCTAATTTCGACAGCAATCGGGTAATAAATGAAATTTCGACAGCAGCCGGGTAATAATGAAAATATCGACAATAGTCGGGTAATAACAGGTCTGTATTGCATAAATTTGAGTAATTGCAAATTGAAGTCCAATTGCAACTGTACGATACTAAACATAACGGTACCGTACTACTCATAACACATTAATTATACTGCAAATATATTTGCAAGGAAAGGAAAATAATGAGAAATTGCGAACATTTGATCGAACAAAAAGAAGCAGAGTATCAGGAAAATGATATAAGGCTCTGGAACATTTTAAGGGGAATGACTGTCCGGGAAATAGCGCTGTCTACAGCACGTAGTATAGCCCAGGAAGCTGGCATCGGGCGAAACACTCTGTATAGACACCGGGCTGCATATCGGTACATTGTGGAGTGTAGATTAAGAGAAGCAGAACGTTTGAGAAAGATTCGGGAGGAACGGAAAAATGATTAAAGTTGCAACATGGTCTGCGGAAAAAAATGGCGCAGATTTTTTTGAGATTTTTAGACAAATGCAGGCAGATATTTTCTGCGTGCAGGATCTGGAACTGTCTAAAACACAATTTATAGAGTTTAATCCCAAAGGATACGCAACATATTGGAACTGGAAGGAAAAGAATAAAAAAGTGGGAACAGCAATTTTCACAAAATTGAAACCGCTGACTTCCGAGTGGGGAATCAGTTATAAGCTGGATAAAGAAGGACGATCTCTAACATTAGAATACCCTGAGTTTTACCTGATAAATGTATTTACTCCTTTAAAAAAAGGAAATTATGATCCGGTCAGATTGGAATGGGACATCATTTTTTCGGATTATGTGCAGAGATTAATGGAGAAAAAGCAAGTTGTAATATGCGGAAACATGAATGTTGCGTATGGAGATTACAGCGAGATAACCTGTACGGATTCAGAACAATGCGAAATTTCAAGTTTACTAAAATTAGGAATGACGGATACTTACCGGTGCCGCTTCCCTCGGAAAGGCGAGTCACTTCTGCGGTTGGATTATTGCCTGATGTCGGATACTTTACGTCAAAAATTGGTGAGCAGCACTGTGTACAATGTCGGATCTGTATCAGAAATAGTACATAAGCCGATAGATGTGGTTTTTGATATTGAAGATCTGAACGTTGTTCCAGTAACGGCTGCGATTCCATTACCATTGCTGTATTGGGTAAATGCAATGCCAAAACCATTAGATTTTGACAAAGAGGATAATGATGAGCAAAATTGTTGCTTATGCGAAAAAAAGAATTGATCGAAGGGACTATGTATTTAAAACCAGACAATTATGGATTGATGCACAGAATATATGGTTTCCGTGTATTGGACTATACTGCAAAGAGACAAATATTCTGGTTTCATGTCCTGGCTTTGAACGATGGTATTTGAAATTAACAGAGGCGGAGGCTATGGCCTCTGCTACTCTGCAAAAAAGATCCTATAATATTTGCTCTTTCCTAAATTTTGTTCTGTGGAATACAGCCTGTGACAGTATAAACGGGCTCACATTGAATGATATTCGGGACTTTATTGTTGATTTTAAAGACAATAACGGGGTTTCCCGAGATCTGCAGAGCTGGAACCGTGGGATTGCAGATGTTTATAATTTCCTGCTAAGGTTTTACGAATACAATAAGGATATTTTAGAGTTTTCTTATCATCCGGAAGAATTATTTACTATAAATGTAATTAAGGATTCCGGCACTGGCAGGAAATCTATTATCCGTAACTATAACAAATTCAGCGTTAAGGCACCGGCAAAATATAAGAAAAAGAACCGTTTGCTGGTACATGGATATTTAGAATTTATACTGTTTGAAGCCAGAAAATATGATCCTATGCTGGTGCTTGGGATAGCGTTACAAGCCTATGCCGGACTTCGGGAAGGAGAAATTGTCAATTTGACTAGACAGAGCATCCAGCAGGTTTATGCAGGATTTGGGCGGGTTGGGAAGATTACAATTGACCTGACCAGTCATGCACCTTTTAAGGAAAAAGGAAAGACAGAATTTGGCTCTATAAAAAAGCTGCGGATGCAGGAGGTGTACCCGGATTTTATAGCAGAAATCCAGAAGTGCTATGAAGAGCATGAAGAACTGCTTACTTATCTGGATGCAGAAACAGCTCCAGACAGTCCCCTCTTTCTGAATCAATGGGGAAAACCACTAAGCGTAACATCCTATTGTGGGCGAATAAGGGATTTATTCCGGGAACATTTCCTTCCTGACCTGCAAAAGGTATGCATGGAAAATGGCACATGGGCTGAAAATGCATCCTATATAGAAGCTTATCAGGAGGAATATCCGGGAGCGCATATGTTTCGCCATTGGTTCACAATGTACCTAGTAACGCAGACAGATCTATCTGTTGAGGAAATTGCCAAGTGGCGCGGAGATTCCAGCATAGAATCCATGATGTCCTATGTACATGTTAATGCAGATATGATCGCATTGTATAAAAACAGTGCCTGCAGATTCCAGAAATCAATATTGGAGGAAATTTTGTGACATACAGTATCAAAGAAACAATAAACCTTACCGGATGTACCCGGGGGCTGCTTGAAAGGCTGGCTTTCGATGAAAAGATTGAGATCCATAACGGAATGGTTCCATCAGCGTATGTTGATACCCTGATCCAGGAAAAAGAAACCTATATCAGTCTTCTGGAGTATTCAAAGGCTCATTCGGGCGAGAATTTTAATGGGAGCAGGTCTCAGGACCGCGATAAACTCCATGATATGATCGAACAGCATGATTATTTTTCTTTGGAAGTTCATCATCCAGATGAGCTGTTATCCGGTACTTCGCGGGACGGTATCTTCTTTCGTCGGAATGATATCTGTGTTCTGAATCAGAAATTGAAGGAATTTTTTTCTACATACGGTCTAAGCGAAAAAAACAAAATAGATAGGTACTTTCACGACACACAAGGACACATCCAGAGTAAGAAATTCCTTAAGAAATTTTTGATGGAAACCGGGATTGAAAATACACCAGCCACAACAGAATTTGTTTCTTTGATACTGTCAGTCCCAGATATCGGCACTCTTACAGACAGGGGCCTGCAGGCTCTTATTACAAAAGAAATGCCAGAGCTGACCAGGGATTACATCATCCGATTCTGTAATTATGTAAAAATGCATCAGAATGTAAAGTACAGTGTGATTTCCCGGAAAAGGAAAGAACGTGCTGGTATGCCGGCATATTCCGATGACACTTACCTTTCACTGGCGAAATGTATTTTTAATGCAGAATATATCTATGATAATCACATGATCGAAAAAGCCATGGAAAACCATATCTATGCAGAAGCCTGGCTGTATCTGGCTCTGTTTTTCACTTGTGGATGGAGAGCCGCTGATGTCTGCCGGGGATGGAAATATCCAGCCATAGACAAGAATCCGGAATCATGGGGCGTCTGTCTTGCTACATTGGATATAGATATTTTAGAAGACCATCTCCCGGATCCTGTATATGAAAAGATCTGTCAGTACTCCATTAAGCAGATAGAAGTGTCCGGACAGATTCCAGGCAAAACAGCTGCTCATGAACCGTCTGCTCTGATGGCGGTCGTCACTCCGGAATTACACACTTTTTTTGGATTGCTGATACTGATAGCTGAAAGCCACCGGCTTCGGTCCGGGGAAGGACATATGAAAGTCAGCCGTGCCCCAGTGTACCAGAATAAAATGACAATAAGGAATTTTTTTGGTGAAACGGTATATCAAATTCTGGGTGGCGAAAATATCCAGTCACGCCGGCTGAACAAAGACTTCCTTCAGGGAACGGAAGATGCAGCCAGAAGAACCGGATGTGGAGGGCTGATGGCAAGTGCAGTTGCGTCATTTGCAAGGAACCACACAAACTTAAATACCCTGAAAGTATATCTGAGGGATCACCAGCTTACAGCAGAATCCGCAGACATGGTTTTATTTTTTATGTTACAACGAGGCTGTTTTGGTTTCGAGAGTTATAACCTGCTTATCACAGCATTCCCGGAGGCTTTTCGGAAATTGTCAATGAAGGAGCAGAATGCAATTCTGGAACTGGCTGACAAGCCGTTACAGTTGGAAAATACTGCTTCTGGCTTCTCAGCTTCTCTGTCTATACAGGAGGCATATTACAGTGGCAATGAGGAAACAGTACTCCGCATGCTGAAAGTAATGTTTGAGATATCCCAGAGCAGAGGACAGGGTAAAGACAATGGAGTGTACTGTCTCTGCCGTGCCGGAAAACAGGCCTGCAAACATCCGGAATATGAATCCTGCCTGGCGAATTGCTGCCATGACCTGGTTTTTACACGATATGGATATCTGCCATTACTGAAAATATTAAAGCAGTTTAAAAATGATGCCATGAGTGGTAATAAGAAGGCGCATGCAGTTCTGTATAATGTCCTGATCCCGCGATATCAGAACATCATAAACCGGATCATGAGGGAAGCAGGGATGGATCCAAAAGAAAAAGAAGGACTGAAGCTTATGATGAAGGAGGTACTAAATGGATAATATTTTACGGCAGGTGGACATTGATGAATCACTGGTTTTTTATACGGAAAATCAATACAGTGCAGCAAACAGGAAGAAATTCCTGGATGTGTTCCAGAAGCTGCAGGATGATAAAAAGATCCGAAGCGATTTTGAAGATGCAGTCTGGATATGCAGCTCCGACATCAAGACCTTCCAGATTGATTTTTCCTACAGAGAATATGCCTATAAGATGCATATGGGTAAGCAGCTTGGTATTTCGGTCACACGGATGACTGATATGCTGAAATGTTATGCCATATATATCTGCGGAGAGTTTATCTTCAGGACGATTGCTCAGAAAGTAAGCAGTATTAAAGCATTTCTGACAGCTTTTGGAGATCCAGCATATAAAGTTCAAGAGCAGGAAAAAGTGAGTATTGCTGATTTCCTCAATTTTATAGGAACTCCGGATCATCAGACAACAATGCTTTTAGATCAGATATCTTTTTTAAAATCTCCACGTCCGAAACAGAGGGAATTATGTCATCTTATCAACTATATGGCGGTTGAGAATGAACTTACAGATATGTATGGTTCATCCACATTTCCAGATTCAGAATTTCTCTACTGGTTTCCAGTCTATTTCTGGGCGAAGATCACATTTATCCTGCCCCTGCGTGCCACGGAGATGCTGGTGACTCCGTTCAATTGTATTACATATAGGGATGGAAAGATATTTCTGAAAGTCCGACGAACCATGCTGAAGAAAGGGAGCAGGACGGTCTGCTATGATGTTGAAAAGGACTATAAAATATTCTGTTATCAGATCCCGGATTCAGAGACTGTACGTAATATTGAAAAGTACAGAGAACTGACAGCAGCTCACCCAAGACGTTTTTTGTTTGACTACAGCAAATATTCTATCAATGAAATCTTTTCACTGTCATCTTTTAACCTGCTCCTGGCAGAATTTGTGAGAAAGAACCTGGCAGATAATCATAAATACGATTATTCCCGCTTTGCTTCCGGTATAACAGAGTTTAGCCTGATGTCTGCGGGGGATTCCCGTCCGATCGCCATGGCCAACTTATTTTACCAGGACATTGGGGCAGATATCTGCAGACAGCTTGCGGATCACACAAACATTAATGTCAGTGCCGGGTACTACACGAATGTCAGTAATACGGTCTTGGCATCATCTATCATGCATCTGCAGCGGAAATTGAATCATGGATATACGGAGAATACACAGAAAAAAGCCACGGAGTTACAGACTGCTTCTCTCTGTAGTTCTCCAAAACATCCATTGGTAACAGGTGATATTACAGATTGTGTTGCAGAGGGACATATTGCAGAATGCTTTGGATGCCGGTATTACTCTCCGGCATCGGGCGTTCTTGAAAAAGAGCTGCTAGAACGAAAGAAAAAGCTGGATACTGCCAGCAGAAAAATGATCGAAGGCATGGCAAATGGAAAAGAAATCCTGGATCAGATGGATAAGCTGTTCCTAGATGCACACACGGGGATAAACAGGTATAAAACAGCCTGTGATGAAAAAGCTGAGGAGGAATTAAAGAAATGGCAAAGGCACAAACCTACACAGACGATTTATTATTAAGTGCAGTTATCAAGTATGCAGAACGTTTTAGTGGAAAGATTATTATTTCGGATTTGGCAAAATGGGCATCTGCAAACATTCCCGGATTGGAAGGTGTTCAGTATTATCATTTTACGCGTTCAGTAAAAATTAAAGACCCGAAAACCGGAAAAACGATAGAAAAGAAGAAACAATGTACAGAACGTATTGAAGAACTAAATAAAGCCCGCAGTGTTTCTTGCGGCATAAAAAAGAACGTCCTCCTTCAATCCGCAAGGATAGATGATTTCCTAAAGCTTCCAGTACAGACACAGCGAAAAGTGATCCTGGACACCAGGGAGCAGATGGATTCTTTGGTACAGCAGAATATTTATTTGACCCGGACTAATAAACAATTACAGGAAGAAAATGAAAAGCTCAAGGAGGTCAACTGGGAGAATGATGAAAAATGGAATGAATTATCAGCCAGACATAAACTGCTTATCAAACAGGTAGAGGGTTTGATTGCAGTATATGGGGAGGATTCCATGCGGGAAGCACTAAGGCAGATTGGTGTTACAGATGAAGGTTTTGATTTGAAAGCTTACACGGAAAGTCTATCGCTGGACAACATAAAAGATAATTTTTCCATAAAAGAAGCTTTAAAGCAGACAAAGAATCATATCACAGATGATATTATGAAAGGTCTTGAATTTTGATGGAATCCCGTAAAAAAATCTTGGAAAAAGAATGGTCTCTTAAAAATGAGAACCCCTTTAATGCCTATACTTCAGGGTCACATTTTAAAGCATGGTGGAAATGTGCCAAGGGTCACGAATGGCAGGCTGTCATAAAGAGCCGCTATTCTGGCTGCAACTGCCCTTACTGCTGTTCAAGATTAGCATGGCCAGGTGAAAATGATCTTAAAACACTGTATCCGACGATCGCTGCTGAATGGGATCAGGAAAAAAACGGTACGTTGACACCAGAGCATGTAACACCCCGGTCAAATAAGGCGGTTTGGTGGGTATGCGCTCATGGACATAAATGGAAAGCAACTGTTGATAAGCGTGTATCCGGTAAAGGATGTCCTTACTGTAACCATAAACTCGCATCTGCTGAGAATAATTTTGCGGTCATTTTTCCAGAAAAACTGAAATTGTGGGACTGGGATATGAATTCCGCATCACCGTATGAACTACTTCCTCATAGTAATAAAATTGTCTGGTGGGTATGTAAACAGGGACATCACTGGAGTACCCAGGTCAATCATATGGTGCGAAGAAAAACACCAGGCTGCCCATACTGCTCGGGAAAAAGAGTTATCCAGGGCTTGACAGATTTAGAGTCAACGGATCCTGTTATTGCTGCAGAATGGAATTATAAAAGAAATATATTGGCTCCGTCGGAAGTTTCCCGTTTCTCCCACAAAAAGGTCTACTGGATTTGTTCAGAAGGACACAGTTATAAAGCGCAGATTGCAAATAGAGTAAATGGTAGAGAGTGCCCGATATGTTCGGGAAAAAGAAAACAACGGGAGGAATTTATATGGTAAGAAACTCTCTCTTAGAAACGCATCCAAACTTAGCCAAAGAATGGCATCCGACAAAAAATGGAGATTTAACCCCAGCAGATGTATCAAAAGGAATGCACATGAAAGTCTGGTGGATGTTGCCATATGATGATCCGGAAACCGGAAAACACTTTGATTTCGAGTGGGAAGCTGCTATATATATGCGGGTACAAGGAAGTTCATGTCCATATCTGGTAGAAAATGCCAAGGTCTGGACAGGCTTTAATGACCTGGCGACGAAATGTCCTGAGCTTGCCAAGGAATGGCATCCTACGAAAAATGGTACACTGACTCCTGAGAATGTTACAGTACACTCTCACAAAAAAGTATGGTGGCTGTTACCTTATGACGATCCAAGAACCGGGAAACATTTTGATTTTGAATGGGAAGTTTCCGTAGATACAAGAACCGGAGGAAATGGCTGTCCGTTTCTTTCAGAGAATCCAAAGGTTTGGTCAGGTTTCAACGATCTTGAAAGTCTGTATCCTGCTGTTGCCGCAGAATGGCATCCGATAAAAAATGGAACACTAAAACCCTCAGAGATTACCTATGGTTCATCCAGAAAAGTATGGTGGCTGTTGTCTTATGACGATCCAAGAACAGGAAAACATTTTGACTTTGAATGGGAAGCGGCAGTTAGGACACGTACAACAAAAGGATGTGGCTGTCCGTATCTTTCAGGACATGCCGTTTACACAGGATTTAATGATCTTGCATCTCAATTTCCAGACATAGCGGTGCAACTGGATATTAAGAAAAATGGTGGATTAACAGCTGATAAAATTAATGCTACATCTAAAAAAGAAATCTGGTGGTTGCTTCCCTATGACGATCCAAAAACAGGAAAACATTTTGATTTTAGCTGGAAATCTACACCTTATAAAAGAACGGTAATGGGTTTTGGATGTCCCTATCTTACTGGATACGCAGTATACAGAGGTTTTAATGATCTGGCTTCCCAGTATCCAGAAGTTGCGAAAGAATGGCATCCTACACGAAATGGAACACTTAAGCCAGAAGATGTTGTAGCAGGCAGTCCAAGAAGTGTATGGTGGCTGCTACCATATGACGATCCAGTAACAGGCAAACATTTTAATTTTGAGTGGCAAGCTGGAATACAATCAAGAACAGATGGGGGTAACGGCTGCCCATACCTTACGGGTCATGCCGTATGGATAGGATTTAATGATCTTGCAACACGTTACCCAGAAATCGCGAAAGAATGGCATCCTTTTAAAAATGGTAAGTTAACTCCGACAGATGTTACAGGTAAAAGCCATCAAGTGGTTTGGTGGTACTTGCCCTATGATGATCCAGAAACAGGAAAACGTTTTGATTTTGAGTGGAAAGTAGATATCTTGAGCAGAACGAAAGATGGAAATGGTTGCCCGTTCCTTGCTAAATTTGGAGGTCTAGTCTGGCCCGGATTTAATGATCTGCAGACGAACTTTCCAGAAATTGCGAAGGAATGGCACCCAATAAAGAATGGTGCCCTTACACCTGATAAAGTTATGAAATATAGCACACAAAAAGTGTGGTGGTATTTGCCGTATGATGATCCCAAGACTGGAAAACATTTCGATTTCGAATGGGAAGAAAGCATATCCAATAGAACCTCGTTTAAATTGGGGTGTCCTTATCTTTCAGGTCATGCCGTATGGGTGGGCTATAATGATCTTGCCACGACATATCCAGAAGTGGCAGCCCAGTGGCACCCAACGAAGAACGGTGACCTTACTCCAGAGATGGTGACAGCAGGAAGCAATCAGTTGGTATGGTGGTATTTGCCGTATACTGATCCAGAAACAGGTAAAACTCATTACTTTGAATGGGTGAGAACTGTTACATTAAAAGTTCGTTCTTTAAATGAGTGTCCTTATATATCGGGGTATGCTGTTTGGACAGGATACAATGATCTGCAGTCCTGTTTTCCCGATATCGCAGAACAGTGGTCTGAAAAGAACCGATTCATGCAGCCTGACAGGATATATAAATTTTCGAAGATGAAGGCTTGGTGGAAGTGTACCAGGTGTGGCTGTGAATGGAGAACCTCTGTTAGTGGCAGAACAGTCAGAGGAACAGGCTGTCCGAAATGTGCACTAGAGAAAAGAAAATTCCAATATTTGCGATAAATAAAAGAAGGTCGAATTGCCCTTCTTTTATTTATTCTTCTGATGCTTTTGCACTATGAAGTGTGAAAATTTAAACGTTATTTGGGGGTTTTAAATTTTTTGTTCCTTTAAAAAGACTTGAGACTATGACACTGATGGGAGTGGACCTCCCGCTTGAGGCTATCCGAAGGCAGATTGCTTCCGGTGTTGATATTCTTATTCATTTGGGAAGAATGCGGGATAAAAGCCGTAAGGTACTCGAGATAACAGAAATATGCGGATTTGAAAATCATGAAATAAAGACACGTACGCTTTATCGCTGGCAGGAGAGAAAAGGACTGGTACAGACTGCTGAACTTCTGAACAGAGAAAAGCTGGTACGGGCAGGAGTGACCATATGAAGCAGAGTTATGAAGAGTATCGTTTTTCTATGACGGAGATTTTTAAGTATATGGTGCAGAGCTTTTTGCTGTGTGGGGCGCTGGATTACCTTTTTTATCAGAATCTCTGGCTGATGTTTCTTGCATTGCCGGTCACAGTGTTTTTTCTGAAATGGAAGAAGAAAGGACTGATCCGTGAACGTAAAAAGAACCTGAATTATCAGTTTAAAGATGCTTTGAATGCGTTGAGTGTTTCAGTACAGGCAGGATATTCCGTAGAAAATGCGGTTATAGCATGCTCCAGAGACTTGGAACGGCTGTATCCGCAGGAAGCGGATATTGTGCGGGAATTTCATTACATGGAAACACAGTTAAAGGTAAGCGTACCGGTGGAAGAGCTTTTTATGAGTTTTGGTGACAGAAGCGGGATTGAAGATATTGAAAATTTTGCAGCAGTATTTTATACCGCCAAGAGAACCGGTGGTGATATGAACCGGATCATACAGACTTCTTCGAGGATGCTGGGTGATAAGATTGATGTGCGTAAAGAAATCGAGACGACATTGGCGGCAAAAAAGGCGGAACAGATGATCATGAGTCTGATGCCGGCCGGGATTATTCTGTATCTTAAGATGACCTCGCCGGGATTCCTTGAAGTACTCTATGGAAACCCGTTCGGAATTCTGGCGATGTCCCTGTGCCTTGGAATTTACGGGCTATCTTACTGGCTTGGAAGACGGATCGTAGATATTGAAGTTTAGAAAGGAAATGCGGGAGAGCCGCACAGAATAAAATATGTGGGTACATATCATAATCTTTGTGCTGACTTTTGGAATCGTGCTTGTATGGAAAGCAGGCTGGATCCGGCTGGACGGAATCGCAGACCGACAGAGCATGCGGCTGTTTCTGCTCGTTGCGGTCTGCGGAAATCTTCTGGGAATGGCACTGACCATGACAGACGGTAAAGATGTGGTCTATCAGGAAGGGCACCGCATGGAGAAGAATCTGGATGGTGCATACACGGAAGAACTTGAAGTGTCTGTGGATGGTCGGAAACCGCAGAAGTTTGATGTGGAGATTCCGGAGAAAGAGACGGAGGAGACGGAAGTCGAACCGGAGCAGGAAGTAAATGAGGCAGAACAGAGACAAAAAGAATTAAAAGAAATCATTGAAGAATATAATCAGCAGAAACAGGATCCGGATTATTATTATCTGCCAGATCAGTGGGACGGTCAGAAACTTACCTGGCAGAAGTCCGGAGACCGGACAGGATCCCTTCTGGCATCACTTGCATTTTTTGCAGCGTTTGTTGTAATGCTGAAAAAAGCAAAAGAGCAGCAGGAAGAAATGGCAAAACGCGCAGAGCAGCTACTGATGGATTATCCGTCACTGATCATGAAGTTCACACTTCTGATTCAGGCAGGAATGACAGCTCGCAAGGTGTTTCAGAAAATGAGTGCAGATTATATAAAAAACCGTCCAAAGACCGGACGATATGCGTATGAGGCAATCACGATCATGTGTCATGAGATGGACAGTGGCGTTGCAGAACTGGAAGCATATCGGAGATTCGGAGAAAGGTGCGGACAGATGAAGTACAAGATCTTTTCCACGATTCTGATACAGAATCTGCAAAAAGGCAGCCACAGGATGGCGGATCTTCTGGAAAAAGAAGCACTGGAAGCGTGGGATGAAAGGAAGCGAAAGGCAAGAGTGCTGGGTGAGACAGCGGCTACAAAGCTGCTCGTACCGATGGTCATGATGCTTGCGGTGGTGATGGCGATCATCATGATACCGGCATTTTTAGCTTTCTATGGATGATGGAGCAGCAGGAAAGAGCAGATAGAATAAGGAGGCAGAATATGAATGCATGTATGCGGACAGCGAGAGAGTTTATACGTGAAGAAGATGCGGTAGGCGTCGTTGAAATCATTTTGATACTGGTGGTATTGATCAGTCTGGTAATCATTTTTAAGGAACAGCTGACCAATCTGGTGAGAAGTATTTTAAGTAAGATTACGAAGCAGAGTAATTCTATCTGAGAAGGAAAGGGGTATGCCAATGGAGAAAAAAGGAAGTATCACTGTTTTTCTGGCGCTGATTCTGAGTTTGCTGCTGTCGCTTGTTACGACCGGAATCCAGTCGGTACAGGCTGCGGCGGCAAGGACTCAGATTCTGAACAGTATGGATATCGGCCTCTATTCTCTGTTTGGACAGTATGACCGTTTCCTTATGAATGAATATGACCTGTTTTTCATTGACGGGACACAGGGAAGCTCCGGATTAAATCTGGGGGCAGTATATGACAACCTGGAATCTTACATGAAACCTGTTCTGAAGCAGAACAGTCAGAAACTTACTCTGAAACAGGGTGGATTTACAGGCTATCGTCTGGCAACCGATGAAGATGGAGAAGTTTTTTTTCGTCAGGCAGTGACATTTATGAGAGATACACTGGGAAGTCAGGGGGTGGGACTTCTTCTTGACCGCTACCACAAAAAAGAAGAAAAGATCAGACAGGCGGAAGAAGCCGGACGTCAGAGTGAGGATGGCAACAGCCTCGAAAATTATGATGCAGAGATGGATTCGGCAACGCAGAAAAGTCAGGAAGCCGAAGCTGCCTCGAAGGCAGAAAACGGCTCAGGTGCCAACGATATATTTGGAAGTGGCGAAGAATCAGGTGGAAATACCGGCGGCAATGAGATCGTGGAAGCACCGAAGCCTTCTGCAGTCACGAATCCGATCCCGGTCATAAAACAGATTCGAAAAATGGGGCTGCTTGATCTGGTCGTTCCGGCTGACCATGGCATTTCTGAGAATCAGGTTTCCCTTTCGGATCTTGTATCGCACCGACAACTGCAGGAAGGAATCAATCTTCCGGCAGAGAATATCCGGACATCTTCTGCGACTTCACAGATACTCTACCAGCAGTATCTGATGGAACATCTGGGAAATTACCGGGAACCGTCCACCGCAGGACTTAAATATCAGATTGAGTATCTTCTGGGTGGAAAATCCAGTGACCGCGAAAATCTCCAGACAGTTGCCAGACGACTCCTTCTGATTCGCGAAGGGATCAATGTATCGGCACTGATGACTGATGTATCAAAGAGAGCGCAGATACAGGCGCTTGCGCTGGCTGTGGCATCCGGTTTTCTGATCCCTCCGGCAGCAGTGGTGATTGAAACTGCGCTGATTCTGTGCTGGTCATTTGCGGAGAGCATTGTGGATCTGAGAGAACTGTTTCATGGAGGAAAAGTACCGCTTGTGAAAACAGCGGCAGACTGGCAGCTGTCACTGGAGAATCTTCCGAATCTCCTGCAGAAGATGGACAGTGAGCGTAAAGACGTGGAGGGCGGCATGTCATATGAAGATTATCTTCAGGTACTTCTTTTATCCACTTCACGTTCGCAGAAACTTAAGCGTGGAATGGATATGATCGAGGCGGAGATCCGTGCCGCAAAAGGCAGAGAACAGTTTCGTCTGGACTGTTGTATCGAAGCGATTGAGGCATCCGTGGATGTGAGGGCAAACAGAAGCAGGACATATACCGTAACAAAACAATACAGCTATATCTGATGGCTGAGGGCGGCATTTACGCCGCCCGCTAAAAGGAGGTGCAGAAAGATGCTTTTTCAGAAGGCACAAAAAAAGCTCAATGGGAATCAAAACAAGATAGACAGAAAGAATAAAGAAAGGACACGCTCTCTGAACAGATGGTATCTGTCGTCCCCGATAGGCAGAATCCTCCTGACGCTTTCTGAAAAGGTATCTTTGTGTACCTCGGGTGAGAAGATAAAAAAGGCAGGACTGTCAGTAGAGACAGCACTTGTACTTCCGCTGTTTTTTCTGGGTATGGTGACAATGATTTCCTTTATGGACATTTACAGTCTGCAGACGACACATTTGCAGGCGTTGTGTGAAAAGACGAAGGACGCGGGAATGTATGCATATGTAGCAGATGGAAATGGTCCGGAGGAGATTACACTGCCAGATGTGTATTCATATAGTCCGGTTGGTGCGCTGATACCACTTCCGAAAGTCTGGATGCATAATACCGTGAAAGTCCATGCATGGACAGGTGCAGAAGAAGGCGTGAAAGGCTCCGGTGACAGTACAGAATCTGAGGAAATGGTTTTTGTGACGGAGAGCGGGTCGGTATATCACACAAAGGCGGGCTGCCGATATCTGAACTTGTCCATTACACAGGTGTCTGGAAGCAGCGTATCACAGAAACGAAATGATAACGGAGAAAGATACAGCCCCTGTGAGATTTGCAGCCATCATCAGAATCCCTCCGGGACTGTTTATATTACGGGTTCCGGGAACCGTTATCATAATAATGCTTCCTGCAGTGGACTGAAGCGTACTGTTCGACTGGTCAAGAAATCACAGCTCGGAGATATGCATGTATGTAGCAAATGTGGTTAGAAATCTGATGGAATATCATTGAATTATAAGTAGTAATCACAAAAATTATAGAACAGAATGCTAAGAAGAAAGAAGGAAAAGAGAAATGGAAAGATACGGGACACTGCTCTTTCTGCTTTTCAGCAGTTTTCTTGATATCCGAAAAAGGGAAATCTCAATACCAGTCACATTGCTTTTTGGACTGGCAGGAGTGGTATACAGCGTCAGAACCGGAAGAACAATGACGGACTATCTGATTCCGCTTGGTATCGGCATTCTTATTCTTGGAGGTAGTGTCCTGACACGGGGACAGGTAGGAATGGGAGACGGATGGATGCTTTTGGCGCTGGGATGCATGTTACGAATGGAATGCTATATTCAGATGGCATGTATCGGAATGCTGCTCGCAGCGGCATATTCCGGTGTTCTGATGCTGGTATTTCGAAAGAACAGGAAGACAGAGATTCCACTGGTACCGTTTTTATTGCTGGGATATGTAGGAGGGATGATCATATGAGGAAAAAACCCAAAAAAAGTTACAGATACAGGGTTACAAACTCAATATATAAGCAATATAGAAATAATCCGTGTAAGGGCAGTTTTACCATAGAAGCTGCATGCGTCATGTCTATTGTACTTCTGACCGTTATGGGAATTATTTATCTGTCGTTTTTTGTACATAACCGGGCCTGGCTTACGGTAGCCGCCTGCGAAGCATCATTGAGTGGAAGTATGGAAGCAGTACGTCAGGACGGACAATCACAGGCGGCAGCAGAAATCCGCGGTGAGGAGCTTGGAAACGTAGGATTCTTTGGTGCGGAAAATCTGCGATGCCATGTAAATGCAGGAAAAAAGAACGTCAGTGTAACTTATGAGGCAGATACGATTGCAGGTTTTGGCGGCTTTAAATGGACATTAAAAACAGAAGGAAGCTCAAAAGTTATTCAGCCGGTAAAGTGGATCCGCAGGATCAAGGCTGCAAAGGAAGCAATTGGTATAACCAGAGATCAGGATATCGGAGATTAAAATATGTATGCAGAATATAAAAGAGATGTAAGTCACAATTATTTGATCCTGCGAGAAGACGAAAAAGTGAATACAGCATCCTATCAGGTACGAATGCTGACGGGAAATGTAATTCCCTCTATATTAAAGTGCAGAATACAGGGGCTGGACGGAAAGCTGTTGTTTTATTATGACATCACATCCAGACAGTCACTGGCATCCTTCTATGAGCAGCGGAAATTTCACAGCAAAGACCTGCACATGCTGTTTGGAGGATTTATCCGTGTGATGGAAGAGATGGCAGAGTTTCTTATGAACACCGATCAGCTTCTTCTTTGCCCGGAGTATATCTTTCTGGACATAGAGAAGAGAGAAGTGAAGTTCTGCTGTCTTCCGGATTATCATCATCCGATACAGGAACAGTTTCGGGAACTGACGGAATACCTTCTTCCGAGACTTGATCATGAAGATCCTCTGGCGGTGAGCATGGGCTATGGGGTCTATCGGAAAGCAATGGAGACAGGATTTCAGCTTGAACATATAAAAGAGGCGATTTATCAGAACAGAGAGGGTACAGGAAAAAATGACAATAAAGAATCTGCACAGAAGCAGGAGCAGAAGTTAACAGGAAACTATCTGGATGGTGCGGATAATTTTGGAGAAGAAATACAGAAGAAGACGGATGTTTCACAATTATTGAAGACAGATATGGAAGATAAAACTTCGAAAAGAAAAGACAAAAAGAAAGAAGAATCTGTGTCTCACAAGTCCGCTAACGAATGGACGGCTGCTTTGCTCTGTGTCTCCACAGCGGCAGTTATGATCATTCTTCTTATACTTCGCTATCTGGGATATCTTCCTGGGATTCCGGCGGAAGCTATCTTCGGAGGCGTCATCATCCTTTTGGCTCTCGCCGCATTCCTGTCATGGACAGCCGAAAAGAAGAAACAGAAAAAGCAGATGAGTGCAGAGTGGAGACAGAAAGTGCAGCGGGAACTCGCGGATACAAAGGAAAGTGACGATAAGAAAAAGCGAGCGGAGAGAAACTCGGAAAATTTGTATGAGGCAGATATATCACAGAGAAAAATGTCGGAATGGGGTGAAGAAAAGTATAAACTGTCAGAATGGACAGGGGAAACAGGAGCTAACCGTCTGGAAAATTCACAGAATGTATACCGGGAAACAGTGCAGCAGAATGAGAACTACGAAACTGAAAAGACAGAAAACTATGGTGAGACAGTCGTCTTATCCGCCGGACAGACTGAAGGACCGGCCAGCCTTGTAAGCCGTGAACCGGGAGAACTTGCGACAATCTATCTTGACCGTGACCTTATGGTAATCGGTAAGATGGAAAATGCTGCCGATGCAGTGATCTCCCTTCCGACAGTCAGTCGTATTCATGCAAAGATTCGGAAAGTAGATGAGGAATATTATCTGTCTGACCTCAATTCGAGAAACGGAACATCAGTAAATGGAAGACTACTGAAAACAGGAGAGGAATATAAACTGCAGGATGAAGATCAGGTGGAATTTGCACAGGCCCGGTACATATTTTTAAAATAGACGGAGAATGCCTGAAAATACGGTTGAAGGAAAAGTGGTTATATAGACTTTTATAATATGGTATGCTATACTTTCTGAAAGAAAAATGAAAGGGAAATATAACCCATGAAAAAGAAAAGTAAGGTATGCTGGTTGATATATATAGCGGCATTTGTTGTATTTTTATATATCGGATATAAGGTACCATACTGCCATGATGAATGGCAGTGGGGGCTGGATGAACGGATAGAACTTATGAAAAACGGTTTTAAAGATTATAATGGCCGTTATCTGGGAGATCTTCTGGCACTTTTGATTACCAGAAGCGTACTGGCAAAGGCTGTGGTACTTGCTGCAGGTGTTGTGTGGCTTTTGGATGTTATGTATAAAAATATACGTTTCGAAGAAGAAAGCAGGACAAAAGAAAATACATTTTTATTATTGGGAGTTTTTTTTCTTTTGATCTCAATTCCATCAACGTTGTTTCAGCAGAGCTATGGCTGGCCGGCAGCATTTGTAAATTTTGTTCCATCGGTTTTTCTGTTTTTGATTTATTATAACTGGACGGAATGGGTGTATACGAAGCAGAAGCAGCCTGCTATTCCTGTCTGGGAAACAATTATGGTAATTCCACTTGGTATTTCTGTGCAGTTGTTTTCTGAGAATATTACAGTGTTTGTGGTTTTTTATGCAGTATGGATTGTTGTGTATACACTGATCCGTTATAAAAAAATTCCGCTTATAGAATTAAATTTTTTATGGGCTTCTATAGCGGGGGCGCTGATTATGTTTTCTAATGGTGCCTATTCAAGAGCTGCTGACGGATCAGACGGATATAAAGAAATTCACACAACTGTCAGTGGAATGGCAAGACAGTTTATTAGCAATATCTGGTATCATTTATCAATAAATAACTGGGTGTTAAATATACTTTTGATTATCGTCTTGTTGATTTTGATTCAGAAAAGTGGGCGAAAAACTTTTGCCACAATAGAAATGACGGTAGTATTTTGTGGGTACAGTGTATATAGTGTCTTTCATAAAATTTATCCACAATGGGTATTTGACAGTGATCAAAATCTGAATAATGCGATCAATACCATGCTTGCGATTTTGTTTTTTGCAAATGTGCTTTTGTGCATCTGGAAAAATGTAGACAGGAAAGAGGGAATTTCCATGTGCATTCTTTATCTGTCATCGGGAGCTGTGGCGGCGCCGCTTCTGGCGGCGAATCCTATTGGTGCGAGATGTTTTTACGTATCTTATATTTTTCAGGCGCTGGTGCTGTTGAAGCTTCTCAGATATCTGACAGGCAGATACAGGACAGAGTTGTTCTATCCTATACTGATAACAGGAATGGCGGTCTGTGTTCTGTGTGTGATATATGTAAGAATGTTTTTGGCAATCGGTCAGGTAAACGATTACAGAGCACAATTGATACAGACGGGAATAGAGCAGGAACAGAAGGAAATTGTGCTGCCCGTTCTGCCGTATTCGGAATATTTCTGTCAGACTATACCGCCAAATGAGCGATGGGCAAAACGTTTCAAGAAATTCTATCATATCCCGGAGGATGTGACAGTGAGATTTGAACAAATTCTGGAGTAATGATCTATATGGAAGAAATAAAAAAAGAGCCGGTGACAGTCGGCCTGATCCTGATCAATATTATTGTGTTTCTCGCGGTGGAATTCACCGGCAGTTCACAGAACACGATGCATATGCTGGACTGCGGCGCAGCCTACACACCGATGATCATAGAAGGTGGGGAATATTACCGACTGTTTACCTGTATGTTCCTGCATTTCGGAATCGAACACCTTTTGAATAATATGCTGGTTCTGTTTGTTCTGGGAAGCCGTCTTGAACGTGTGATCGGCAAGATAAAATTTCTGATCATCTATATTGTGGGCGGACTTCTCGGCAATGTGATCTCAGTGCTTATTGAGCTGAAATCTATGGATTTTGCTGTATCAGCGGGCGCTTCCGGTGCAGTTTTTGCTGTTATGGGAGCGATGATTTATATTGTGATCCGCAACAAAGGATGGCTCGGAGATCTGTCTGCAAGACAGATTCTTGTCATGGCATTTTTTTCTCTTTATTATGGATTTACCAGTACAGGAGTGGACAATACAGCCCACGTTGCAGGACTGGTTTGTGGAATGATGATTTCCATTCTTCTGTATCATCCGAGAGGCAGAAGAATATAAAAGATTGTTCCTTCACCGGGTACACTTTCGACGCGGAGCGTCCCATGGTGTGCTTCGATAATCTGCCGGGTGACAGCAAGCCCGAGACCTGTGCCGCCGGGCTTGTACGTTACGAAAGGAAAAAAGATCTGTTCCGTCTGCTGGGCAGTCATACCACAGCCATTGTCATGGACGGTGATCTGTATTCCATCTGAAACAGCAGAAGCGGCAATCTGGATTTTTCCGTGTGCGTGCTGAATGGCCTCCTGTGCATTGCGGAGAAGATTAAAAAGAGCCTGACGGATTTTTGTCTGATCCAGTTCAAGATGGGGAAGATCCTTAGGGATGTCAGTCTCAAGTACAATGCCCAGATAATCCAGTGCAGGTCGAAAGGTATTGGTAATTCGATCAAGCCACAGGCTTGTATCTGTTGATACGAGAGAGAGATGTCCTGCATTCTGGTACCGGGAAAGTTCATCGAGAAGCTCGCGGATGTAATTCAGATTTTCCATAATGTTGTCCCAGTGTTCATCCAGACAAAGCTGCGGATGATGGTCGGATAACATCTGTAACTCACTTGTGATAAGAGCGAGGGGGTTACGTATCTCATGTGAGAACATCGAGAGTGTCGACTGAAATTCTTTTTTCTGCTGTTCAAATTTGTTCTTTTCCTGCATAATCTGTCACCTCATGGGAAGTGTATCATCATAAAATACCACAATCAACAAATTTCGTATTGAAAAATTCGCACAAATACGAGACAATATAGTTATTAAACAGTTATTTTTACAGAATTCTGAAGGAGGAATTTATTATGGAAAATTGTATTTTTTGTAAAATCGCGAATGGAGAAATTCCATCCGCTACATTATATGAGGACGAAGACTTCCGCGTGATCCTGGATCTGGGACCGGCTTCTAAGGGACATTCCCTGATTCTTCCAAAATCACATGCTGCCAATATTTATGAACTTCCGGATGAAATCGCAGCGAAAGCAATGGTTCTTGCAAAAAAAATGGCAACAAAACTCAGAGATGGACTGAACTGTGACGGATTTAATATCGTGCAGAACAATGGCGAGATTGCAGGACAGACCGTATTTCATTTCCATATGCATCTGATTCCGCGTTACGAGGGAGACCAGGTCGCTCTGACATGGAAACCAGGCGAGCTGACCGATGAAATGAAAGAAGAGATTCTGAATAAAGTAAAAGCATGAGTCATACAGAATACGTAAGAAAAAACAACAAAATAAAACGAAAGCGTAAATACGAATGACGATTGAGAATTTTAATCAGTTCTATGATGAATACCAAAGATTCTCAGCATATGTTGCATATTGTATCACGAAGGATAAACTTCTGGCAGAAGATATCAGTCAGGAGATCTTCATCACGTTTTATAAGATGAAAGAAAATCTGGACTATTCAGATCGTAAGAAACTGAAGGCACTGGTTCTTCGCGCAACTACAAACAGATGCAACGATTATTTCAGAAAATCTTCAACAAAACAGGAAATGTGTACATTCGACGAAGAGGGTGTGGAAGAGACTCCCGACGAAAGTGGAGATCCGGAATCACGGCTTCTGCGCATGGAAGAAGAAACTTATCAGAGACTTGTTCTTCGGAAACTCAGAATGAGAAATCCACAGAACTACGATATTTTGATGAAAACCAAGTTTTACAGGATCCCGGCCTCGGAAGTAGCTGAGGAATACGGAATCACAACGAACAATGTAAACAATCGTAATCTGCGTTCAAAGGCGTGGATTATAGAAGAACTGGAGAAACTAAGAAGGCAGTCACACAGGTAACTGCCTTCTGTTGCTTATCTGGATAATACACATTCCTCAATAAGAGAAAAGATATGATGAATGGAATCCATCTGTTTGCTACCTGCCATTGCTTCTTCGAATGTGTGGCGGTTTTTGTATAACTGATGGATGGTATCGAGGAGCTTTTCATCAGTGATTTCCTCCTCTTCAAGTACCATGCTGAATCCCTGTTTTTCAAAAGAGCGGGCATTCAGAATCTGGTCACCGCGGCTTGCATTTGCAGAGAGTGGAATCAGAAGATTTGGTTTGTGAAGAGCGCTGATTTCACAGATTGCATTCGCGCCTGCACGGGAGATCACGACATCGGACAGTGCGAAGAGATCCGGGAGTTCTTCCTTGATGTATTCGTACTGTACATAACCTTCAGTACCATTGAGAGACTCATCCATTTTGCCTTTGCCGCAGAGATGGATGACCTGGAATTCTTTCAGAAGTTCCGGAAGGATCTTGCGGACATGGTCGTTGACCGAGGCTGCACCGAGGCTTCCGCCGATTACCATAAGGACCGGTTTGTCGGAAGTGAATCCGCAGAATTGTCTGCCGGCTTCTTTGTCACCTTTCAGAAGTTCCTGACGGATCGGAGTACCGGTGAGGACTGCCTTGTCTGCCGGAAGACTGCTGACTGTCTCAGGAAAGTTACAGCACACTTTAACTGCGGAAGGGATACAGAGCTTGTTGGCAAGACCCGGAGTCATATCTGATTCATGAATAATTGCTGGAATCTTGCATTTTTTTGCAGCGATAACAACCGGGACGGTTACGAAACCGCCCTTGGAAAATACAACGTCAGGTTTCAGTTTCTTAAGAAGCTTTTTGGCTTCGTGGAAACCTTTGAGAACCCTGAACGGATCGGAAAAGTTCTTAGGATCAAAGTAACGTCTGAGTTTGCCTGAGGAGATTCCGTAATAAGGAATTCCCATTTCTTCGATGAGCTTGCGCTCAATACCTTCATAGGAACCAATATAGGAAATCTGATATCCGGCTGCTTTGAGTGTCGGAATCAGGGCAATATTTGGGGTAACGTGGCCGGCAGTACCACCGCCGGTAAGAACAATATGTTTCATAGGGAATTCCTCCTGAAAAATCTTTTTATTAACCATAACTATGAACCACCGGGACAAAATTGTCAAGGAGAGATAGAGCTGTCGTTTGTGTAAAGTGAGGTAAAAACGGCGGCAGGAGATAGTAAGATGAAAGAAAAATTTGAACAAGAACAAAAAGACAGGCAAAATCATATAGAGGATCTGATACCGGACATGCCGGATATGGAAGATGATGAGAAATTCCGGCAGTGGCTTGAAGAAACATATATTAATGAGGCGGAGCTGATCGAGAAATCTCTGCTTGCCGGACAGGAGTATGAGAAAAATCCTGATATTGCAGAAGAGCTGAGTGTCCCCAGAGAGAAATTCTACCAGCGTCTGAAAGAAGAAGGGCTGTATGAAGATGAGACAGAGGCGGATGATTCTGCGTCCAAAAAGAACGATGATTCTATTTCAAAGACAGCCGGAGAGAAAATTATTTCTATGGAGGCGAGAACTTCGAAGGAGGCTGGCGGTGAGGAAAAAGCAGTTGCGGATAAAGCTGTCTCTATGGAGCCGGAAAGTTCAAAAGAGGCTGGTACCGCAGCAAGGGCAACAGCAGGTTTCAATTCGCCCGTGAAGACAGAGACAGTAGCAGTGTCTGATATTGGGGTATCGTCGGAGAATGGTTCAAAGAATGACCGTCCGGTCAGAAAGAAGCGGAGTTATCTGCGGCTGGGTAAAGTCGCGGGTGTGGCAGGCGTATGTCTACTGTGCGTGTTTGCCGCGAGTATGACAAGTGAGGCGAATAGGAATTATTGGGTCAGAGGATTTAAGTATCTGACTGGGAATGATACAAAAGTAATAGTTGATAATGATGAGAATAATGAAATTGCCAATGTGGATGAAGATAAAGCAATACAGGATATAGAGGATAAAATAGGTGTTAAAGTTCCTGAGTTTTATTATAGACCAGATGGGATGAAACTTTTGGATTATGTTATTAGCGAAGAAACGTCAGTTGTTCAAATGGAATATCAATGTGAAGAAACAATTTTAATGCTTTATATTAATAAGCAGAATGACATTACTTCAAGTAATATATATAGTTTGCATGGAGATGTTCAGGAAAGTATTGTTGCCGGAGACGAAAAAACAAAAGTTGCAATTGAGAAAGTATATGATGAAGGGGAGGATACACCAAGTTATACTGCGAATTGGACCAAAGATGATGTTATGTATGCCTTGTCTGGTCGAATTGATATAAATGAATTAAAAAAAATTATAAAAGAAATGAGATTTTAGAGTGATTTTTTGCGATTTCTTACGTATATATTATGTAGGGGTATGTTTACATAGCGAAAGGAAGTGAGAAATGAGCAAAAGAAAGAAATTACTTGGTCTTCTTATGGCAGTCGGAATGTTAACATCTATGTGTACGACACCGGTATTGGCAGAGACAACCAGTATTCTGGATGAGATTACAGAGGAAGAGTTCACCGATGAGGAAACTACAGAGGACTTTTCTGAGGATACCAGTTATAGTGTCCTTCGTGGAACCAATCTGAATCTGGGCAATGTAAAAATCCAGAAAGTAAACAGTGGAGAACTGGCTATTTTTGGATTGACACAGTGTCATAAGAAATGCGCTAAAGTATATTTGTCACTTTATCTGGAACGTAAGGTAAATGGAAGCTACAGCACTTACAAATACTGGAACTTTACAGCAAACAATGCAACCAGTCTCAGCAGAACCATAGATGTTATCGTTCCGAGTGGCACCTACTACCGTGTGCGTGGATATCATGCAGCCAGCAATGGTGGCCTGAAAGAGTCCACATCCACACTTACAAGTGGCATTATGATTAAGTAATTCCAATCATTCAACAGTAACTATTAACCCAAAAACAACATTTAAGAGAAAACCAAAAACCAACTAAAAACCAAATTTTTTAAACCATGTAAAACCAATTAACAAATTAAAACTTTAAAAACCTAAGACAAAATTTTTAAACCAAACTACTGCGGGCATCACGGACACCGGAGAATGTAAACTAATAAACCGTGTAAACATCCGTTACCTTTCGATGGGACGAGATGCCTGCAGACTTTTAAAAACCAAACCAAAATCATGTAAAGGCAGGGCGGGATTTCAGATCCCGCCCTGTTCCTTTTCTTACTTTAGCAGGAAATTACTCCGTAATGTTTCAATAAAGCAAAAATATTTTTCCAGACATATCCAGACTTTATTGGCCGGAGAGACAGATACTATTTTTGAAGCCATCTAAATATCCGTACGTGATTGACTTGATTAGAACTTCCTTATGTGGAAACCACCTGATTTACCTGAAATAATTGACTTGATTAGAACTTCCTCATGCAGGAGTCATTCGATTTTAGAAAATTTGTGGACTATGAGAAGACTAAGTGTCATACAAGTCAATTATGCGCCCGAAATCGGTAGACTATGTAAGAAGTTAGTACTAAACAAGTCAACTTAGCGTCCGTAAACGGTGGACTACATAGGAACTAAGTATGTGTAAGGTCAATCCAGCAGGTAATTCCACTTTACAAATCTTTCCCGTTTCTGTAATTACAGACATCACAAAATCTTCTCCTGTATTTCTCCTGTGATTTTACACAAAAAGACTGTTAAAAAACAAGCAAACCGTGTATAATGGTTACAACAATATATATTTACATGATTTTTCAGACAAAGGGGGCTCGCACATGAAGATAACCTTTATTGGGGCGACACATGAAGTGACCGGAAGCTGTTATTATCTGGAAGCTGCCGGTAAGAAGTTTCTTGTAGACTGTGGTATGGAACAGGGACCCGATTATTATGAAAATCAGGAAATACCGGTTAAGGGAAGTGACCTTGATTTTGTTCTCCTGACTCACGCACACATGGATCATTCCGGAAATCTGCCGGCAATCTATGCAAAAGGTTTTCAGGGACCGATTTATGCGACACAGGCGACCTGCCATCTCTGTGATATTATGCTTCGAGACAGCGCCCATATTCAGATGTTCGAGGCAGAATGGCGAAACCGTAAGGGACGTCGTCAGGGCAAGCCGGAATTTATACCGGCATATACAATGGAGGATGCACTGGGGGTTCTGCAGAATTTTGTTCCGTGTCCATATGAAAAGACAATCACACCGGCAGAGGGCATCCGTGTACGATTTGTCGATGCCGGACACCTGCTTGGCTCTGCAAGCATTGAAGTGATCATCAACGAAGATGGAAAAGAGAAAAAAATTGTATTCTCCGGTGACATCGGAAATCTCAATCAGCCACTGATCAAAGACCCGGTATACCTTCACGATGCCGATTATGTTGTGATGGAATCGACCTACGGTGACAGAAGCCATGGCGACCGTCCGGATTATGTGGGACTTCTGAGTGAAGTGATCCAGAGAACCTTCGACCGCGGAGGAAGCGTCATTATTCCGTCATTTGCGGTAGGACGTACACAGGAGATGCTTTATTTCATTCGCCAGATCAAAGAAGAAGGACGCGTCCATGGACACGACAACTTCAAGGTTTATGTGGACAGTCCGCTGGCAAATGAAGCGACAACCATTTTTAATGAACATATTTATGACTGCTTTGATGAAGAAGCCATGGCACTTGTAAATAAGGGCATCAACCCATTGATGTTCCCGGGACTGAAAACCTCGATCACAAGTGACGATTCCAAAGCAATCAACTTTGACGAAGACTGCAAGGTAATTATTTCTGCGAGCGGTATGTGTGATGCCGGTCGAATCAAACATCACCTGAAACACAATCTGTGGAATCCGAACAACACGATTCTGTTTGTCGGTTATCAGGCAATCGGTACCCTCGGAAGATCACTTCTCGAAGGTGCTACAGAGGTAAAACTTTTCGGCGAGACTGTTTATGTTGGTGCAGAAATCTGCCAGATGCCGGGTATCAGCGGTCATGCCGATGTAAACGGACTGATGACCTGGATCAAATCTTTCAGTCAGAAACCGGCGAAAGTTTTTGTTACACATGGCGATGATGAAGTGACGGAGATTTTTGCAAGACGTCTTGAAGAAGAACTTGGACTGGATGCGATGGCACCGTTCAGCGGCACTGTCTTTGACCTCGCAGAAAACGTCTGCATCTATGAAGCACAGGGCATCAAGATCACGAAAACTGCTGTTTCACCGAAGACTTCGAAGGCTGCACGTGCATTCCAGAAACTGGTTGCCATGGGACAGCGCCTTATGTCTGTTATCCGCAAGAGTGAAGGGATTCCGAACAAAGATCTCGACCGCTTTACGAGAGAAGTGCAGTCACTGTGTGATAAATGGGACCGTGATGATCTGTCATAAAGAACTGAAAATAAAAAACAATGTCAAGAACGCAAAAACCGGAGAGCCGATGTGGTTCTCCGGTTTTGCAATTGATGCCAAAGTATGCGAGAGAAGCTGTCAGTGGCAGGTTCTCTGTATGTACTTATATACAGCATTAGCTGTACAGGAAAAAAATTTAGTTTAAAGCTTCTTTCAGAGCTTTGGAAAGCTGGTCCGGACAGGATGTTGGTCTGAATCCGCAGCGGATCCCTTCGAGTCTGCTGATTGCTTCTTTGGCATCCATGCCTTCGATCAGTTTGGCTACGCCCTGTGTGTTGCCGGAGCATCCGCCCTGAAATTTTACATCATGAACTTTTCCCTGTTCGTCAATTTCAAATGAGATGGCGCTTGAACAGACGCCGGATGTTTTATATACCATAATATCAACCTCCTTGAGACAGTATAGCAGAAAAGAAAAAAAGTTTCCATATAAACGCAACATTTGGTATAATAAAAAAGTATATTTAAAGTTGCTGTGAACGGAGTGAACAGTAACTATTTAAACTTAACAGAACTGTTCATGACAGAATAACATATGTGAAATGTTAAAAGTAGAATGATATGTCTGGGAACAGTACAGAATACAGAAAAAAGACGGGAGAATTTTATTATGAGATGTATTGGTATCATAGGAGCAATGGAAGTAGAGGTTGCAAGCCTTAAAGAGCGTATGCAGGATGTGGAGATCACACACAAAGCTTCCATGGAATTTTATGCAGGTGTTTTGGAGGGCAAAAAAGTGGTTGTTGTCCGTTCCGGAATCGGTAAAGTAAATGCAGCAATTTGCACACAGATCCTGATCGACGATTTCCATGCAGAAGTCGTGATCAATACAGGTATCGCAGGAAGTCTGAATGCAGATATCAACATCGGTGACATCGTAGTTTCCAAAGACCTTATCCATCATGATATGAATGCAGTAGCATTTGGCTATCCGGTAGGTCAGATTCCGCAGATGGATGCATTTTCTTTCCACAGTGATGATGCACTCCGCAAGCTGGCAGTGCAGGCATGCAAAGAAGTCAATCCGGACATCGAAGTATTTGAGGGACGTATCGCATCCGGCGATCAGTTCGTTGCAGACCAGGGTGTAAAAGATTTCGTCGTAAAAGAATTCGGTGCATATGCCGTTGAAATGGAGGGCGCAGCAATCGCTCAGGCAGCATACCTTAACAATGTTCCGTTCCTTGTGATCCGTGCGATCTCCGACAAAGCAGACGGAAGTGCAGAAATGGATTATCCGACATTTGAGGCAATGGCAGCAGAGCACAGCTTCAAACTGACACTTCGCATTCTGAAAGGCATCCAGGGCTGATTGCGGCACATTTCGTATAGTCCTGCATAAAATGATAGGGACGATGGTAAAGCAGGAGCCTGTCCATGTATTACGACAAGTTTTTACCATTTTATCTGACTTATGCCAGTCCGGCGCTTTATAGCGGAGAACGCATGCAGGAAAGAGAATTTGCCCTGATGAAATCTTATTTTCCGGATACAGCACTTAAAGTGCAGGAAAAAGTAGAAGAAGAATGTGAGCTTCTGGATTATGAAGGAAGCAGACTTTATGACGAATATCCCGACAGACTGATGATGCACAGCCTGTGCAGACAGATACGCGAGCAGGTTGCAGGGGAACTTGAGCTGCAGGAGATTTCGGATCGCTTTTTAGATGATCTGATCGAAGTACTTCTGTATCAGGAAATTTCAAGGAGACGCTGCAGACGGCGCAGATGTCGGAGATTCTGACAGGAAGCTTTGTATCACAGATGTACAGTGTGACAGAAAGAAAGATTTATTTTATATGATGACATTACAGGAATTTTTGAAAAAACAATTTGATGAAGAGCTGATGCTTGCAGTATTAAGTGGTCAGAGAAGCAAGGAAAAAGATGCTCCGTCCCGTGTGCGGATACGCCCGATCAAACTGAAAGGCAGTGTCTGTTATCAGGCATCCTCGACGGTGGGAACGAAGGTGCTCCACTCGAATTATACAAGAGAAGAAATCATTTCCTATGTGGAGGCAAACCTTGGCGAAGGCTGTTTTTCGCAGTTTCAGATACAGGGAAGATGCGTGGATGGGACGGTTCTGGTCAGCAAAAAAGGCAGGCAGACAATCAAAGTCAAAAAGCATCCGGCGCGGGAAACAGTCAGGATCCAGGCGCATAACCGGGTGAAACAATATATTCTAAAAGAAGGGACGGCAGTTCCGTTTCTTGTGGACCTTGGCGTGATGAACCGTGAGGGCAAAATCCACAATACTTCTTATGACAAATTTAAGCAGATCAACCGTTTTCTGGAATTTATCGAGGATATTCTTCCGGCGTTGTCCAGAGAACGGGAGATCACGATTCTGGATTTCGGATGTGGCAAATCTTATCTGACCTTTGCCATGTATTATTATCTGAAAGAACTCAAAGGATACGATGTCAATATCATCGGCCTTGATCTGAAAGAAGATGTTATTAAGAAATGTAACGGCCTTGCTCAGAAATATGGCTATGACAAGCTGCATTTCCTGCATGGTGATATTGCAGATTATGAGGGTCTACAGAAGGTCGATATGGTTGTGACACTCCATGCCTGTGACAAGGCGACAGATTATGCGCTTGCAAAAGCTGTCGAGTGGGATGCGCAGGTGATCTTATCTGTGCCGTGCTGCCAGCATGAGCTGAACAGTCAGATCCACAATGAACTTCTGGAGCCGGTGCTGAAATACGGCATCCTGAAAGAACGTATTTCGGCGCTTCTGACAGATGGTATCCGTGCAGAACTTCTTGAAGCGAAAGGTTACAGCACACAGATCCTTGAATTTATTGATATGGAACATACCCCGAAGAATCTTCTGATCCGTGCGGTCAAAAATGAAAAAGCTCATTTCCCGGAGGGACTTCCTGCGATGAACGATGCGCTGAACAGCCATCTGACACTGGAAAAACTGCTTTATCCGGACGGGCTGCACCTTAAGAAGGGAGTCTGAAACCATGCTAAAAGTACTGAAAAGGTTTTTGATCCTTCTGGTAATCTTCATACTGGGAGTGACCGGTACGGTGTTTCTTATGAATAACGAAACGACGGATGACCGTTCAGATATGAATAATCCGACGCTTCCGGAAGTGATGGTGGATTTTAATGGAACGCTTGCAAACCGCATGTATGGTTACCGACAGCCGATGGAAGCAGATTTTGTCCGTGACAGCGTGACACCACTTGATACAACTAAGAAGCTGACAATCGCAATCAATCCTTATGACGAAAAAGTAAAGAGCCTTTCTTATGAGGTGCGTACTTCCGATGGAACAAAGATCGTCGAAAACCGTAAGATCAAAGATCTGAATTCTTCAGGATCGGACGGTTATCTCCGTGCACAGATTGAGATCAATTCCGGGCTTCTGATGAATCAGGAGTATTCCATGCAACTGACGGTCGATACAAATGATGGAGAAGCCTATTATTATACGAGAGTCGTTTCAAGATCCTCTACAAATACGCAGGCTTATGTGAAATTTGCATCTGATTTTGCGCAGATGTGTATGGAAAAAACTTCGGCAGATAATCTTGCCGCATATCTGGAATCTGCAGATTCAGCGACGACAAATTTTGCATCCGTTTCCATTAAATCACCACTTTCTGTGATAAGCTGGGGCAATTTAAATCCGCAGATCACAAAGAAAGGGATACCGGTCATCAAAGAGATCAATGAGACGACTGCAAGTATTTCACTGGAATATGAAATCTGTGCCGCAAATGAAAACGGTGGTGCAGAATATTATAATGTAACAGATTTTTACCGCCTGCGTTATTCGGAAGACCGTATTCGTCTGCTTGATTTTGAGCGGTCCGCAGGACAGGTATTTGACCCGAAACAGTCAGTGATCACGGATGACGGATTGCTGCTCGGAGTCCGTAACAAAAACGTGACCTATCTTACAAATACAGAGGGAAGTGTGACGGCTTTTGTGCAGGAAGGGGCACTCTGGACTTATACACAGAACAACGGCAAGTTTGCACAGGTGTTTGATTTCCGTAAGGCGGCAAAAGGAGATTTCCGTGATTCACATACGGAACATGACATTAAGCTTCTGAGCGTGGAAGACGACGGCGATGTCAATTTTATGGTCTATGGTTACATGAACCGCGGAAACCACGAAGGCTACTGCGGAGCCGGAATCTATCATTATAATCATGACCAGAATGTAGTTGAGGAGAAAGTATTTATCCCGACGACAGAGTCGTTTGAGTTTTTGAAATCCGATCTCGGTACATTGAGTTATGTAAACAAGAAAAACCAGCTGTTCCTGCTCCTTTCCGGAAGTCTTTACCAGATCAATATTGATGACAGCGAATATAAAGTTCTGGCAGAAAACATCGACAGTAATCAGTTTGCCGTATCTGAGACGAATGCACATGCGGCATGGAGAATCACGGACGGTGATCAGGCGGGACAGATCGAATACATTGATTTTGACTCACTTAAGACAAGAAATAATACACCGGATGCTTCGCAGCAGTTTCGGGTACTCGGTTTTATGAATGAAGACCTGATTTATGGAAATGTGCTTGACGGGGACAGCCTTACTGATGAAAACGGACATACGGTCGACGGAATTACATCAATAAAGATAGAAGATTTTGACGGAAATATCAAAAAAGAGTATCATCAGGATGGATATTATATTACAGACGTGACGGTCGGAAGTTCTATGATGGAATTTAACCTGTCAGAAAAGAATGGAAATGCGTACACCGTAAAGAATAAAGACAATATCATGAACAATAAGAAAACTTCGGCAGATCTGGTTTCTGTGGAGCAGACGAGTACGACACGTCAGGGTGTTATCGTCAAGCTGGTATTCACTGACAAACCGGAGGCCGATGAACCGCTGATTCTTACCGCCAAAATAAAAAACGGCAGCGAGAATATTGTTCAGGTCGAAGTGGACAAGAGCCAGCTTGGAAACGTTTATTATGTATATGCCCGCGGTGGATTGGACAGTGTGTGGACTGATCCGGCACAGGCAGTACTGCAGGCAGACAGCCGGACAGGTGTGGTTTTGAACAGGGCACAGCAATATGTCTGGGAACGTGGAAATATGAAAACACAGCTTACGTTGAATACGGAGGATGTTCCTGAAATCATCCGAAGTGGTTCATGGGATAAAGACAAGCTGCAGGAAGGTCTGGGAGATTCCGGAACTGTGATCGATCTTACCGGATGCAGTCTGGAAAATGTCCTTTATGAGATCAGCGCACAGCGTGCAGTTATAGCAAAAACCGGTGCAGATACCAGTGTCGTGATCGTCGGATATGACGCATACAATACATGGCTTCTGGATCCTGCGACAGGCGAAGTCAGCCCGTATGGAATGAACGACAGTACCGCTCTTTTCCAGCAGGCGGGCAATGTGTTTATTTCTTATCTTGATAACCAAAAATAATTTTACAGGGGGACAGGCTTATGTTAAACAAAGGCATCGCAAAACTTGTACAGTATGGAGTTGAGTCAGGACTGGTTCCGGAGTGTGAGAAAAATTACACAACGAACCTTCTTCTGGATGTATTTCACGAAGATGAATACACCGAGCCGGAAGAGAAATTTTCCGGTGTGGATCTGGAAGAAACTCTGAATGAACTTCTGGATGAAGCAGTAAAGAGGGGACTGATCGAAGACAGTGTGGTCTACCGTGATCTTTTTGACACCAGACTGATGAACTGCCTGATGCCCCGTCCGGCACAGGTTCAGAAAGAGTTCTGGGACAGATATCAGGATGATCCGCAGAAAGCAACGGATTATTTTTACAAACTGAGCCAGGACAGCAACTATATTCGCCGTTATCGTGTAAAAAAAGACCAGAAATGGAAAGTGGACAGCCCGTATGGAGAAATTGATATCACTATCAACCTTTCCAAACCGGAAAAAGATCCGAAAGCGATCGCAGCAGCAAAAAATGCCAAAGCAAGCAGTTATCCGAAATGTCTGCTCTGCCCGGAAAATGAGGGATATGCAGGACGTGTAAACCACCCGGCAAGACAGAATCACAGAATCATTCCGATCACGATCAATGATACACCATGGGGATTCCAGTATTCTCCGTATGTATATTACAATGAGCACTGTATCGTGTTTAACAGCAAACATACCCCGATGAAGATCGAGAGAAATGCATTTATCAAGCTGTTTGATTTTGTCAAACTGTTTCCACATTATTTCCTGGGTTCCAATGCGGATCTTCCGATCGTTGGCGGCTCCATTCTGAGCCATGACCATTTCCAGGGCGGTCATTATACATTTGCAATGGCAAAAGCTCCGATTGAGAAACATGTGACGATCCCGGGTTATGAGGATGTAGAGGCTGGCATCGTTAAGTGGCCGCTGTCAGTGCTTCGTATCCGTCATAAAGACTCTGACCGTCTGGTCGATCTTGCGACACATGTACTGGAAGTTTGGAGAGGATATACCGATGAAGCAGCATTTATTTTTGCTGAGACAGACGGTGAACCGCACAACACGATCACTCCGATCGCACGTAAAGTCGGTGACATGTATGAACTGGATCTGACACTTCGAAACAACATCACAACCGAAGAAAATCCGCTTGGTGTATATCATCCGCATGCGCAGTATCATCACATCAAAAAAGAAAATATCGGTCTCATCGAGGTCATGGGACTTGCCGTACTTCCGGCACGTCTGAAAGAAGAACTGGAACTTCTTGAAGAATACATTCTGGAAGGCAAAGACATCGCTTCCAACGAAAAGATCGAGAAACATGCGGCATGGGCAGCAGAAGTGCTCCCGAAATACAAGGACATCAACAAAGACAACATCCATGAAATCCTCCAGAAAGAGGTCGGCAATGTGTTTGTACATGTACTCGAAGATGCCGGTGTATACAAATGCACACCAGAAGGAAGAGAAGCATTTATGAGATTCATCGAGACATTATAATTACATAGTGTAAAAGCATCAGAAAGTGGAACCCGGAAGAAATTTCGGGTTCTTTTTGTATATATTCAGAAAAATTTTTACAGCCATGCAACAAAACCGTGCTAAAATGACACTAATATACAGATGCATCAAACAGAACACAGAACCGGCGGGGGCCGGGCAGAAACAGAGGTGAAACATGGACGATTTAAAAAAGCCTGAAGTATTTGCCGCATATTATGAAAAGGTGTATAGGGAGCTGTACTATTTTGCACTCCACACCCTGAAGAATCCGCAGGATGCGGAGGATGCCGTGAGTGAGGCAGTGGCAGATGCGTTTGCAACAGTGGAGAAGCTGCGTGATAATGAGAAATTCCGGGTATGGATTTTTCAGATACTGTCCAATAAATGCAAGCGCAAACTAAAAGAATATACCCAAAAGACGGTTGAACTGCCGGATGACCTGCCGACAGGCGATGCGACGGAAGAATCGTTGCAGGTACGGGAGGCACTGGATCGTCTGGACGAAACAGAGCGGCGGATCATCTGCCTCAATGTCATTGGCGGATTCAAGAGCCATGAGATCGGAGAAATGATGCAGATGAACCACAATACGGTCCGTTCGCGGATCAGCCGCGGGCTGAATAAGATGAAAGAATTTCTTGCATAGAAAGGAGGCAGCAATATGGATGACAGAGAATTGATGGATAAGATCAGGAAATCAATGGAAGATACTCCGGTGCCGGATTCCCTGAAACCGGAGAATGTACAGAAAATGCTCGAAGAGCAGAGCAAAAATCAACAGCCAAATGAAGCAGCCCGGACGGAGAAAGAAGATCAGCCAAAAGGCACTGCCACACACAGATTCTGGAATGCCCGAACTTCCCGATATATCGGTGCAGCAGCGGCAGTCGTTGTAATTGCAGCCCTGGGAATCACTCCGGGGATGTTAAAGACGCGTACCGGGGCAAAGTCAGGAGACACAACATATACAGCAGGTAATGATGCACAGACCGCCTCGGAGTCTGCTAATGAAACGGCACTGGAACAGGCAGATATTCAAAGTGCCAAAGAATCCGACACAACAGAATTTGACACAGTTTCACCGGAAGCAGCCGAACCTGTCAAAGTTGCACAAGCGACAGATCCGGTCTCAGGCATTGCCCATATGGACAGCTATGATGATCTGTACAACATGCTTAAAGAATGGAATGAAAACCCGACTACCAGTAACTATGCCCGTGTAATGACAATTGAAGAATCGGCCGACACTGGAAGCGCAAATACAGCGGCAGCATCAGATATGGCGTCAGCGGATGCAGCTTCCCCGGACAGCGTAATTGCTGCGTATCCTGAGGGCGAAATCGATTCTGCTTTCAGTTATGATGAAAAATCAGATTCGGGTGATTATTCATCAACCAATACGCAGGAAGAAATGGTCGACGAAGCAGATATCGTAAAGACAGACGGAACCTACATTTATGCGATGGACAGCAAGGGCACAATCAGGATCGTAGACGCGGCATCCATGAAGCTGATTGGAACGATTAACGGCGAAAACAGCGCTGATTACAAAGAAATGTATGTGGAAGGAAGCTGTCTGCAGTTAATCCGCCAGCAGGTAGAATACGTCACCTACAAAGGAGAACTGAATCTTCCGTCAACGAGTGATGAGGACTCCGACAACGACAGTACGCAGTCGGTGCGGTCAAGCTACAGCATGCCGGTGACGACAGTCTCGGTTTTGACATACGATATATCGGACAGAAATGCTCCGAAACTGACAGGAACCTATCAGCAGGATGGTTCATATCTCTCATCCAGACGAAGCAACGGTTATCTGTATCTCTTTACTTCCTACACACCGGATACGGGAAACAATGCAGATCAGCTTGAGTATTATGTCCCGAGAAGCGGACAGGAATATATCGCATACGATCATATCTACCTGCCGGAGCAGGAGGGTTCGGATGATTTTTTCTACAATGGAAAGGCATATCTGGTTTCTGGCGCAGTGGCAGTCGGGACACCGGATCAGGCTTCTGATATCATGGCGGTTGTCAGCGGTGCAGAAACCTTCTACGTGAGCGAAAACAATATTTATTCCGCAGTATCGACCTGGAACGAAAAAGAGACCCGTACAGAACTTGTACGCATTGGTTATGCAGACGGCAAATTCACGGACGGAAGCACCGGCTCCGTCGCAGGAGAACTCAATGACAACTTTTCATTAGACGAATACGCAGATCATCTCCGCGTGGTAACGACTGTGGAATCCTGGAGTTCCGATTACAGTGATTTTTCACGGAGCAACAGCCTGTATGTGCTGGATTCTTCAATGAAAACAGTTGGTAAGATTGAGAATCTTGCAGAAGGTGAAGAAATCAAATCTGCCCGTTTTATGGGGGAGACCGGATATTTTGTCACGTACAAAAACACAGACCCGCTTTTCTCCGTCGATCTTTCAGACCCGGAAAATCCGAAAGTGCTCGGTGAGCTCAAAATTACCGGATTTTCCTCTTACCTGCACTTCTATGGCGAAAACAAACTGCTCGGAATCGGATGGGAGACAGATCCGGACACCGGAAATACGATTGGAATGAAATGCTCAATGTTTGACATCAGCGATCCGTCCGATGTAAAAGAGACTGATCGTTTTGTACTGAAGGACGTTTCTTTCTGCGATGCACTTACAAATTACCGTTCAATCCTGGCTGCACCGAAGAAAGGCCTGTTTGGTTTTGCCTACGGTATGTATGGAAGCAATTCGGATATCTATGATTCAAGTGAAAACTTCTATTACAGTGTATTCTCCTTTGATGAAGAAGATGGTTTTGTTCCGAACGCTTATGTGAAGATGAACGACTGTGGCCTTTTTGACGATAGAATGGAATGGCAGGACTACCGTACTGCACGCGGTATTTATATCAAAGATACTTTTTACCTTGTGACCGAGAAAGGAATTGCTTCTTATAATATGGCGGATGATTATTCTGCTGCCGGAATCCTTAAGTGGAACGAATAAAAACAGCGGTTCTCCCTGATTTACTCCTTGCAGGAATCCGTTGAATAGTCTATACTAGAAGTCAATTGGATGAGAAATGAATAAACAGAGAGGTATAGATTATGAAGCTCACAACGGTAAAAGAAATTTATAAAAACAGAGAAGAATACCTGAACAAAGAGGTATCCGTAGGAGGATGGGTACGAAGTGTACGTGGATCCAAGGCATTTGGATTTATCGTACTTCATGACGGTACTTTTTTTGAGACTCTGCAGGTCGTATATCATGACAACATGCCAAACTTTGCAGAGATCAGCAAATTAAATGTTGGTGCTGCGATCATTGTCAAAGGTACACTGGTTCCGACACCGGAAGCAAAACAGCCATTTGAAATTCAGGCAGAAGAAGTACAGGTAGAGGGTGCATCTGCTCCGGACTATCCGCTTCAGAAAAAACGCCATACACTGGAATACTTAAGAACCATGACACATTTAAGACCGAGAACCAACACCTTCCAGGCAGTGTTTCGTGTACGTTCTCTTTGCGCATATGCGATCCACAAATTTTTCCAGGAGAAGGGATTTGTATATGTACACACTCCACTGATCACAGGAAGTGACTGTGAAGGTGCAGGAGAGATGTTCCAGGTTACTACACTTGACATGAAAAATCCTCCGATGAATGAGGATGGTACTGTAGACTACAGCCAGGATTTCTTTGGCAAAGAGACCAACCTTACTGTAAGCGGTCAGCTCAACGGTGAGACTTATGCACAGGCATTCCGTAATATCTACACATTCGGACCGACTTTCCGTGCTGAGAACTCAAACACGACACGTCATGCAGCAGAGTTCTGGATGATCGAGCCGGAATGTGCATTTGCAGATCTGGATGACAACATGGACCTTGCAGAAGAGATGCTGAAATACGTGATCCGTTATGTCCTTGAGAATGCTCCGGAGGAAATGAACTTCTTTAATTCCTTTATTGACAAGGGACTTCTGGATCGTCTGAACCATGTAGTAAATTCTGAATTCGGTCATGTAACTTACACAGAAGCCGTCGAACTTCTGGAGAAAAACAATGACAAATTCGATTACAAAGTATTCTGGGGATGTGACCTTCAGACAGAGCATGAGCGTTATCTGACAGAGCAGATCTTTAAGAAACCGGTATTTGTTACCGATTATCCGAAGGAAATCAAGGCATTCTACATGAAACAGAATGAAGACGGCAAGACTGTTGCCGCTATGGACTGCCTTGTTCCTGGAATCGGAGAGATCATCGGCGGAAGCCAGAGAGAGGATGATTACGACAAGCTGAAGACCCGTATGGATGAGATGGGACTGAAGGCTGAGGATTATCAGTTCTACATGGAGCTGCGTAAATACGGTTCCACCCGTCATTCCGGATTCGGACTTGGATTCGAGCGCTGCGTAATGTATCTGACAGGTATGGGCAACATCCGTGACGTCATTCCATTCCCGAGAACAGTAAACAACTGCGATTTATAAGGAGTAGTTTTGCATGATAAGATTTATTCATCTTTCTGATGTGCATTTGGGTGCAGTTCCCGATCGGGGCTGCCCCTGGAGCCACGAGAGAGAGGAAGAAATCTGGGAAACATTCCGCCGGGTTATTGTGGGTATCCGCAAGAATCCGGTGGATTTGTTGTTTATAGCCGGAGATCTTTTTCACCGACAGCCACTGCTTGGCCAGCTTCGACAGGTCAATGAATGGTTCGCCGTAATTCCGGAGACCAGAATCTTTCTCATGGCAGGAGACCATGATTACATAAAAGAGGACTCTTTTTACCGGACATTTCGCTGGGCGCCGAATGTCACATTTTTTGACACGGAAGAGCAGCGCTGTGTGGAGATTCCGGAGAAAAATATATTTGTCTATGGACTTAGTTTCGAACACAAAGAGGTGCGTACACCGCTGTATGACGAGTGGAAACCGCTCAACAAGTCTGGATTCCATGTACTTCTTGCGCATGGTGGGGATTTAAGCTGCTGTCCGATAGATTTTACCGGACTTGCAGCAGCCGGCTTTGACTATGTGGCGCTTGGACACTCTCATAAGCCTCATACGGTCTGTCGCGACAAGATTGCCTATTCTGGCTCGCTGGAGCCGCTGGATCGAAATGATCTCGGTAAACACGGCTATATTCAGGGAGAATATGAGAATGGCAATGTGAAGGTGCGTCTTGTGCCGTGTGCAAACCGTTCCTATCAGAATCTCGTTCTGAACGTGGACAGTGATACGACGCAGTACAAGCTTGAAGAAATGCTGCGCAGTGAAGTGATGCGCCGTGGCGGCAGAAACATATACCGGCTTATTCTGAAAGGCAGGGTTTCTCCGGACAATGTACTGTTGACCGAGAGATTGCATGGACTGGGTAATATTGTCGAGATTATGGATGAATCCAGACCGGCATATAAAATAGAGGAACTTTACCGTCAGTATCGAGGAACACTGATTGGTGATTATATAAACAAATTTCTGAACAAAGATCTGACTGTTGTAGAAAAGAAGGCACTGTATTATGGATTACAGGCACTTTTGAGTACACAGGTACTGGCAGATGACAGGAAACGATTATGAAAATCAGACAGATAGAAATCAAGGATTTCGGATCAATAAAAAACAAAACACTGAAATTTACATCCGGTCTGAATGTACTGTACGATGAAAAAGAACAGATGCGGGAGGAAGTACGCACATTTATAGAAAAAATGCTTTTTGGCAATGCGGAATTTCCATATGCCGGTGTTCTCTGGTTTGAAAGCGGTGGAAGAAATTACCGTCTGACACGTGATCTGCACCGGGAGACTCCGTACAGCGAGCTTCTCTGTGAAACAAGCGGAGAGCTGATAGATGCGGACCGAATCAGCGATTCAAAGGTAGCTCAGGGAATCAGTGAATCCGTTTTTGAGAATGCAATCTGTATTGCACCCCTTAAAGGCAACACCGGATCAGAGATCGTACGTGAGGTGCAGCGACAGATTGCGGGATTCCAGTGGAGCGCGGACAGGACAGTGGACCTTCGCCGTACTTCTCAGAGACTTAAGATGACCCGTAAAGGATATCAGGTGCAGGTAGAGCGCCGCAAAAAGGCAGATCAGCTTGAAAAAGGCAAAGTAAGCAAGGCGATTCGCCGCCTGCGCGAAGAAATCAGCGACCTGGAGGATCAGAAGCAGCAGATTGGAGAGCAGCAGAGTGCACTTAAGACAAGTGGAGACAGCAATGGCTTCCAGATGCTGGATGGACGTATCAATGAACTGGAAAAAAAGAACCGCACGCAGATCATTATAATGTGCGCTACCGTTATTGCCGTTTTTTCAGCAGCAATTTATATGGGAATGAACATGCAGACAGTGGTTCCGGCAGTCCTGGTGGGAATTGCGGGAGCGCTTGTCTTTATGGCAGAGACTAATTTTGAGATGCGTACCGTGCGTGAGCTGGAAAAACGTAAACGTATGAAGAGCAGATGGCTGGCGAAGCAGGATAAGCTTCAGGACGGCAGGAATGAACTGGATGATGAACTTCACGAAAAGAATACGGCACTTGCCAATCTGATAGAGGAACTTCAGGAGATGGAAGAATATGCATATCTTCCTCTGATAGATGAGATAGAGATCGATTCTATTAATTATGCAATGGATACGATCGAGAAATTATCTGCCAGAATCTACGAGAAGACAGGAAACCGTCTGGTTGAGACCATGTCAGAGATTCTCCGCGGAATCACAGGTGGAGAGTGCAGAGAGCTTTTGATTGATGAAGACTTCCATATCCGCGTAGATACGGGAAGTGATCTTGTATCGATAGAGAATCTTCGGCTGATCACAGTAGGACAGATATATCTTTCTCTTCGCCTTGCTATGGGTGAGATCCTGTGTGGTGCTGAGAAGCTTCCTGTACTGCTGGAAGAAATGTTTGGAGCATATGATCTTGAAAATGCTGCTCAGACTGTTACATGGCTTACTGGAGATCAGAGACAGGTGATCGTAAGTACCGGTAAGAAAAAAGAATTAGAAATATTGAAGAATACAGGCATTGCCTGCAATACAATAACGATATGACAATAAAGAAAACCCTTGTGGAAGAGATTCCGCAGGGGTTTTCTGTCGTCAAATATCCGGCTGCATAAACTTGTGACCGGGATATCTGAAAAATTATTTCTCGTACTGAGCCATATAGTTGCTGACGCAACGTTTGATTCTGTCTGCAGGATTCAGAAGGTGGCTGACAGACATATCATGATTCAGCGTATCAATGATCAGTGCGATATATTTGCTCATATCGCATGTGATGTAATACGGTTTGGAGAGAAGCTCCGGTGTCTGATAAACAAGGTTTGTAGTAAGAAGTTTATCAAAGATACCGTTCTGGTAAGCTTCGTCAAATTTTTCCATTCCTTCGGTGAAGAGACCGAAGGTGGTACAGATAAAGATCTTGCCGGCGCCGCGTTTCTTAAGAAGAGATGCGATCTCAAGGATGCTCTTACCGGAAGAAATCATATCATCGATCAGGATGACATCTTTGCCTTCAAGCTTTGGTCCGAGGAACTCGTAAGCTGCGATCGGATGACGGCCTTTGACCATTTTGCTGTAGTCAAGACGGCGGTAGTACATACCCATGTCCACACCAAGGACGTTGGCAAGATAGATGGCTCTGCGCATGCTTCCCTCGTCCGGGCTGATGATCATGAAATGGTCATTGTCAATATGAAGTCCTTCCACATTGTTGAGAAGGGCTTTTATAAACTGATATGACGGCTGGATTGTCTCGAATCCGTGAAGAGGAGTTGCGTTCTGTACACGGGCATCATGTGCATCAAATGTAATGATATTCTCTACACCCATGCTGGTGAGCTCCTGAAGTGCGGAAGCACAGTCGAGGGATTCGCGGCCGACACGTTTGCTCTGGCGGCTTTCATAGAGATACGGCATGATGACATTGATTCTGCGGGCTTTGCCGCCGATTGCAGCAATGGCACGCTTCAGATCCTGGAAGTGATCATCCGGGGACATCAGGTTTGTGAAACCGCTGATTCTGTAGGAAAGACTGTGGTTGCATACATCCACCATAAGGTAAATATCGTCACCACGGACGGATTCACCGATCTCACCTTTACCTTCACCGGAACCAAAACGTGGTGTTTTGACATCAACGATGTAAGAATCACGTCTGTATCCCTCAAATGCAAAAGAATCTAATTCAGGGCTGATGCGTTCTTTTCTCCATTGTACAAGCCACTCGTCAACTTTCTCGCCAAGTGGGCGGCAACTCTGGAGGGGAACCAGTCCAAGTCTGCCTACCGGAAGTGTTGTCAGTTCTTTGCTGTTAAGCTGTGCCATCGTTTATTTTCCTCCTAAAAATATTTTCTGGATTCGGATATCTTTGCCAATAAGTTTCAACATCTGATAATTGCTTGCTATCCGAGAAAAAGTTCTCTCGGAATAGGTGGCTGAAAAGTCTTCCAGTTTCAGGTTCGTCGAAATGATCGTGGATTTGCGGCGTGCGATACGCTCGTTAATACACAGGAACAGCTGCGACGAAACAAAACTGTTGGTCAGTTCAGTCCCGAGATCATCTATAATAAGAAGATCGCAGTTAAAAATAAAATCATCGCCCATATCTGTCTCGGGTTTCTTCGAGAAAGCTGTCTGCGCCAGACGGTCAAACAGGTCAAACGCAGAAAAGTAAAGAACACAATGTGCGCTTTCGAGAAGAGCATTGGCTATGCAGTGTGAGAGGAAGGTCTTTCCGACTCCGGTGCTGCCGTACAGAAACAGGTTTTGTGAGCGTGTATCAAAATCCCGGACAAAGTTTACTGCGGCATCGTAAGCACGTTTGGCGGTCTCGCGGGCAGTCAGTCCGGTAGCTTCATTTTTTATTGTATCAGAATACCAGTCAAAAGAAAAGTGTTCAAAGTTCTCTTTTTTGAGAATCTCGGTGAGATTGGACTGTGTATAGAGCAATTCGATCTCAGCTTTCTTAAAACAGGTGCATTTCTGACCACCAGTATATCCCGTGTCCTGACAGATCGGACAGAAGTAATGCGGTTCAAGATAATCTTCTGAAAAACCGTTTTTCTTAAGAAGGGAACGGCGTTCAGCAGAGAGCGCAGCCACATCTTTCTTAAGGTCGTCGACAGATCCAGGCTCACCCTGAAGCAGAGAACGGGCTTTCTGCGCGCTTAAAGCTGCTACTTCACTGTCAATCTCCAGAAGCCTCGGCACACGTGCAAAAGCCTCGGCACGGCGTTCTTCAAGGTCATGCTGTACCTGAGACTGGCGGCGGTTATACTCTCTCATGATAATATCGTACTGAAAATTCTGCAGTGCCACGGTTTTCTCCTTTTACTGGTTCAGCAGGTGCTTTTCATATTCGTCGAAATTATATTCACGCTGCTGGAAATTGTTGAATCGGTTGTTGGATGCCGGTGCCGGACGGGAGTCTCGGGCAGCCTTTTTTTCCTGACATTTTTTCCTGTGTGCGCTGTCCAGAGAACGGATGTCGTCCATTGTGCGGACCTCTTTCTGCTTCCAGCCTTCAAGAATCTTGTCGGTGTACTGGAAACTTGCCTGTCCGGTCTGGAGGACGGTTCGGTTACACGCCTCCTGAATGATCTCCATGGAAAAACCATAGGTCTTGAGCCAGGTGTCCATCAGTGTGATTTCTGTCTCGACCGGATTACGGTTGGTGATGCCCAGTGCCTTCAGAATGGAAAAATAATCCTTATTATATCGGGAACCGGACTGTTTTGCCTCTTCAACGGATGTGATGCCTTCCTGTGCCCAGGCAAGAGCAACCTTTTCGATGTAGCGGATGCTCTTGTGATTGTGTCCGACGCAGTACTCGATCAGATAGTCGATCAGGTCTACGGACATACCAAGGCCGTCATAGAAAAACAAAAGCTTCTGAACCTCTGTAGGAGAGAGGGTCTTGCCGAGATACTGTTCGGCAACGTAAAGAAGCTGGATGATGTCCTCGTTTTGTTTGAGTTCACTTACACGCTCCGGAGTAAGCGCTTCCGGGCGGGCAGAAGACGGATTTGCAGATGCTTTTGTCGGAACCGGTTCGGCAGTGCCGCTGATCTCTGCCGCAGCGCTGTCAGAAGGCGTAGCGGAAGGGGCGAGCAGGGCAATCCCGCATAATTTATTATTGTCTGTAAAATCGAGAGTCAGAAGCTCCTGCTTTGCCCAGTATTTCAGCGCGCGGAGAATGTCGCGCTCTGTACAGAGAAGCCGGTCAGCCATCTGCTCCAGACTGAAAGAAACCGGAGCACTGGAAAGGGCACGTAAAAGATAGATATAAACTTTTACAAATTCTCCATTGGCCTCCGGCATATAATTGTCGATAAATGTATTAGATAATATTGTTACCTCCGGATGGGAGGTGTTATGTAATGTGATCATTGACATGATAGATCGCTCGCTTTCTAAACGAAAATATCTGCGTGAACAGACATTACGGGTACCGCGTAAACAGCGGTATATCTGGAACACTAGGATTATAGCACAAGATTTTTCAAATGAGAATAGGGTATTTTTCTACAGGAGATTTCCACAAAGAAATGTGGATAATGTGGATAATGTGGAAATCGAATTTTGTCGTAAATTATTTGTAACCTCATAAAATGACGAAGTTTGTTGTATTTCCGCGAAAATTGCGATAAATCGACAGGATATTATGTAAAGTAAAATGGCAGAAAAAATCCACATGTCATACACGGTAAAAAATGTGTATAAACATGTGGATAATGTGGATAACTTATTTGCCAAGGAGCTGTTCGCCAATGTTTACAACGTCTCCGGCCCCCATAGTTATCAACAGGTCGCCCTGTGTACAATTTTCGAGTAAAAAGTTTTCAATTTCATCGAAAGTCGGGAAATATTCGCACGGAGTGCCGAGTTCCCTGATATGTTTCTGAAGATCTGCAGAGGAAATTCCGAGGTTATCGGTTTCGCGCGCTGCATAAATATCTGCAAGGACTACGTGATCCGCAAGTGTCAGAGCCTTTGCAAATTCCGGAAGCAGAGCTTTTGTACGTGTATAAGTGTGAGGCTGGAAGACACACCAGATCTTTTTGTGTGGATAATTATGTGCTGCATGAAGTGTAGCCTCGATCTCTGTCGGATGGTGTGCGTAGTCATCAATGATGGTGACTTCACCGACTTTGCCCTTGTACTGGAAACGACGGTCTGTACCACCGAAATCTTTCAGTCCGGCGAAGATCACTTCATTATCAAGACCAAGAAGTCTGCCTGCTGCGATGGAAGCGAGGGCATTGGATACGTTGTGGATGCCCGGTACTTTCAGGGAACAGGTACCGATGTCTTCGCCATTATGAAGAACATGGAAAGTCGGATGTCCGAATTCGTCATAAGTGATGTCAGAAGCGGTATACTCAGCATCGTGTTCAAGACCGTAGGTGATCACTTTACATGGAAGGTTTTCGGCAACCATTTCGTATTTCGGTGTATCTGCATTGATGATGAGCGCACCGTCAGCAGGAAGAAGCTCTGCAAATTTACGGAAAGAATGACGGATGTCATCAATATCCTTAAAGAAATCCAGATGGTCGGCATCCATATTTAAAATGATTCCGAGTGTCGGGAAAAAGCTGAGGAAGCTGTTGGTGTATTCACATGCTTCTGTCAGGAAGGTCTCGGACTGTCCGACACGGATATTGCCGCCAATTGCAGGAAGGATACCGCCGACACTGATCGTCGGGTCGCATTCGCCCTTCAGAAGAATGTGTGACAGCATAGAAGTGGTTGTGGTCTTTCCATGTGTACCGGCAACTGCGATAGAAGTATCGTAGTTACGCATGATCTGTCCGAGAAGCTGGGCTCTTGTCAGCATCGGGAGACCTTTTTCCTTCGCGCAGGCGAATTCCGGGTTGTCCGGATGGATGGCAGCTGTATAAACAACAACCTGAACAGAATCGGAAATATTGGAAGCGCGCTGACCATAGTAGATCTTTGCACCTTTGCTTTCCAGAAGACTGGTCAGGGGGCTTTTCTTGGAGTCAGAACCGGAAATTGTGAAACCCTCTTCCAGAAGTATTTCAGCAAGTCCGCTCATACTGATACCGCCAATACCGATAAAATGGATAGAGAGCGGTTTATGGAAGTCTATCTGATACATAATATAATCTCCTTATCTTTAATATTTCTATTATAACGCGGTCGACTAAAAATGAAAAGTGTTACTTTTGGGGGTATTACTGTGCATTTGTTCTGAAACAGAATGACGGAAATTGTCGAAAATGCACATAAAAACAAACATATTGAAACGGTATGAAACAAAAACGTGTGCAATAGATATAAAAAAAATGAAATACTCACAAATTATTTGTAAAAAATGTTCACTAATATTTGGAAGTATGGTATAATGGGACATCATAATATACAAGAGGTGATTGCGCGATGATGAAGAAAGAAATGATTGCCATGCTTTTAGCTGGCGGTCAGGGCAGCAGACTGGGCGTATTGACACAAAAAGTAGCAAAACCAGCAGTCGCTTTTGGTGGGAAATATCGCATTATTGATTTTCCGTTGAGTAACTGTATCAATTCAGGAATCGATACAGTCGGTGTTCTGACACAGTATCAGCCGTTGCGGCTGAACACCCATATCGGCATTGGTATTCCGTGGGATCTGGACAGAAACGAGGGCGGTGTGACCGTACTTCCTCCATATGAAAAGAGTACCAACAGCGAATGGTATACCGGGACGGCCAATGCAATTTTTCAGAATCTGGATTATATGCAGCAGTACAATCCGGATTATGTACTGATTCTCTCGGGAGATCATATTTATAAAATGGATTACGAAGTTATGCTGAACTATCACAAAGCAAACAAGGCTGACGTAACGATTGCCTGTATGCCGGTTCCGATAGAAGAAGCAAGCCGCTTCGGCATCATGGTTACAGATGAGACAGGACGCGTGACGGAGTTCGAAGAAAAACCGGAGAAACCGAGCAGTAATCTTGCTTCCATGGGTATCTACATATTCAGCTGGCCGGTGCTCAAAGAAGCACTGATCGCGCTGAAAGATCAGAGCAGTTGCGATTTTGGCAAGCATATCCTTCCTTATTGTAAGGACAAAGGACAGAGACTTTTTGCCTACGAATATAACGGCTACTGGAAAGATGTCGGCACACTGGGATCTTACTGGGAAGCAAATATGGAACTGATCGATATCATTCCGGAATTCAATCTGTACGAAGAATTCTGGAAAATCTATACAAAGGGAGACATTATTCCACCACAGTATATTGCTGAGGATGCCGTGACAGACCAGTGTCTGATTGGAGAAGGCGCCGAGATCTATGGTGAAGTATATCATTCTGTGATCGGGCCGAACGTAGTGATCGGCAGGGGTACTGTTGTGCGGGATTCGATCATCATGCGTAATTCGCAGATCGGGGAAGATACTGTTCTTGATAAGGCAATCGTAGCAGAGGATGTTGTGATCGGAAATAAAGTTACACTGGGCTTCGGAGAAGAAGCAGCAAACGTACTGAAACCGGCAGTTTATGCATTTGGTCTGGCGACAGTCGGAGAACGGAGTGTAATTCCTGATAATGTAAAAATAGGTAGAAATACTGCCATATCCGGGGTGACTACAGCAGAAGATTATCCGGGAGGAATCCTGGAGAGCGGACAGGTGATCAAAGCAAAGGATGGTGAGCAGGCATGAGAGCAATAGGTATTATTCTGGCTGGCGGAAACAACAGCCGTATGAGAGAACTGTCGGATAAGAGGGCTATCGCAGCGATGCCTGTAGCGGGAAGTTACCGCAGTATTGATTTTGTACTGAGTAATATGGCGAATTCTCATATTCAGAAGGTCGCTGTACTGACACAGTACAATGCCCGTTCACTGAATGAACATTTAAGCTCCTCGAAATGGTGGGATTTTGGACGTAAACAGGGCGGTCTGTTTGTATTTACACCTACGATCACGAAGGACAATGGCCTGTGGTATCAGGGAACAGCAGATGCCATCTATCAGAACATTGATTTTCTGAAAGAAAGTCATGAACCATATGTAGTTATCGCATCCGGTGACTGTATATACCGGATGGATTATAATAAAGTGCTTGAGTATCATATCGCAAAGCGTGCGGATATCACTGTCGTCTGCACCACCTGTGAAGAGCAGAAAGAAGTAGAACGCTTTGGTGTGGTACGTATGAATGATGACGACAGAATCGTAGAGTTCGAAGAAAAACCAATCGTTTCTTCCTATAATACAATTTCTACCGGTATCTACGTAGTACGAAGAAGACAGCTGATCGAGCTTCTGGAGCGCGCGGCACTTGAAGGCAGACATGATTTTGTAAACGATATTCTGATCCGTTACAAAAATCTCAAGAGAATCTACGGATACAAGACAGATGCTTACTGGAGCAATATTTCTACTGCAGAAGCATACTATCGTACCAACATGGATTTCCTGCGGCATGATATCCGGAATTATTTCTTTAAGCAGGAACCGTCGATCAAGACCAAGATTGACGATCTTCCACCGGCTAAATATAATCCGGGGGCAGTTGTTAAAAACAGTCTTGTTTCAAGCGGATCGATCATCAACGGAACCGTCGAGAATTCTGTTTTGTTTAAGGATGTCTATGTAGGCAACAACTGTGTGATTAAGAACTCTGTGATTCTTAATAATGTTTATATTGGGGACAATACACGTATCGAGAACTGTATTGTTGAGAGCAGGGATACCATTCGTGCGAATTCCTGCTACTGCGGCGAAAACGAGATTAAAATCGTCGTTGAGAAAAATGAGAGATACGCATTATAATGCGAACTCATAAATGCGTATGAAAATGAAAGGGGCAGACACGATGAATATTACAGACGTACGTGTAAGAAAAGTAGCAAAAGAGGGAAAGATGAAAGCAGTTGTTTCTATCACGATTGATGAGGAATTTGTAGTTCATGATATCAAAGTGATCGAAGGCGAAAAAGGACTGTTTATCGCTATGCCGAGCCGCAAGGCCACAGACGGAGAGTACAGAGACATTGCTCATCCGATCAATTCCGGTACGAGAGACATGATCCAGACACTGATCCTCGGCAAATATCAGGAGATGTTGGATGCAGAACCTGCCGAAGCAGTTGAAGCAGCAGAGTAAACCGGAACAGAAGGTATGGGCTGGGATTAAATAAAGAAAATACAAAAACAATAAAATAAAGAGAAGGTATGCCCGGATGGAGAAAATTACTTACAATTGAAGTGAGAGATGTTTCCCGTCCGGGTATTTTATTCGTGACTAAATTCGTGACCAGATGAATTTTGATGCTTTTTATGCCAACGCAAAAAAAACACCGAAAGCCTTATCTCTAAAGCTTTCGGCGCCCCTGCCAAGTAGTCGAAGTGACAGGATTTGAACCTGCGACCTCTGCGTCCCGAACGCAGCGCTCTACCAAACTGAGCCACACTTCGTTATTTGATTTTGCTTCGTCGCTTGACGCAAGACATATTATATTATAGTGAAATGCAAATGTCAACAACTTTTTTGAGATTTTTTAAAAAAAATTTAAAAGTACACTCAACACATGTTTTGTCGGTGTTCTTTCTTGCAAACGAGTACATAATACGTTATATTTATATCAAAGATCTGTTCAGGATGATTCGATATGAACATCAGAACAGAAAGGAGTTTTCTCATGATTGATGTAAAAAGTATCAGCACACATTGTACACGGACAGAATTTGTGGGGACCACCGTTCTTGACACGATTGGACTGGTGATTTCCGGAATTGATGATACATTATTAAAAGAAATGAATGTGGGTACCAGGTATCATGCACTCGGACTTTTCAGTTCAAGGACAGGCGCGGCAGGACAGATCACAGCGATCGATGATGCGGTCAAAGCAACCAATACGGATGTGCTTTCCATCGAATTTCCGCGTGATACCAAAGGCTGGGGTGGCCACGGAAACTATATCGTGATTGGTGGTAATGATGTTTCAGATGTACGGCATGCGATTGAACTGGCACTGGAACTTACAAAGAAAAATGCCGGTGAACTTTATATCAGTGAGTCCGGTCATCTGGAGTTTACTTACTCAGCCAGTGCTGGCGCCGCATTACAGAATGCATTTCATGCAGTTCCCGGTGAAGCATTCGGATTCATGGCGGGTTCCCCGGCTGCAATCGGTCTTGTAATGGCAGATACCGCAATGAAGGCATCAGCAGTAAATATTACCTGCTATATGACACCAAGTATCGGAACCAGTCATTCCAATGAAGTGATCCTCGGTATTTCCGGCGATGCCAGCGCAGTTAAGGCAGCTGTACTTGAGGCACGCCAGGTTGGCCTGGAGCTTCTGATCGGTATGGGTTCATATCCGGAAATCCCCGGTACACCATATCTCTAAAATAACGTAACGCAAAACAGCAGACCTTCATGGTCTGCTGTTTTTATGCCAAAGTGGCAAGTTCTCTGTATATATTAAATTCCCCTTTAGTTTAACTGATACACATCTGCATACTGTAATCCGAAGCTCAGTGCCTCGCTATGGCTGCCGCAGTAAATATCAACATGTCCATAAGGAGTTCCAAGGTCTTCTACGGTATAAACGGTACCATTGATCAGAAGCTGTGTTCCAAAAGGTACACCAGCCATTGCTACGGTATGTCCTGCTGTTGGCATAACACCGCTTGCTGTTGCATTTCCTGCTGTTCCGCAGCACTGTGCGCAGTTACAATATCCTGTCAGCATAAAGTTTCCAAGGTATGTTCCCTGGCTGGAAGAACCGGAATCGGAAGAACTGCTGTCAGAACTGTCTGAAGATGTGTCCTCAGCAGATGAAGTATCCGCAGATGTATCGTCTGAAGTGCTGCTGTCTTCTGCGCCGGATGTATCCTCCGTCGCATCAGAAGATTCAGAGCTGCTATCGTCTGTAGAAACTTCTTCTGCATCTGTTGTCGCTTCCTCAGAACTGTCGCCTTCATCAGCTGCACCAGTATCTTCTGTATCCCGGGCTGCTTCTGCTGCCACAGCCGCTTCAGCCGCAGCTTCCTCTGCTGCACGTTCCTGCTCTGCCTGTTCCATCAACTGCGAAATGCTGCTGTCTGCACTGTTCACCTGTGCCATCAGTGCACTTGCCTCTTCCTGACTTGCACTGATCTGGTTTACATAGGAACTGATATTATCGTTGGTAGTGGATACCAGATTCTGAACTTCCTGCTGCTTGGAGCTTTTTTCTGTAAGAAGATTGCTGATGGAAGTAGATTCTTTCGCCACCTGTGCCTCCTGAGTTTTGATTGCGTCCTGTGTTTCTTCATATTTCTTAAGCATATTTCTGTCATATGTAGAAATAGAAGCGATGTTGCTTGCTTCATTTAAGAAATCTGAAAGATTGTTCGAAGAAAGAAGGAGCTCAAGCATTGAGCTTCCGCCATTTTCGTACATATATTTAATACGGATCTTCATGGCTTCATACTGATCCTGTGCATCCTGTTTTGCTTTTTCAAGCTCCGCCTGCACATTTTTCAGTTCTTCTTCTTTTTCAGCGGCTTCTACACTAAGCTGTGAAATGCTGTCTGTAAGTTCTGTATATTGAGTATTCAGTTCTGACAGGTAGGATTCAAGTTCCTGTTTCTTGCTTTCCAGATCACTGATGTTCGCCTGTGCCTGAGCAAGTCCTGCCTGCGCCTCCTGCTTCTGTTCCTGTGCTGCTGCAATCTGATCTTCTGTGGAAGCAAATACGGTTGTTCCCATAGATACGGTCACTGCACATGCAAGAAGCAGTGAAAGAACTTTTTTGCTTTTCATAAAATAACACCTCTTAAATATTTTGTACGCTAAGTATAACACATTTTCGTAAATAATCAACACTTTCATTTTAATTTTGTAACAAACATGTAACATTTCGCATCTTAAACACATCTTTCACAGCAGAATGCCACATGAAAATTCCAAATTATTACAAAAACATTTCATTTCCCAATCAAAGTTCAAATTTCCGGTCTCGTATTATAGTGCTAAAAAGTACTAAACATCTGCTGGTCAGATTGATGATTTACTGGTATAATATACAAAAATGTGTGTGTATATTCATTCAGAGGGGTGTCTGACATGAAAGAACATAAGCGATATAATATTGGAATTCTGATTGGTGGTGTACATACATACTTTCCGAAGGAACATATCCTTGGAATTGCAGAGGCAGCAGAAGAACTGGATGTCAATGTCTGTTTTTTTCTCGGAACGCAGACAAAAGACTTTTTCGAGGATATGCTTGGCGGAACACATAAGAATTCTTTTGACTATCAATTTAATACAATTCACGATTACAGTCTGATTGGTGGACTTGACGGTCTGATCATCAATTATGGTACACTCGGACTTCAGCTGAAAAACGAAAGCGCCGAGCAGTTTGCATTGAAATTTAATTCCATTCCGACAGTATTTCTCACAGAAATCGTGCATGAGCCAAACTGCCATTCGCTGATCTGTGACAACAAACAGGGAATCCGGCTGGTTATGGCGCACCTGATTGAGGAACATCATTGCAGCAATATTCTTTTTGTATCCGGACCGGCACAGAATACCGATGCAAAAGAGCGAAAAGCCACCTATTTTGAAATGATGGAAAGATATCATCTTCCGGTCAGTGACAAGATGATCGCACAGGGTGATTATTCCGAGTTTATTGACCGTCAGGTAGATCAGCTTCTTGATGATAATCCGAATGCCGAGGCAATTGTATTTGCCAACGATGAAATGGCATTTGCCGGTTACCGTGTATGTGAAAAGCGTGGACTGAAAGTAGGAAAAGATATCCTGATCACCGGATTTGATGACTGCGAGCGAGCATCGGGCATGGATCCTGCACTTACAACTGTTGTGCAGGATGGTGTTCTGATGGGCAGAATGGCGGTCTACGATCTGATTTATAAGCTTGACGGAAAGGATGCACTGTCAAGACGTGTCCCGATTTCTCTGTGTGTCAGGGAGTCCTGTGGATGTCAGGAAAAAAACGGCAAAACACAGAATACACCACTGAATCTTGTCGATCAGATACATAAATTAAACCGTACCATTACAAATATGAAACTGGAACTGATCAATTTTCAGAGAAAGTCCTGGTTTATTCCGTCTCTTGCACGAAATTTAAATGACTGCATGGATGATGAACATGCTTTTCTTTTGGAAGCGATGGAAAATATGCGGGAACTTCGGACTAAATGTACTTATCTTTTCCTTTTGGACGAGCCTGTTGTCTATCGCAAAGATGAGGAGTGGAAATGTCCGGAGAATCTGCGTCTTGCAGCATATTACAAAAAAGAAGAAGTAGATGCATTTCATCTTTATGACCGTCCGTCGGTTTCAAAAGAAGGTGGAATCTGTCAGCTTATGGAGGATGGAGAGAGACATCAGTTTATGATTTTTTTGCTGTTTTCCGGCGAAAGACAGTACGGCTTACTGGCATGTGATATTCAGCAGGAAGAATTTCCGTTCTTCTATGTGATCAGTCTACAGATCGGGCTTTCTCTCCGCTATCTTGAAATAAGTAAGGCAGAAGCGGCGAGACGCCGTGAGATGACGAAAGACCTTGAGGTGATCCGGGAACGTAATCGGATTCTGGGTATCATGTCTGCGAATGACGAGCTGACCGGCCTTTTGAATCTCAGAGGATTTACAGAAGAAGCAAAAAAAATCTGTCATGAAGAACAGGAACAGCGTGCTTATATGATCTGCGGAGATCTTGACCATCTGAAAGAGATCAATGATAACTGGGGACATCCGGCAGGAAACTTTGCACTTCGAAGTGTGGCGGAGATTCTGAGAGGATGCATTCGAAGCAATGACGTTCTGGCGCGTGTGGGTGGAGATGAATTTCTGATTCTTCTGAAATGTACCGAAGAAGGGTATCAGGAAACATTCCGTAAACGTGTGAAAGACGCCTGCATATATTTTAATGAAAAATCAGATAAACCGTTTCTGGTGGAGATCTCTCTCGGAATCGCTGAGTTTTGCTCCGGGCCGCAGACGGATATTCAGCAGGTGATCGCGACAGCAGATCAGTTTCTCTACGAAGCAAAGAAACATCGGCGGAAGTCTATACGGCGACCGTAAGAATTTAGATCAGTTTTGATATAACAGACATTATCTGTGTGCAAACAGGTAGTGTCTGTTTTTTATGTAATAGGAAATTACTCCGTAATGTTCCAATAACGTAGAAATTTGACGACAGAAGTCCATAATGGACTAAAGAAAAAGAGAAAATTATAAGAAGCAAAAAAGAACGAAAAAATTATTTTAATTTAATCAGATCTTTGAAAAAGTCCCCCACTTCGCAGTGAAAGATATCTGCCAGTGCCATCAACTCGCTTACCTTGATGTTCATGCGGTTGGTTTCAATCTTGGCATAGCTGCTTTTGGAGATTGGGAGACCCATCAGATTCATGCGGGCAATTACCTGCTCCTGTGTGAGTTTATTCTGGTAGCGCATCTTCTGGATGTTGCTGCCAATGCTCATGTCCATTCTGATTTTCTGTATCATAATTATCCCCATATCCTGATATTTCGTAATAAAGAAACATCTATGTATTGATGATATCGAGGAATTTCGTTATAATGTTTCGTAATAAGGAAACATTTGCCGCTATAGCACAAAGGAAAAGCTAACGGTGAAAGTTTTTTTGTATGGACGTGTGGAGGAGAAAAAATGAATAAGGACTGGGGAAAAGCAATTGCACAGCTTTGCGTCATAATACAGAACAATACGGACTTGAAAAAGCCTGTATTACAGTATGTGGAGTTTATGAAAACAATATACGGTATAGATGGAGCGGATTTTCTGGATATCTACAGAGAATGGGAACGAAGTGGAGAGATTGTGGATAAACGTGAAAAAGTGAGCTGTACCGGTCTGGAAAATATGGAAAAGAACTTGTACCCGAAGAGTATGGACGGACTGTGTCGGCTATATGATGAAGGAATACTTGAAGAAGACGCATTTTGCGAGACTTTGTTTGAAGAAGATTATGAGATAAAGAATGGGGCTGATGGAAAATTTATTGGATTTTATCCGCAGTATCCAGGATGTATCGGCTTTGCGGATAGCAGAGAAATGTTGGATATGAAAATGCAGAAATCCCTGAAAAACTGGATCAGAGCGGCATATATTTTCTGGAAAGAGAATAAGATTCTTGTGAAATAAAAAGCAGGAGGGAGCTGTTTGGCAGCGTATCGGCGTTTTGTAGCATATTTGTATGAATACCGAAAAGACAAAAAAGGGGTAAACTGTGGATTCGTGCGGATTGAAGCATGGAGGAATGTATGCAGGATAGAACTGCATCTTCTGTGTCCGGGACTGGTTTCGGGCTCAGAATGCAGTGTTTATGGATTTGTCCGGAAAGATGAAAGTATAGACGGAATCCTTCTTGGTGTGTGTGAGACAGCAAAAGAAGAGATTAATTGCATACTGGAGAGCTCTGTTGAACATATGGGGGACAGTGAATATTCCCTGGAGGAAATGGGAGGAATGATCATTACGACTGACCAGGGTGGATTTTTCGGAACAGAGTGGGATGATATGCCGATTCGGCCGGAAAAATTCCGGGTTGTTCCGAGAATACAGGAGGATACGTCGGAAAGTGCAGCGGCAGATGGAAAGGCAGAAACTGATGAGATGGTGAAATCCGGCAAAGATGAAGAAAATAGCAGAACAGAAAGCAAAGAAGATAAAGAACATCCGAAGAAAGATAAGTCAGCTGCAGAAATAGCAGACACAGAGATGCAGAAAGCAGAAGCTGCACAGACAGAAGTGAAGACACCGGAGAGTCAGGAACTCCACACACAGTCAGTGACAGAGCCGGACAGTACATTAGTTCAAAATTCTGAAACAGTATCGCCGGATCAGGAAGTGATGAATGTGCAGGAGAAGAAATCACCGGATCGAAAACCACAGGAGCGAAAGTCTCAGAACTATCGGAGATGCGGAACTCCGTGTGAAGTGTTTCAGGATGGGGAATTGCATGACTGCCATAAAATATCTCCACAGGATCTTTGCAGTATGGGACGGCGGACCTGCCTTCTGCGAAATAATCGTTTCGTCCAGTATGGCTATTATCATTTCGGACATCTTCTACTGTGTCAGAACCACTGTGGTCAGCCGGTACTCGGCGTACCGGGAAGATATGATCAGCAGGAGAGGTTCATGGCGAACATGTTTGGCTTCCCATATTTCAAAGAAAGCAGCGAGATTCAGGTGCCGGGCGGTAAAGGCGGCTACTGGTACCGCCTAATCGATTCCACGAATCCCAACAACGGGAATGGTTGTTAAAAGAATTTTACGAAAATGTTCCAGTTCTTCCAGAGAATAACTGCTGAAACCGGGCTGCAGGACTTCTTCGGAGTCCTTGTATGCCTGGAGATAGTAGCCCCTGGCTCCTTTTAACCACTGACCGATGCGGACGAAATCTTCTTCATTGTGAAGCTCTTTGACAACGGTTGTCCGGAATTCATAATCAAGATTTCCGTGAAGCAGAAAATCAACTGTCTCACGTACAGCATCCAGTGGAGGATGCAACAGGCCGGACAGAGAAGGATAATTTTCCGGACAGGCTTTGATGTCCACAGCAGCTTTCTGGATCAGACCTTTATCAGCAAGATTTTTCAAAACTTCCGGATGCGTGCCGTTTGTGTCAAGCTTGACAGAATAACCGAGATCGTGGATTTTCTGTATAAAGTCTTCAAGGTCAGGAGAAAGTGTTGGTTCGCCGCCGGAGATACAGACACCTTCAAGGATTCCCTGACGCCTTTTTAAGAAAGAAAGAACTTGTTCTTCCGGAATCTCAGGTTCTGCTGCCGGATTTAATACGAGAGCGCTGTTCTGGCAGAACGGGCAGCGGAAATTGCAGTGTCCCAGAAAGATCGTTGCGGCGATTCGTCCGGGATAATCAAGTAAAGTTGTTTTGTTTAAACCATGTATTTTAGGCATGTTCATACTTCCTGTCTATCTGAAATTTATAGGTCTATTCTAATTTTTATTCATTGATTTTGCAACCGGCATTTACTATACTGGATAAAACAGGACGATAGTTCGAAAGAATTGCGATTTGGAGGAAATCCCTTTGACAGAACAGGAAAAATATATGAAAGAAGCTATCCGGCAGGCCAAAAAGGCACGCGTACTGGAAGAAGTGCCGATCGGATGCGTGATCGTTTCGGATGGTAAGATCATAGCAAGAGGTTATAACCGGAGAAACACAGACAAAAATACGCTGTCCCATGCGGAACTGAATGCAATACGAAAAGCAAGCAAAAAACTTGGTGACTGGCGTCTGGAAGGGTGTACCATGTATGTGACACTGGAGCCATGTCAGATGTGCGCCGGAGCGCTGGTGCAGTCGCGAATTGATGAAGTTGTGATTGGCAGCATGAATCCGAAGGCAGGATGCGCCGGTTCGGTGTTGAACCTTCTGGAGGTGGACGGTTTCAATCACAAAGTAAAAATCACACGGGGAGTTCTGGAAGAAGAGTGTTCTGCAATGCTGTCTGATTTTTTTAAGGAACTCCGTGAAAAGAAAAAACGCCTGAAAATGCTGGCAAGACAGCAGGCGCAGGAAGCAGCGGACGGGGACAGATAAACGTCTGAACACTTGTTTTTTGACGGAAAAGTGATATGATGATAACAGTTTAATGAACGAGGAGGAATCTTGAAATGACACTGGAAGCATTAAGAAAAGATATGGTTGCAGCCATGAAAGCAAAAGATAAAACAACAAAGGAGGCAGTTTCTTCTCTTGTATCCGCAGTCAAAAAAGCTGCCATCGATGAGGGATGCCGTGACGATGTACCGGAAGCACTTGTTGACCGTGTGATCCTGAAAGAAATGAAAACTGTAAAAGAACAGCTGGATACCTGCCCGGAAAGCCGTGATGACCTTCGTGCAGAATATCAGGCAAGATATGATGTAATTGCGAAATATGCACCGCAGCAGATGAATGCAGATGAGATCCGTACTTATCTTGAGGGAAAATTTGCCGAAGTTCTTGCAACAAAGAACAAAGGACAGATCATGAAAGCTGTTATGGGAGATCTTAAAGGCAAGGCAGACGGCAAACTGATCAATCAGGTCGTTGCTGAAATCTGCAAATAAAGGCCGGCAGGCCGCTGAGCCGCCAATATGAATAATACCCTCCTTACCGGGAAGAACCGGCCGGGAGGGTATTTTTGCTTTATAGGAAATTACTCCGTAATGTTCCTATAAAGCAAAAAATGGATAAAAAAATACTCCGTGGAAATGATATCCACAGAGTATGAAATAATCTCTTTTTCCGCGCGCCGCACCTCGAAATGTTCCCATGGACGTTACCTTTACAGTTAACTCGGCCCAGGCACCCTCACGGCACACAAGAGCTTCTGCTTAGTGCTGCTGCATTCCTGCCCTGACACGGTTCACAGATTCCTGTTGCGTGAGACCCAAACGTCAACGCCACTTATAAAGGGCAGCTCCACAGGAGACAAACCTCAGATTGGCAT
>JABLTO010010563.1_pt1 | contig 86293 bp, 68 predicted proteins | sample 7160091 | NCBI WGS metagenome assembly JABLTO01 (sample SAMN14651225, study PRJNA627086) | human gut metagenome | isolation source: feces | host: Homo sapiens | reverse complement strand
ACATATCTGGGGGTTTGGGGCGAAGCCCCAATCGATTTCCCCGAAGGGGAAAAACCGACACCGCCCGGGTCCGGCGGGCGGAACCGGGCTAGGCGGCGGTTAATTGTCAAATTTAAATATAATTATATGGGTATGATATAAAAGTAAAATTTAAATCTTTACGTGGTCTACGAACATTGTAGGAGGTTAGCACAGGATTTAAAATACGCTCAATATCATCAATTGTATAAATCATGCATAGCACCTCATTCCGTAAAATTTGTGAATTTCATTCTATTGTTTTTAATTGACAAATCAAATATCATCTGTTTTTTGCTTTAATTTGCTCTTCGAAATTGACTAATTGAGAAACTAAAATATTCGGGCTTTCGATATACTTTTCATCATCAAATATCAATTCATTCCATAAGTCGTGCAATAGTCCCGCACTATAAGAATTATCGCAAAATTGATAGGCAGCATAAACATTGCTGACAAGCGCTTTCATTACCTTCTCATCAGATAAATCTTCATTTTGCGCCTTGTCAATCGCAAAATGAATAAGCGTTGCACAACGTTCTTCCCGCTGCTTTAAATATTCTCGTTCTCTTAATGAATTACCTATCAAAAAAGATATAACAACAGCTAAAATACACACAACGGAAATAATTAATTTGGGAGTTTTCATTCTATATCATCTCCATAAACTTACTACTATAGAAAAAGGCTATGTATAACACAGCCCTTCTAATTACTATACTATTCTTTTTGAGTTTACGTATTCTCTCCAGTCAAGGTCACCGTTTTCAATTCCCATAATAAGCAACTCCGCCGTGGCGATATTTGTCGCCAGGGGCACGTTATGCACGTCGCACAGCCTATACAGGGAATCAATGTTAGGCTCATACTTCTGCTGGGTCAGAGGATCTCTGAAAAACAGTACTGCGTCAATCTCATTATAGGCAATTCTTGCCCCGATTTGCTGATCGCCGCCGTCAACTCCGGGCAAAAAGCATTTAATCGGTAAGCCTGTCGCATCCGCCACTACCGCTCCCGTAGTGCCGGTAGCGCAAATATTGTGTTTCTTTAATATGGCACTGTACGAAATACAAAAATCAACCATCAGATCCTTTTTCTTATCATGTGCAATAAGCGCAATATTCATTTCCTTTCGCCTCCTATTTTTTCGCTTATAAATGCTGATACTCCCTGCGGCAACAAAACCGAAACACATATACCACAAACCAAACTACTGTTTTATTTACCGCAAATTTCGCCAAATCCCCGTCTTAAATTTGATTGTTTAAAATTGTCAAACTCTCAACAAAATAAACTATACCACAAGTTTCACAAAATGTAAAGCCTTTTTTTTGAGAAATTATTAAAAATATTTAACTTTCTTCAAATATTTTATAATTACAAAAATAATGTCAAAATTTCTGTAATACTACTCAGTAATATTGCTATCATCTGCTAATCTCTCGCATCCAAGTATGCTTCAAATATGTCTCTGCCGACCTGTGCCGCATATGAACTCTTTGCGCCGTGCTCTATAACAACGGCGACAACAATTTCCGGATTATCAAATGGTGCAAATCCCGTAAACAGAACGTTGTCGGCTCCGTCGGAAACCTGGGCGGTTCCCGTCTTTCCGCCCGCCTTTATTCCGCTGCCCGAGAACACCGACGCCGCCGTTCCCTCTGTGAGCACGAGACCCATACCTTTCTTAACCGCCTCTACATTTTCGGGTTTAATAGGGTTGTCGCTCAGCACCTCGGGGGTGTTTTCCATAACCGTCTCTTTTGTATCGTAATCCTTAACGCTCTTGACCAGGTGCAGCCTATACCTCTTGCCCTCGTTCAGGAGGGTGCTGATATAGCTTGCTATCTGAGCCGGGGTGAACAGATGGTCGGACTGTCCTATTGCCGCCTGGAGCACATCTCCCGGCTGCCATTCTCCGCCCCGCTCTTCTCTCTCCTCAGGGGACGCCACAACCCCTGTGCTCTCGGGAAGCTCCAGACCTGTTGCCTCTCCGAGACCTAATTTCCTGCTATAATCCACCATGGTGTCAATTCCCATTTTTCTGCCTATGTCATAAAAGAAATAGTTACAGGAAACGCCTATTGCCTCTGAAACATCAATTGTTCCGTGAGTTGCGCCCGACGATGAGTAAACAAGGCAGGTGGGCTGATAGTCGGAGTAGTAGGTGTACTTTCCTCTGTCGGTAATATAGGTATCCGTGTCTATTGTCCCGCTCTCCAAACCCGCAATCGCCGTCATCGGCTTGTAGGTGGAGCCGGGCTCATAGAGACCGTTTATAACTCGGTTAATCAGGGGCTTGGCCTTGGACTTAAGCAGCTCGTCATAGTTCTCGTTAAACTCCTCCGGGTCATATGAGGGATAAGACGCCATAGCAAGCACTTCGCCTGTGTGTGGGTCAACGGCAATTGCAGCCCCCGCGCCCTCTGAGCCTACTGCCTCGCTGATACACTTTTTCAAGGAATTCTCCGCCGCTTCCTGAACCCTAAGGTCTAAAGTCAGCTCCGCGTAGTTTCCCGCCTCCGGGGCCTTAGAGGCAACCTCCTCGTCATACCTGCCGTCCGCCGTCAGTCTGACTTTTTCATAGCCGTCGGTTCCCTTGAGATAGGGTTCAAGCACCGCTTCAAGACCGTCCTTGCCGATTACGTCATTCATACCGTAACCGTCGTCTTTAAGCTGCTCGTATTCCTCCGCGTATATTATTCCCGTTCTGCCCAATATATGAGCCGCGGTGGTTCCGTTGGCATACTCCCTTATGGTGTCCGCAATAATATCCGCAAAGCCCGACGTCGCATACTTCTCCTTAACCCTCTGGACAACTATGTCGCTGACGTCCGTGGCGAGGATAAATGAATTTGCCGAACCGAAATCCTTTTGCTCCATTTCATAGCGCACAGCCATTATGTCGTACTTATCTTGCTCGTCGAACTTATCTAAAATTCCGTATTTATCTTCAAAGTATCCCGCAATTTCACGGAGGGTTCCGTACTCGGTCAGTCCGTTTTCCGCCTCCCATTTTGCGATCAGGTCGCCCTCCTCTGCTCCGCTATCCGCCTCGGACTTGCCGAAATCATAGTCAGGCTGCTTTTCTTCACTGTTATACACAATAGGAAAGGTTGTAATATACTCGTTGTCATTTTCTCTGAGAAGCCGTACCAATTCGATTATGTTGTCATTCAGTTCCTCGTCAGACAAATCAACGTCGGACAGCTGTATACTGTAGCCAACCCTATTTTCAACAATAGGATTGCCGTTGCGGTCGAACATCTCACCTCTGGGAGCTTTTACCGTGTAGGTTCTTACAGAGTTGCTGTCCGCCCTGAGCCTATAGCTCTCCCCGTTGACAATCTGCAAATCATAAAGCCTGATTGAGCATACAACTGCCAAAATCGCCACTATAACGCCGATAACCAACGCCCGTTTTGTTGTATCATTAAATTCCATAGGTATCACCTAAAGTTCTTTGTATTTTGTATTTTCATCAATCCGAGAGTCCGCTTGAAACACCACTCCACCGGCAGGATAAGTACTGCGTTTAAAGCAGCCCCAACAAGAAATATGCGCAACGCCGCAAGAGGGGCTATGCCATCGCCCGCCACGGAATAGGGCACAAGGTACACCAGGCTGCATATAACCGCCTCGACGGCTCCCATGGACATGAGGACGTAAAACGGCGGCTCGCCGTAAAACCTGTCGCTGAACACTGCGGCAAGGTATCCCGCCAGAGCAAGGGCTATCATATTTGCCCCAACAAACCGACCCACGCATATATCAAGAGCCAGCCCGAAAATCATGCCCCAAACCGCGCCCTGAACTCTCCCGCTGTGGAACCCGTTCAGCGCGGCAAAGCACAGAAACAGGTCGGCAGCCACGCCGAACACCCTTAGGGAGCTTATCAAAATCGGCTGCAATATTACTATTATCAAAAGCCAGATTATATTGTGGAGCGCCTTCATTTACAACACCTCTTTATCAAAACAGGGGCGCCTCCGAAAGGGAGGCCGCCCTTACTCTACATTATCGCTCTCATTTTCTTCTTCATTCTCGCTGTTATCATCGCTATCATCGCTGTTTTCGTCACTGTTGTCATCGCGGCTGTCTTCTTCCTCAGAGCTTTCTCTGTCAAGTTCCTCCTGCTTCTTCTCCGCTTCCTCTCTCGCCGCTTTCATGTTGGCGTTTTCCTCGTCTGCAACCACGTCAAAATTATTGGTGATAACAAACACCTGCCGCACGTCTTTAAGGTCAACAGACAAGTCAACCACCGCATATCGGCTCATGGTAGCGGTGTCCTCTTTTATTTCCGCAACCTTTCCCAGCCTGAGGCCTGAGGGGAATATACCGCCCAATCCCGTTGTGATTATATAGTCCCCCTCCCGAATATCCGTCTCTCGGGTCAGGTAGGACATTTTAAACTGCTTGTTATATCTAAGCTCGCTGTCTCCGGCTGACACGCCCAGGTCACGGGAACGCTCCACCATGGTACCGGCGGAAAAGCCCGGGTCGATTACCGTCATAACGTCCGCCCAGTTATTCCCCACTCTTGAAATCTTACCGATTAAAAATCCATCTGATGATATAACCACCTGGTCTTGCTCAAGACCGCTGTTTCTGCCCTTGTCGATTGTGAATCCGGAGAACCAGTTAGACGGCTCGTCCGCCGCCACCGAGGCGGCAACCATATTTAGATCGGGATTGTCGTCCCTAAGCTCCAGCATACGCTTTAGCCTGTCATTCTCCTCCATCATCTCGCTGTTCTCGTTAAGCTGCCTCTCGTACTCAGTGTTCTGCCTGGTCAGCTCGTCAACCCGGTTTCGCAGCTCCTTAATCCTGCCTATGCTGTGGGTCACATCGCTTATCCCGCTGCCTATATTTGAGAAAAACCTCTGTACGGGAGTTGTTGTTGTCTTAACAGCGTTTTCCATGGCAGTGGTTTGGCTGCTGTTTAAACCCATGTATACAGTCAGGGCGATAATCAGCAGAGCACAACCCGAGAGGATTACCGCGACCTTATGTTCACTAAAAAATTTCAATCAAAACACCGTCCATCAATAATTCTTCTTTCTTGCCGCCTGGGTCAGCATATTCTTAAACCCGCCGGTCTCATTAAGCGCCATTCCTGCGCCTATAGCCACGCAGCACACCGAGTCCTCCGCCTGATACACCTTTATGCCCGTGTTACTTTTAATCAGCTTCCCCAAGCCTCTCAGGTTTGCCCCGCCTCCGGTCAGGATTATTCCCGTCTCCAGCAGGTCGGAGGACAGCTCCGGCGGAGTCTCCTCCAGCACGCACCGCACATTTTCGACTATTGCGGCAACGTCCTCCCTTATGGCGGAGTTGACCTCGTTGGCGCTTATCGTTACTGTCTTGGGCACGCCACTGTACATATCCTTGCCCTTAACCTCCACAACCTCGGCAGCTACCCCCGAAACAGCGGAAGCCAGCCTCATCTTCACCTTCTCCGCCGCAGACTCTGCGATCTCAACATTATGCTTCTTTTTTATATACTGAACAATGTCCCTGTCAAGCGCATTTCCCGCAACCTTAATGCTCCGCGACACAACCACGCCCCCCAGAGACACAACGGCGGTCTCGGTGGTGCCCGCGCCCACGTCTACTATAACGTATCCCTTAGGCTCGTTCACGTCAACCCCCGCGCCGATTGCTCCGGCAAGAGGCGACTCTATCAGAAACACTTCCTTTGCGCCCGCTGAAATTATTACCTCTTCAACAGCTCGTTTTTCCACATCGCCTATTCCGGAAGGAACGCTTACGGCAGCCCGAACTTTTGAAAAAACATTGCTGAAGCTTCCCTCCAGCAGCTTTTTCACTAAGCCCACAGCCACGTCAAAATGGGTAATTCCCCCGTCCTTTACAGGGCGCTGAACCGACACGTCTTCACCGGTCTTCCCCAGCATTTCCAGAGCCTCCGCTCCCGCGGCGATAACCTCTCCCGCTTGATTTACGGCAACCACGGTGGGCTGGTTTACCATAACCTTGCCGTCGCCGCCGTTATATATTTGAACGCTGCTTGTTCCTATGTCAATGCCCAAATTAATTGCCATGTCCGCACCTCCCTATATTACCGTGTCAACGCCGAACCGCTCTCTCAAAATCCCTGCCAGCCTGCTGACGGGCAAGCCGACTACGTTAAAGTAATCCCCGTTTATTTTTTCAACCAGCATTGCGCCCAAGTCCTGTATTCCGTAGGCTCCCGCCTTGTCCATGGGCTCGCCGGAACTGACGTACTTCTCTATTTGCCTCTCGGTCAAATTAACAAACTTGACCTCAGTTTCCACGTAATCACTAACTCTCTCTCCCGAGGTCGTTTCGATCACCGACACTCCGGTATAAACCTTGTGGGTTCTGCCCGAGAGCAGCGTGAGCATTCTTTTGGCGTCCCCTTCGTCCACGGGCTTACCCAGGATTTTCCCGTCAATTGCCACCACCGTATCCGCCCCTATGACTATACAATCATCATAAGGAGCTCTTTTTGCCACATTCAACGCCTTTTCCGAGGACAGGCGCTTAACGGTATCTTGTGGCAGCTCGTTTTCAAAAACCTGCTCCGCCCCGTCTGAAGTGATTATTTCAAAATCCAATCCCATATTTTGAAGCAGCTCTCTCCGCCTGGGAGAAGCTGACGCTAATACAATTTTTTTATCCAAACTCAAAACCTCAATCTGTCTCTTTAAAAATTCCTTTATTAAAATGGAGCCTTGTAAACTCCCTCGGCTTATATCCGCTGCCGCATAGATATGCTTTGCAAATCCTATCTGTTTCATTCGGCGTTTCCACCGTGAACCTAAGATTTATCAGCTTAGCTCCTGCGGCTCTTATGCTGTCAAGCTTATCCGCCGTAAACGTAGGGCGGCTGTTCAGCAGCACCGTTCTGCAGCTGCCGTCCTCTCGGATAATAGGGAACTTCACGCCCCGCCTGTCGGTCAGATACCCAACGCCTTTGCAGGGGCAGCCCTCAGTATTCTTGATAATGCAGTTTTCGGTAATCATTAAGGGCTGGTAACCGTATACGCAAACCTCAGTTGTTACCGGGCTGTTATTCACCATATCCCGTATCTGGGGCAGGGACAGCTCCGCCGACGCCATCACCGAGCTTAAGCCCAAATTTTCATGGGCAGCACTCATGGAAATGCTGTTCGCTATGTTAAGCCGCTGAGAGCCAAACAGAATAAATTTTTCATGCCGCCCAAGCTCCGATATATTGTGAACCCTCAGCTTGTTAAAGCCGCGGGCTTTCAGTTCTTTCAGCTGCTCCTCATAGCGGGCGTATTCCTCAGAAAACATAATTGACGGCGGCTCTATAACTATTCTCTCCCTGTCCCCGTCAAAAATTTTTTTCTCCAAAAGACTTATGGGTACGCCCACCAGCTCAAAGCGCGCGTTCTCCGCCCTTTCAAAGCTTTTGACAGCTAAAAACTGCTCAACATTTGTTACCGTTGCGGTAAACCCGCTGTACTCCGCGCTGACAGCATTGAACTTCGGCAACGGCTTTTGCTCAACTCTGTCCCTCGCCGCAAGCTGCTCTTCAAGACTGCTTAAAGCTCTGCGCCGCAGGTCGTTTATTTCGCTTAAAGGCGCAAAGCCCTCGCCCTCAATCTCCACATTAATATTAACAAGCCTGAACACGCTGTCGCCCGTTTTTGCTATTTGATTTTTTATTTTTTCGCCGCTTAACGGTCTTAAGCGGGCGGGCTCCACAGGCTCCGGGCTCTCGGTAACCGCCTGCAGCTCTCCGCTACGCAGCTCAAGGCGTATCCGCTCACCTACCGCAAATCTCATCCATGCCTCCGCCTCTACCGAAAACTCACGGGCTCTGCTTCCGACCTCGTCAAGTATTTCCCGACAGGCGTTCTCACTGTTTTTCAGATACGGATTGTCGGGCTTGGAAAAAGTAAACATAGAAGCTCCGATATTGCCCGTAAAGTACCCTGCGGTCTGACCGCCCCTGTAAAACACGCTGTTCAGCAGGTCAATCTCCCGCTTTGTTGGCTGCCGCCTTTGGTCAAGGCAATCTCTGTATGCCTTAACAACACTGCCCACGTATGCGGGGCCCTTCATTCTTCCCTCAATTTTAAGGGAGGCGGCTCCGCTCTCGATAACACGGTCAATATGCTCAATCAGTGACATATCTTTCAGGCTAAGGCAAAACTTTTCCTTGTCTCCGACCGTGTACGGCAGCCTGCAAGGCTGGGCGCAGCGGCCTCTGTTGCCGCTTCTTCCGCCCAAAGCGCTGCTCATCAGGCACTGACCCGAGTACGACATACACATTGCCCCGTGAACAAAAATTTCAGTTTCTATACCGCAGTTGCCGCTGATATGCTTTATCTCATCAAAGGGCAGTTCTCTTGCCAGTACAACCCGCGAAAACCCCAGCTCTCTCGCCGCCTCGGCTCCCTTTAGGTTATGTACCGTAAGCTGAGTGCTGCCGTGAAGCTCAAGGTTGAGCTCCAGTTCCTTTGCTATGGACAGCACCGCTAAATCCTGGATAATTAAGGCGTCAACCCCAATCTTTTCCAGGAACCGCAAGTACTCTTTAAGAGCGGGAATCTCTCTATCCCCCACAAGGGTGTTAACCGCCACATGAACGCGAACCCCTCTCAACCGGGCGTACCTCACCCACTCTCTGAGCTCATCATCGTCAAAGTTGTCCGCATAGTTCCTCGCGCCGAAAGACTTGCCCGCTAAGTAAACAGCGTCCGCGCCCATTGCCGCGGCAGCCTTTAAGCAATCGCCGTTCCCTGCCGGAGCAAGAAGCTCGGGCAAACCTCCTGAAAGCATATTTTTCCTCCGCTCAATCATTGGCTATTTCTTATCGCTTGAAGGCACGCCTCTGCCTATAACATTCCCGTTGTAGCGGACAGGACGCTCCGCCCCGCTGCGAGTCTCCTGGGGCTGAACCCTGACAGGCGCAGCCTTGGTCTGAGCAGCCTTAGCCTGGGTCGTCTCGCTCTGCCTCATTTGCGAGCGCATCATGCGCAGGTTTTCAAGCTCTGTATCACGCTTTGCCAGCTCAATTTCCAGCTTGTGCATTTCCTCCTTCAGGTTTTCAACCTCCAGCTTTTTCATTTCAAGCTCCGCATTTCCCGCCTGAACCTCGTCCATGTATACGCTGATTTCCTTGCGGAGATTTTCCGCCGCCGCCTCGCTCTTAATAAGCTCGTCGGCAAGGTTCATTGCCGCCATAACCGCCAGCATGGCGGTGCTGAGACCCTTGCCTCCGGTTTTTACCTCAGCAATCTTCTTATTAACCATAAGCGCCACACGCTGCACGTACTCCTCAGGTTCGTTACTCACTATGGTGTACTCCATACCGTTTATCTTAACTTCCATCTTTGTGTTTTCCATAGTACAACCTCTCGATTTCAAATATATTACCTTTTCAAAATCTCCAACGCTTTAAGCACGCCGAAAACAGTTTTCGCATCGTTGATTTCGTTATTCATAATCATTTCCTTGACCTTATTGAGCGGAATGTACTCAATATCCAAGTACTCGTCCGGATCAGGATGGGTCTCGCCCTTGGTGAGGCCTGTTGCCAGATATAAGTGGGTGACCTCGTCGGTAAATCCGGGAGAGGGGTACATATACCCCAGATATTCAAAATTCTCGGCGGCGCAGCCTGTCTCCTCGCTAAGCTCTCTTATGCCGCAGGCTCTGTGGTCATCCTTTTCGTCCTTTTCCAGCTTACCCGCGGGAACCTCGTATATAGCCTTTTCAAAGGGCTTTCTGAACTGCTTCACCAAAATAACCTCGTCATCATCGGTAAGGGCAACAATCCCCACGCCGCCCGGGTGCTCCACTATCTCACGGTTGGCAAGCTTTCCGTCGGGCATTGCCACCTTATCAAGGCGCACCCTTAAAATTTTGCCGCTGAAAATCTCTTCGGTCGATACGGTTTTTTCCTCAAATATCATAAAAAGTCCATATCCTTTCTGAATTTACAAATACTTTCTGTTTTGTCAAAAAATGCCGCATGATATATATAATATTAAACCACAAATAATTGAAAAAATCAAGTAGTTTGACAATTATATTCAGATAATATTATTTTAGACATTTAAAATATTTATACAGTTTGATAAATCAGTATATTTTGATTTAATATTAATCCCACATAATATATTGCCTCATATTGGTATACCGGTCGCCCGCCCCGTTGCGCTTTCATTATCAACAACTAAGTCTTATTATTGACATTGCCTACTTTGTACAAATCGGAATAATATGAGCCGTCCCACTTCAAAGAAGTGGGGTCACAGCCGCGACCTCCCCGAGCGCCGGGGCGGGCAATTAGTTTCAAAGGCAAAGCCTTTATCAAAATTCTACGTTTTTCTTTTTAAGAAAAACAAAATACTGCAAAATTATACTTGCAATATTTACAAATTCATTGTATAATTTACACAGGTTAAGTTGTCCGATTTAATAAATCCTATTGCTGGGGAGGCGTATTTATGCAGGATTTTAACACAACGCCAATCGAACTGTTCGAATATCTGTCATCTGTGACGGATGATTATATGTTTATCGTAGACTATATAGGCGACAGAGTGTATTGGTCTGACTCCGCCTTAATCGATTTAGGTCTTTCAAAGCAAGACAATATTGAAAACTCAAAGGCGCGCTACCTTTCCCTTATTCACCCTGATGATACGTCCGATAAGTATGCCGAAATACGCGAGTACCGCATTAAGAACGTTGACGGGCAGTATAACAAGGTTCAGGTTCGTACCATGAAAAAGTATAATGAGGACGGCGCACCCATTCTTTGCGTCGGGATCATTAAAAAGTCGGGCGCGGAGCAATGTGAGAGCGAGATTTCCCGACACGCTGTTTCCGCCTTTAAGAGAGACGTCTCCGACATGATTGAGGCAAACGCTCTAAAGGGCGGGATTATCGACTTTTGTCTTGGAGATATTCGGCATCTTAACGCTATACATTCTTACAGCTATGTGAGTCAGATATTATCTGCCATGGTGCGGGAAATTTCTCGGATTAGCCCTCAAGACACCCGAGTGTACAGAGTGCAGGGCAACCACATCCTCCTATGCTGTCCGAAGCTCAGTCGAGATGAGATTGCCGTGCTATGCTCTAAAATTCACGCTGTGGTTCCCGAAAAAATTCACAAAATCAATAAGATTAATATTAGTATTCCCTGCGGTGTTGTTATGGTAGAGGAAATCGTTCCCTTGACCTTTGATAACCTTTGGAAAGGCCTTACCTATTGCTCCGGTCTTGCGGCAAAAAATCGAATTTACGACGAGCCGGTTTTCTATTCTCCGGAAAAATTTCGGGACGCGGTTACCAAACTGTCTCTTATTGACGAATTGAAGTACGCAGTTAAACGGGATATTAACTCGTTTATGCTCTACTATCAGCCTATAATCGACCCTGCCACAAACAGACTTATGTCCGCCGAGGCGTTGCTGCGTTGGAAAAGTCCTCTGCTTGAAAAATTCGGGCTTTCGATAATAATTAAGCAGTTGGAGATTACGGGACTGATTATTCCCTTGGGCAGGTGGATAATAAGTACAGCCTTGAGCGAGCTGAAACGCTGGCAGGCGTACAAGCCTGACATGCACGTTAACATTAACGTGGCAACGCCCCAGCTTAACGATACGGGGCTGACCAAATTTATTGAAGAGGAGCTAAAAACAAACAGTCTTGACGGCTCCTCGGCGACTTTTGAGATAACCGAGACCTATGAGATTAAAAACATGAGCGCAGCGGTCAGATTCATCGAGGAAATTCACGCCCTCGGAGCGGACGTGGCTCTGGATGACTTCGGCACAGGCAACTGCTCTCTGGGGGAGCTTAAAGTTCTGCCTGTGGACTGGATAAAGGTTGACCAGAATTTTGTCCTTGACGTTGCTCAAAATAAGGTTGACCAGAGCATTTTAAAGCACCTTATGGACTTGTCCCGCTCTCTTAACATAAAGATATGTGTCGAGGGTGTCGGCAGCTACGAATCTCTCGAGGTGGTTCAGCAGTACCTGCCCGAATCGGTTCAGGGCTTTCATTTCAGCACGCCTCTGCCAAGGGATGAATTTTTCGAGACTTTTATTAAAAATCACGATTAGGTATTGACAAAGCTGTTTTATGTGCTATAATAAATACGAAATTTGTAAAATTTTATTTTTTGAAGAGTAAGAATACGAGCGTTAAGTGTTGCCGGGACGGGGAGTTGTCCGGCGAACGAAAGGCCTAAGGCTTGCGGTTCGTGTTCTGCATCCCGCTTCATACAGCAAAGTTTTGATTCTGCAGGCATAACGGCAGTCTTCTTTCCTTGCTATATGAGTGAGGTCGGAAGGAGGTCGTTATTTTTATGCAAATTTCAAACAATCAAAATCAAAATTTTAAGGCAATGGGCGGTATTCGCTTGTTGGGCAACCTGCGGGTTCTGCTTACCATGGCGCTGTTTATTGCCCTAAGTATGGTGTTTAAGCGTATCGGCTTCACCATGGGGCCTTTCAGGATTAGCTTTGAGAACCTACCCCTGCTGCTTGCGGGAGTTATGTTCGGACCCGTGGTAGGCTTTGTTACGGGAGCTGTAGGCGATGTGTTCGGCTGCCTGTTCTCGGGGTTCTCGATAAACCCCTTTATCACCCTGGGCGCGGGCTCAATCGGTTTTGTTTCCGGTATAGTTTCGTTTTACTGCCTAAAGAGCAGCCCACGCCTGAGAATTATTGCGGCAGTTGCCCTTGCTCACATTATCGGTTCAATGATTATTAAGTCTCTGGGGCTTTATGTGTATTACCACTATGAGCTGTCCGCTCTGCTGCTCCGCGTCCCCCTGTATATTATTATCGGTTCTGTTGAGGGCTATATAACCTGCGTGCTCATGGGAAATAAGGCTTTTCTCCGCCAGCTTGAAAGAGTGCAGATGAGATGAGCGCATTTAAAGAGTATTTGAATAATTTACCGAGCCGAGGCAGCCGTTTGGGGCTTGCCCGCGTGCTTGAGCTTTTAGGACTCCTTGCCTCCCCACAGGAGTCCTTGCCTATTATACACATTGCAGGTACAAACGGAAAGGGCTCTGTTTCCGCCATGCTGGAGAGTATTCTCTGCCGCTGCGGATATAAAACAGGATTCTTCACCTCCCCCTCCTTAAGCGGCGTAAACGGGCTTTTCCGAGTGAACAAGGAATGCATTTCGGACGAAAGACTCTGCCAAGTTACGGAGAAAATCATGGCTCTTGAAAAGAACATGGCAGAACTGCCCACAGAATATGAGGTATACGCCGCCATAGCCTTGGAATTTTTCAGGCAGGAGGGCTGCGACGCCGTTATCCTTGAAACCTGCATGGGCGGCAGACTGGACGCAACCAACGTGGCAAAAAAGCCGCTGCTGTCGGTTATAACCGATGTTGACCTTGACCATACCGGGTTCTTGGGAAACACCGTCAAGGAAATCGCCAAAGAAAAGGCGGGAATAATAAAGGCGGGCTGCCCCGTGGTTTTCGGCGGCAACAATTCCGACGCCATGGGCGTAATAAAAGCCGCCGCACATGACCGTGGCTCCCGCCTTGTTTTGGTTGACAAAGACCAACTGTCAAATATAAGATACTCTCTTATGGGAACCGAGTTTGATTTCGGCGAACTAAAGAATATACGCCTTTCTCTTTGCGGAGCCTATCAGCCTCACAATGCTGCAGTAGTCCTGACGGCAGTTGAGCTGCTGAAAGACATGGGCTTTAATATAAACGAGGATAATTTACGGAAGGGCTTGGCAGAGGTAAAGTGGCAGGGCAGATTTGAGCTGCTGTCTATGTCGCCTGTTATTATTTATGACGGCTCCCATAATCCGGGAGGAATGGAGATGACCGTACACAGCATACGGGAGTATTTCGGAGGGCGAAAGGTCAACCTGCTTATGGGAGTTATGGCGGATAAGGATTATTCCAAAATGGTTGAGATAATCAGCCCTCTGACCGAGAGGGTCGTAACCGTCACCCCCAACAACCCGCGGGCGTTGAGCAGCGCCGACCTTGCGCGGCGCTTTGAAGAAAATAATGTTTCGGCGTTTGCGGCGGAAAATATTTCCGAGGGCGTTCAGACAGCAGTGAAGATTTCCAAAAAAACAGACACGCCGCTGCTTATAATCGGTTCTCTATATATGTACGGCGATGTAGTTAATATATTAGGTTCCGCCTTTTGAAAAAGGCGGTAAAGTGCCTGCGCTGCGCTACCAACCATTTGGGAGCCCTGACCGCACGTGAGGCGCGCAGCTGCGGGTATATTATTATCCCACATACTTTTTATTCTTTCATTGGTATATCCATCGCCCGCCCCGTTGCGTTTGCCCAACCTCCCCAAACGCCGGGGCGGGCAAACAAAAGAAAAATCCTTTATCAAAATAACCGAGTTTGAATATGCGTAATCAAACAATTTCGTAGGGGGCCACTTTTATCGGCAACAACTTAGGTTTATTATTGACATTGCTTACTTTGTGTAAATCGGAATGATGAGAGCCGTCCAACTTCAAAGAAGTTGGGTCACGGCTGCGCCCCTACGAAATTTAAAAGAAATTTTTAAAAGGCGACAGGGCTCCCGAAAAATCGAAGATTTTTTTGGATTGAGGAGGAGCAAAGCGAACTTTGCTCCGACGGGTCGTCGCCCTGTCTTTTTTATTCTGTTTGGATTAATTAAACAATACCGTGCGCCATCATTGCGTCTGCAACCTTTTCAAAGCCGGCAATGTTTGCACCCATTACGTAGTTACCCTCATGACCATACTTCTTAGCTGCTGTATCGCACTTCTCGAAAATTCCTTCCATAATATCCTTGAGCTTTGCGTCAACCTCTTCAAAGGTCCATGAATATCTCATGCTGTTCTGGCTCATCTCAAGAGCTGATGTTGCAACGCCGCCTGCGTTTGCTGCCTTTGCGGGTCCGAAGAGAATACCGTTGTCCAGGAATACTGCAACAGCCTCAGGTGTTGAAGGCATGTTTGCGCCCTCTGCTACAGCGAAGCAGTTGTTTGCAACCAGTGTCTTTGCCGCTTCCTCATCAAGCTCGTTCTGAGTTGCGCAGGGGAGAGCAATGTCACAGGGGATAGTCCAGATGCCCTTGCAGCCCTCATGGTACTCTGCATCGGGATGAGTTGCAACATACTCCTTAATTCTCTTTCTCTCAACCTCTTTAAGCTGCTTTACGCAAGCCAGGTCGATACCGTTCTTATCATAAACATATCCGTTTGAGTCGGACAGAGCAACAACCTTGCCGCCCAGCTCTGTTGCCTTCTGAGTTGCATAGATTGCAACGTTACCGGAGCCTGAAATTACAACTGTCTTACCCTCAAAGGACTTGCCGTTTGCCTTAAGCATAGCGTCTGTGTAGTAGCAGAGACCGTAACCTGTAGCCTCTGTGCGGGCAAGAGAACCGCCGTATGTAAGACCCTTACCTGTGAGAACGCCTGTAAACTCGTTTCTCAGTCTCTTATACTGACCGTACATAAAGCCGATCTCACGGCCGCCGACACCGATGTCGCCTGCGGGAACGTCTGTATCAGCACCGATGTGCTTTGACAGCTCTGTCATGAAGCTCTGGCAAAATCTCATAACTTCTGCGTCTGACTTACCCTTGGGGTCAAAGTCGCTTCCGCCCTTGCCGCCGCCGATGGGCAGGCCTGTCAGTGAGTTCTTGAAAATCTGCTCGAAGCCCAGGAACTTAATAATTCCCTGGTATACTGAGGGGTGGAATCTGAGGCCGCCCTTGTAGGGACCGATTGCGCTGTTGAACTGAACTCTGAAGCCTCTGTTTACCTGAGTCTTGCCGTTGTCGTCAACCCACGGAACTCTGAAAGAAATAACTCTCTCGGGCTCAACAATTCTCTCGATGAGACCTACCTCTTCGTACTCGGGATGAGCTTCAACAACAGGCTCAAGAGACTCCAAAACCTCTTCAACCGCCTGCAAAAACTCGGGCTCGTTTGCGTTTCTCTTCTGAACCTGTTCAAAAACGCTCTTTAAATAACTGTTTGCAATTGCCATTTTAACAATCTCCTTTACGTATATATTTTTAATTAATTTTTTCTGATTTTATTTACTGCTCAGGTATTCGTCAATAGACGCAGCAGCTGTCTTGCCGGCGCCCATGGCCAGAATAACCGTTGCAGCTCCCGTAACAACATCTCCGCCTGCGTACACGCCGGTCTTGCTTGTTGCTCCGGTCTCCTCCTTTGCCACAATGCAGCCCCACTTGTTGGTCTCAAGGTCGGGAGTTGTGTTCTTAATCAGCGGGTTGGGTGTCTGACCAATTGCCACAACAACCACATCCGCATCAATATCAAACTCGCTGCCCTCAACGGGAACGGGTCTGCGTCTGCCGGAAGCGTCCGGCTCGCCCAGCTCCATCTTAACGCAGGTAACGCTCTTTACCCATCCGTTTTCGTCTCCGTTAATCTTAACGGGGTTATTAAGGAGCTTAAACTCTATTTCCTCTTCCTTTGCGTGATGGATTTCCTCGTTACGGGCGGGCATTTCCTCCTCGCTTCTTCTGTAAACTATGTACACGTTTTCCGCGCCCAGTCTCTTTGCCGAACGGGCAGCGTCCATAGCCACGTTTCCGCCGCCGACAACCACAACGTTCTTGCCAACGTAGATCGGAGTGTCGTACTCGGGGAACTTATACGCCTTCATCAGGTTAATTCTGGTCAGGAACTCATTTGCGGAATAAACGCCGTTAAGGGACTCGCCATCAATCTTCATAAAGCTGGGCAGACCTGCACCTGTGCCGATAAACACCGCGTCATAGCCCTCCTCGTTCAGCAACTCGTCAACCGATAGCACCTTGCCTATAACCATGTTGGTCATAATATTAACACCCAAATCCCGCAGCTTGCCAACCTCAGCGGCAACAATATCCTTGGGCAGTCTGAACTCGGGAATACCGTAAACCAGCACGCCGCCGGGAGTGTGGAATGCCTCAAACACCGTTACCTCATAGCCCATCTTTGCCAAGTCTCCGGCACATGTCAAGCCCGACGGACCTGCGCCCACAACGGCAACCTTTTTGCCGTTGGGCTTTGGCTTCTCTGTTTTTGCGGAAACATTCTTCATATACCAGTCCGCAACAAAACGCTCCAGACGACCGATAGCCACCGGCTCGCCCTTAATACCACGCACGCAGAACTTCTCGCACTGGGTCTCCTGAGGACAAACCCTGCCGCAAACAGCGGGGAGAGAGCTTGTCTCCTGGATTTTATTATAGGCCTCCTCAAACTTTCCCTCTGCCACAAGGGCTATGAACTCGGGGATTTTTACCATAACGGGGCATCCCCCGATACAGGGCTTATGCTTACAGTTAAGGCACCTCTGCGCCTCCTCCTTTGCCATTTCCTCCGTATAACCCAGAGTGACCTCCTCAAAGTTCTTGTTTCTAACATTAGGCTCCTGCTCAGGCATAGCCACCTTATTCAGCGACATATTAGGCATTGTTCATTCCCTCCAATCTGCACTTATGAGCATGTTCTCTCGACATTGCCTCCTGCTCCTTAAACATTTTTGAGCGGGCAATGGCGCTGTCAAAATCAACCTGGTGACCGTCAAAGTCCGGTCCGTCAACGCAGGCGAACTTTGTCTCGCCGCCTACGGTTACGCGGCAGCCACCGCACATACCCGTGCCGTCAATCATTATGGGGTTCATGCTTACTATTGTCTTTATGCCGTAGTCGCGGGTCAGGTCGCAAACCGCCTTCATCATAACCAGAGGCCCGATAGCAACAACCAAATCATAGCTGCTGCCCCCGTCTATGAGCTCTTTCAGCTTGGCTGTAACAAAGCCCTGATTGCCGTTTGAGCCGTCGTCTGTCATTGTATACAAATTGGTGCAAGCAGCCTTGCACAAGTCCTCGATAATAATCAAATCCTTATTTCTAAAACCGTTAATCATATCCACCTCAACGCCCATTGAGTGGAGCTTCTTCGCCTGGGGATAGGCTATGGCAGTTCCCAAACCGCCGCCGATAACCGCAACCTTTTTAACCCCCTCGAACTTAGACGCAACTCCCAAAGGACCCACAAAATCCTGCAGGCAATCGCCCTCGTTCAGCAGGTTAAGGCTCTCTGTGCTCTTGCCCACAACCTGGAATATAACCGTAACGGTTCCCTTATCCCTGTCATAATCCGCAATAGTGAAAGGGATACGCTCCCCCTTATCGTCCACCCTCAAGATGATGAACTGCCCCGGCTCCGCCTTTTTGGCAATATAGGGAGCCTCAACCTCAATCAGGGTTACCGATGGGTTCAGCACTTCCTTTTTAACAATTTTGTACATCATTACACCTCCAAAAATATGTGCACATCCGCCAATTACGGACATTAAGTCTTATTATACCATAACTTTCTCCGATTTCGCAACCAAAATCCGAAAATTTTGCCGCAAAACATTATTCCAATAAAAAATGGGTGCACTAAAAAAGCCACCCCATTGTGAATTGAAATCTTAAATTTAAAATATACAGCAGCGGACAGCCCCATTGCCGAATTTCCGTCGCCGACAAGCCCTCGTTTTGCGCCTGCACACACTATTATATAATAATGGAATTTTTTTGTCAACAATTATTTTGAATTTATGAAAAATTTTACATATGATTAAAACTCAAACAGCGGATTTAATTTTTTAATCGGAATAACTGCAAATTAAGATAGGAATAATATTTTTAGACCAAAGCAAAGGATGATTGAATTGATAAAAATTTTTGACAGCTTGATTATGGATTACCAGCAGAACAACCTTCCTCGGGAAATCCCCGACGACGGCTTTTATCTGATTACCTGCGGGCTTTCCCAAAAATCCAGTATAACCGCCTCCAGCATCGGTGACGACGGGTTTGTTTACTGCATTCAGAGAAGCTTTAAAACCCGCTCAGGCAAAATCTTAGAGCCCCAGGAGTTCAAGGTATGCTGGCTCAAAAAGCCCGAAAACCTATACCCCTACCTGGAAACGGTTACTCTGCTCCTTATACTGGACGTACCGCCTGTCCAAATAAGCGACAATATTTTATTTTTGAGCTAACATTCACCTTAACCATTGACCTTGCAAAAAAAGTGTGTTAGAATATTGACAAATTAATACAAGGGAGGTTAATTTATGAAAACTCTGTCTATCGGTATGGGAATTGTTTACACAATCCTGGGAATTATCTGCCTTATGTCTCCGGCACAGACTATTAGCGTGATTACATACATAATTGCCTTTATGATACTTGCCGCAGGAATTTTCCTTATTGTTTCATATTTCGTGAACAAGAGCTCCTTTTTCGGTATTGGCAGCGGGTGGACATTATTCTACGGAATTGTGACAACCCTTTTGGGCATTCTGCTGCTGTTTAATCCCGGCTTCGGCAATATTATGTTCTCTCTGTGCTTTGGGGCGTGGGTCGCTTTTACGGGAGGTATCAAAATCTCCAACGCCGTGTCCTTGAAAAGATTAGGGGAGCCTTGGGTTCTTGTTATGATTTTTGGAATTATCTCGATTTTGCTGGGAATTTTCCTAATCTCAAGACCTATTATCACTTCTATATCAATCGGAATTTTCATCGGGATTTCCTTGGTTATTGAGGGCATAAGCTATATAGTTATTGGGTGTAAGCTTTAAAAGAAGTTGAATTTTTATTGAAATAAATACTAATATTTTCGTTTACTATTATCCCGGTAAATTTGTATTATTACATTGGTATATCTATCGCCCGCCCCGTTGCGCTTGCCGCCCTCCTCCCCAAGCGCCGGGGCGGGCTTTTAATTGTTGTGTCTTTGAAAAACGTAATAAAAAATTTTTTTGCTAACTTTCTGCAGGGGTCTTAGGGGACAACGTCCCCTAACTCGTTTCTCCCGGAGGGAGAACGATCTGCGCTCGGGGCGGAGGGCGGCGAGCGCAATGGGGCGGGCGAATGTTTTCAAAGGCAAAGCCTTTATCAAAATACTTTCTTTACACAAAAATGTCGGAGCAAAGCGAACTTTGCCCCGACTCTTTTTAGCATATTAGCCTATTTGCGGAAGGGTTGCAAAGCCCTTTTCCAAATCCTCATCTGAGGGAATATAGTCTGTCATTGTTCCGTTCTGGAATGCCTGATATGCAGACATATCAAAGTAACCCGTACCTGTGAGACCGAACAGGATCGTCTTTTTCTCTCCTGTTTCGCGGCACTTGAGAGCCTCGTCAACAGCAACGCGAATTGCATGTGAGGACTCGGGAGCCGGGAGAGTTCCCTCGGTTCTGGCAAAGGTTATTGCCGACTCAAACACCTTTGTCTGCTCAACTGAACGGGCTGTGAGGTAACCGTCATGATAGAGCTTTGACACGATAGAGGACATTCCGTGATACCGCAGACCGCCTGCGTGGTTAGGCGAGGGCATAAAGCCGCTGCCCAGCGTGTACATCTTCATAAGAGGCGTTGTCTTTCCCGTATCGCCAAAGTCATATGCGTACTTACCCCTTGTCAAAGACGGGCAGGAAGCGGGCTCAACCGCAATAAACTCAATATTGTTCTTGCCCTCAATCTTATCTGCCATAAAGGGAGAAATCAGTCCGCCCAAGTTCGAACCGCCGCCTGCGCAGCCAATAATAATATCAGGCTCAATATCGTACTTTTTACATGCAGCCATTGTCTCCTGACCTATAATAGTCTGGTGAAGCAGCACATGGTTCAGCACGCTGCCCAGCACGTAACGGCAGTTATCCGTCTTTAGAGCAACCTCCATTGCCTCTGATATAGCGCAGCCCAGAGAACCGCCTGTTCCGGGGTTCTCGGCAAGGATCTTTCTGCCTACCTCGGTTGTGTCCGAGGGAGAGGGGATAACCTGACCGCCATAGGTCTCGATAAGCGCCTTGCGGTAGGGCTTCTGCTCAGCCGAAACCTTTACCATATACACCTTTAAATCCAAGCCGTAAAACGCGCAAGCCATTGCCAGAGCCGTGCCCCACTGTCCTGCACCTGTCTCAGTGGTAAGGTGGGTCAAGCCCTGCTGCTTTGCATAGTACACCTGTGCGGCAGCCGAATTCAGCTTATGGGAGCCCGAGGTATTGTTTCCCTCAAACTTATAATAAATCTCCGCAGGAGTGTCCAAAGCCTTTTCCAGATTATACGCCCTGATAAGCGGCGACGGACGATACATCTTATAAAAATCAAGTATGCCCTGAGGAATGTCGATAAACTTATCGGTCACGTTCAGCTCCTGATCAATCAGCTCGTCACAGAACACGGGGCGCAGATCGTCCGCCGTGCAGGGCTTGCCTGTTGCCGGGTTAATAAAGGGCTCCGGCTTCTCCTTCATGTACGCCCTGACGTTGTGCCACTGCTTGGGCATTTCCTCTTCTTCCAAATAAATTTTGTAAGGAATTTTTGCCATTGTTCATGCCTTCTTTCTAATATATTTATATTTATGATTTAGACAACAAAACTCCGCTCCATAAATCGGAACAGAGTTCAATAAACCTATATTGCGCTTCTCAAACTCGTCTAAACTCTGCTTGGCTCATGTCGTCTCATCTATGATATATTATATATGACAAAGCCGGCTTTGTCAAGAGGGCTCTCAAAAAAAGGAGCTGTCTTAGTGTGACAGCTCCTAAACATATGTATGATTTATTTTGATAAAGGCTTTACTTTTGAAATCTTTGCGCCTAGCCCTGTTCCGCCCGCCAGACCCGGGCGGTGTCGGTTTTCCCCTTCGGGGAAACCGATTGGGGCTTCGCCCCAAACCCCTATATACATAATTTCTGGTTCCGAAAATCAAAACGTTTTTGAGAAATATGGATCCTTATAAAATTTAAGGCTCAACAACCTTATCGTCAACATTAATCTGGTCTTTGATCGTTTCGCTCTCAATGTCCTTCATAGTGGGAGTTTTACGCTGATCGATGGGGGTGTACTTAAGACGCTTGATTGCGCTCTTGTACGCAGGGCGGATAATCTTGCCGCCGGTGGTAATCTCCTCAATCCTGTGAGAGCACCAGCCCACAATTCTCGCCATGGCAAAAATCGGCGTGAACAGCTCCTGAGGTATGCCGAGCATCCTATACACAAATCCCGAATAGAAATCCACGTTTGCGCACATAGGCTTATCAACGCCCTTCACGTCCTTAAACGCCAGAGGCGCAAGCTCTTCAATTGCCGCATACAAAGCAAATTCATCGTTATTGCCTGTTGCCTCCGCCAGCTCGGCTGCTCTCTCTTTTAAGATAACTGCTCTGGGGTCGGAAACGGTATAAACCGCGTGACCCAATCCGTAAATCAAGCCCGTACCGTCGCCTGCTTCCTTTCTCATTATCTTTTTAAGGTACTCATATATCTGTTCCTTATCCGTCCAGTCCTCAAGGTTTGCCTTGATCTCGGCTATCTGAGACGCCATCTTATCGTTTGCGCCGCCGTGCTTGGGGCCCTTTAGGGAGCCTACCGCAGCGGCAATGGCCGAATATGTATCGGTTTCGGTTGATGAAACAACGTGAACTGTGAAGGCTGAGTTATTACCTCCGCCGTGCTCCGCCTGGAGCATGAGAGTTAAGTCAAGAATTTCCGCCTCAAGAGGGGTGAACTTATTATCGGGCCTTATGAGATGCAGGAAGTTCTCCGCAGTGGAATAGTCGCTGCGCGGATTGTGCAAAATCAAGCTTTGATTATCAAAGTAATGCCGCTTGCAGGCGTATGAGTTAGCTATAAGCACCGGGAACCTGGCAATGAGAGAAAGGCTCTGCCTGATAAGGTTGGGAATTGAAATATCGTCCGGATTATCATCGTAGGAATACAGAGCAAGGACGCTTCTTGCAAGCTTGTTCATTATATTCTTACTGGGCGCCTTTAAAATCATGTCCTCGGTAAACTCCATAGGCAGCACTCTGTAGTTAGCAATAGTGCTCTTAAACTGCTCCAAAAGATTTCGGCTGGGCAAGAACCCGAACAGCAGCAAAAATGCCACTTCCTCAAATCCGAACCGCTTCTCGGCACGGCAGTTTGCGACTATATCTTCAATGTCGATACCTCTGTAGCGGAGCTTTCCCTCAACGGGAACCTTGCTTCCCTCGTCAATAACGTATCCGTGAACCTCACCGATTGACGTTAAGCCTGCAAGCACGCCTGTGCCGTCTGCGTTTCGTAAACCGCGCTTAACGTTATATTTCGTGTAATACTGGGACGGGATCATGTTCCAGCGTGAGTTCTGACTGCGGATAAGCTCAATATACTCCTCTATATTGCCGTCTTTGTATCCTTTCACATTAAAGTTAGCCATAATGCAAACCACCTTTCCAAAAATAATTAATTCAGTTTAAACATGTACATACTTCTCAACCATATCAACAAAGTACCTGTGAACCGACAAGTCTTGTGACAGCTCCGGGTGAAACGCCGTAACAAGCTGGTTTTCCTGCCTTGCGGCAACTATTTTGCCGTCTACCTTAGCAAGAACGGAAGCGCCGCCCCACACACTTTCTATATAGGGAGCGCGAATAAAGGTCATGGGTATTTTGCCTATGCCCTCAAACTCCTCCTCGGTATAAAAGCTGCCCAGCTGCCTGCCGTAGGCATTCCTCACGGCGGAAATGCTCATCGTGCCAAAGTGGACGCGGCTGTCATTCTCTATTCTCTCCGCAAGAAGCAGCAGCCCCGCGCAGGTTCCGAAAACAGGCATTCCCGCCTCAATTCTCTCCTTTAGAGGGTCATACAGTTCAAGCTCCCTTAGGAGCTTTCCCATAACCGTGCTCTCTCCGCCGGGGATTATTAAGGCGTCAAAGTCTCTGTCAATATCTCTTCTCTGTCTTATCTCAAAGCTGTCCACACCTAAGGCGGACAGCTTTTGCTCGTGCTCAATAAACGCACCCTGCAGTGCTAAAACTCCAATTGTCATTCTATTATTTTCCTCGCTCCGCCATGAGCAGTTCAATCTCTTGCTCGTTAATACCGACCATCGCCTCGCCCAGATCCTCGGACAGCTCGGCAATAAGCTTTGCGTCGGTGAAGTTTGTAACAGCCTTTACTATAGCTGCGGCTCTCTTTTTGGGGTTGCCTGACTTAAATATTCCGCTGCCCACAAACACGCCCTCAGCTCCAAGCTGCATCATAAGCGCGGCGTCTGCCGGAGTGGCAACTCCTCCTGCCGCAAAGTTTACAACGGGCAGCTTGCCGTTTTCATGAACATACAGAACCAAATCGTAGGGAACCTGAAGCTCCTTTGCGGCGTCAAACAGCTCATCCTCACTCATTGACGTGAGCCGTCTGATTTCACTCTGCATCATGCGCATATGGCGAACCGCCTGTACAACATCGCCTGTTCCGGGCTCGCCCTTGGTTCTTATCATGGCTGCGCCCTCGTTAATTCTTCTCAGAGCCTCGCCCAAATCCTTTGCGCCGCACACAAAGGGAACCTTGAAGCGGGTCTTATCGATATGGTACTTATCGTCTGCCGGCGACAGCACCTCGCTCTCGTCTATATAATCAATCTCAATGGCTTCCAGAACCTGAGCTTCCACAAAGTGACCTATACGGCACTTTGCCATAACGGGAATTGAAACGGCCTCCTGAATACCTTTAATCATTTTGGGGTCGCTCATACGGGAAACTCCGCCCGCCGCGCGAATGTCCGCCGGTATTCTCTCCAAAGCCATAACCGCACAGGCTCCCGCCTCCTCGGCAATCTTTGCCTGCTCGGGAGTGGTAACGTCCATTATAACGCCGCCCTTCAGCATCTGCGCCAAATTTTTGTTTAATTCAAATCTGCTATTTTCCATAATTACTACCTCCGAGTTTTATTATAAACTAAAATGAGCGGGTCGTCAAGACAACACCGCCCAAATATTACCTAATTATTCAGCCGAAAACAAGGGTGTTGATAGGTATCTTTCACCTGTATCGGGCAAAATCACAACAATTGTCTTATTTTTGTTTTCCTCACACCTTGCCAGCTCTGTTGCCGCCCACACGGCAGCTCCCGAGGAAATTCCCACCAAAACGCCCTCTGTCTTGGCAACGGCGTTGCCCGCCTTAAAGGCGTCCTCGTTCTCAACGGTTATAATCTCATCGTACACCTTTGTATCAAGAATTTCAGGCACGAATCCCGCGCCTATTCCCTGTATCTTATGAGCTCCCGCTTCACCTCGGGACAGCACCGGCGAGGACGCAGGCTCCACCGCCACAACCTTTATTTTGTCGTTTTTAGATTTTAAATATTCGCCGATTCCGGTTATTGTTCCGCCGGAGCCAATACCCGCCACAAGAATATCCACCGTTCCGTCTGTATCCTCCCAGATTTCCGGGCCTGTGGTATCAAAGTGCATTTTGGGATTTGCGGGATTGGTGAACTGCCCGGGAATAAAGCTGCCCGGGATTTCCTTTGCCAGCTCATCCGCCTTTTCAATTGCGCCCTTCATGCCCTTTGTGCCGTCGGTGAGCACTACCTCCGCTCCGTACGCCTTCAGCAGGTTCCTGCGCTCCACGCTCATCGTCTCGGGCATGGTTAGAATAATCTTGTACCCCTTGGAGACGGCAACCGAGGCTAAGCCGATACCCGTGTTGCCGCTGGTGGGCTCGATTATAACAGCCCCCTCTTTAAGCAATCCCTTTGCCTCTGCGTCCTCAATCATCGCCTTTGCTACTCTGTCCTTAACGCTGCCTGCCGGATTAAAGTACTCCAGCTTTCCTATAATCCTTGCCTCCAGATTGTTGGCCGCTTCATAGTTTTTCAGCTCCATAAGGGGAGTGCGGCCTACCAAATCCGTAATTCTTTCATAAATTCTCATAATCATCAACCTTTCTGATTTACTATGCCAATGCCTGCTTTAAATCGGCAATTATATCGTCTATGCTCTCGGTACCCACCGACAATCTGATCGTGTTGGGCTTAATCTCGCTCTCTGCCAGCTCCTCCTCTGTAAGCTGAGAATGGGTGGTGCTTGCCGGGTGAATAACCAGGGATTTTACATCCGCCACGTTTGCCAAAAGGGAGAAAATTCCCAGCCTGTCAATAAACTCCTGTGCCTCCTTGGCTCCGCCCTTAATCTCAAAGGTGAATATAGACCCGCCGCCCTTAGGAAACAGTCTGTTGAACAGTGCGTTATCGGGATGCTCGGGCAGAGACGGATGGTTCACCCGTTCAACCCTCGGATGAGCCGACAGAAATTCCACCACTTTTTTGGTGTTCTCAACATGCCGCTCAATCCTGAGTGACAGGGTTTCAATCCCCTGCAGCAGCAGGAAAGCGTTTATGGGAGCGATCGCCGCGCCTGTGTCGCGGAGAAGCACTGCCCGTATCTTTGTCACAAAAGCGACCGCTCCCGCAACCTTTGTAAAGGACGCCCCGTGGTAGCCGGGGTCAGGCTCTGTCAGAAACGGAAACTTTCCGCTTGCCTCCCAGTCGAATTTACCGCTGTCCACAATAACTCCGCCCAGAGAGGTTCCGTGACCGCCCAAAAACTTTGTTGCCGAATGCACCACTATATCCGCCCCGTGCTCTATGGGTCTTATGAGGTAAGGCGTTCCGAAGGTGTTATCAATCACCAGAGGAATTTTGTTCTCATGGGCAATTTCCGCCAAGGCGTCAATATCTGCCACGTCACTGTTGGGGTTGCCCAGAGTCTCAATGTAAATCGCCTTTGTGTTAGGCTGAACCGCGTTTCTGACCTGGTCAAGATTGTGCACGTCAACAAAGGTTGTTTCAATGCCGTACTGCGGAAGAGTATGCGCCAGCAGATTATAGGAACCGCCGTATATTGTTTTTTGAGAAACTATGTGCTCCCCTGCTCTCGCCAAATTCTGAATTGTGTAGGTTATGGCAGCGGCACCCGAAGCAACCGCCAACGCCGCAACGCCGCCCTCCAGGGCGGCAACTCTCTGCTCCAAAACATCTTGAGTCGGATTGGTAAGCCTGCCGTATATATTCCCCGGGTCGGATAGATTAAACCGAGCCGCCGCGTGAGCCGAATTGTCAAAAACATAAGAGGTGGTCTGATATATGGGGACTGCCCTTGCACCTGTTGCAGGGTCGGGCAGCTCCTGCCCTATGTGAAGCTGCTTTGTTTCAAAGCCCCAGTTTGATGTGTTCTTAATTTCTGCCATTACTTTATCCAAAGCCTTTCTGCCCGCAAAATAATTGCGCTCACCTTGCCACGGGCAGACAAGGGGCGGAAAATCCAATACCGAAGGAAATATTTTGGCATAAACCATAATTCCTATCTGATTAGTATGTTTAGATAATAACACAGTTTAATTTCCCTGTCAATAGATATTCTGAAAAATTATTTATATTTTAAAAAAAGTCCTCCGCCCGCTTTTGCGGGGGAGGACCTACTTAATTCTGTTTACGCACTATTGTGTACTCATCGCCGGGGCGGTAAAAGGGGCACTCCTTAAACCTGCCGCTCATCAGACGCGCCATGTCGTCCTCATCAAGGTTTGCCAGGCATACGTAGCCCTCCCACTCCTCATCGTATTCATAGTTTACGCAGTCTTCGCACTTTGATAACAAATTATTCTACCTCACTTTTAAGCTCTAATACAAAAATCAACTTTCTGCCCAGATAGCCGCCCGCACACGAGGCAATCAGGCACAAGACCATTGCAATAACAGACGACTCCAAAAAGGTCGCCAGGATTGCTCCCGTCAATATAAATAACAATGTTGACGCCAACTTTGAAGCCACTATCAAAACAATATTGTGCAAAAATTCACCGGAGGTTATTTTCCCTCTTGCGAAGCGGTAAATCTCGGGAACCATAAAGACCAGCAGCACAATCAGGCTGATAAGCAAACTTGATTTTACGAACCTTGAAAGCTGGTTAAGAGAAGCCGAAGCGGACGCCGCAACGTCTCCCGACCCGATTTTAATACTGTTGTTCACCGCTCTGACCATTTCCGATCCCGAGCTCTCCTTGCCCGTGCCCGCAAACAGATTTGGCAGGGACCAATAGAGCTTTGTTCTCGCAAACTGGGAGCACAAAATATATAAAACATACGAGAGCCCGAAAACCTTAGCCCCCGTCTTAATTGCCGCAAGCAACGCCCTTTTAACGCTCTTGCTCCTTTTGTACTCGATTATGAATGCCGCTGCTCCGCTTATTCCGAAAACAAAGGAACAGTGCACAACGCCTGTGGCACAGTCGTACAAAAGAGATTCCTTGGTCAGCGGCGAGCATAAGTTTACGGCGTTTTCATAGGTCAGGTCGCTGCTGCGAACATAGTCGGAAGCCGCCTCACTGTCCGTGACCCCGGGAACCTTGCCCTTGGAAATCTTTTTTGCGAACTCGCTTACCGCATCGTCATACATATCCTTGGGAACCTCAACAGGCATTGGGTTTCCCTTGTCGTCAAAGTATCTGTACAGCCCGCTCTCCTTATCGAAGCAGGCGTCAACGCACCGCTTGCCGCTGTTATAAAACTTTGTCTGAATATAAGTCCCGTCCACAAGCCTGTCGGCTCCGTCCTTTATGTTCGTTCTGCCCACAACCAGAGCGTCTCTGCCCCAAAGCTTGTCAATAACCGTCTGGGCTTCCTCCGCCATTATTCCGTGGCCGGAGGTGGAATTTGCCAAGGCGTTGTTTGCGGCGACAATGGATTTTTCAGCCGAAACAATATTCGCCCCGTTTACCCCTCCCATAGACACAGATTTTTCTTTAGTATAACTCAAATTTCTCACCCCAAAACATGACCTTAATATATCATATGAGGCAAAATATGTCAATCTATTTATCCTTAATCGTCAGGAAGCTTTTTGGCAATTGCGGCCAGTATTCCTATGGAAAGCATACACCAAACAGTCTCTCCCGCAATTAAAATCAAATAACTCTTTATGTTCATATTTGTTACGGGATAAGCATACCAGAGAGCCATGTCCTCTCCGCTGTAGGGCAGATAAGCCGGGCTCCACGCCCCAACAGTCTTTAAGATAAAGAACAGAACGTATGTTAAAACAAAGGCGATTATCCCCTGAACAAACTTACCCAGAGCATAGTACCTCATCTCAATGTCCGAGTCGGCGGCGATTGACGCCACCTGCAAAAACACCGACAGCCCCGAAAAAGCCAAAAACATAGAGATGAGTGAAATTTTCAGGGCAAAGTCCATATTCAGCTTTGATATGTCGTTTATACCCCCTGTTATCTCTAAAAGCCCGTTAATAAACGGATGTGCGAAAAACTCAGGAATTGTGCTCTCTGCAACGGCGAAAAACACCACAAAGCCGCACACATTTAAAATCGTCACCACGCTTTTGGACACGGCGTCACCGAAAGCGGACACTATTTTAACCGACCTTTTCTGCTTTTCGTAAATTACTGTTGGGTTCACCGTATTGTCCTCCTTTATCAGGCGGGAGAGGACAACCCCCGTTGCTACGGCGGAGGTGATATGGATAATGTAAAGTATTCCTCCCAAAGCTACGCTGCCGCTGATACAAAAGCCCACCGTTCCGATTATAAACAGGGGTCCCGAGTTGTTGCAAAAGCCTATAAGCCGCTCCGCTTCCCTTTTAGTTATCTTTCCCGAATTATAAAGGTTCACGGCGCAGTCCGCCCCGACAGGGTATCCGCTGATTATCCCCAGCACCAGCGCCACCGCTCCTGAGCCGTTTATCCCGAAAACGGGCTTCATAATTCCGCTTAAAAATCGGCTGCCGAACTCCGCCATTCCCAAGGATACCAGCAGCGAGCTGCACACGAAAAACGGAAACAGCGCAGGCACCACCGAGGTTATGCACAGGTTAAGCGCCTTGTTGACGGCGGCAACAGAGCTTTGAGGAAAAGCAACCATAGAGACGACTATATAACAGACAATTAGTATGAACACGCCCTTTAACCACTTCATTCAATATCCCTCTTTGTAATAACTTAGTCTAATATATGCCTGTTTCCTTATAAATATGATTTAGTTCTTGAAAACATACTATTCCTATGTTATAATAGGTTTTAGAGGTGATTGAATTGAAGATTTCCACAAAGGGCAGGTATGCCGTGCGTATGCTGCTGGACTTAGCCGAACACAAGGACGAGGGATTTGTTTCCCTTAAAGCCATTGCAGAAAGAGAGGGCATATCCAAAAAGTACTTAGAACAGATTGTTACCTTGTTTAACAAAACAGGTATTCTCCGTTCAAACAGAGGTTTCCAGGGGGGATATATGCTGGCAAAATCGGCGGACAGCTACACTGTCGGCGAGATTTTGCGTATCACCGAGGGCAGCATAAGCCCTGTTGCCTGCCTTGATGACGAGCCGAACCTCTGCCCAAGACAAGGGGAGTGCAAAACCCTGTACGTCTGGAAAGAGCTGGGCAAGGTTATTGCCGATTATCTTGACGGCATAACCCTACAGGATATTCTTGACCGAAACCGTGAGTTCGCCCGCTACGACTATAATATTTAAAAATGCCGCGGAAACTAATTCCGCGGCTGTATTTTTTACGGATTGATACGTCCCAAATCTCTGGGGAACGCCGTTACCGTTCTGATATTGTCAACTCCCAAAAGCTTCATCGCAAGACGCTCAAGACCGATACCCAAGCCTCCGTGAGGGGGCATTCCGTACTTGTGCATCATCAGGAAGTCCCTAAACTCATCGGCATCCATGCCTCTTGCATTAATCTTGTCAAGCTGCATCTGATAGTCGTTAATTCTCTGGCCGCCGGTTGTGACCTCCGCTCCGTTCAGCAGCAGGTCAAAGCTCAAGGTATACTTGGGGTTTTCCGGATCGTCCATTGCGTAGAAGGGACGCTTCTTTGAGGGATAATGAGTGACAAACACAAGGGGAGAGCCATACTTATCCATAACGTACTCGCCGATTAGGCGTTCCTCCTCCGGGTCAAGGTCGTTGGGATTTCTGAATTCTCTGTTATATTCCTTGGCTATAATCTCTTTAATTTCCATGAACTTGAACTGGGGAATATCCTTTATCTCCGGCAGCTCAACGTTAAGCTCTTTCAGCTCGGGAGCGTACTCGTTTCTCAGGTATTCAAACATATACTTCATGAACCTTGCCTCAACCGCCATAATGTCCTCAAAGGACTCTATAAAGCCCATCTCAAGGTCAAGACCCTCAAACTCGTTAATATGCCTTGAAGTGCTGTGCTTCTCCGCTCTGAATACGGGAGCTACGGTAAACACCTTTTTGAAAACGCCTACCATCATCTGCTTATACATCTGCGGGCTCTGGTTGAGCAATGCCTTTTCTCCGAAGTAGTCCACCTCGAACATATCCGCTCCGCCCTCAGCTCCTGCGGAAACGATTTTCGGAGGAACAAACTCGGTAAAGCCCTCGCCGTGCATAAAGGTTCTGAAAGCGTTGATAATTCCGTCAACAATCTTTATTGCCGCACGCTCGTGGGGATTTCTCATTGAAACCGGTCTGTAATCCAGCTTAACGTCAACATTGCAGTCAAGCTTTTTCTTATTGATTACTATGGGCAGGTTCTCTGCCGGGGACGACAGCACCTCTATATCGGAAATATGGATTTCAAAGCCCAGAACGCTTCTGTCGTCCTTTACAAGGGTGCCCTTGAGCCTGACGCTGTCCTCCTCATTAAATTCCCCGATAGGCTTGCCGCTCTCTCCGGGCTCGTATACGCACTGCACCAAATTCCTTTGGGTTCTTATAATAAAAAACGCAAAGGACTTCATGGCGCGTATGCGATGAATCATACCCTCGATTTCAACGGCATCGCCGTCGCTTATACTGCCGCTTTCAAATCCGTCAATAACATTCTCCGCATCATACTTACCGGTATAACGGGTCAAATCAAGCATCTTCATAAATAGTAACTCTCCCACCTATATAGAATTAAATAGTCAGCCGTGAACATTTCAGTATTTTATCATACAACAATCCCGCTGTCAAGTTCAGGGCTTTCAAAAGCTCAGGCTCCCGCCGCCGAGAGCCCGAGTTCTATCCCGCTAAAGATTGTGCCCCGTAATATTTGTTTTTCCCCTATCTCCTTAAAACCTATTCCCCTTTTGCCAACATTAAAGTATTAATGATGGAACAGACGAATGCCCGTAAACGCCATGGCAATTCCGTACTTATTACAGGTTTCGATAACGTTGTCGTCTCTGATAGAGCCGCCGGGCTGGGCTATAGCCGTTACCCCTGACTTATGGGCCCTCTCAATGTTATCCCCGAAGGGGAAGAACGCGTCGCTGCCCAGAGCTACGTCTGTGTTTTTGCTGAGCCACTCCTGCTGCTCCTCCTTGGTGAACACGGGAGGCTTTGTCTTAAATCTGGTCTCCCAAACGCCGTCGGCAAGAACATCCATATATTCATCGGAGATATACACGTCAATGGCGTTATCCCTGTCCGCTCTCTTAATTCCGTCCACAAATTCAAGAGCCAGCACCTGGGGAGCCTGTCTGAGCCACCATATATCCGCCTTGTTTCCCGCAAGCCTTGTGCAGTGTATTCTGGACTGCTGACCCGCTCCGATACCTATTGCCTGCCCGTCCTTTACATAGCAAACGCTGTTTGACTGGGTATACTTCAGGGTTATCAGAGAAATCATCAGGTCTCTGAGCTGCTCCTCCGTTATATTTTTATTGTCGGTTACAACATTTGCCAAAAGCTCCTTGTTTATATCAAGCTCGTTTCTGCCCTGCTCAAAGGTAACGCCGAAAACCTGCTTTCTCTCAATGGGAGCCGGGGTGTAGCTTTCGTCAATTTGGATAATGTTATAGCTGCCCTTTCTCTTTCCCTTAAGAATTTCCAGAGCTTCATCATCGTAGCCCGGAGCTATAACACCGTCTGACACCTCTTTTGCGATAAGCTGCGCCGTCGCCTTGTCGCACACGTCAGAAAGGGCGATAAAGTCGCCGAATGAGGACATTCTGTCCGCACCTCTGGCACGGGCATAGGCGTTGGCAAGAGGAGTCATCTCTATTGTCTCGTCAACAAAATATATCTTTTTCAGGGTGTCCGAAAGCTCCAGACCAACAGCCGCCCCCGCAGGGGACACGTGCTTAAAGGAGGTTGCCGCAGGCAGACCTGTCGCCTTTTTCAGCTCCTTTACAAGCTGCCAGCCGTTAAAGGCGTCAAGCAGGTTGATATAACCCGGCTTTCCGCACAGAACGGTTATGGGCAGGTCGCTTCCGTCCTCCATAAATACTCTTGACGGCTTCTGGTTTGGGTTGCAGCCGTACTTTAATTGCATCTCATTCATCAATTATTCCTCCTGACTGAATTTTGTCATATATTCTTTTGGCTAGTTGTTCTTGTTGACTATCCTTGTCTCCGTCTCGCCCGTCTCGATGTCTATGTATCTCACGAACAGGGAGACCTTGTTATCCTCGTTAAGGCTATTCCACAAGCCGTCTGTAAACACGCCGATACTGTCCGGAATGTTAATCTTCTTGGGCTCGCCCTCAAAGCTGGGAAGGGGGTCGCCGTCCTCCATGTACGTGTGGATAAAATGACCCTTGCCGCTTACGGGGTTTGAATATGCAAATGTGTACCTCTGGCAGGAGTCGGGGCAGCCGTCTGCGCTCTTTAGGATAGACATGGCGTAATTATAATCCCCGTCCGACACCTTCATAACAGCTGAAATCCTGGGGGTATAGTTTGGGGCATCGTCCTCAAACTCCCTTGTACGCAGGCTCTGCTCAAAGGTCATCTGCTTGTTCATTAAATCGTAAATCGTATCTGTCTGGTCGCCGTTTGTAACAATTGTCTTGTTGCCCAGAACCCTGACCGGAGCGTATATAATCAGATGCGGGTCTGTCAGCTTTGACGGGTCAAAAGCCTGGGTGCGTATGCCGTCTCCGTCCTCAACGAATATACGGTTGCGGCTGTTCACGCTTCTGCCCATTATGAAATATGCGCAAACTGCACTCTTTCCGTTTTCCGACTTGCCCACAATAATACCTCTGCCGGGATAAGAATTTTTCTTTAACTCATCGTATATATTTATTGTTTCCATAATTATTCGCCTTTCCTAATTTTATACATCATCTCTGCACACCATTTCAACCGCTCGGGGCAGGATTTTCCACTCGGCTTCTTCCATTACCCGCCTTTGCAGAGTTTCGGGAGTGTCGCCCTCTTCGATGTACACCGCCTTTTGCAGCAGTATCTTTCCGCCATCGGTAATCTCGTTTACCAGGTGAGCCGTCGCTCCTGTCACTTTAACTCCGTAATTCAGTGCCGCCTCGTGAACCCTAAGGCCGTAAAAGCCGTCACCGCAGAATGAGGGGATCAAAGACGGATGGATATTGACAATTTTATTTTTATAGGCATTGAGGAAGTTTTCGCCCAATATGGTCAAAAAGCCTGCCAGAACCACAACATCAACTCCCATGCTCTGCATATAATCACGGAGAGCAATGTCGAAGGCCTCGCCGCTTCCGCACTCCTTTTTGGTGATAACATGGGCGTCAATCCCCGCATTTTTTGCCCTTTCAAGAGCGTAAACCCCGGGTCTGCTTGACACAACGGTGACTATCTTTCCGGACTTGATTATACCGTCCCGCTCAGCGTCAATAAGCGCCTGCAGGTTGGTGCCGCCGCCCGAAACCAGAACTCCTATCTTTTTCAGCATATGTCAACTCCCTTTTCTCCGCTGACTATCTCGCCTACCACAAACGCCTTTTCGCCGCTTTGGTCAATAACCCGAACCGCTTGCTCCGCCTGCTCTTTGGGCACAACAAACATCATGCCGATACCCATGTTATAGGTGTTAAACATATCGTGCTCCGATATATCACCCAATTTCTGAATTTTATCGAATATGGGCAAAATCTCAAAGCTGCTCTTATCAATTTTAGCTCTTGTGCCCTCCTTTAGCATTCTGGGGATGTTCTCATAAAAACCGCCGCCTGTAATATGGGAAACCGCTCTCACGTCAACAGCTTCAATTGCCGCCAGCATGGGCTTTACATAAATCTTTGTGGGAGTGAGCAGTGTTTCGCCCACTGACGCGCCAAGCTCCTCGTCATATGCTTTAAGCCTCTCGGCGCACTCGGGACTGTCGTCAACGGCAAAGACCTTTCTTACCAGTGAATAGCCGTTACTGTGAACTCCTGAGGATTGTATTCCGATTATGGCGTCTCCAACCTCAATGCGGCTGCCGTCAATAATCTTGTCCTTTTCAACTATGCCCACCGTAAAGCCGGCAAGGTCGTAATCTTCCTCAGGCATCATTCCCGGGTGCTCGGCAGTCTCGCCGCCTACCAAGGCACAGCCCGCCTTAACGCAGCCGTCGGACACCCCCTTGACTATCTCGGCTATCTTTTCGGGAAAGTTCTTGCCCACTGCGATATAGTCCAAAAAGAACAGAGGCCTTGCGCCGCCGCAAACAATGTCGTTTACGCACATTGCGACGCAGTCTTGACCTATGGTGTCATGCTTATTCAGTATTAACGCCAGCTTGAGCTTTGTACCCACGCCGTCTGTGCCCGAAACCAGAACGGGATTTTTGTATTCCCCGCTCAGCTCAAACAGACCGCCGAAGCCGCCTATTCCCGAAAGAACTCCGGGTATATCGGTTCTCTTAACGTGCTCCTTAATCAGCTCAACGGATTTGTAGCCCGCCTCCACGTCTACTCCCGCATTCTTATACGCTTCGCTCATTATATATCCTCCAATATAAAATATTAATTAGTTTTCATCCCAAAGCTCCGCCTGCAGCTTTTTGTCCTTCTCCGCCACGGCTTCAGCCATGTCCGCCTTAAAGCCCTCTAACTTTTCGGAGATCGCCTCGTCTGACAGCGCCAGCATCTGCACTGCCAGTATGCCCGCATTGGCCGCCGCGTTTACTCCCACGGTCGCAACGGGTATTCCCGAGGGCATCTGAACCATGGACAAAAGGGAGTCAAGACCGTCCATAAAGGATGATTTTATGGGGAGCGCAATAACCGGCAGGGTTGTATATGCCGCAATAACGCCGCCCAAATGCGCCGCCTTGCCCGCCGCCGCAATAATGACCTTTACGCCCTTTTCCTTTGCTGTTTTCGCAAATTCCTCTGCCTGAGCGGGAGTTCTGTGAGCCGAAATAACGTGAGCCTCAAAGTCCACCCCGAAGCTCTTTAAAACGTCAATCGCTCCCTTAACCACCGGCAAATCCGAATTGCTGCCCATTATAATTGCTACCTGTGCCATAAGATTATATCCTCCTTATTATCTTTTATAAACTATTTTTCCGTTTACCATTGTATACTCAACATCGCTGCACTTTGCGGAATACACAAGGCACGACAGCACGTTGTGCAGCGGCATAAGGTGCGGGGTGTTAAAATCAAGGACTATCATGTCTGCAATAAAGCCCTGCTTGATTGCGCCCAAATCCTTAAAGCCCAAAGCCCTCGCACCGTTCACCGTCGCCATTTTCAGGACGGTATACGCGTCAACTACAGTGGGGTCAAGGCTTACGCCCTTGTGTATCAGCGCAGCTGTCTTCATTTCCTCAAACATATCAAGACTGTTATTGCTGGAAGCCCCGTCTGTTCCCAGAGCCACGTTTATACCCATCTCAAGCATTTTCGGCACCGCCGCCACTCCTGACGCAAGTTTTAGGTTGCTTATGGGGTTGTGCGCCACAGAAACATTATGCTTCTTTAAGATTTCTAAGTCCCTATCCGTCATAACCACGCAGTGAGCGGCTATGGTAGGATTTTCAAACAAGCCTGTGCTCTCCATATACTCTGTGGGGGTCATGCCGTGCTCCGCCATGCAGTCGTCAAACTCCTTTTGGGTTTCCGCCAAGTGAGTGTGTATAGGCATATTATGGCTCTTTGCATACTCTCCGCACTTTTTCAAAAGCTCAAAGGTACAAGTATAAATGGCATGGGGCGAAAATGTAAAGCTGATTAAGTCGTTATCCTTAAACTCCTCCGCCATTGCTTCCATGAGCTTGACCTTGCGGTCGTAGCCGTCAAAGTTCACGCAGTCGCTGAGCACCGCCCGTATTCCCTTTTCCGCCGCAACTCTTCCTGTTTCCGCCTGGAAGAAGTACATATCGCTGAAGCAGGTGGTTCCGCCGGCAAGCATTTCATCTATGCCGATTTTGCTGCCCTCGATTATATCCTCCGCCGTCAGCTTATCCTCAAAGGGGAAAATTTTGTTGTACAACCAGTCCTGCAAGTTCATATCGTCGGCATAGCCCCGCAGCAGGGTCATTGCCAAATGGGAATGGGTGTTAATCAGCCCGGGCATGAGAACCTTGCCTCTGCCGTCGATCACGGTTTCAAACTGCCCCGCAGGCTCCTCTGTTCCCACGTACTCAATTCTGCCGCCCTTTGTCGTCACAAATCCGTTCTCGATAACTCCCGCCTCATCGTCCATTGTAACAACGGTTATATTCTTAAATAAAACCATACTTACTCCTCGTAATTTAAATCGTCTTTGGTTAAGTCCTTGATTTTTTCAAGGTAGCTTTTTGCCTCAGCCCTTGCAAGCTCAACATCAAGGTTGCGGTAGTTTCCGCACTCAATCTCGCTTGCGCCGGGCATATCTCCGTCATACTCCGCAATGCCCGCCAGAACTTCTTTTATAACCTGAACCACAGTGCCGTGATCCGCATTCCTGATAAGCAGATAAAATCCCGTTTGGCAGCCCATGGGTCCGAAATATATTACGTCCTTTGAAATTCTCGAATTTCTTACCATGGTGGCAAACAGGTGCTCCAGAGAATGGAGGGTTGCGTTGTCAACCAGATCGCCTGTGTTGGGCTTTCTCATTCGCATATCATATGTGGTTACGTCCCCGTCAACCCGAGATATATACACCCATGGCTTTATCTTTCTGTGGTCAACGCTAAAGCTGGCTATTCTTTCCATATATTATTGCCTCCGTTCTAACTCAGCTCGGTAATTATCTTAAAAATCAAATCTGAAATTCTCCTGCACATCAGGGGCTCGGCGTTATCGATAACCTGTCTGTTAAGCCCGCCGCCCTCAATGCCTGCCGCCATGTTGGACACACCCGACAGCGCCAGAACTTTAATTCCGCAGTGAACCGCTGCGATAACCTCAGGCACGGTGGACATTCCCACCAAGTCGGCTTCCGCCGCCTTTAACATTCTGATTTCCGCAGGCGTCTCAAACTGGGGTCCGGTCATGTAGGCATAGACCCCCTGTTTTAAATCTATATTCAGGGTTTCTGCGCATTTCAGAGCAAGCTCCCTAAGCTCCGGAGCGTACGCCCTTGTCATGTCAAAAAAACGTTCGCCCAGCTCATCGGGATTTTTCCCCCTCAGAGGCGAGTCCATACCAAACTTAATATGGTCACATATCAAAATCGGGTCTCCCGGTGCAAAATCGGTGTTAATTGCGCCGCTTGCATTGGTTAAAATCAGCGTCTCAACCCCCATAGCCTTTAGCATACGGACGGGAAACACAAGCTCCTCCATGGAATAGCCCTCATAATAGTGCAGTCTGCCCTGCATTACAGCAACGGGAACTCCTGCGATTTTGCCCACTATCAGGCGGCACTTATGCCAGTTTCCGTCTATCTTAGGGAAGCCGGGAATTTCACTGTAGGGTATAACAACCCCTTCCTCCGCCGCGTCCCCTATTTCTCCCAGGCCCGTGCCGAGGATTACGGCGATCCTCGGCGACAGGTCTGTCTTACTCATTATATATTCAGCCGCGTTTTTATAAGACATAGTCTCTCCTATTTAAAGTACTTAACTCCGCTTTCAAAAATCTTTTGGTCAATGTCTCCTACAATGTTCTTATAGACATTCTCGCCGATACGCTCCGAATGTCCCATCTTACCCAGAACTCTGCCGTCAGGGCTGGTTATGCCCTCGATTGCGTAATATGAGCCGTTAGGATTATAGGGCATCTCGTAGGTGGGGTTGCCCTCCAAATCAACATACTGGGTGGCGATCTGTCCGTTTTTCTCCATCTCGGCTATAACCTCGGGGCTTGCAATAAATCTGCCCTCACCGTGGGACACGGCAATCTGATGAATATCTCCCAAATTCACGCCTGACAGCCACGGTGATTTTACAGATGAAACCCTTGTGGAAACTATCTGAGAAACGTGTCTGCCGATTGTGTTAAAGGTCAGGGTCGGGCAGGTGTCGTCAACCTTTCTGATTTCGCCGAAGGGCACCAGACCCAGCTTAATCAAAGCCTGAAATCCGTTACAAATTCCCAGAACCAAGCCGCCCCGCTTGTTGAGCAGCTCCATAACGGCTTCCTTGAGCTTTTCATTCTCAAATGCCGCCTTGATGAACTTACCCGAACCGTCAGGCTCATCGCCGCCGCTGAAGCCGCCGGGGATCATGAGGATTTGAGCCTCGTTTACCGATTTCACAAATCTCTCGATTGACTCCTCAACGTGGGACTGCTTCAGGTTTCTGAACACCTGAACGTCCGCCTCCGCTCCCGCTCTCTCAAAGACGCGAGCCGTGTCGTACTCACAGTTGGTTCCCGGGAACGCGGGGATAAACACTCTGGGTCTCGGCGTTTTTATCACGGGAGCCGCCGTGTTTCTCTCACCGTAATTAAAGGCCTTCATTCCCACATCGTCATACTTTGCCTTGGTGGGGTACACGCCCTCAAGGGGCTTTGCCCACGCCTTTACAACCTCGTCAACAGAGATTTCCTCTCCGTCTATCTTTATTAATCCGTCATCGGTTGTATGACCCAGGATTATTGTTTCTATATCATTGCCGATCATTCCGATAGCGCCTGCGCCCTCATACTCTATTATTACGCTGCCGTAGTACGCCTTGAACAGCTCCGACTTGTCGCTGCACTCGGTGAAATCAAAGCCCAGCTTGTTGCCCATGGATGCCTTTATAACAGCCTCCATAACTCCGCCGTAGCCTACGGCATAGGCAGTTTTCACATTCTTGAACATGCTGTCTGAAATCATCTGATAGAGTATGCCGTACAGAGTTTTCAGGCAGTCAAAGTCAGGCAGGTTATTCTCATCATACTTGGGCTTAAACAGTATAACCGTGTTGCCCGCCGCCTTAAACTCGCTCGAAACAGCCTTTGCCGCGTCAAGAGGCGCAACCGCAAAGGAGGTCAGCGTGGGAGGAACGTCTATATCATTAAAGGAACCGCTCATGGAGTCCTTGCCGCCGATTGCCGCTAAAGACAACTTCTCCTGAGCATAGTATCCGCCCAGCAAGGCCGCAAGAGGCTTACCCCAACGCTTGGGGTCTGTGCCCAGTCTCTCAAAGTATTCCTGGAAGGTCAGGTATATATCCCTGTAATCCGCACCGGCGCACACCGCCTTGGTTACCGACTCTACAACAGCGTATACCGCTCCCGCAAAGGGGTTCGCCTTTGAAATCTTCGGGTTGTAGCCGTAGGACATTACGGTTGCGGTGTTTGTCTCGTTGCCCAGCACCGGGATTTTTGCAACCATGTTCTGCTGAGGCGTAAGCTGGTACTTTCCGCCGTAGGGCATGAACACCGAGTTGCCGCCGATTGTGCTGTCAAACCTCTCAACCAGACCCTTCTGGGAGCAAACGTTAATATCGCTCACCAGGTCGAGTATCTTCTCTTTATAAGTATCGCCCTTGGGATTAAATTCAAACATTTCTGCGCCGAAATCGTCCGCCGTTACCTCAACATCTGCGTTCTTCTCTGCGCCGTTGGTGTTAAGGAAGGCTCTGGAAATGTCACAAATCGTCTTGCCTCTCCAGTGCATAACCAGTCTGGGAAGCTCTGTCACCTCCGCCACAACAACTGCGTCCAAGTTTTCTTTGTCCGCCTCTGCTATAAATCTTTCGGCGTCCTTAGCTCTGACTACAACAGCCATTCTCTCCTGGGACTCGGAAATAGCCAGCTCTGTGCCGTCCAGTCCCTCATACTTCTTGGGAACCTTATCCAAATCTATATCAAGACCGTCCGCAAGCTCTCCGATTGCCACTGAAACGCCGCCTGCACCGAAGTCGTTGCAGCGTCTGATCATAGTGGTAACCTCGTTCTTCCTGAACAGCCTTTGCAGCTTTCTCTCAACAGGCGGGTTACCCTTTTGTACCTCTGCGCCACAGGTTTCAAGGGATGAGCTGTCGTGAGCCTTTGACGAGCCTGTGGCTCCGCCGCAGCCGTCACGGCCTGTCATTCCGCCCAGCAGAATAACCACGTCTCCCGGCTCGGGAACCTCACGGATTACGTTTTTCTTGGGAGCCGCCGCAATTACTGCGCCTATCTCCATACGCTTTGCAACATAGCCCTCATCGTAAATTTCAGTTACTCCGCCTGTGGCAAGACCTATCTGATTGCCGTAGGAGCTATAGCCCTCTGCTGCGCCCAGAACAAGTTTGCGCTGGGGCAGCTTGCCCTCCATTGTCTCTTTTAAGGTCTTTCTGGGGTCGCCCGCTCCCGTAACGCGCATTGCCTGGTACACATATGAACGTCCCGACAGGGGGTCGCGGATAGCTCCGCCCAAGCAGGTTGCCGCGCCGCCGAAGGGCTCAATCTCTGTGGGGTGGTTATGGGTCTCGTTCTTGAACATAACCAGGTAATCCTCTGTTGTGCCGTCTGTCATGTTCACCTGAACCTGAATTGAGCAGGCATTTATCTCCTCACTCTCGTCAAGAGCCGTGAGCACGCCTCTCTTTTTCAGCTCCTTTGCTGCGATTGTGGCAACATCCATAAGGCAGATGTTCTTTTGCTTCTCGCCGTAGACAAACTTTCTGGACTCCAAATAGTCGTTATACACACCCTCTATGAACTCATTCTTTATCTTTATATTATTGAGCTTGGTTGCAAAGGTGGTATGCCGGCAGTGGTCAGACCAGTATGTGTCAATCATGCGTATCTCCGTCAGGGACGGGTCACGCTTTTCCGTATCTCTGAAATAGTCACGGCAGAACCTGATATCGTCCTCATCCATTGCCAGACCCAAATCGGCAATCATCTTTTCAAGATCTCCGTCATCCATACTAATAAACCCATCGATTGTTATTACGTCGGCAGGTTCTTCAAGCTTATCGTTAAGCGTCAAAGGCTTGTCCATTGATGCAGGACGGGCTTCAACAGGGTTGATTGAATAGTTCTTAGCCGCCTCCAGCTCCTCATCGGAAATGTCACCTGACAAAATCACTATCTTAGCCGTCCTTACAACCGGCTTTTCTCCCTCAGTCATAATCTGGGTACACTGGGCAGCGCTGTCCGCCCTCTGATCAAACTGACCGGGAAGGTACTCCGAAGCAAAATACTTGTCCGAAGCGGGAATATCTATAGTTTCAAAGGTTACGTTATCCACCTGAGGCTCTGCATAAACAACGGGAAGCACAACCTGCAGTTCCTCATCGGTTATGCCGTCTATATCATAGCGATTGATAACGCGCACGTTCTCAAGCCCTGTCAAACCCAGGTTCTGAACAAGGTCGTCTTTAAGCGCCTGAGCCTCAATGTCAAACCCCTTCTTTTTCTCAACAAATAATCTTTTTATGCTCATAACACAAGCTCCTTTTCGGCAGTATTGTTTTAAATTAACACATGACTTTATTTTAAACATAAAATTGCTTTTTGTCAATCTAATACAGCATTTTTCTTTAAAAATCTCAAATAAAATTGAAGGCTTTAAAACCATAGGATTGTTTATAAACCTAATTTTGATAAAATAACTACGGTGCGTCCGGGAAGTCATCCCTACTACAATGTAATACTTAAAATTTTATTAAAATTAACAAGTTTGAATATATGTAAATCATTACGGTGTAGGGGGCGGATTCCTATACGCCCCGCTAAAAAATTTTGTTTATATATAATTAAATGGGATTGCACCCAAATTACATGCTAACTCCGGTTACTTTGATAAAAAGTATAGGTTTACTTGCGGGGCGTATAGGAATCCGCCCCCTACAATCCAAACAATTACAAATATATCAACCCGTTTACAAAATGCACATCATGGCGGTGTCGGTTTTCCCCTTCGGGGAAACAGATTGGGGCGTTGCCCCAAACCCCTGTGCATGCAATTATGCAACCGTATAATTTTGATAAAGGCTTTGGCAACATTGCCGCCGCATCGTCGCACTTATGCCCTCATAGCTCGGCTTCCCTGTTCGCAAGCCTACGCCCTTACGGGCATGTGCTCCTCATTTCCCAAAAATCCCTGATTTTTGAGAAGAAGGATGTGCAAGGCAGCGGGCGAATGTTTTTCTTGTCAAAGAAAAACGTAGCTTAGCGTACTTTGCTCCGACGAGGGCTCGGCATTGGTTTCAAAGACAAAGCCTTTATCAAAATATATTTCAAGAATAAAAATAAGGATGAAGTTAAACTCCATCCTTATCAATTATCCTTATTGTGAATTTGTTCTCTGAACAATAACCTTAACGTCATTATTCTTTCCCAGAATGACCAGACGATAAGTCAGATTGTTCTCCTTTAAAAACTCGGTGAACTTAACATACTCGTCGCCGTCCAGATACAGGGTTGTACCCTCATCATCCACCTTTGAGCAGTTTGCAAAAGCCGAATTCATAAGCGAATTATAAATATCATTACTTTCGATAACGCAGCTTATAACCGACGCGTCTTCCATATCAGCCGACTTGCTTGCATAAGCCTCGGTTTCACCTTTATCATTTCTCACAAGATTGGGCGCTGCCGACGCTGAGGTTGCAGGCACTGCGCTTGATGAAGGCTTAGGTGAAGCCGATGTTGACGGCTTGGGAGTTGCGCTTGTGCTCGGGGCTGCCGTAGGTGACGGCTTAGGCGTCGGGCTTGGTTTAGCCGACGGCTTTGGCGTCGCCGTAGGCGACGGTGACGCAACTGCGCTGTTGTCATCATCACCCGTTCCGACAGAAGCTACAGCCGGTGTATCATTCGTTCCGGAACCGTCATCTGAAGTAACAGAATCAGGATCAACATAAGTGGGAGAAGTCATCCCCGACGCAACGTCAGGAAGAATAATTCTCGGCGTTACGTATGTCGAACCCGTATTCGGCTTTATCTCCGGAAGAATTATCTTGGGCGCAACGTATGGTCTCGGTGTTGCCGTAGGCCTTGCTGTAGCTCTGGCAGAAGAACTGCTTGCAGTAGTCCTGTTGCTTGAAGAGCTACTTGTAGTTCTATTGCTCGACGAGCTGCTTGACGTACCACTTGAAGTTGTCGCTCTGCTTGAGCTGCTTCCGCTTGTAGTATTGGTCGCCGTGCTCGAGGAACCTGAGGATCTGCTCGTGCTGCCTGTCGTGCCGCTTGAGGTACTGTTACCCATATTCAGCCCTGATGCCGCTGCCGCAGAGGGTCTGGCGGTGGTCATAGGCGATTTGGAACCGCCCGCAGATGACGGTCCTGCCGTTGCGGCAGCCTTCGGCGCCGACGTCGAGCCCCCGTCCCCCGTTACATACTCATCCAAACCGCTGGCGCTGGGCTTTGCAGTAGCCCTCGCGTTGGCAATGGTTTGGTCATCAGAAAAGCTGTACATATCATCCGACGATTTCATAACCTGGTAAATTCCGCTGCCCGCGACACCCATAACAAGCACCGCGCTGAGAGCGGCCGGAGCAAGAACTCTCCAGTTTGCGTGCTTAACGAACCTGTCTGTCTTATCCTTAGCGGCGGTAAACGCCGACTTAATTCTGTCGCCAATCCCGTCCCCGGCAAGACCGTTTCGTCTTAAAACGTCATACTCCTCCTTAACCTCCGGAGCAATAGCCACAAGCCTGTCATGTATCCCGGATATTAAGTCAGATGGAACTGCGGGAGTCGTGCTGGAACTGATAACGCCCAGCATATCTCTGATGTCGTCAAGCTCAATTCTGCACATCTCACAGTTGTTAAGATGAGCTCCGACAGCCTTGTTCTCAACCTCATCGGTCGCGTCTGAGACATAGTCATAGAGCAGGTCTCTGCATTCGTCACAGGTCAAGGTATCAGGGTAATCCTCCTCCGTCTCATAACCTTGAATTTCGTTAATCACGTGGTCAAAATCACTGATATCTTTTGCGGGGGCATCGTCAAACTCACCGCCGTCAAACCCAACGCTTTTGAGCAGAGCGTCCGGGTCGTCAAAATCAATGCCGGCAATGCTTTCCAAAAATTTACTGTCAGCAGCTTCATCCCCGGCATCATTCAGAACAATCGGTTCCTTTTCGTCAAGATTAATCTGCCTGATGTCATCCGCGATACTGCCCATCACTTCGTCATATTTTTGTCTAAGCTCATCATCCTTTTCAAAATCTGACATTATACCCCTCCTTCCTATATATCATATTCACCACAACTCCTATAATATTCACACAAAATCTATGCAATATTTTAAGCCAACATATTGTACACTTTGCGCAAACTATTCCCTACATTTAGTTAGACGAAAAAATTATCAAAAAGTTCCCTATCTTTTAATAAAATTTCACGCAGGTTCTTTCTTCCTCTGCTTATCCTTGATTTAACCGTTCCCACAGAGCAATCCACAACCTCTGCAATATCATCGTAGGACAGCCCCTGTATATCACGCAAAATAATTGCAATGCGATAATCATCAGGCAGCATGGAAATCGCGCGGTTTACTGCATTCTTCATCTCGTTCCGCTCCGCCACCACATCGGGGGTCGGCGCACTGTCCGCAACCTCGCTTGAAAAGGACTTTCCATCCTCATCCTCCATATCGCTGTCCAGAGAAAACGCCGCCAAGTCGCGTTTTTTCTTCTTCACTATATCGAGACAAGTGTTTGTGGCAATTTTATATATCCACGTGGACAGTTTAGATTGGAACCGGAATGAGTTTATGTTCTTAAACAGCTTTATAAATATCTCCTGAGACATATCAGCCGCGTCTTCCGCGTTTCCCGAAAATCTGTAAGACACATTAAAAACCAAAGAACGGTAGTCGGAAATTATTTTTTCAAAGGCTTCAACGTCGCCCTTTTGCGCTTTTCTTACGAGTTTTTCTTCGTCAGCCACACACTCACCTCCCCGGTCTGCATTCCCTCTCGTGAACTATCATATTATTATTCTTTTCAGTCTCTCATAGGATAACACAAAAAAACGGCTTTGTCAAATATTAAGTTAATATCTACAATTATCTGCAAAAACATTTCAAAAAAACAGTAATGCGCCCCTTAATCCCTCTTAATCAATTCGGAAACATACATTTCCACGGCGTTCCATTGGTCAATTTTTCCGGATTTCATATCTATGGAATACTTAAGCCCCTTATCCACCATACGTTTTAAATAAACCTCTCCAAATCTTTTACTGTTTTCAATAGCCTTGTTCACGGCAAACACCGGCGGGCGCCTGTCAAAATATTCAAGCATATCGTTTGCAGTGAGCCCATCCTGCTTTAAAAGCTTGCACAGAAGCAACTCATACACCTGATCCAGAATAACGCTCATAACCATTGTGGGAGACGCGTTTTCACATCTTAATTTGTTTAGCTGCTCCTTTGCCTTGTCGCCTCTGCCGCCTATTATATTCTTATTAAATATATCGTATACCTGAACCTCCGTACTCTTGTCAACTACCGCGTCAATATCCTCGCGGGTCACCTTATGGCGGTCATCGCCCATGTACAAAATCAGCTTTTTGCATTCCTTGTCAAGCTTGGCCATGGACTGCCCCGACATTCTGACAAAGTAGCTCAGGTCTTTTGCGATTATACGCTTTTCCGCTTTTTCCAGCGTCCTTTCAATCCAAACTTCAAGCTTGTTCACAGGCTGATATTCAAAATTGACAACCCCGCCCCGCTCCTCAATAAACTTTAAAGATTTTATCTTTTTGGGGTCAAAGCCCGGCTCCCAAAAAATCAGACAGACGTAGTCCGGCAGGTCGGCGGCGTAATCCTTGATTTTCTTAAACTCGCTGCTTTTCAGATTGTCAAATATACCGCTGTTCTTTATTAAAACAACCCGTCGGTCGCCGCCCTGAGGAAATGTCTCCGCAGCGGCAATTATCTCGTCCGCCGTTATCTTTCCGTCAGAAAATGTGTAGTTAAACTCTGACGTGCCCTTTTGGACAAGCTTTTTCCTTATGGAGCTTATTCTGTTTTCCGCAAGATAAGCTTCCTCTCCCAGAATAAAAAGCAGCTTGGGTATTCTGCTTGATTTAATCGCAGAATTTAATTCCTCAACAGTCATATTACTACCTCAAAATCATATTTCTCAAAAAAAGGGGAGCGGTCAACGACCACTCCTGCCTAATATTAAACTGTCTTAGTATATAATTCTTCTTGCACCGGCAAAACGTGATGAATAGTAACTTGAGTCAATGCTTGTATACTTAACAACATCGCCTGTACGGGGAGCATGGATCATCATGCCGTCACCAACGTAAATACCTATGTGAGAAGCATATCCTCCGAGACCTGCGCTGCTGAAGCCGATAATGTCACCGGGCATAAGCTGATCTCTTGAAACGGGAATACCCTCTTTCATCTGATCGTCCGCAACACGCGCCAAACTGATTCCCAGCTGAGAATACACGTACTGAACCAAACCGCTGCAATCAAAACCGTTAGGAGAAGTTCCGCCCCAAACATAGGGAACGCCCAGATACTGAGCAGCAATATCACAAACAGCTTGACCGCCCTCGCTTGCCTGCGGCATTTCTCCGCTATATACCGAAATGTAATCCGATGAAACGTATCCCATCAGACCGTCATTGTTATAAGCCACGCAAACCCAACCGGGTTCAATCCAATTAACTCTAACTCTTGCGCCGTATGAAAGCTGGGTGATAACACCGGCATCCATTGAAGCGCCCTGTCTAACATTAAGCGCAGAGACCTGCACAACACCATAGTACTGAGCCGGTTCGTCGATTTCATCGAAGTCGGCATATGTAGGCATTATAATAAAAGTAGAAATTGTCATCAATACCGCAAGTGTTGCAACAATTCTTCTCAAACCTTTTCCAAAACTAAAACTCAAAACTGAAAAACCTCCAAAATCTTTCTGAATATACGTCTATGCGTTATTCCTAATCACAACTCCTTTCAGCATAATCTATTTGACTTAAAGATTGAGAAGCGAACTGAAATTTCTTTGCTCTCAAATCTTATGTGACGATTATACTACAATTCCCTGATAATGTCAATATATTACCGAGCAATTATTGAAGAATAACCCCCGATTATAAAGTTAAAAACACCCGCAAACGCCCGAAATCACGGCGTTTGTTGCAATTATGAACAAATTGTAAACATTACGAATTTTTTCCGCAAAATACTAAATTTTTACTAAATTTTTATTAAATTTGTTTATCATAACGATTACACGAATTTTACCGTATTATTACATTTGTGTTACAAAGCATGTTTTCTATTGGCAAATTGTAATTGTTGTGATATAATGAAGCACTGATTGGTTACAATATGACAACCGATTTTTGTTATTGTACACCATTTGAATTAAAAAATCAATATGCCCCGGGCAGAAATTTCGGAGTTGGGAAATAATGATTAAGAGTATGACAGGTTTCGGCAGAGCCGACATGACAATTGATGAGCTTTATGAAATTAAAATCCAGATTAAATCTGTTAACCACAGGTATGCAGATTTTTCAATTAAGGCGCCGAGAGTTTACAGCTTTATTGAGGATACCGTGAGAACTGTTTTATCTCACCACATCTCAAGAGGCAAGGTTGAGGCGTACATTTCAATTCACAAAATTAACGATGACAGCAAGGAAGTTAAGCTGAACAAGTCCCTTGCGGAGTCATACATAAATAACCTGCGGGCTCTTGACGATTTTGGCGTGAAGGATGATATTACCGCTTCAACCCTTTCGGTTTTCAGTGATATTTTCGAGGTGGAGTATAAGGAGGCCGATGAGGAGTACATCCTAAGCATGATAAAGCAGGCTTTGGACGTTGCTCTTGAGGACTTTATAACCATGAGAGCAAGAGAGGGGCAGCGGCTTAAAGCGAGCATTTTGCAGCACTTAGACGCCCTAGGGCAGCAAATAGATATTGTGGAGGAGCGTTCTCCAAAAACCGTGGAAGAATATAAGGAGCGGCTCAAAAAACGGCTTTCCGACACCTTGGCGGACATGAATATCTCGGCAGATGACAGCAGGATTTTGACCGAGGTTGCCATCTTCTCGGACAAGGTTGCGGTTGATGAGGAGACCGTTCGCCTGCGCAGCCACATAAAGGAGTTTAAAAAGGTTTTGGAAGCCGACGGTCCCGTAGGCAAGAAGCTGGACTTTATTGTTCAGGAGATGAACAGGGAGACCAACACCATCGGCTCCAAGTGCAATGACTTTGAGCTTTCAAAGTGCGTGGTCGAAATGAAGTCTGTTATCGAAAAAATTCGCGAGCAAATTCAGAATATTGAGTAGGGGGTAGTCACTCATGAAGTTAATAAATGTGGGATTTGGAAATATTGTTTCGGGTTCAAGAGTTATAGCTATTGTCAGCCCCGATTCCGCCCCCATAAAGCGTATTATTCAGGAGGCAAAGGATAGGGGAATGGTTATTGACGCAACCTGCGGCAGACGTACCCGTTCCGTTATAGTGACCGACAGCGACCACATTATTCTGTCGGCTATCCAAACCGAGACTATTGCCGGCCGTGCCGAGCCTAAGTCCGACGAAGAAAATGATTACGGTGATGAAGATGAATAAGCGAGGATTACTGATTGTTGTGTCGGGTCCCTCCGGGGTCGGCAAGGGAACCGTTCTTAAAAAGCTCCTTGACGAGAACCCGACCATTGTCCCCTCTGTCTCGGTTACCACCCGTAAACCCAGAGATATTGACATAGAGGGCGTGACCTACTTCTTTAAGTCGGTTGATGAATTTAAAAATATGATTGACAAGGGCGAGTTCATGGAATGGGCTGTCTTTAACGACAACTATTACGGAACGCCTATTGAATACGTAAACCAAAACCTTGACAAGGGCAACGACGTGCTGCTGGAGATTGACGTTCAGGGCGCCCTGAACCTAATGAAGAACTATTCTTCCGCCGTATATATCTTTATTGCTCCCGAGAGCAAGGAGGTTTTGAGAGAGCGTCTTATGAAGCGCAATACTGAAACCCCCGAGGAGATAGAAAAACGAATTGCTGCCTCCGATTGGGAGCTGTCACAAAAGGATAAATACGATCATATTGTAGTTAATAGGGTTGTTGAGAACACAACCGAGGAAATATTAAATATTATAGCGAGTGCCAAAAGGCTCCGCCTTTAGAACGCTCGCCCACCCTATTGCGCTCCGTCGGCAACAACTTAGGGCTATTATTGACATTGCATACTCTGTATAAATCGAAATAATGAGTGCCACCCAACTTCAAAGAAGTTGGGTCACAGCCGGCCTCCGCCCCGAGCGCGGTCATCTTCCCCTTCGGGGAAGCCGATTGGGGCTCTGCCCTAAGCCCCGGTATGTTCAATTTTACCACAACATAAATTTTAGCTTCCAAAAAATCTTTGATTTACTGAGGAAGAAAAGTATACAGTTTGCAAACGCACATGCGCAAAAAATCTCTTATCATTCCTTGCTCCGCCGATAAGAGAAATATAAACACTAAATTATGCCGAGCGGAGCGGCGGAAGGAGATTTTTTATATGATGATAAAACCGCCTATTACCGAACTGGTTGAGAAAACGGGTAACCGTTATTTACTGACTATTGAAACAGCAAAGAGGGCAAGACAGCTAACCGACGGCAAGCAGCCTCTGGTTAATACCAAGTCGGGCAAAGAGGTTTCTATTGCGGCAGAGGAAATATACGAGGACAAGCTGAATTATATTCACACTCCCGATATAGGTTCCATTTAGTTCGGAAATTAAGACTAAAACAGAAGCCCCGCCCAGCGGCGGGCTTCATTTAGACGGGGCAAGCCCCATATCAAAAAATCAACGCCCACCGAGCCCTGCTGTTGTTCGAGTGGGTTTAATTTTTAAGGGTGATAATTATGCAGCTAAAGAATAAAACCGTTGTTTTAGGGGTCTGCGGCGGAATTGCCGCCTATAAGGCTCTTGACCTTACCTCCCGCCTGGTTAAGGCAGGATGCGAGGTCAAGGTTATTATGACGAAATCCGCCGCGGAATTTGTAGCTCCCCTGAGCTTTCAGAGCCTGTCCAAGAACCCGGTTGTGGTGAATATGTTTGACGAGCCCAAGGTCTGGGAAATTCAGCACATATCTCTGGCAAAAGCGGCAGACGTGTTTGCAATCGTTCCCGCCACAGCAAACGTAATCGGCAAAATAGCAAACGGCATAGCCGACGATATGCTGACCACAACCGTTATGGCAACCCGCTCCCCGGTGCTCATAGCTCCGGCGATGAACACCAATATGCTGGAAAACCCCATTGTTGAAGAAAACATAGAAAAGCTGAAACGGCATGAGGGATATTATTTCGTCACCTCAGAGACAGGCAGGCTTGCCTGCGGAGACGTGGGCAGAGGCAAACTGGCAAAGGTCGAAGCAATCTTTGACGAAATAGAAAGGCTTGCCGTATTGGGGGAGAGAGACCTTGAGGGCAAGAAGATAGTTATCAGCGCAGGAGCAACCGAGGAGGCCTTAGACCCGGTCAGGTTTTTAACCAATCATTCCACGGGAAAAATGGGCTTTTCCCTGGCAAAAGCCGCAATGCTGCGGGGGGCAGAGGTGACCCTTGTTGCCGGCAGGAACACCTGCGCTCCCATAACCGGGGTGAACACGATCAACGTTACCTCTGCCCTCCAAATGCACAAGGCGGTTACGGAAACCGCCAAAGAGGCTGATATAGTGATTATGTCCGCCGCCGTTGCGGACTTCCGCCCCTCGACCGTTGCGGAAAACAAGATTAAAAAGGGCGCGGATAACGAGATGAGCATTTCCTTCGTGCGAAATCCCGATATTTTAAAGGAGCTTGGCAGCGCCTACGGCGGCTCAAAGGTTATTATCGGCTTCGCCATGGAGACCGAAAACCTCCTTGAAAACGCAAAAAATAAGTGCGTAAAGAAGGGCGCGGACTTTATTGTTGCCAACAACCTTAAAACAGAGGGGGCGGGCTTTGGCACCGACACCAACGTTGTGACGATTATCGACAAGGACGGGCGGACAACCGAATACCCCAAAATGAGCAAGTTCAGCCTGGCAAATATTATTCTGGACAAGGCAAAACGGTAGGTGAATTATGGTAGCGCAAGTGTTATTGCTGAGCAGACGTCATGCTGTTGACCGAGCCTTTGACTATGAAATCCCTCCGGAATTGGCGGAACAAGTTAAAATCGGTATGCGGGTTCTGGTCCCCTTCGGGCTTTATAACAACACAGTTGAGGCGTTGGTTACGGGAATAAACCATGCCAGCGACGTTTTAAGGCTGAAAAAAATCAAGTCAATAATAGGCACAGAGCCGGTGGTATCCCCCGAGCTTTTAGAGCTGTGCGCATGGATGCAGAAAAAATATCTCTGCACCTTTTACAGCGCCTTTAAGCTCATAATTCCTCCGAAAATGAAAATGGTTATCAAGGAATGGATTACCCTGTGCGATAACGAGGACTCCTCCTCCCTTACCGTATTCCAGCAGAAGATTGCAGATTTTCTTAAAGAAAACGGAGGCATTGCCGAATACAGCCATTTGGCGGAGCAGCTCAGCAGCACAGCTCTGCGCCGCTCCCTTAAAGCCCTTGAGGAGAAGGGAATTATAAAGATTTCGGAAAAAATCGACAGCTCTGTTCGGGAGCTCACAATCCGTTACGCAAAGCTGAACCTTTCTGTTGATGAGGCGTATATGATTGCCGACGAACTGAGAAACAAAAGAGCTCATGTTCAGTCTAACATGCTCCTGGCTTTGGCGGACAGCGACGGCAGACTTTCCACCTCCGACCTGATAGCCCTGTCCGACGGCAACTACGGAGCTATGAACGTTCTGTGCAAAAAGGGATATATCGACCTGTACAGTGAGCGCAAAATCCGCGAGGTGTACGACACGGAGGATTACGCCGCCTCAAACGAGTATACTCCCACCCCGGAGCAGCAGCCAATTATTGAATACATTGACGGAGTTCTTGACAGGGGCGAGCACGAAAAGATACTCATAAGAGGAGTGACTGGAAGCGGAAAAACCGAGGTGTTTTTGCAGACAATCAAACGCTGTATTGAGGGCGGAAAGCGAGCCATAATGCTTGTTCCCGAAATTTCTCTGACCCCGCAGATGGTGGAGCGGTTTGTCAGCCGTTTCGGCAACAAGGTTGCGGTTATTCACAGCGGCTTGTCCTACGGGGAACGCTTTGACCAGTGGAACAAAATCAAGAACAACGAGGTTGACGTAGTGGTGGGCGCAAGAAGCGCCATCTTCGCCCCTCTTGAAAACATAGGGCTTATTATTCTTGACGAGGAGCACGAAAGCAGCTATAAATCGGAAATATCTCCCCGTTATCACGCCCGCGACGTGGCAAAATTCAGGGCGGAGAAGAACAATGCGCCTCTTATCTTAGCCTCCGCGACCCCCTCCCTTGACAGCTACTACCGAGGGGTTACCGCAAAGGAGTACAAGCTGTTTGAAATGAACAGCCGCTATAACAACAACAAGCTGCCCCAAGTCAGGATAGTTGACATGAGGAGCGAAATATTCGAGTACCACAACATGTCACCGATCAGCAACAGGCTTGAATTTGAAATCCGCAAAAATCTCGAAAAAGGCGAAAAAACAATTCTCTTCCTAAACCGCAGGGGCTACAACACCTTTGTTTCCTGCAGGGAGTGCGGCTTTGTTATGGAGTGCCGAAACTGCAGTATTCCATTGACATATCATATGTATTCGGACACTCTGGTCTGCCATTACTGCGGCTACACCGTTAAAAACGTCAAAACCTGCCCTGAGTGCGGCTCAAAGCATATAAAGTTTTTCGGCACGGGAACTCAAAGAATTGAGGACGAACTGAAACGCTTGTTCCCCGAAGCCCGAATTTTGCGCATGGACAGGGACACCACCTCAACAAAGGGCAGCCACGAGCAAATACTAAATTCTTTCAAAAACGGCGAGGCGGACATTCTTTTGGGAACGCAAATGGTCACCAAGGGTTTGGACTTTCCCGATGTTACCCTTGTAGGTGCGCTGGCGGCGGACTCCTCTCTGGGTGTTGACGACTTCCGAGCCAACGAACGTACCTTCTCCCTTTTAACCCAGGTGTGCGGCAGGGCGGGCAGAGGCGATATTCCCGGCAGAGCGGTTATACAGACCTACCAGCCCAAAAATTCTACAATCGAATTTGCCAAGGAACACGACTACGTAAAGTTCTACCAAAACGAAATAAATTTCAGAAAACGCTTGAATTATCCGCCGTTTTGTGACATAATAAGTGTGTTGGTTCAGGGTGAGGATCAAGACAGAGTAAGGTCGGAAATTGAGAGCATACACGCCTACATTCGCAAGCATGGCACCGCTGAAAACATAATCAAGCTGACCCCGCCCATGCCCCCGCCCATAAGCAGGATAAAGGGGAATTACAGATACAGAATACTTATTAAGACGCAAAACAGTGATGACCTTCTGGAGATATTACATCAAGTAAACGATGAGCACAACCGAAAGAATACTCCAAACAGTCTGATTATTGATATAAACCCGATTAACATGAGTTAATTTAAAAGGTAAAGGAGAATATATATGGCGATACGAAACATAGTTAAGCTGGGCGATGAGATTTTAACAAAAAAATGCCGCGAGGTGAAAAAGATTGACGACAGAATTATCTGCCTTCTTGACGATATGATTGACACTCTTAAGGATTCGGGAGGCGTGGGGCTGGCAGCGCCCCAGGTCGGCGTTCTGAAAAGAATTGCCGTTGTGGACACGGGCGATGCCATTTTGGAGCTTATCAACCCTGAAATCCTCCATACCGAGGGCACTCAGACCGACGCAGAGGGCTGCCTCAGCTACCCCGGCAGATACGGAATGGTAACCAGACCGAGAATAGTTAAGATTAAGGCAACAGACAGAAACGGAGCGGAATACGAATACACCGGTGAGGACTTAACCGCCCGCGCCTTCTGCCATGAGATTGACCACTTGGACGGACACTTCTTTACGGAGCTGGTAACCGAGTGGGTGGAAACTGAAGAATAATATTGAGAACTAACATTCGGAGCAAAATTCAATTTGCTCCGATTTCCTTTTTCAAAGGATATCTCTGCTGTAAACATCAACCATAAGCTGTATTTTTCAATAAGGGGCTTTCCCCCGTCATTCAACGTTTCATCGGGGAAACCGATTGGTGCTGCGCCCCAAACCCCTGTATATGCGTTCTGCCATCTTATAATTTTGAAAAGACTTTGCAATTAATCGTCCGCTCCGGCGCTTGGGGAGGTCGGGCAAGCGCAACGGGGCGGGCGATAGACATACCAATGTTAGTATATAAACTAACAGGGATAGTAATTAAAGTAAATCTCAAATCCATATGATATAACGTCAATCGCTACTCGATCAGCGGGCGCAATAAATGGCGCCCCTACGAAAGAGAGAGCTCACATGTGTCAAACCCATTAGTGCCGGTGGAAACAGTTGTATATGCGGGGCGTCTGGGAAGCCGCCCCCTACAATTTATAATTTACACATAACCAAACCCATTTATCAAAATAAAAATTCAAAATAAAGATCAGAATAAAGTTTAAAAACAAATTTTTGACAGCCAAAGAGGACCTTTGCAAAAGCAAAAGTCCTCTTTTGATTTATGATTTATGATTAAACAACCAAAAAGTCGCTAAAGTCGGCATAGCCGCCCTTTTCGCCAACGCAAGCCAAAGCGAACTTCGCTCCGACCCACTTGCCCTGCATACAGTCAAACTCGCCCAGGCAGATAAAGTCAACGCCGTCTATGCTATAAGATACGCGGCACTTTGCCTCCTTGCTGTTTGTGCAGGATATAACCTCCAGCCTTAAATATGTTTCGGTTGTGCCTATGCACTTATCCGTAACCTTCCACTCTATGCTGTCGGTCTTAAAATTACCCTGGCAGAACTCAACCCTGCCCTCGTCTGTCATGGCAACATAGCCGTACTTCTGTCCGATTACAGCCAGCACAGCCTTGTTGTTACCGACACCCTTAGGCATTGAAACCTTTACGGTTGCAACCATTGATGGTGCCTGCCAAAGCTGGGTCAGCACGTTTGGAACGTTCCAGAGATATTTATCCTCTTTTGTTTCAAGCTCCTCGCTGTAAAGCCTAAGGCTTCCCTTATTCTCTGTGAGAGAATACCATTCCTCTTTGGGGTTTGCCTGCCACTGCCACTGAAGCCCCAGCTTATCCGATGAGAAATCATCAGAGGTGGGAATGGTGCTTACATGGTATTCCTTACCCACATTGGGCTTCTTGTGCCGCATAACCGGCTGTCCGCAAAGACCTGTGTCTATATTCTCACCCATTACCGGCCAGCCGTCAATCCACTGAACGGGCTGCAAGTGAGAAATTCTGCCGATAACCTCCAAATCCTGGAAGTGGATAAACCAGCTCTCGCCGTTTTCCAACTCAACCAGACCGCCCTGGTGAGGGCCGTTAATCTCGGTTAAGCCTTGGCGCAGCACTATATGATCCTCATAGGGACCGTACACGTTCTCGGAACGCAGGGCTACCTGCCAGCCTGTGGGAACTCCGCCTGCGGGAGAGAGCACGTAATATAAGCCGTCATGCTTATAAAACTTGGGTCCCTCAATCGTGGGCTGGCTGACCGTGCCGTTAAAGATAATCTTATCCTCACTGATTGCCTTTGTGCCGTCCCATGTCATTTCGCAAATTGCCAAGTGGCTCTTAATACCGCAGCGGCTGTTTGCATAGCCGTGAACGATATACGCCTTGCCGTCATCATCCCAGAACGGACAGGTATCGATAATACCAACGGCTTCCTTGACCAAAATAAGGTCAGACCACTCGCCGTAGGGATCCTCTGTCCAAGTCATGAAAATACCTATATCCGGGTCGCCGTAATAGATGTAGAACTTACCCTCGTTATAACGGATTGCGGGAGCCCAAACGCCGCAGCCATGAACCGGCTTGTTATAACGCTCCGGCAGCTTTTTCGCAGCATAGTTTATAATCTCCCAGTTTACCAAGTCCTTTGAATGAAGTACAGGCAGGCCGGGAACGTATGTAAAGCTTGACGCTGTCATATAAAAGTCCTCACCCACTCTGATTACGTCAGGATCGGAATAGTCAGCGTACAAAATAGGATTTTTATAGGTTCCGTCTCCCAGGTCGGCAATCCATTTTCCTTCAACTTTATTCATTTTTACCTCCTAAATTCTTATGTCAAAGCCTATGAGTGATTTCCTACAGAACTACTCCGTCCTTGAAAATCGAAATTTCACGATAACCGTTCTTCTCGTTGTTCGTCTGCTTTCCGCTTGCAACCTCAACAACAAAGTCAAACAAATCCTGCGTCAGCACCTTGCCCTCAACGATGGGGCCTGCATTAAAGTCAATCCAGTGAGGCTTTCTGGAAGCCAAACCTGAATTTGACGAAATCTTCACAGTGGGCACGGGAGCGCCTACAGGAGTTCCGCGGCCTGTTGTGAACAAAATCAAGTGGCAGCCCGAAGCGGTCAGGTTGGTAACGGCAACAATATCGTTACCGGGGCCTGTCAGCAGGTTAAGACCCTGCTTTGTTACATGCTCGCCAATCTGGATTACGTCAACAACATCGCTGGTTCCGCTCTTTTGAACGCAGCCCAGAGACTTATCCTCCAGAGTGGTAATACCGCCCTTTTTGTTACCGGGGGACGGGTTTTCATACACCACCTGATTGTGGCGCATGAAGTATTCCTTAAAGTTATTGATAAGGTCAACAGTCTTGTTAAAGGTCTCCTCATCGCGGCATCTGTTCATAAGCAAGGTCTCTGCTCCGAACATCTCGGGCACCTCTGTCAGAATTGTGCTTCCGCCGTGAGCAATGAGCAGGTCTGAAAACTGTCCCACAAGGGGATTTGCCGTAAGGCCTGAGAAGCCGTCGCTGCCGCCGCACTTTAAGCCTACTACCAGCTTTGATATGTCGCAGTCCGTTCTCGTGAACTTCTGAGCATACTCCACAAGCTCACCTATAAGCTTTAAGCCCTCTTCGATTTCATCATCAAAATCCTGTGTGGACATGAACTTAACTCTGTCGGGATTATACTCTCCCAAAACCTCTTTGAATACGGGAATATTATTATTCTCGCAGCCCAGACCCAGAACCAGAACGCCTGCCGCATTGGGGTGGTTCACCATACCCTTGAGTATAGCCTGGGTGGTTTTCTGGTCGTCGCCCAACTGTGAGCAGCCAAAGGGATGAACAAAATTGAAAATTCCGTCTGTCTTGCCTGCATATTTCTCATTGGCAAGCTTTGCAAGACGCTCGGAGGTCTTGTTGATACAGCCAACCGTGTTTACAATCCAAATTTCATTTCTGATACCGACGCTTCCGTCGTCACGGACAAAGCCCTTAAACGTAACCTTGTCCTCCGCCTTTTGCTCGCCCTTGTTGTTTGGCTCATACTTGTATTCCAGAATACCGCTGAGATTGGTTTTGATATTATGAGTGTGAACGTGCTCGCCCTCCTTAATATCCTCCAGAGCGTGACCTATGGGATAACCGTATTTTATTATATTCTCACCCTTTTTAATGTCGCGGTTGGCGGTTTTATGACCGTCATATTCGCCGCCGACGTTAACGTCAACATTGTCAAGGGGGCTAATCTTTATTTTTGCCATGAAGCCTTTTCTCCCTTCTCTAAGTGTTTTTAAGACAGAATTAGTCCTTTACTACCGCTTCCATTGCCGCTCTGATACCCTTTTCGTCAATGGCGGCCAGATAACCGTCAATAGAGGGCTTGAGGAATGACAAATCTGTTCCCCAGTACTCGGTCTTAGCCAGAATATCATCAACCGAAGCGGACTTCATAAACTCCACAACGTCCGGATTATCGTTTGCCGCGTCCGTTCTGTAGAACGCAATAAGAGCAGCTAATGAGAATACCAGACACTTGGGCTCCTTTTCATTCTCCTTTATATACTCAAGAACTGAGGGCAGAACTCTAACCTGGTACTTGGAAACAGAGTTAAGAGCAATGCTGAGCAGATAGTGCTTAATAAAGGGGTTCTGGAAACGCTCTATAACGTCGTTTGCAAACTGGGTCAGCTCCTCCTTGGGCAGATCCAATGTGGGGATAATCTCTTCAAAGATACCCTTCTTCATAAAGCTGAATACCAGCTCGTCGTCCATAGCCTCTTTAACCGTCTCAAGACCCGCAAGATGTGCAGCGAGAACCATCATGGTGTGAGCGCCGTTGAGTATTCTAACCTTTCTCTTTTTATAAGGTGTTACGTCGTCTGTCCAGAGAACGTTCATGCCCAGCTTATCAAAGGGCAGCTCTTCAGCGTACTTCTTGTCGCCCTGGATAACCCACAGGTGGAATATTTCGGCTGTGTCAATAATATTATCCAGATAGCCGTACTCCTTCTCCATCTCTGCGGCTGTATCTCTGGGGTAGCCTGTAACAATTCTGTCAACCAGAGTGTTTGTGAAGTAGTTCTCCTCCTCAACCCACTTAACAAAATCGTCCCCATATCCAAAGTCCTTAGCGTACTTGAGAACGCATGCCTTAAGCTCATCACCGTTCTTATCAATAAGCTCACAGGGGAGGAGCAGGAAACCGGGAAGCTTGTTATCATATCTCTTTTTCATAAACAGAGTAAGTCTGCCGGGGAATGTAAGACCTGCAAAGTCGTCAGGATTCTGGTTGGGCTTATACTCAATTCCCGCCTCTGTCGTATTTGAAATAATGTATCTCAAATCGGGGTTTGCGGCGCACTCAAAGAATTCATCTGTATTCTCGTAGGGGTTAATACCTCTTGTGATACAGTCAACAACTCTTGTTTCCTCTACTTTTTTGCCCTCCTGAAGGCCTCTGAGGTACAGTGTGTAAAGACCGTCCTGCTCGTTAATCATAGGGATTAAGCCTTGAGCAAGAGGCTGTACAACAACAACGCCGCCGTTAAAATCTGTTTCCTTATTAAGTCTGTCAATCATCCAATCAACAAAACCGCGCAGGAAGTTACCCTCACCAAACTGCAAAAATTTTTCCTTGAGCTGACAAGGCTCTTTTCTCTTTAGTCTTTCCATAATTATCTCCTCCTAATCTATTCGCGTTTAATTATTAATCTATTACTTTTACTATCTCTTGGTTATCCTTGCTCTTTGCAACACCGTTTACAGCCAATGTCTTTTGAGACTCGCTGTCCGCATGAATAAAATCTGAAGCTGTAGGTGAAATCATTGAGTTGCTTATCATAATATCCTTAGATGACTTAACCTCAACCGCCGTATTGCTGCCCTCTGACGTAAGACCGCTAACCTTAACAAGCTCGGACTTCTCGATTATGATAGACGAGGACTTTTCAACGTCCAGATGAACATTGTTAAAGCTTACGTCTTTCATGTTCGCACAGAAGAAGCCGTAGCCCTTTGTGGGCTCAACATGCCATGCCATAATGGGAGAACTTGCAACGTTATGCTCACCCTTTGTCATTGAGCAAACAAAGTTGTCAACATGCAGGCTCGTAACGGGCATCTCGGGAATACCGTAGATATATCCCGCCGCGCACTTAACCTCGCGGGCTGTTACGTTGCTTATGTAAATATTCTTGAACACCGGAGTGCTTTCCTCAACAGGATTTTTGTCAAGGTTAAACAGTTCCATATCGTTGGGGTCTGTTCCTCCGCACTGATAATAGCCGTTAATCGTGAGAGGTGAGAACACGTTTGTCATCATAATGTTATCGATTCTGATGTCTTCAACGCTGCCGCCCCTCTTACGGCGGGTCTTAATTCTGATACCTCTGTCGGTGCCGTTAAACACGCAGTTTGAAATCGTAACATTCCTAACTCCTCCGGACATCTCACTGCCTATAACAACGCCGCCGTGACCGTTATTCATAGTGCAGTTTGTTATAGTGATGTTCTCACAGGGGTACTGCTTCTGGAGCAGATCGTCCTCGGTTCCGGATTTAAGGGTTACGCAGTCGTCGCCCACGTCAACCTGACAATTTGAAATGTGAACGTTTGAACAGCTTTCCGGATTAATTCCGTCAGTATTAGGTGAATTTGCAGGATTCTTAATCGAGATACCGTCAATAGTCACATTGCGGCAGCACATGGGATGAACCGTCCACATTGCAGAGTTGATAATACTAATTCCCGCAAGGCGTACATTTTCACAGAGAATGGGCTGGAAGGCTCTGGGTCTGTGCTCATTCTTCGGAGTGTCCCACCAGTTATAGCCCCTGCCGTCAAGAGTACCTCTGCCCGTTACGGTGATATTCTTCGCATTGAGCGCCGCAACCAGACCTGTGTGACCCTCTCTGTTATATCCCTCCAAAGTCTCTTTTGTTATCATCGGATAGTCCGCCGGATCGGCGCTTCCCAAAATCGTTGCGCCGCCCTCCAGATACAAAGTCATATTGTCACCAAGAATAATTGAACCTGTTACATATTCTCCCGGAGGGAAGTATATTGTACCTCCGCCAAGCTTTTTAAGCTCATCGATTACTTCTGCTATCTTTTTTGTATTGTTAGTTGTTCCGTCTCCAATAACCCCATAATTTGTTACATCGAGAACAGATGTAATAGTATTCATTCGCCTAACCTCCATTTGTTTATTTTATGTGTGGAAATATATAAATATTATTATTTTCGATTTTAGTTAATACCAATACCTACTGATGGTGTTCGTGGTCGCAATGTTCCTCGTGGTCATCAATCACATCATCGGGATATTTAGCAAACTGCCCGATGTATCTCATGATATCCTCAGCCTCATCTCGGGTCAGCTGCTTAGACCATTCTGCCCTGCCACGTGTATCAGCCAAGCTTCCGCTTGAGTCTGTATTTTTATACTCAAAATACCGTGTGTTACTCTTCTCGGTTCCCGCTTCAAGGCGCCATGGCAGCCAGCCTGCCGGAGCCATATCCGCATTGTATGTGCACTCTATAAACGCAGTCGCCGAGTTTATGCCCGGTCTTTCCGCTCTCCACGGTCTGCCCAAATAAATCTCACCGCAATTGCTGTTTGCGCTTATATAGCAATGGTAGAACACAAAGCCTACCGGGTTATCCTCCCCTGTATTGGCAGCGGTTATATAGGATTTTGATCGAAGACAGTTTATATCGCAGTCCTCAAACAAAACCGAACTGTCCCCGAAAATAAAGTCAACGCTGCCCTCAATATAGCAGTCAAGAAAAAACTGTTTACTGTCTCCGTGAAGATACAAGGTGTCCTGCCAACCCAAAAAGTTGCAGTTATAAAAAGCTGCTCCGTCCGCACCGCAGCTCAAAGCCACAGCTTGTGTTACGGGGATATCTCCGTCTACCCTATTATAACTGTTTTCAAAGGTTATGTTTTCAGCCTTAAAATTTTCCGCCGTCTCCGTTATAGTAACGGTGGCGGAGGAAAAGGTGTCATATACACCGCCAAGTCGGTCGCGTTCGCCGGAAGCGCCATCGTACGTCAAAGTTACAACGCCCTCGCCAACAAAAGACAAATCCTTTTTTGTTACAGTTATCTTCTCTCTGTATATTCCTGATGGAATTATTATTGTATCGCCGTCATTTGCGGCGGATACCGCTTCGCTTACTGTTTTATAATCTTGTCTTACGTATATATTCATGTTTTATTTACCCAAATACGCAAGACAACTGCCAAATATGATATTCGGCAGTATCTTGCGCATTATTTAAGTTAATATTAAACTCTTTTCCTGTGTCCATACAGGTCATTCTGCTGCCTCAGATTACCGGACACAGCAACCTGTTCGGATGGAAATTAGTTATTCTGCAGCTGTCTCAGCAGCTGCTTCTCCTGCTTCTGCTGCCTCAAGCTCTGCTTCCTCAGCAGCAACCTCTGCCTGAGTTCTCTCATAAACTGTTGTCTGAAGCTCGATGAACTCCTGCAGACCAACCTTATTCATATCAGAGATGTATCTGTTCCAATCAGCATCGCTGTTAGGATCAACATCACCTGAGAAAAATCTCTGGATATACTCATCTCTCTTAGCGTTAAGAGCGATCTCAAGGTCAGCAAATCTCTGCTCTTCCTCTACAGTATATCTCATAGGAATTTGGTCGAAGTAGTAGTAGTTAGGCTGTGCACTGAACGCCTCATAGAGCGCTTCAACCTGCTCACCGCGAATGCTGTCAAACATGTACTGCTGCTTCTTGAACTGTGAACCCATTGAGCCATACTCATGGGCAAGAGTCTTATCTTCGTCCTTATCAGTGTCAGGATTACTCTCATCATACCAACCCTCGTTATACTGAGGATTGCCGTTTACCATTGAGTAGCTGTAGTTATCCTCCGATACGCCCTGCTTGATTTCCTCGGGATCGTCCGCCTTAACACCGTATGTGTTATAAAGCTGACCTTCCTCTGTTGCAAACCAGTTGAACATCTTCAGAAGTGCGTTGTATCTGTCCATATCCTCAGAGATGCCTGCGCTGAACGCGGGACCCCAGTTTGAATACAGCGGGTCTCTCTTATAGATAGTACCCTTTTCGGGGAAAGCAGTTACCATTGTAGCTGTCCAAGCCCAGTCTGTAACCTTATCGGGGTTTGTTCCCTTTGTCTTCTTGTTGAAGTCATCAATGTTATAAACGTAGTTATATGTGATGAAGCAGTTATCCTGAGCCAGTCTGCTTGAGAATGTATCTTTATCAATTGTAAAGATTTCCTTATCAATAAAGCCTGCATCGTTAAATCTCTTAATTGTCTTATACATCTCTCTTGCATTGTCTGTTGTCAAAGCATAAGGAACATACTCGCCTGTTACGGGATCAACATATGAGTGCTGCGTCATAATAAGCTCGGGCATCCAGTATGCCTGCGCAAAACCTGTTATAGCACTACCCGGTGATGTTGTACCCATACCGTTACAAGAAATGATAATCTTGTCGGGATATGCAGCCTTAATCTTTGCACATACATCGTAGAGTTCATCAATTGTTGACGGGAACTCCGTGATACCAAGCTGCTCAAAAACGTCTCTTCTGTAGTCCCAGCACATCTGAGCCTTTTCCTGTCTCAGTGTGGGCAGGTAATAAAGCTCACCGTCTGAGCTCTTAGCAAGAGCAAGAACCTTTGAAAAGTCTTCCTCGCTCCAAAGAGCCTTCCAGTCCTTAAGGATACAGTCATCGCCTGTATATGCCTCTTCCGGAATGGGATCGAGATAATCATCTGACGCCCACTTCTTATACTGAGGCTCCTTACCGCCGGTTGTAACATCTGCTTCGTTACCAACCGCATAGGAGAGGTTTGTCTTTGTCTCCCAGTCACCTCTGGGAATTCTGTCATAATTAAGTTCAATGTTAAACTTGCTCTTAATAAGCTGAGCAAAGTTTGTGTCCTGACCTTCAGCGTACTCTGTGCTGTCCTGTGTATACATATTCAGATAATATGTATAAATTGTCTCACCATTCTCTTCGTATGACGTGCGGTTTGCGGTTCCGCAGGAAGCCAGAAGAGAAGAAGCCAAAACTGCCGATGTTGCAAGTGCAACAATCTTTTTTAGTTTCATAAAATAGTCCTCCTATAAATTAATTAAAACCCCAACTTAACCTTTAACTGAACCAACCATAACGCCCTTAACAAAATACTTTTGGATAAACGGATATACGCACAGCATCGGTACGATAGAGATAAACAGCGTTGCGTACTTAAGTGAAGCCGTACTTACCTCAACGGTGTTAAGCTCACCGGCAGCAGCTGCCTCAGCAGCAAGCTGGTTCTCCATAACTATCTGTCTGATAATGTACTGCAGCGGATACAGGTTCTTAACTCTGTCGCTCAGATACAGCATTGCGCTGAACCACTGGTTCCACATATAAACGCCGTAGAACAGACCAACCGTTGCAAGAGCTGCCTTTGAAAGAGGAAGAATAATCTTAACAAAGATTGTAATCTCATTTGCGCCGTCAATAAACGCAGCCTCTTCAAGCTCAACCGGAACGCTCTCAAAGAACGAACGCATAACCACCAGGTTATATGTTGAAACCGCAGCCGGCAAAATCATAGCCCATCTTGTGTTAAGAAGACCGAGCTTCTGAACAATCAAGTATACAGGAATCATACCTGCAGTAAAGAACATTGTGAACACAATGAGCTTCGTAATAAGTCCGTGGAAAGGAACTCTATCCCTTGAACGAGACAGCGGATACGCAAGTGTTGTTGTAAATACAAGCGAAATAACCGTATACAAAATTGTATTTATAACAGCCTGCAGGAAAGACAAAGGAACTGTCTTACCGGTAATAATTTCTTTGTACGCATCCAGATTGGGCTCAACGGGCCACAGAATAACCTTACCTGCTTCAAACGCTGTTGAACTGGACAGCGAAACCGACAAAATGTATATAATCGGATACAGGATAACGATCATGAGCAAAATCAGAAATACATATATAACTATATCCAATATGATTGACGATAGTGAATTGTCTTTTACCATTTAGAATTCCCCCTCTCTTACCACAAACCTGTGTCGGTAAGTTTTCTTGACAGGAAGTTGGCAAAGCAAACCAAGATAACGTTGATTATCGAGTTAAACAGACCAACCGCCGTTGAGAATGAAAGCTCACCCTGTGTAAGACCTTGATTGTAAATGTATGTACTGAGTATCTGTGACTTGGTGTATGTAGCCGGACGCTGCAAAAGCAAAGCCTTATCAGCGCCGAGAGACATTATCTTACCGATCTGCATAACCAGCAGGATAACGATTGTGGGCTTGATAAGCTGAACAGAAATGTGCCACATCTTCTGAATTCTGCTTGCGCCGTCGATTGTAGCAGCCTCGTACAGCTCCTGATCAACAGCCGAAAGAGCCGCAATGTAAACAATAGCACTCCAACCTATGCTTGCCCATACATCCGATGCGATGTACACCGTTCTGAACCATTCCGTCCTGTCAAGGAACGGGATACCCTGCTTAATAACTCCCATTTTCAAGAGGATCTGGTTAATAATACCCTCATTGTTGAAGTTGCCTGTCTCGGCTAGAGTCTGCTGTGAAGACAGGAACAATGTGAGCATACCACAGATTGCTGCAACCGATACGAAGTGAGGCAGATAAGAGATTGTCTGAACAACCTTCTTAAACTTTGCCGATCTCAGCTCGTTGATAAACAGAGCCAACAGGATCGCCAGCGGGAACAGCCAAACAATGTGCAAAATACTCAGCACGATGGTGTTCCAAACGTAGTTCCAAACATCAGGAATCGTGAAAAACCTGATAAATTCGGCGAAACCATAGTTGTCAGCCCAAGGACTTCCCAAAATACCGAGTTTAGGTTTGTAGTCCTTAAACGCAGCCAACAGACCATAGAACGGCCAATAGTGGAACAGTGCAAAATAAACAACGCCGGGTATCATCAGCAACAACAGGAATTTACCTTTTGTGAACTTGGCGCATTCTCTCTTGAAGTATCCAACGATGCCCTTACTTTCTTTCTTGCCGCCGCTTGCGGCATTCGCAGCCGAAGCCGCCTTTTTTTGATTACTCAAAGCATTTCCCCCCTACTGTGGATTTGGGCGTCTGCCCATAAAATATTTTGATGTATTTATTATATATGATTTGCACAAAAAAATCAAGAAAAAATCTATTATTTTTGCAAATATCACAATAAAACTTTAATCAAGGCTGATTTTACTATTATTTTGTTATTTTACCATAAAACCAGCCCTGATTTTTGCCCAATTTAGCTATTTTGTATTAAGGTAATTATATACAACCATTGCCGCCTCGGCTCTATTGGCTAAATTCAAGGGATAAAACATGTTATTTTGGTCACCTTGCATAATACCCTGCTTTTGCACTTCCCCAACGTAGGGAACCGCCCAATCCGAAATATCCTCCTTATCGGCAAATGTAATATTGTATTCCGAGTAATCGGTTTGGTTGCGCAGGGCTGCGGATACCATTGCCGCCATTTCCTCACGGGTTATCTCCCTGTCAGGCTCAAAGGTGGTGTCGCTCGTTCCCTTTACCAGGGCGTAGGTATAAGCCTCGGTAATGTACGGCACGTACCACACGCTCGAATATGCGGGGACATCTATAAAGTTCGGAGCCGAATCGTAGGTTGCACTATTGGGATTTTTCAGCTTATACGCCTGCAAAATCATCTTGGTGAACTCGGCGCGGGTTACATTCCTGTAAGCATAGTAGCCCACATTGCCCGCAGCGTCAATTTCACCGTTTACAATGCCCAGCCGCGCCAGGCTGTCTATAGCCTCCGCCGCCCAGGAATACTCCGCCGTCATACCAACAGTCAACGAAGGCGTTCTGTCGAAGGTAAAGCCGCTCAGCGTAAACTCGGAAATCTTGTACTCCTCATTTGAAGCGGCGAAAATACCGAAGTAATACTCATCGTTCAGATCGTCGGCTGTGGCCGTTCCGACCTCAATCCATTCGCTGCCGTTCTGCGAGTACTTCATAGTCAGAGTATCACCCAGCTTATCAAGAGAAATCCATACCGGAGTCTTCTTATACTTCTGCTGGCCGATAAGCTCATAGGTCTTGCCGTACTCATCGGTCTTTCTGAACAGCTCTCCGTTATAGGGCTGGAAGTACGCCGCATAAGAGGTTCCGTCTGTGCTCTTATCAGTCGAGGTCTCAAGAGAGTTCCTCAAAACAATTCCCACCTGGTCGTACTCCGCCAGCTCCTGATCCTCAACCTTAAAGGAAACGCTGAAGTCGCCGCTCATCTTCTTATACAGATAGGGATATTCCTCGTTTTCAACGCCCTCTATGCCGTAGCCCGTGCCGTAGATTTTAAGGGTACTGCCGTTTTCAATAAAGGCGCCGTGTCTTATGGTGCTGCCCTGTTCCTGAACATCCTTGGGATAGTGAATGTCCGCAACACTGAAACCGCTTACGGAGCTTGTTACTCCGATGTTCTGGGTCGCGCTGTTCTTCGCGCCGCCGCCGTCATAGATCACAACCGTGATATAATGGTTTCCTGCTGCCATAGGCTCTAAGGTCACATACTCCTGCGGTGTTTCATAGGCCTTGTTCAGCACGCCGTCAACATAGATCTCCATTTTGTCCGATGTGGCAAGCTCGCCGGAGGTTATTTTAAGGTCAACGCTGTCACTTGTGTAATACTGACCCTTTTCGACAAAGCCGTCGCCGCTTCCCGTTCCCGTGCGAAGCTCAATATCCGGGATTGTGTTGGAGCCGTAGTTTTCAAGGTTCAGGTCGCTGAACTTGCCCCAGGAATATGTGGAGATTTGGTTCGTCTCCTTATTTCCGTCCTGGGCAATTCCCGCATAGTCTGTTCCGCTGAAGCCCATATCAACCTGAGAAATATATTCCCAATCCATTCCGTTGGAGCTATGGTAACCCGCTATTGTATTGCCGATTTTTACCAGCTTAACATATCTGGGCAGCTCCGCAAGCCTTAGGAACTGCTTGTTGAACTCGCCGTTCAGCCTATACACAAAGCCGAGACCTGCTCCGCCCTTTTCGTGCTCGTAGTTCAGCATTACAAAGTCGGAGGTGTTTGTCAGCTCATCTCTGAACATAATACCGCTGACGCAGTTATTGTTGAGCTTGGATACAGAGTCAATCCTTGTGGAGATTACAGAATTTGTATCCGCTTCCTTATACATAAAACTGAAATCGTCTGTTTTGGGGTCTAAGTCCATAACGTTAAACTCGTTGCCCGCGCCTATAAGGCCGCTGCTCTTAACCGTGTACTGTCCGTCATGGTATGAATAGCTGCCGGGCATTGTAGCTGAGCCTATATCCATAGTCTGCCAATCGCCGACCGGGTCTGTATAGTTCACGTTTATAACCTTAACCTCGGACAGAGTCGCCTCTCCCTCGCTGTCCACAGCTCTTGCGGACATGTAGGCAATGCCCTCGGGAGCACCTGTAAAGTCCATAGTATAGGGAGCCTTGTCAACCGTGCCCAACAGCTTATCATTCATGAAGAACTGAACCTCTGTTATGGTTCTGCCGCTCTTAGCCGCAGCCGTTGCGCTCAAATTGATTGTTTCGCCGTAGTTATAAATTGAGTTATTCTCTATATCCAGGGTAACATCAGGGTTTTGAGGCTCGGCTCCCTCCTCAACTATGCCGTTCAGGTAGTTCTCAAGATTGGTATAACCGTTGGCCGCAAACGCCTTGCCGTCCTCACTGTTATTTTTGTCAAGACCGTTTTTATCCTCATAAGCGTCGGGCATACCGTCGCCGTCAGTATCGGCGGGAGCTTCTGCCGAGTTGAGCTCCGGCCAGCCCGCAACCTCGTTTTCATTATTGATAGAGCGGCCTGTGCCGTTCTTGGTGTCATTAATAATCTTCGCATCGTAGCTGTCTCGCTTAGGCAGGGTTGCTCCCGCTCCCGCAAGAACCTTTTCATAAGCTTCCTCGGCTGTGTCCACATTATCAAGAGGAATTAGGTTATCATAGGATGAGTTTTCAAGATAAACAGGGGTCTTGCCCTCGTCAACAAAAACGCCCTTCAGGTTATCCTTTGTAACCTCCTCGTTGCCCTCGAGAACATTTCCCGAAAAATAGAAGCTGCCGTTTGAGGGATTCCAAATTCTGCCCAGAACATAGTTGTTCGTTATGGGGCCTGATTTGTAATAGTTATTTATAACGTTCAGGGTGATGTTTTCGCCGCCGTAGGAATTATTAAAGCCCCAGTTATAAATAACGTTGTTCACCATGTCGTTACTGCTTATATCGGCAAAGTCGGGGTGGGAATTATTCGCCGAATAATATCTGGGCAGACGGCTGGTGTGGGTTGCCACCAGGTTGTGGTGGTAGGTGGTATTGGCGCCGCCCCAAATGCCGCCGTAGCCGTGGCGACCCTTTGCGTGAACCGCCATTGCCAAGCTCTCGGAAATCACGCACCATTGAACGGTGGTGTTGGCAACGCCGTAGAGCGACATGGTCTCGTCTGTTGACCAGCTTGTTGAACAGTGGTCAAGGATTATATCCTTGTTATACCTGGCAAAGATAGCGTCGTTCTCCGCGTGGGAAATATCGCCGGGACGGAAACGCACATAGCGTATTATAACGTTATCCGTTGCTATAACAATGTTGTAGTCGCCCACGCAGATACCGTCTCCCGGCGCTGTCTGGCCTGCAATTGTGATGTTGGGCTGCTCCAGTCTCAGAGCCGACTTTAAGTGAATAGTTCCCGAAACATCAAATACAACCGTTCTGTTTGGTTGGCTTACAGCGTCTCTTAAAGAGCCCTCGCCGTCATCATTAAGATTGGTTACGTGGTAAACCTCTCCGCCTCTTCCGCCTGTTGTATACTTTCCGCCGCCCTCGGCTCCCGGGAAGGCGACAAGGTCTGCCGCCTTTGCCTGCTCGGGAGTCATTAACGCCGCCGCATCAGCCTGCTCATCCGCATACACCGCGGGAACAGCGCATATTATCATTGCAATTGCTACTATTAATGAAGCAATTCTCTTAAAACTAAATCTTATATCCATTTTTATTTCCTTTCCCTGTAGTCTCCGCGACACGAAATATTAATCAGTAAAAACCGAAACTGTTTCGACCTTCACGCCGTATATCTCAATATTGTCTCCGCCGTAGATTTCAATTGTGCCATCGCCGCCTGTGTGAACATATTCGGACGCGCAAGCTGCCTGTATACTATACTTTACGTTGTTTATATAAAGGGGACGGGCTGAGGATGAGTTCGCCGACGCTCCGTATACCGTTATAACCGAACCATCCTTCACGGGCACCGTTATCTTGCCGTTGTTGTTCTTAATGCGTATTCTGTTGGTAAAGGATATGCCCTCTACCGACTTGGAGCCTGTTTTAAGCTCCGCGCCTGCCGCAACGCTCATTTGATAACCGCTGGTCTCGGTGCCGCCAATGTCTGTTAAGCCGTCAACGGTAAAGGCTCCGCTTATTGCGGAAATCTTATCAAAGGTGTACCATGAGGTTTCCTTTTCAACTCTAACGCTCGGGCTCACTGCTTCCACCATTACATCATCTATATAGTACTTTCCGGAAGCGCCTGCAACCGGCTCAAAGTATACGGCTTGCGTAACGGGATTTTTCTTCTCCGTATTAATCTGGGCTCTGAACTCAGAGGGACCGCTGATTTCTATGGGAGCATTTTCCACAACTGTCGTACCGTCCTGATTTGACACTGACAGATTTGCGGCTATTTCGCCTGTCTCATCTATATCTGTGACAAGATATACGGAATACCAGCCGTCTGCGCTGTCCCACTGCCCCAGTAAGGCTGAGCCGTTTGCATATATATTTCCGTCATCGGAGAAGGTCACCTTATACGCCTGATCGGACTTGCCGGTCTGGAAGTACAGATTGATAGCGGGCTCGTCGCCTGTTGCCAAAAAGCTGCAGCTGAATTGGGGAACATAATCATCAGACATACGATATTCTCTGAATATGTATCTGTCGCCGTTTGAAGCGTAATCGTTAGAGGGCTCAATCGCCATAATTCCGCTTTCGTTGCCGCTTATCCCCTTTGTCCACGAGGGACGGAGAACATTTTTCTCCTGCATCTGCCACAGCCAGTCAAGGCCGTAATCAAAGTTCCAAACAACCGCCTCGGAACCGCCTGAAACACTCGGGCTCGATGTACCGTCGTATGCCTCGCACAGAGGAACCATCTGTTCAAGGTTGTTCCACAGGAATACCTTATAGCTGCTGCCCGAAACCTGACCTACCTCTTTGGTAAATCCGTCCATGTCCGCGATTATGCTGTCCGCAAGGGCTCCGTCTTCGTCATAGCCGCAAACTATAAGCGTTCCGCCGTCAAAATTGCTGCTCTCGCTTATTGTAACAATTCCGTCCTGATAGCTTTCTATATACAGGTCATTTGAGGAACCTGTTATTATTCCCTCAAGGCCTACCCAGCCTGCGTCGGGCGGATTGCCTCCTCCGCTTACTGCCGCATAGCCCATATAGTACTCATCACTCAAGTCGTCACACAAAACGCTTGTCAGCAAGTTCTTGGTTGTGTAAACAGTTGCGCCGTTCTCCGTCTGATAGATATTGATAACATTATCTATCTTTTCCGCTATAAAGTACAGGTTTGCCGAGGTTCCCGTCACATCCGTAACGTCTGCTATAACCTGCGCCTCGCTGCTGCCTGCTGCTCTCTTAATCAGCTGATACTTCAGGCTTCCGTCGCTGCCTACAATTCCTCCGAAGAAGTATGACGCCGCGCCGGAATCAAGAGACGACCTGAGCATTATGCCGAACTGACTGCTGCCCTGCATACGGCTTCTGTAGTACATTCTCATATCGTCGCTGAACTTCTGATTTAAATATGTAAACTCATCGCTGCCGACAGAGCCCTCTATACCTGAAATCTTATATGTATAGTCGTCTGTCACCGATACATAAGAGGTTGAAACCTCATCGGCTCCGCCTATATCCGTAAGCTCCCAGGGAGACGGGTCCTGAGACACGGCAACGGTTTGACTGTCGCTGCCTCTGCCTAAATTTTCATCGAAGCAGTACGCCGTCAGGGTTCCCCGCTGAGGAGTTGTAAAGGTTACGGGAATTGAAACCGTCTGAGTTCCTGTAATATATACCTGCTGTGAGGTTACGGGAGTTCCGTCCAGGTACAGCCAGATCTCATTAACGGGAGAATTTGCGTCAGATGTAACCGTTACGTTTACGCTGTCCCCTGTCAGCCCGATTCTGCCGATATTTTCCTGAAGCTTAACCGTGGGAGAGGTCTGCTCCTTAACAAGCTTAAGCATACCCAGCTTTGAAACCGTCAGGCTGCTGCCGCTGACGTTTGCACCCACGCTCAAAGTATCGCTTGTCACGGTTGTCTCCGCCACAAGGTTATCCTCCAGGTCAGCAACGCTAGTTCCCGCATAAAGACTTACCGTATTTCCCGTGCGGGCAATCTCCAGCAGCTTATACTTTGAAATATCAGCCGCTCCCTGCCATGTGCCGCTGCCGCCTGCTTCATAGCTTATCTCCTGAACATAACTGCCGTTATACGCTGTGCTTATAGAAATACTCTCGCTGTTTGCCCCATCCGCATAGATACCGGTAGCTACGCCGCTATTGCGACTGCTTATCTCGTCAACCCTCGCAACCAGCTTGAAGTCTCCGCTTATGCTTTGGCTGATTGATCCGCCTGTGGATATGGTATAGCTCTCGCCGTCAAAGCCTGCTTCTGCCGAGCTCTCCCAGCCCTGAGCCCCCTGAGAACCGATTACGCAAAGCTGAACCGCCGGGCTTAAAACATAGCTGCCGTCGCTCTTTATTGCCTTTGCGACAATGTTGTTATCTCCCGTGGGAATATCTGAAACCGAAACCGAAGCTACTCCTCCGCTGAGGCTGTTCGCCTCTCCGATTACCTCATCGTTGCAATAGAACTCAACCTTGCCAACATCCGCCGCCTTTTCGCCGCTGACGCTTGCGGAGAGCTCAACCGTATCATTTTCGGAACGAACGCCGTCAAAGCCGCTTAACGTTACCGATACGTCCTTAGACTTAGGATTGGTAATTTCCTCTTCAACATAGATCTCAAGCCAGGTGTATCCGTCAGGGCCTATATTGACGCTGTCCAAAGGATTGCTCTTGTCAAGACCCATAGCGTCCTCCCACGTATCGGGCAGACCGTCGCCGTCCGTATCGTAGGACGCATCTCTTGTTTCAGAGGTGATTATGGGATAGCCCCTGCCGTCATACTCGCCTTCCTGACCTGCGGGTATTCCGTCCCTCGGATCATCCAAAAGTCCAACACTGCCGCTTGAACCGTTGGGAGCAGTTCTGTTTACAACGTTGCTGACAATTCGCTCATCAACCTTATCCCGCTTGGGGAGAGTCGCTCCCGCATTGGCAATAACCTTTTCAAACACGTTCTCTGTGCTATCAAGGGTTATGGGGTATTCAGCGTTATATGTCTGATACGCCTCATCGGGAGTGTCGATTTTTATATTCGTCTTATCGCCTGTTGCATAGAACTTTGTGTCGGTGTAAACACCCATATGCAGGTCGTCCTGCCAGTTGTTTTCGTTTACGCGCTGTGCATCTGCATACGCCGCATCGCCGGCTTCAACATCGATTATGTTTCCTGCCGCGTACACGCTTCCGAACATGTCGGTCTTATACTTCTGACCGACCGACAGCTCGAAAATTCTCGCTCTCTTTTCCTGAGGCGTTGCAGGGCCGGGACGGTAAACATTATTCTGAATGTAAGTCTTTGCGCCGTTCTCGCTGCCGTAGCCCGCCTTGTCTCCCCAGTTATAGAACACGTTGTTCTTCATATCCACCAGGGTTTGGGAATCCGTGTAGCCCTCAGTCATCGCAACCGTTTCCGATGTTCCTATCTTAGGATTACGGCTCTTGTGCGTTGCAATCAAATTGTGATGGATCGACAGGTTCACGCCGCCCCAAATAGCCGCATAGCTATGCTCGCCCTTATCATGTACGCTCTGGTTGAGAGCCTCGGATATAATGCTGTTCTGAATTGTAACATCCTTAACGGCATACGCCGATAAGTTCTCGTCAGTTCCCCAAGACACCGAACAGTGGTCGATTATAACGTTTTGGCAGTTATCGGTTATCTCCAAGCCGTCCTGAGCCTTGGTATCGTTTCCGCTTGCATCATGAGCGCCCACGCGGAACTTTAAGTACCTCAAAATTACGTTATCAGCTCCGATTTTAATATTATTGGTTCTGAAGGTAACGCCGTCCCCCGGGGCTGTCTGTCCGAGAATAGTCATATTGTCGTGCCCTATGCTCACATTTGAGCTTAAATCAATATATCCCGACACATCAAACACAACTATTCTGTTGCCCCTTGAAACTGCGTCACGGAATGAACCTTCTCCGCTGTCGTTTAAGTTTGTTACGTGATAAACCTCTATATTATCACCGCTGCCTATTGCGCCTCTCGCGCCTGTGGTGTACATTCCGCCGCCCTCCGCGCCGGGGAAAGCCACAACATGCCCGCCTGTGCTTACAGTCTCGGGAGCCGCCGACGCAGCATATGCCACGCTGCTCACGGCAACCGCCCCCGCGGTGAATAACACGCCTAATTTCTTAATCAGCTTATTCACTGTGCTATCTCCTTTCACAAAACCTATTTATTTTACAAACACCGATACCGCGGCGAATTTGTTAAAATTCACCACGGTAACTATATTATTATACATGAAATTCAGCGATTTTTCTCATAAGACTATCGGTTCATTTCGTCCTGGTGACCTGTTGCCTTATGGCTGGCTATTATGCTGTCAATCTCGCTGAGACTGCTGACAGCCATATCGCCCAGCACAGTATTCTTAACCGCCGACATAGCGTTGCCGTATTCAACGGCTCTCTGCATATCGTCATAGGTTATCATTCCGTAAAGCGCGCCTGCCAGATAAGCATCGCCGCTGCCCACACGGTCAACAACCTCAATATTCATGTAAGGCTCCTCCTCATAGAATTTGCCGTCATAATAAATCTTTGATGAGAAGTTATGTATCTTAGGGCTGATAACCTCACGTCTGGTGGTTGCCACAACCTTGCAGCCGTAATCGTCGCAATAGCTCTTCATTATCTCCTCAAGAGTTCCTGTCTTTTGGAGCATGCGCCTTGAGGTTTCCTCAGAGACAAACAGAATGTCAACATACGGAAAGACCTTTGTAACCGTTTCTCTTGCGGTGTCCTCATCCCAAAGAGAGGCGCGGTAGTTGATATCAAAGGAAATTACCGTTCCGTTTTCCTTGAACTTCTTGATTATTTCAATAGTGGTCTCTCTCAGGCCCTCATCTATTGCCAGGGTAATACCGCTCACATGGAAAACCGAGGTCTTATAAAATACCGAGGGGGCAATCTCGTTTACGCGCAGAGTTGTCATAGACGACCTTGCCCTGTCATAAACAACAGAGGACTTTCTGGGATATGCGCCGGTCTCGTAATAGTATATACCCAGACGCTTTTCGGGAGAGTGGTCATATACAATCAGGTCGTCGCTGACGTCCCCGTATCTGATCATATTCTTAACAAAGTGACCGATTTTGTTCTCGGGCAGCTTTGTTATTATTCCGCTTCTGATACCCAAAATAGCGCTGCCGCTGGCAACGTTAAGCTCTGCGCCGCCGGCTCTCTTGTCAAAAACATAGCTCTGGGAAATCTTATCCGTTCCCGGAGGTGAAAGGCGAAGCATAACCTCGCCCATTGTCACCAAGTCGTACTCTCTGTCTCTCTTAATAAATTCCATAAGTTCAAGCCTCCTTTTTCAAAAATTTTTTCTCTTCTAAAGCTCTATACCGAAATAATTCTTTGCGTTTTCAAAGGAGATGCCCTTTACTATTGTCTCAAGGGTGTCCATATCGCAGGGGAACTCTCCGTCCTCAACCCATGTTCCCAGAATGTTACACATAATTCTTCTGAAGTACTCATGTCTTGTGTATGAAAGGAAGCTTCTTGAGTCTGTAAGCATTCCGACGAACTTGTTAAGAGCGCCCAGGTTTGCCAGAGCTTTCATCTGGTCGGTCATGCCGTCTCTCTGGTCGCAGAACCACCAGCCCGAACCGAACTGAATTTTTCCGCCTGTGCCGGGGCCCTGGAAGTTGCCCAGCATGGTTCCTATAACATAGTTATCCTTGGGGTTAAGGGTGTACAGAATTGTCTTGGGCAGGTTATCTGTCTTTTCCATTGCGTTAAGCAGGTTTGACAAATCCTGAGCAATTGAGTAATCAGCAATCGAATCAAAGCCCGTGTCCGCACCCAGTATATCAAACATTCTTGTATTGTTGTTTCTCAGGGCGCCGATGTGGAGCTGCATTACCCAGTCAAGCTCTGTATACTTCTTCGCCAGGTCGATAAGAACCGCTGCCTTAAAGCCCTTTGCCTCGTCTGCTGTAACAGCTTCTCCGTTCATAGCCTTTGCAAATACAGCCGAAACGTCGATACCCTCGCAGTAGGGAACGCCGTCAAGAGCATGGTCGCTGATACGGCAGCCTGCCTCGTGGAAGAAGTCAATTCTGTTATAAGCCGCCTTAATCATGTCGTCATAGGACTTGATTTCCATTCCCGCAGCCTCAGCCAGCTTGCCGATATAGGGAGCAAAGGTAGGCTTGTCAATATTAATCATAAAGTCGGGTCTGAAGGCAGGCAGAACCTTTGCCTTGATGTGACCCTTTTCGGCAATCTTCTTGTGCCACTCCAGAGAATCAATGGGATCGTCTGTTGTGCATATTGCGGCAACATTAGAGGTGTTAATAAGATATGAAGGGCTCATATTCTTCTCTTTTATGACCTCGTTAGCCTTGTCGAATATTTCCTTAGCTGTGTCTGCGCGGCAGATTGTGTCAATACCGAAGTATCTCTGAAGCTCCAGATGAGTCCAATGATAAAGCGGGTTGCCTATGCCGTACTGCAGGGCGGAGCAGAACGCGTTAAAGCGGTCAAAGTCCGACTGCTGATTTCCGGTTCTGTGACCTGTCATGTACTTCTCCTCAAGACCCATTGAGCGCATATAACGCCACTTATAATGGTCGCCGTCCAAGAAAATCTGCGTTATACTCTCAAAGGGCTTGTCCTCATACATCTCCTGAGGGCTTAAGTGGCAGTGGTAGTCAAAAATCGGCATGTCCGCCGAAAAGTCATGATACAGCTTCTTAGCTGTATCGTTGGTAAGCATAAAGTCCTTGTCCATAAATTTTTTCATAAGAGTACCTCCTGTATATTACCTAATACTTTATGGTTTTATATTATTCTGTTATATATTATACACTAAAGCAGGTCAATATTGCAAATGTTTTTTTAATAATATTAACGGATAAATTGCTCTTTAACGGCTCACAAATTCAAATATTTTTTGTGCAATTATCAATTTAGCAAATTTTCAGTATTTTTTTAAAAACCTGTTGATTTATTGCCACGGATATGTTATAATGCATTTACACTGAGTTTGCAGATTAATAGTATCATAAAAATTGGAGGTATTGTTTATGGGATTACCCGAAGGGCGCGATTTATTTATTGACCGTGAGGAAAATAACAAACCCTACGTTATGAAAAATTCACATATTCACGATTATTATGAAGTTTACTATCTTATGGCGGGAAGCAGAAGATATTTTATTAATCATACACTTTTTAACATGGAACCGGGAGACGTTGTCCTGGTGAACAAGGGCGATTTGCATCTTACGACTATGATTTCGTCCGAGCATTACTATGAAAGATACCTTATGACGTTTAACGACGACTTTGTTGACCGGGTCTGTCAGAATATTGACCGAGAACTTTTTATGAGCGCCTTTAACGCAAAAAAGGTGCACGTGCCCGTTTCAAAGCGGTACGCCTTTGAGGGGCTTCTCCACAAGCTCCGCGCCGAGTGCGACAAGAATGACGAATATGCCGACTTCCTGTCCCGCTCCCACATGGCGGAACTGATGATATTCCTTGACAGGTGCGCGGGGCACAACGTTGTTCCCTTTGACGATATCAGCGTCCATGAGGAGAGAATACAGCAGGTCTGCAAGTACATAATCAATTATTATAACCAGCCTATAACTCTGGCGGACATTTCAAAAATGGCATACATGAGCCCTACATATTTTTCCAAGAAGTTCAAAAAGGTGACAGGCTTCGGATTTAATGAGTATCTTAACAATGTGCGCATCAAGATGGCGACAAACATGCTGGTCGAAACCCAGTATTCCGTTACCGAGATCGCACGCTTCTGCGGCTATAAGGACAGTAACTACTTCGGAGACGTGTTCAAGAAGATTATGGGAGTTTCTCCCAGCAAGTACAGAAAGGCAAACTACACCTTCTGAAATCAAGCAAACAAGAATGGCTGCACCCAATTGGGTACAGCCATTTATTTTACACCGGATTAACATGCACCATGCAGTGCTTCACCTTTGGAAAGCCTGCTTCTATGACGTTATGCACTTCCTCTGCTACGGCGTGGGACTCTCTCAGGGTTATATCCCCGTCAACCCCAATCTCCACATCCACATACACCTTTGAGCCGAACATTCTTGTCATCAGCAGGTCGAGAGACTCAACTCCCGATTGAGCCTTTATCAGCTCCGCCATCTTGGCTTCGGTCTCCTCATCGCAGGATTTGTCTACCATTTTATCAAGAGCTTCCCTGCATATGTCAAAGGCAGCCTTTACAATAAAGATACATATAACAACGCTGGCAATAGGGTCGCATATAGGGAAGCCCAGCCTTGCTCCCAAAATACCCACAAAGCTGCCCACCGAAGAAAAGGCGTCGCTTCTGTGATGCCATGCGTCCGCCATCAGAGCAGTGGAATCAATCTTCTTGGCATAAAAGCGGGTATACCAGAACATTGCCTCCTTAACTGCAATAGAAACCACTGCCGCAACCAGAGCCATAGCTCCCGGAATTGCCAGATCACCGTAATTCCCGCCGATAATCTTTCTAAATCCCGAAATGCCCACTCCGATACCCGTCACAAACAGCACCGCCGCCAAGATAATGGCGGCTATGCACTCCATGCGCTCGTGACCGTAAGGATGTTCCTCGTCCGCTTCCTTTCCTGCGGCGTTGGCGCCTATCATAACAATTACGGTGCTGAACACATCTGATGCTGAATGTATTGCGTCGCTGACCATGGCGCCCGACCTTGCCGCAACACCGACTATCAGCTTAATCGCTGAGAGCAGCACATTCACAACAATACTTATGTTAGAAACTCTCATAATTGTTTTCGTGCCGTCTATAGGCTCATTATTATTTACCAAACTACTTCCTCCAAATTGCTTTTTAAATATGTATGCTGAAAAATCGAATAAATACCTTTCAGGTATTATTCTATTCGGATATTATTCCAAATAATCTTTCAGCTTCTTGCTGCGGCTGGGATGACGGAGCTTCCTCAAGGCCTTTGCCTCGATTTGACGTATCCTCTCGCGGGTAACGTTGAACTCCTTACCCACCTCTTCAAGGGTTCTGGCTCTGCCGTCGTCAAGACCGAACCTAAGCCTTAAAACCTTTTCCTCTCTGGGCGTCAGGGTGCTGAGCACGTCCACCAGCTGCTCCTTAAGCAGAGTAAAAGTTGCGGCGTCTGCCGGAGCGGGAGCGTCATCGTCACGGATAAAGTCTGCCAGGTGGCTGTCCTCCTCCTCGCCTATGGGCGTTTCAAGAGAAACGGGCTCCTGGGCAATTTTCAAAATCTCGCCCACCTTATCAACAGGCATATTCAGTTCTCTTGCAACCTCCTCGGGCAGCGGATCTCTGCCCAGCTCCTGCACAAGCTGCCTTGACACGCGAACCAGCTTATTTATGGTCTCAACCATGTGCACGGGTATTCTGATTGTGCGCGCCTGGTCGGCTATGGCTCTGGTAATCGCCTGTCTTATCCACCATGTTGCATACGTTGAAAACTTAAACTTCTTGGTATAATCGAACTTTTCAACCGCCTTAATAAGACCTAAGTTACCCTCTTGAATAAGATCCAAAAACAACATGCCGCGTCCGACATATCTCTTGGCTATGCTGACAACAAGTCTCAAATTGGCTTCCGCCAGCTTGCGCTTTGCGGTTACGTCACCCTCGCTCATTCTCTTGGCGAGCTCCGCCTCCTCCTCGCTGGTGAGAAGCTTAACCTTGCCTATTTCCTTGAGGTACATACGAACAGGGTCGTCAATGCTGACGCCGTCGGGAACCGACATATCCTCCAGCTCCTCCTCGGTTACCTCCTCAACATCCTCGACAACCGGCTCCGGGTCAATGCTGCCCACAATCTCTATGCCCTGCTTTTCAATAAGCTCATATATCCTGTCTATCTGCTCCGGGTCAAGCTCCAGTTCCTCCAGCTTGTCCGCCACGGTTTTGTACTCAAGCATTCCCACCTTCTTGCCGTCGTCAAGCAAATCCTGAATAATCTGAGCCTTTTTCTTGGCAGTGGTCATATCCAACTTTTCCGATCTGTCAGTTCTGTTTTCATTCTCCATGTTTTCAATCTTATCACTCATACTATTACCCCCGTTATCATAATTTCTTATCTCTCTTTTGTTCAAACAGTCTGATAAGCTCCGCTTCGTTACCGGCGGCGTCTGCCCGCTGTCTGTTCTCTTTTGCCCTAACCATTATGTCAATGGGATGAACGCAAGCATACACTCTGTCCCTTACATTTTTATCGCTGATTAATATATCCGAAACCTGCCCCGCCTCCTCAGGCGCGCATCTGCTGAGCAGGTCGTAGCTTTCAACCTGACCTCCGCTTTCATATATTCCAAACATCATCTCCGCCATTCGTTTATGTACGGGGGAGGCTGTGAAGTCCTCCGGGCTCAGCCCCCGCTTTACTGCAAGTGAGTACACCCGCTTGTCGGTCATCAGGCTCAGCAGCAGCCGCTCCGCGTTGTATAGCTCACGGTCGTCATGCTCCGAGAATCCTCCTCCCGTTCGTGTCTCGTACTCCCGCCTCAGCCTGTTCTCCTGCCTGCGGGTCTCGGTTTTCAGCTCCCGCCGCTCTATTTCCGTCACTCCTGCGGCTATGCTCTCGGGGCTTACCTTTAGCTCGTCGGAAAGCTTCCCTATATATATTTCCCGCTGAGTCATATTCCTAACCTTAGACAGGATTTTTGACGCGTCGTTTATGAAATCCATACGGTCGTCAATATCATCAAGGTTGTATTTTTCTCTGGCAGCGTCTATCTTGTAGTCAATCAAAGGCTTTGCCTTTTCCACAAGAACACCGAACATCTCCGCTCCCTTTGCCTTTATAAACTCGTCCGGATCCTTTCCGTCGGTTATTTCAAGCACTCTGACCTTAACATCTGCATCAAAGAGTATATCCCCAGCTCGGAGCGTAGCCTTTTTTCCCGCCTCATCATTGTCGTAGCACAAAACGGCTCTGCCGGCGTACCGTTTAACAATCCTCGCCTGCTCCGGAGTAAATGCCGTTCCCAAAGAAGCCACCGCATTTGAAAACCCGCTCTGGTGCAGGGACACAACGTCCATGTACCCCTCCATAAGCAAAAGCCTGTCCGCCTTTGAGTTTTTGGCAAGATTCATGCCAAACAGGTTATCCTTTTTCCTGAAAATCAATGTCTCCGGCGTGTTCCAGTATTTGGGAGCGTCTGTGCCGTCCCTTATTATTCTGCCGCCGAAGGCAATCACCTTCCCCCGCACATCGATGATGGGGAAGATAACTCTGCCGTCGTAAAAAGCGTCATAAAAGGTTCCGTTGTCCCGTTTTTTCACTAAACCGGCTTCCAACATATCATTTTCAGTATACCCCTTTTTCTTTAAATAATTTATTAAATTTGACCAACCCTCGGGGGCATACCCGATTCCGAACCTTTTTATGGTTCCGCCGCTGATTTTCCGCCTTTTCAGGTAGTTGAGCCCCGGCTCCCCCTCGGGCTTTGACAGACAGTCATAAAAGTACCTTGCCGCCTCTGCGTTAAGCTCGTACAGTTTTTCCCGCTTTTTTGAAGCGGCAAGCTGCCTCTGCTTATCGCCACTGCTTCTGCTGTCGGGAACGGTCATGTGCGCTCTGTCCGCCAGGTATTTTACGGCGTCCATAAAATCAAGATGCATCGCCGCCTCAACAAATTGAATAACGCTTCCCCCCGCACCGCAGCCGAAGCAGTGAAAAACCTGCTTATCGGGTGACACGGTCAGCGAGGGAGACTTCTTATCATTGTGAAGCGGGCACAGTCCCATCATGCGGTTTCCGCTGCGCTTTAAAACTGTATATTCGGAAATAATATCAACAATATCGTTTCTCATAACAAGCTCGTCAAGAAACGCCTGGAAATCTGAATTAGCCATTATTACTTCCTTTCTTAAAACTTATTTCACCCAAAACTTGGGGACAAACAACTCCTCATACCTGGCAACGGCAAAGGGGTCGCTCATTCCCGCTATATAATCCTTTGCGATTATACTTTTGTCGTCAACGCAGCTGTTTTCCCTCGCCTCAACGGGAATTAAGTCAATATCCTTGATAAATTTGGAATACAGCCCCTCGATTACGTTTCTTGCCTTGTCCTCCTCTTGGCAAATCTCCAAATCCGGGTTGAGATACACCCTCTCAAACATAAATCTTCTCAGCCCCATAAGAGCGTCAAAAATCTCGGGCTTCATGGTTATGTCCCCGCAGCTGCCGTTTATGGTTGCCTTTATCATGGTGTCAATCCTGACAGAGTGACGGTTTCCCAAAACATCGCTGAACTCCTTGGGTATTTCCTCCTCGGTTAAAACGCCGCCTCTGATTGAGTCGTCAATATCATGATTGACGTATGCAATCTTGTCAGCAAGGGCAACGATTTTTCCCTCGGGAGTATCGGGTCTTTTATCCCCCGTATGGCATAAAATGCCGTTCCTCACCTCATAGGTCAGGTTAAGCCCCTTTCCGGACTCCAAAACCTCCACAACTCTCAGGCTCTGCTCGTTGTGCCTGAACCCGCCGGGGCAAATCTCGTCAAGCACTCTCTCGCCCATATGCCCGAAAGGCGTATGCCCCAAATCATGACCCAGAGCAATGGCTTCGGTCAAGTCCTCATTTAGGTTAAGGGCTCTGGCAATCGTGCGGGCAATCTGCGCCACCTCCAGAGTATGGGTCAGGCGGGTTCTGTAGTGGTCGCCCTGAGGTGCTATAAACACCTGGGTCTTGTGCTTAAGCCGTCTGAACGCCTTTGAATGTATAATCCTGTCTCTGTCTCTCTGGAACCCTGTTCTGATTTGGCAAGGCTCCTCATATGCGGCTCTGCCCTTTGAGCTGTCGCTGAAGGTTGCCCAATCGGACAAGTATTGATGTTCCCTCTTTTCAATCATTTCCCTAACCGACATAATACCACCTCAAAATCTCTACTATTACTATTCTACAAAAAAAGATTTTTTCCTTTTATGTATTGACAAAATATCTGTTTAATAATACAATTATTTTTACAACAACCTGCGAAAGGATAAGAATATGACAGTTCACACCTTGCCTCCCCGTCTTGAAAAAATAGCGGAGCTTATTAGCAACTCAAAAGTCATGGCGGATATAGGCACCGACCACGCATATCTTCCCGTGTCACTCATCGCTCGGGGTAAGACAGAATTTGCAATAGCCTCCGACATCAGAACGGGGCCGCTGAAGCGTGCCCAAGCCACTGTGAATAGATACGGCATGGACAGTCTCATCTCCCTAAGGTTGGGTCCCGGCCTTTCCACAGTGACCCCCGAAGACAGGGCGGACACATTGGTTATTGCGGGAATGGGCGGCCTGATTATAGCAGATATTCTTGAGCAAAGTGAGGCAACCGTCAATGCGGCGGATTTAATTATTTTGCAGCCCATGACTAAGGTTGCGGAAATCAGGGAATATATTTACGAAAAGGGCTTTTCCCATATTAAAGAATATATTGTTAAAGAGGGGGATAAGCTGTATAACATTATCTCATTTTCCCCAAAAAAGACCGTAAATAAGCCCTTGCTTGGCACAGAAAAGATTTTGGGTGTGGATACAATAAACTCTGAATACTATGATGAATACAAAATGCGGCAAATAACCAAGCTCAGAAAGACAATAGATGGGCTAAGGCGGTCCGAAAATCCTCAGGGTATTGAGGAAAAGGAGCGGCTGCTGGCTCAGCTTTCAGAGCTTGAGTAAACTGCAGAAAGGATATGTATCTTATGGCAAATACAACAGTAAATGAAATTGCTTCCTATATTGAAGCTCTTGCTCCCAAAAGCCTTGCCGAAAGCTGGGATAACGTGGGGCTGCTTGTAGGTGACGGAGACGCAGAGGTAAACACTGTATTTATCGGGCTGGATGCGACCACAGAGAACATAAACCAAGCCATTAAATATAATGCGGATATGATTATAACTCATCATCCTCTTATTTTTCCCACAATAAACCGTGTTGTTGAGCAGGACGTTGCGGGAAGCATGATTATCCGCCTGATTAACAATAATATTTCCCTGTATAGCGCACACACTAATCTTGACATAGCCGACGGCGGCATGAACGATATGCTTGCGGACAAGCTGGGTCTAATAAACGTGCGCCCCTTTACCGATGAGGAATGTATTGACAACTCAACGGGAAAGTCAACCGATAAAATAGGCAGGGTTGGAGCCTTGGAAACGCCTACCGAAATGGCTGACCTTGTGGACTATGTAAAAAGCGTTTTATGCTGCGGTTCTATAAGTTACGTGGGCGACCCGTCGGAGATTGTTTCAACGGCGGCTCTGTGCAGCGGCAGCGGCGGCGACTATATCTATAACGCATATAACGCCGGAGCGGACGTTTATATTACCTCCGAAATTAAGCATCACCAGGCAAGCCTTGCTCTGGAGCTGGGGATAAACCTTATTGACGCAGGCCACTTCGAGACGGAAAATATAATTTGCGACTTTATGAAGGAATACCTTAGCCGTAAGTTCCCAAATCTAAAAATAGTAAAGTCTCAAGCCACACCATACAAAAGAAGATAGATAAATCTCAGGGCGGACAAACCGCCCTGTTGTTCACTTAACTTACGGAGGGATAAATATGTCTGCAAATAAAGACCTAAACACTACATTTGATACTGTGGCGTCCCTATATGATAAAATGCGTCCCGATTATCCTCCCGACGTTTATCAAGCCATATTTGATTATATCACGCTTGACAAAACCTGCAACGCAATTGAGATAGGAATAGGCGGCGGGCAAGCCTCCCTACCTATATTAAAAACAGGCTGTAACCTGACAGCAGTGGAATGCGGTCAACAATTTTCCGATTTATGCATAAATAAATTTGGGAACTATAATAACTTTTCGGTTGTAACCGGAAAATTTGAAGACGTAGCTTTTCCGTGCGGTAAATATGACCTTATCTACTCGGCAACTGCGTTTCACTGGATTTCCGAAAGGATCGGATACACAAAAGTATTTTCACTTCTGCGCAACGGCGGAGTTTTTGCGCGGTTCGCAAATCACCCATATTCCTCTAAAGATAACCCCGACCTAACGAATGAAATAAACAGGCTTTACGCCCAATACTATTACAAATTCTATAATAAAAGCCCCCAAGCACCAAATGAATACGGCGAAAAACAAGCCGAGCAAATTGCAAAAATTTCTGAAAAATACGGCTTTACGGATATAAAATATTATTTGTTTCACAGAACCAGAGTTTTTTCGGCAAAAGAATATGTCATGCTCCTGGGAACGTATTCAGACCATATAGCCATTGAAAAAAATATAAGACAAGAATTTTTCTCTAAAATTTCTGAGGCAATAAACGCTCACGGCGGCTCAATAAAAATCCATGACACCATAGACCTTGAGCTTTCGAGAAAACCTTAAACCTTAAATTAAAACATACCGGCGACAGATTTTAAAGGGGGTTAGGGGGATTTTTTACATGAAAAAATCCCCTTGACATAATTGTCAGGGGGATATATTATTCCGGCAGCGTCCTATGTTCCCGGGAGGTCGCCCTCCAAGTATTTTCGGCGCTAAGAAGCTTAACTTCTGTGTTCGGGATGGGAACAGGTGTGACCTT
>JABLTO010072449.1_pt1 | contig 86511 bp, 85 predicted proteins | sample 7160091 | NCBI WGS metagenome assembly JABLTO01 (sample SAMN14651225, study PRJNA627086) | human gut metagenome | isolation source: feces | host: Homo sapiens | reverse complement strand
TTATGCTTTAAACTATAAAACCCCAATTGAGTATAGAACTCAACTAGGGTTTAAATAAATATCTTTTTATTGTCTACTTTTTGTTGACAAGTTCAATTGGATTATTCTAACTATATCTTTTTCTTTTTCCTATTTTAGATATTTAATGTATAATAGATAAACAGGAGTTTATTATGGATGAGGAAAAATTATACAAAGAATATTTGAAAAGTGTGTTTTATCCGGTTAACGAAACTTATTTTTATAATGTTAACACTCGTGAACTAATACCAGATCATCTTGCCTTAGATAATATTTCTAATTATGACTTAAATTACATTATTAGATGTATGTATGATATTTATGATATGTTTGGTAGACCAATAAATAACAGTCTTTCTGACGAAATATTTTTATCTAGTATTGATGATTATCTCTTAACAAAGCAAAGAAACAGTAAAAGAACATTTAAAGTATATGATGGTCAAGGTAAGTTAATAACTGTTTTCAAAAGCAAACCAGATAGTAAAGAAATTTACCTTCCATATTTGGTTCAAGAAAAAGATGAGATTGTTTTAAAAGACCATGTTGGTGGTACCATAATTGCTCATTTTGAAATTAAAAACAAAATTAATAAAGTTAATATTAAAGATAAAGAAAATGTTAATAGAATTTTTCAAGTATTTGGTATTCCTAAAAGTTTTAAACAAGAATTAAAGAGTAATTCAAAATTAAAAAATGTCCATTACATATGACTTTTCAGAAGTTGACATAACAAATGCCACTTTTAATAATGATTTTATTACCTGTTATCAAGAATCCAAATTAAAAAGAAAAAAATAATTAATATTTTTTAAAATAGTAAAAATACCTTTAAAATTACCTTATTTATTAGTATAATTAAACAAGAACTAAAAAGGATTAAATGGGGTATTAAGGAGTTTCCATGCAATTTAATTTAAAAAACATCGTTAAAAACTTACTTTCTATTTATGATACTATTTCCATTGAAGATAAAAATATTAGTGAGAAAAAAATTCATAATAAAAAGTTAAATATCTTAGTAAAAAAATTTAAAGAATACTTAATTCAAGACATAGAAAGTGCTAAAGCTTACATAGAATTAATGCAAATTGAATATTTTTTATTAACTGAGTTTATTGATATAACAGAAGAATTTGATATCGAAGCTTTATTATATATTTTTGATAACTTTACTAATGACATAAATGGTGATTTAGAATACTTTTTTGATATGGGATATTTAAAAATACTCTTAGATGAAATAATTAATTACTATAAAGACTCCAGATATTATGATTATACAGCCTTAATAACAGCCTTAAATGACCCTAAATTAGCCAGTATAATTAAAAAATTGCATCCCAATATAAAAAGTGAAGAACAAGAAATAACTTTTCAAAAACAGACTGATACTTATGCTAATGTTTTTCTTAATAATAAAAATACAACTCCCTTAGAATTTTTTACTTACTTAAAATATTTTTATAGTAGATATCATGATAAAGATCTTGTAAGAGAATATGGTGAAGAAAAATTAAGAAAATTAAAAACTGAAAATGAAGAAGCATATAAAAAAATTATGGCTTTTCTAATAAGAACATTTTATTATTACTTTTCTTCTAGTCATAAAGAGTATTATATAGAAAAATTTTGTGTAAATAAATTAGATGCTAATGACCTTTTGGATTTTATTGACACGTCAAAAGATATGAAGTATTTAATTGAACAAATTGGGATAGACTATTACTTAGATAATCTAATAGATACTGTATTTATTTATAACGTTGAAAGTTATAATGAAATTACTAGTTCTCTAACTGAAAAGCAAAAATTAGTTCTTAAAAAATTAGGTGGAAAATAATATGCGATTAAAGAAAAAATATAAATTCATACTTTTAGGTTTATTAATAATTATTATGGCGGCTACTGCGGTCTGTTATATGCAAAATAAAAATAAAAATGATAATCAAAAATTAGAAAGCATTAACCATGATGAGACCGAAAGCACAAATATTGAAGGTCTAATTATTTATCAAGATGAAAACACAACTTACCTTTGTGATACAGACCAAATAATTTATGAATTTTCTAATCAAGAAATCAATAGTAATATTAATGATTATGTTAAAATAAGTTATGAAGGTCAGCTTGATAAAAATAAAAGTAAACAAAATATAGCAATTACAAATGTAGAAAAATTAGATAAAGAGTTTACTTTAGAAAGTCTAAATAATAATAATACAAAAAAAGCTAAAGAAATAGTAAATAAAATGTCTTTAGAAGAAATAGTAGGGGAACTTTATATGGTTCACCATACTTCTAAAAGTCTAAAAGACGTAGAAAAGTACCATTTAGGGGGATTAGTTTTATTTGGTGAAGCTTTCAAAAATAAAACCAAAGATGAAGTTATAAATATGATTAATAATTTGCAACAGAAAGCTTCTATCCCTTTGCTTCTAGGGGTTGATGAAGAAGGTGGCACTGTAGTTAGAATCAGTAGTAATAAAAGCTTACGAAGCAGTGCTTTTTTATCTCCTAGAACTTTATATAAAGAAGGTGGCTTTGCTTTAATAAAAGAAGATAACATTGAAAAAAATAACCTATTAAAATCACTGGGAATCAACATTAATCTAGCCCCAGTTTTAGATATTTCTAATGACAAAAATGACTATATTTATAATAGATCAATTGGTCTTAGTCCAAAGCTTACTGGTAATTTTGCTATAACTATAATAGAATCATCCAAAGAAAGTGGGATAGTAAACGTTTTAAAACATTATCCAGGCTATAGTAAAAATAAAGATACTCATAAAAGCAGTTCTATAGATACTAGAACTATTAGTGAAGTAGAAGAAGATTTAATTCCTTTTAAAATGGCTATTGATAATGGAGCTGAGGCTATAATGATAAGTCATAATACTGTTACTGCCTTAGATGATAAAAATCCTGCTTCCATATCTATAAATAATCATAATTATTTACGCAGCACTTTAAATTTTAAAGGCATGATTATTACTGATGCTCTTAATATGGGTGCTACCGCCGATATTGAATCTATGGGCATAAAATCAATTTTAGCGGGTAATAATATTTTAGTTACTAAAAATTATGCTAGAGATATAAAAGAAATACTTGATAATGTTTCTAATGGTAATTTAAGTAATAAATATCTTGAATGTTTAGCTATTAAAATTATCGAATGGAAAATAGAAACGGGCTTAATTAATTAGCCTTTTTTATTTTCTTAAATTTCTTTTAAAAAATTATTGAAAAGCATTGCCTTTTTATAAAATAATGTGTTAGTATAAAGTACGCATATGGGGGAATTAATATGTCAGATATATCAAATCGTAATGAAAATGCAAAAAAATGTTACTACAAGGTGGCAACTGCTTTAGAAAATAAAAAAAGCAAAGAAGAAATTTTTGCCATAATTATTGAATTTGCTAAAGATAATGGCTTAAGTATTGAAGAATTATCTAAGAAAATTGATAATATATATTATCAAAGAAAATACAGTAAGCAAAATTATTCTAGAATAGAAGAAGTTCATTATGTCTTCTTAAATTTAAAAGAAAAATTAAAGTTCGAAGAAAAGTTAAAATCAAAAGAAGCAAACAATCTAAGTAAGAATAAAAATATTAAAAGTAAAAAAATATTATCAGAAGAAGAAATAGCAGCTATTATTGAAAAAAACAATTTAAAGGCTGAATATTCTAAATATTTTGATGCTCTTATGAATGCATATAATCGTTTTATGCCCTTAGATATGGCTTTAGATGAAGTAGCAGCAGAAACTGGCTTTAACGTAGAAGATATTAAGAAGAATGGTGAATTCTATGTTCTTAATTATGCCAGCAAATCAGAACAGGCTCTATACCGTGTTAAATTAGAAAAATTCAAAAAAACTTTGGAAAATCCAACACCAGACTTTTTTGCTAAAATTTGTGTTCACAAAATAACCCAAATATTAAAAAATAATACTAATAATCAAGCTAAAGAAATTAGGTTAATTTTAGCTGTTCAAGATTTAAAAGTATTAAACCGCACTAGAACATTAATAATTAAGTATTTTAGTGAGTGTTTAGACGGGGTTAATAACTTGGAAGTTAGAAACGTTTTATTTAATAGAGAGCAAATGATTTTAAATATTATAGAAGAAAATACTAGAAAAATAAATAATGAATCTGAACACAAAAAGGTTAATAAAGAAAACCTAATAAAAAAGATTAATCCGCGTTTACATGAAATACTACAAGAATTTATGCATAATAATATAACTATTGATGATTATCGTGATATTAGATTAACCAAATATAATGAAAAAATTGGTCATAAAGAAATGTGTAAGTTATTGAAACAAGCTAGTATTCTTGAAAATTGTGAAGAAGAATTAATAATTCATATGCAAAAAATGGAAGAATATGAACGTGAATTTTTAGAAACAATTTTAGATAACGTATGTTATTATTTAAAAAATGGTATTCCAGTTGAAGAAAATATTAAACGTGAATTTACTATTATAGATTATTATATGTTAACAAGTTATCCATTAGAAAAGCTAAAATTACGTGCTAATGCTCTAAATCTATTAAATAATACTGATCGTAAAGTTTTTATGTCATTTGCTGATCATAACATTTTTAGGGGTAATACATTACTAAAAATAAATCTAGAAAATATTTTAAATGATTTAGAAATAACTAAGCAATTCGGTTCAGAATATCGCAGTTTGACTAGTGATGAAAAAATCGCTATATATTATTTATTAAAAGATAATAACATTCCTTTAACTTTTGAAAACTTTAATGTAGCTGTTAACGAATATGCTAGTAATAGACTATTTCTTGCTAGACGATAGTCTATTTTTTTGATATAATTTGAAAGCGAGGTACGATTATGAAAATAAAATACGAATTGCTAAAAGAAGATGAAAAAACAAGTGCTAGATTAGGACTTATTCATACCAATTACGGTACTTTTGAAACACCAATGTTTATGCCAGTTGGTACTCAAGCAACAGTAAAAACTTTGTCTCCAGAAGAGCTAAAGGCTAATCATGCGGGTATTATTTTAGCTAATACTTATCATTTATGGCTAAGACCAGGTGAAGATATCATTGCCAAAGCTGGTGGTCTTCATAAATTTATGAATTGGAACGGTCCCATTCTAACCGATTCTGGTGGTTTTCAAGTTTTTTCTTTAGCAAAAAAGAAAGATATTACTGAAGAAGGAGTTAAATTTAAAAACCAATACAATGGTGATGCATTGCTTTTAACACCAGAAAAATCTATTCAAATTCAAAACAAGTTAGATAGTGATATTGCTATGAGTTTTGATGAATGTATTGGTTACCCAGCTACATATGAATATTGTAAAAATTCTGTTGAAAGGACTCTAAGATGGGCTAAAAGAGGTAAGGATGTTTTTAATAATCCTAATCAAAGCTTATTTGGCATCGTCCAAGGTGGCGAATACGAAGATTTGCGTAAACACTGTGTTGAAGAATTAGTTAAAATGGATTTTGATGGTTATTCTATTGGTGGGACCAGTGTTGGTGAAGACAAGAAAACTCAATATAAAATGGTTCGCTATGCCACTTCTTATCTTCCTAAGGATAAGGTAAGATATTTGATGGGTGTAGGTGATCCAATTGATATTGTTGAAAATGTTTGTAATGGCATTGATATTTTTGATTGTGTATCACCAACAAGACTTGCTAGACATGGTCATGCTCTAACCCGTTTTGGAAAAATAAATATTAAAAATGCTAAATATAAAGAAGATTTTACTCCCATTGAAGATGCTTGTACTTGTTATGCTTGTCAAAATTATACTAAAGCTTATATTAAGCACTTAATTAACTGTGAGGAAACTTTTGGAGCTCGTTTACTATCTATTCATAATATTCACTACTTAATAAATTTAACAGAAGAATTAAGACAAGCTATTAAAGAAGATCGCCTACTAGAATATAGAGAGGAGTTTATAAAAAATTACTATGGAAACAGCAAGTAAAATAATCTCTTTTATTCTTATCCTTCTTATGATTGGACTAGTTGGTTACAAAAGTTATACAGCCATAGAAAACAACAGAAATGCTAAATTGTGGCTCGTTTTAAATAAAAAAGTTGTTGAAAAAGCAAACGATTGTCATTTAGATAAAAAATGCACAAATAAAACAGTTACTCTTGAATACTTAATTCAAAATAACTATTTAACAACAATTACTGACCCAACCACTAAAGAAGTTATTAATCCTTCTTCGTATGTCAATTTAGATACCAATGAATTTATTATTTTAAACTAGTTTTTCCTTTAAAATTGATACCTAATGACGCTGAAATTATTGAAATAAGTAAAATAATACCATAATAAATTATTCTACTAAATAAAATACAACCATCAGCTAATAGACTGACTAAAAAGAAGAATATTAAAATAGCACCACCAAATTTAAGACCAGCTAGATACCCCTTACTAATAGCTTTCTTGCCATTAAAAAAGTTAAGAATAGCAAAACCGATGCTTGTAAATATAAATAAAATAAAAGCATTTACATTATAGGACATATTAGTATATAAATAAAATAATGAGCTGATAAAACTAACTAAAATTATATATAATCCAAATAATAATATACTTTTAAAATAGAAAGAAATCTTTTCCATAAAATCACCTAATAAAATATATGTTTAAAAAAGTTTAAAATTACTCATAATATAAATGGTGGTCAAATTGGATTTAGTAATAATTACTTTAAAAACGATTTTTTTCTATTTTTTTATTTTAATTGCTTATCGAATTATGGGCAAAAGAGAAATAGGGCAACTAGGTACAACAGATCTTATAGTCTCAATCTTAATTGCTGAATTAGTAGCTATTTCCATTGAAAATTTTAATGATACAATTTTAAATACGGTTATTCCCATTGCAGTTTTAGTTATTATGGAAGTTGTTCTCGCTTATCTTTCTATAAAATCAAAAAAAGTTCGTTATTTTTTAGATGGTAAGCCTTCATTAATTATCAGTAATGGTAAAATAAATTACAAAGAAATGGTTAAGTCTCGTTACTCAATTGACGATTTGTTATTTCAACTTCGTCAAAATAGTATTAAAAGTATTGAAGAAATAGAATATGCCTTTTTAGAACCTAATGGTAAATTATCGATATTCCCTTATAATATCTTAAAATTAAAATCAGCATATCCCATGGCTTTAATAATTGATGGGATTATTCAAAATGATACATTAGTTCATATAAACAAAAGCAAAGAATGGCTTTTGGAAAAATTGCATCAAAGTAATCTAGGAGTCAAAGATATTTTCTACGCATTCTATAAAAGAAACAAAATTTATATTATTAAAAATAACGATATTAATAATCTGAAAAATTAATAGTTAAAAAATAATTATTAATTTTTTTTCTTAAAACATGCAATATTTTCCAAATACTTACTTATATAACGTGGACTTTAAATATTAAATTTGATACAATAGGTTTCGTGATGTACGAATGAAAAGAAATGAAGTAAAGTATGAAGAATTAAGTCCAATGATGCAACAATATTTGGATATTAAAAATAAACATTTAGAAGAACTGTTATTTTATCGCATTGGCGATTTTTATGAATTATTTTTTGAAGATGGTGAAACGGCTGCTAGAGAATTAGAACTTACTCTAACCGGTAAAAATGCTGGTATTAGTGAACGTATCCCAATGTGTGGTGTGCCTTTTCATTCTGTTAAACCTTATATTGAAAAATTAATTGATAAAGGTTATAAAGTTGCTATTTGTGAACAATTAGAAGACCCTAAAACTACTAAGGGAATGGTTAAACGAGGAGTTATTCAAGTAATTAGTAAAGGCACTTTAACTGATTATGAAATGATGCAACCGAAAGATAATAATTATATAGCTAGTGTTTTAGACTATGGCAATGCTTATATTTTAACTTATGCTGATATCTCAACTGGTGAATGCATGGTAAGTCAAATAAAACATAATAATGATTCCTTATTAAGTGAAATAATTAATTTGGGTATTAAAGAAGTAATCCTAGTAGATAATAGTAATTTATCTTTGGTTCAAATTTTAAAAAATAATTATGGTATTGAAATATCTTATAGTAATAATTATTTAGAAGATGATTATTCATATCTTTATAAAGATTTAGATGATAAGTTTGTTACTGGTTTAAAACATTTATTTTATTATTTAGTTGTTACAAACATGAAAGACATTTCTAATATTAGAGAAATAAATGTTATTGATAAAGATAAATATTTAAACATGGATATCCACACAGTCCGTAATTTAGAACTTTTTGAGACTATAAGATTAAAAGAAAGAACCTATAGTTTATTATGGCTTTTAGATAAATGTAAAACTGCCATGGGGTCTCGTAAACTTAAAAGTTGGTTATTGCACCCACTAAAAGATATTGATGAGTTAAACAAAAGATATGATGCCATTGAAAAAATTAATACTGAGTTTATTATCAAAGATGAATTAAGAGAATACTTATATCAAGTATACGATTTACAACGTCTTTGTGGTAAATTAATTTCTGGTAATCTAAATGCCCGAGATTTATTGCAAATTAAAAAAAGTTTAAGCATGCTTCCTAATATCATTGAAGATGTTAAAAAATTAGATTTCAACTATGATTTAGACCCTAATACTGGGGTCTATGAACTTTTAGAACAAGCAGTTTTTGAAAATCCCCCTGTAACAATTCGTGAAGGTTCCTTGATAAAATCAGGATATAATAAAGAATTGGATGAATTACGCAGTATTCGTAGTGGCGGCAAAGAATTTATTGCTTCCTTCGAAGAGACTCTAAAAGAAGAAACAGGTATTAAAAATTTAAAAGTTGGTTATAATAAAATATTTGGCTATTATATCGAAGTATCTAAAGGCCAAAGCAAAATGGTAATGGAAGACTTTGGTTGGGAACGAAGACAAACTCTAACTAATTGTGAACGTTTTATATCTCCAGCTCTAAAAGAAAAGGAAGCTTTAATCTTAAATGCTGAAGAACGAATTATTGACTTAGAATATAATTTATTTAATGAATTGAAAGAAAAAGTAAAAGAACACATCTTCAGTCTTAAAAAAGATGCTGAAATTTTAAGTGAAATTGATGCCTTAATCTCACTTGCTGTATGTGCTGAGGAGTATAATTTAGTAAGACCAGTTCTTACTCAAAATAACGAAATAAGAATTAAAGACGGCCGTCATCCTGTTGTTGAAGCTGTTAGTAATGGGATGTATGTGCCAAACGATTGCTTAATGCCAGAAAATGTTAATACTCTTTTAATAACTGGTCCTAACATGAGTGGTAAATCAACATTTATGCGTCAACTTGCTATTATTGTTATTATGGCTCAAACAGGTTCTTTTGTACCCGCTAAAAAGGCCACTTTGCCAATCATTGATAAAATATTTACTCGCATTGGTGCCTCTGATGATTTAGTTAGTGGTGAATCAACATTTATGGTCGAGATGAAAGAGGCTTGCAATGCTATTACTAATGCAACCCATAATTCTTTAATATTATTTGATGAATTAGGTCGTGGTACTGCCACATATGATGGAATGAGTTTAGCTCAAGCTATACTAGAATACATAAGTAAAAATATTAAATGTAAAACCTTATTTTCTACCCACTATCATGAATTAACATCTTTAGCAAATGAAATAAAAACAATAAAAAATGTTCATGTTGAGGCTCACGAAGAAAATGGTACAGTTACCTTCTTACATAAAGTTAGCAATGGACCAATCGATAAATCTTATGGTATTCATGTAGCTCGTCTTGCAAAAATGCCAGAAGAATTATTAAAAAGAGCCAATGCCATTTTAAAAGAATATGAAGATTCAGATACTAAAAGTAACATTAAACAAGTAAGTTTATTTGATTTAAACCTAGATGAGCCAAAAGAATTAGAGATAAAAGAACCTGATAAAGAATACCAGGCCAATTCTCAAAATCAAGAACTGCTTACTGAAATAAGCAATTTAAATTTAGATAATTTAAGACCAATAGATGCCCTAAATGAGCTTTATAAATTAAAAAAATTAATTAATAAATAATTTTTTAATGTTTATATGTTATATTATAAATAGAAAGGAACTAATCATTAAGGATTAGGAAATATATATGAAATCAAGAAGTGAATTAAGAGAAAAAATAATGATTATTTTATATCAAATAGATATAAATAGAAGTCAGCATATTAATTATAATGTTGAAGAAATAATAAGTTCTAACTTAGAAATAGATAACGAATTTGTAAGAGATATTATCTACGGAGTTATAATTTATGAAGATGAAATAATTAATATTGCCAATAAATATATGAAAAACTGGGATATTAGTCGCATTGATAAAACGGGAGCTGCTATCTTAAAAATGGCGATATACGAATTAAAATATACTGATACTCCACATATAGTTGTAATTAATGAGGCAGTTGAACTAGCTAAAAAGTATTCTGATGATTCTGTTCGTAAAATTATTAATGCTGTTTTAGATAAAATGATAAAAGAGTGATTGTATGGATATAAAATATATAACAATTTCCGATTTAAATCGTTATATAAAAGCTAAATTTGATATAGATTCTAATTTAAATAATGTCTATCTAAAAGGAGAAATATCCAACTTTAAACATCATACCAGAGGTCATTTTTACTTTACTTTAAAAGATGAGAACTCGAGAATTGCTGCTGTTATGTTCAATTTTAATGCTTCTAAAGTGACTTTTGAGCCAGAAGATGGTATGAAAGTTCTTGTTAGTGGACACATAAGTGTCTACGAAGCTACTGGTTCTTATCAAATTTATGTAAACACAATGGAAATGGATGGTATTGGAAATCTTTACTTAGAATTTGAAAAATTAAAGAAAAAATTAGCCAGTGAGGGTTTGTTTAATTCTGAGCATAAAAAACTAATCCCTAAATATCCTAAAACAATTGGCATTATCACCGCTCCAACCGGGGCTGCCATAAGAGACATTCTAAGCACGATAAAAAGAAGATATCCGATTGCTAAAACTATTCTTTTTCCTGCCTTAGTACAAGGTGATGGTGCTAAAGAATCTGTTACTAGACAGCTAAAAAAAGCTCAAGAATATGATTTAGATGTTATCATTTGTGGACGGGGAGGCGGCTCTATTGAAGACCTCTGGTGTTTTAACGAAGAAATGGTCGCCAGAGCTATTTATGAATCAAAAATTCCTGTTATAAGTGCTGTTGGACATGAAATAGATTTTACTATTGCTGATTTTGTTGCTGACTTAAGAGCACCAACTCCAACCGGAGCAGCAGAAATGGCAGTACCTAATATTGTTGATTTAAATAACTTATTTAATCAATTAAAGATTAGAGCAACTAAAGCGATTCAAAACAAAATAACTGTAAATAACAATCATCTAGAAGCAATAACAAGCAAGCAAATATTAAAAAATCCACTAAGTATATATGAAATTAAAGAACAACACCTAGATAACTTATTAGATCGTTTACAACTTTTTATAACAAGTAAATTAAAGGAAGATAGTTTAAAATATCATAAAATTATTGATAATAAACTATTAAAAGAACCAAACAAAATTTTAGAAAATAAAGAATATCAATTTAATATTCTTCTAAAAACAATAACAGTTTTAAATCCTATGAAATTATTAGAAAGTGGTTATAGTATTGTCAAAAATAAAGATAAAGTTATAACTAGCATTAAATATATAAACATAGATGATTTAGTTAATATTGATTTAAAAGATGGGGTAATCAAAGCCAAAGTAGTAAGTAAGGAGAACAAAAATAATGACCAAAGATGATAAAACATTTGAAGAAAATTTATTAGAACTAGAAAATATTGTTAAAGAATTAGAAGCTGGTAATGTCGATTTAGATAAAGCCATTGAAAAATATAGTAAAGCCATGCAACTTGCTAAAATATGTGGCGATAAATTAAATAATGCTAAAGAAAGTATCAATAAAATTTTAACTGAAAATAATACTTTAGAAGATTTTAGCATTGAAGAAAATAAAAACTAATAAATTATAATTATACTGCAGTAAATATTGCAGTTTTTTCTTTTCCAGATATTTCCACCATAAACTTTAAATAAGCTATCATACTATTAATGGTGAAGTTTATGAAAAAATTATTAAAAAATTTAAAATTTTTTCTATTATTATGGATAATACCAAGTTTAGTTTTAGCTTATTCTAACGAAGTTATATTGGGTGGTCAAAATATTGGTATTTCCATTAATAGTAAAGGCATCCTTGTAGTGGGATTTTATAAAGTAAATAATATTTATAATGGTAGCCATTTATTAGTCGGCGATTATATTATAAAAGTAAATAATGAAGACGTAAAAAGCATTAAAGAATTAGTAAGTAAAATCGAAAAATATGCTACCAATGATGAAGTAGAAATTACTTATCTACGTCAAGATAAAATATATAATACCAAAATACAATTAGAAAAAAATAACAATTCTTATAAAACTGGAATATATGTGAAAGATAACTTACTTGGAAATGGTACTTTAACTTACATTGATCCTGAAACTAAAATATATGGAGCTCTTGGTCATTATATAATAGATAGTAATACTAATGAAGCTATTAAAATTAATGATGGTTCTATATTTAAAAGTATAATTACTAATGTTACTAAAAGTATTAATGGTAATCCAGGCAGTATTAATACCAAATTTTATCGTCAAAATATTTATGGTACTATAACTCAAAATACTAATTCAGGTATTTTTGGTAAGTTTAATAATATTCCCCAAAACAATAAAACAATTTCTGTTGCCAATATAAATGAAGTTAAATTAGGAAAAGCTACTATTTATACTTCACTATATCAAGGAGAAACTAAAGAATATACAATTAATATTTTAAAAATTGATAAAACTAGTCCTGTTAAAAATATTTATTTTGAAATAACTGATGAAGATTTAATAAATAGGGCAGGTGGCATTGTTCAAGGGATGAGCGGTTCCCCAATAATTCAAAATAACAAATTAATTGGGGCTGTAACCCATGTTACTATTGATAATGTTAAAACTGGATACGGAATTAGTATAATAAATATGTTAGAACAAGGAGAAAAAGATAGTAATTAACATTATTTTGTCATATACTTATGTAAGGTGAATAAAATGAAAAAAAATAATAATATTTGGTGGCGGTTCAGGATTATCGCAAATATTAAAAGGATTGAAATTATTTCCAGTTGAAATAACAGCCGTAGTATCAGTTGCTGATAATGGTGCCTCAACAGGAAGATTGCGTAAGGATTTAAACATTCCGGCAGTTGGTGATATTTCTAAAGTAATGCTTGCTATGTCAAATCTAGATAATGATACTTTAAGCCTTTTAAATTATCGATTTACAAAATCAAAAACATTAGGTAATCATTCTGTTAAAAATTTGCTTTTAAGTGCCTTATTAGACATAAAAGGTACCTTTAAAGATAGTATTCCGATAATGATGAAATTATTAGATATTAAAGGTAATATTCTTCCTTTAACTGAAGATAATGCCAATTTAATAGGAATTACTGATGATAATAAAAAAATTATCGGTGAAGAACAAATAACTAAGTGTCCAAATAAAATCAAAAAAATAGAATACGATCAAAAAATAACGATTAACCAACAGGTAATATCAGCAGTTAATGAATCAGATTTAATAATCTTTTCTTCTGGTTCCCTTCTAACGAGTATTGCCCCTCATTTAATAAATAAAACATTAGTAAAAGCCTTAAAAAAATCTTCTGCTCCTAAAATGTATATTTGTAATTTATTTACACAACCTGGTGAAACTGACAATTTTAAAGTTAGTGACCATATCAAAATTTTAGAAGGTTATTTAGGTTCTAAAAGCATTGATGTTGTAGTAGCTAATAATAATATGCTAGATAGCAAATTAGTTAATATTTATCAGACGACTGAACAAAAAGATCCTGTTTTATTAGATGAAGAAAACTTAAAAAAATTAAATGTTAAAATATTAGCTGATGATCTAGCTAAAATAGAAGATGGTGTTTATCGCCATGATTCTCTAAAGACAGCTTATTTGATTTTTTCTTATTTAATGAATAGCTCTAAAGTTACTAAAGAAAATAATCAGTAAAAAGTAATTATCTAAACTTATAATTTTGTTTAGGCAATTATCTAAGTTTAGCAATATAAACCCATCTAAACTATAAAAATAGTATTTTGACACTTAATTGTAAAACTGATAATTTATCTCCCAGAAAAGGAGATTTTTTTATGATAAATAGAAAAAAAATAATAATTCTAATACTAGCCATAGCTTGTTTTTTCACATTTAATAAGGTTAAAGCTAATAGTAGCCAATCATTTCATGAAGGTGAGTGGATTCCTAATATTTATCTTGTTAAAGCTATGCCAAATGGTTATAAAAGATATCAGCAAGGTTTAATTCTTCATAGAACAAGTGATAATCAATTTGTCTATTGTTTAGAACCATTTGCATCATTAAATAAAAATGCTTTATATCAAGAGATAAATTACGATTACGCAAGACAATTATTAATACCTGAAAAAACTTGGGAACGTCTTAATTTACTTTCTTATTATGGATATATGTATGAAGGACATGAAGATGCTAAATGGTATGCAATAACGCAAATATTAATCTGGAAAACTTTATATCCTGATTATGACTTTTATTTTTCAGAATCTTTAAGCGGTAAGCGAAAGGTAGGAGCTTATCAAGAAGAAATAAATGAATTAGAAAATCTTATACTTAATCATAACAAAACCGTTAGTTTTCAAAACGATAATATAAAATTAAATATAGGAGAAACCATAACTTTAAAAGATGAAAATGAAACTTTAAAAGACTATGAAATTGAACGTTCTGATATTAAAGCAAATATCATTGATAATTCTTTAATAATTAATAGTGAGTCTTTAGGAGAGAAAACTATTACTTTAATAAAAAAAGATAAAAGAAATTTAAATAAACCTTTAGCTTACCTTCACGATGAATCGCAAAATATCATTATGTCAGGTTATTATGAACCCAAAATTATAAATATCAAAGTAAATGTTAATGGCATTGCCATTAAAATAACAAAAAAAGATTTAGATACAAAAGATACAATAAAAATAGCTGGTTTAAAATTTAAGATCAAGAATTTAGCAACTAATGAATTTGTTGAAAATCCAGATAATAGTATGGATAAAAATATCTTTCTAACAACTAGCGAAGGATTTTTGCAAACACATGCAACCTTGCAATATGGTAAGTATGCCATCATAGAAGAGGATAGTAATTTAAAAGGATATCTTTGGAACAAGGAGCCTTTAATAATCGATTTAAATAAAAATAATGTAAAAATTGAAAATGATAATACCCTTATTTATGAGACTGCATTTTATAATAAAAGGAAAAAGAGTAAAATAATTGTTGAAAAACACGGCGAAAAAATCAGCATGGATTTAAAAAGCAAAAATTTTTCTTATGATTTTGATAAATTATCAAAGACAATTATTGGATTATATGCAAAAGATCCCATTAAGGATATTAATGGTAATATAATATATTCCAAAGATACTGAAATCATGGTAAAAGAAACAGATGCCAACGGTCAAATTACATTTGATAATTTATATTTAGGCAATTATTATCTCCAAGAGTTAAAAACCGATGCAAAGTATCGTCTAAATAGCAAAAAGTATAGTATTAATTTAGAAGATGAGAACAAGGAAGAGATAGTAAAAACTATTACTATTCAAAACTTTTTGCAAAAAGGAAATATTATAATTACCAAAACAAGTAGTTTAACTAAAGAAAATTTAAGCAATGCTCTAATTGGTATTTTTAATGATAAAGATGAACTAATTTATGAAGGAACAACTAATCAAGAAGGAAAAATAGTAATAGAAAATTTAGCATTAGGTAATTATTACATAAAAGAACTAACGGCTCCTGCTGGCTATAATTTAGATATTAAACCTATTAGGTTTAGCATTACCAGTGATAAAGAAACAATTTATCTTAATTTAGAAAATGATCCTATAATTGATATTCCTGATACATATAGCCCTAAATGTAAAAATATAGTAATTATCAAGTTAATAGAAAGTTTTGTTTTAATATTATGCTATATTCAAATAAAAAAAAGTCTAAATTATTACAATTGATTTTAATTGTTGTTTTTGCAATCCTAACTAATCTATTAATTTATACCATCAAATATCAAAAAAGTTTTAAAAATACAATTATTACTAAAATAAATGACTTTATTCCAAATATTAACTATAAAATATTTGAACGTAATTTTAGTAGTAAAAATATAAACTCATCACAAAATATAAATGATGCAAATGGTATTATAGAAATACCAAAAATAAACTTAAAAGAGCAATTACCTAATATTAATAGTACTGATAATGATGTAAATAAAAACATTTATATCATAAAAGAAAGTATTTTTCCATTAGAAGGTAAAAAAAGTCATATAATTTTGGCAGCTCATTCTGGTTATAATAAAATAGCCTACTTTAAAAGATTACCAGAACTAGTTATCGGGGATGATATATATCTTTATTATAATAGTAAAAAATATCTTTATCAGATAACAACTTTTTTTGAAATTGAAAAGACTGGTAAACTAATTTATAAAACAAAGTCTAACGATGACATTACACTAATTACTTGTTTAAAAGAGACTAATAAGCAGATTGTTTATCAAGGAATACTAATTTCTACTAGTAATCTTTAAGAAAAAATGCTATCATATCTTACCGAGTGAGGAATTATGCAAAATTATAAAGAAAAAATATTAAAACAATTAGAATATCAAAAAGATTATATCAATCAAACAACTTATGAAAATAGTCAAAGTGATTTAGAATTAATTACCAAGATTGAAAAATTTATAAAAAAATGTTCAAATTTTAGCAAAGAAGAATTTGATGTTTGGGACCAGATATTAGAAGCTATAGACAGTAGAATTTCTGTAAAACGTCTAAATATTCGCAGTCTAAAAAGGTAATATTTAATCAAATAAAATAAATATAAAGATATCATCATAAGAAAAACTGTGTTATTATATAAGTGAAAGTAGGATTAATATGATTAATGATAATAATGATTTAAATTTTTCTTGTAAGACCTCTTGGCTAGATGATATTTATTTAGGAACCAAAGAATCGCAAGGAATTAGAAATGCCGCAAATGCTATTAAATTTGTGCTTTTTGATGATATCAGTGTATTACCGGATGGTCTTAAATATACTGACAAATATGAATTTATTTCAGCTCGTCGTGGTGGACGTACTAAAGCAAAACTATTAACATCAATAGATTTAATTCAAATTTTATGTAAATATGCCATGCAGTCTTTTGGTATTAAAAATGAAGCTTTTTCTATAAGTTATGATGATTATATAAATTTAAAAAATCATAAAATAACTTGTGATTATACTAATGACTTTGTAATTCAAATAACAGCATTTGCTTGTTTAGATAGTATTTATGAAGCTTACACCTTATTAAATGATAATAATAATTTAAAATTAGCTCTAGTAGATGCTCTTATTAATGAACGATACATTGAAAACAAAATGCTTATGTTAAATCGTTTTGATGGTTTTCTTTTTAGTGACGATATAAGTATTGAAGATAAAGAAAAATATTTAGATACTTTTAAAGAATTGGATAACTATTTTTATAAAATAAATACAAGAGATAAAGAATATTTAGAATACATAAACGCCATATAATTCCATTAAATAATAGAAACATTAAATTTAATGCTAATTTCTAATTAAATAGAATATTTTTTCTTCAAATTTTAATCAATTAATGCTAAACTAGTGTTAATTAAAAAAGGAGTTTAGATATGAAAAAACTAATTGATGAATTCAAAAAATTTATAATGCGTGGGAATGTAATTGACCTAGCAGTTGGTGTTGTAATGGGAAATGCTTTTTCTAAAATTGTTAGTTCTTTAGTTAATGACATAATGATGCCAATTATCGGCATCATTATCGGTGGTCATGATTTTAGCAATTTATCAATTACCGTTGGCACTGCCAAAATTATGTATGGTTCTTTTATTCAAAACATAATTGATTTTCTAATCATAGCAGCATCTATTTTCGTTTTCATAAAAATTATTAATGCTTTAATGCATAAAAAAGAGGAAACTAAAGAAAAAGAAGCTAAAAAGGAAGAACCAGCAAAACCAAGTGAAGAAATATTACTTCTACGAGAAATAAGAGATTCATTGCAAAACAAAAAAAACATTAAGAAAAATCAATCTTAATGTTTTTTTATTTTGTAATAAACATTGCAGCATATGATGCCACAATTCCTACTACCATTACAATTAGCATAATCCATACAGCCGCTTTTTGAGCTTTTTTTGACATTATTAAACTTACCTTCTTTCAATAATTAACATTATTTTAGCATAAAAAATAAAACTTGCCAATATACTTATCATAGGTGATGACATTGAAATATTTAAAAAAGCACTACAACATAGTAATATTCTTAAACATTCTTCTAATAATTGGTATAATTCTAGGACTTATTCTAGGATTTAAACAAGATAGCATTTTTAAAACTGATATCGTAAATAGTTTAACTGATTTACAAAATTTACTTTTAACTAATAGAATTAATAATATTTTTTATCACTTTTTAATATTTATTATTTTAGTAATATCATCTTTTATTATGCCTTTATTTTTTATTAACTTTATCATCATTTTATTTAAAGGGCTTACCATTGGCTTTTCTATTTACATATTTGCACTGCTACTAGGATTTAAAGGATTTATTATAAGTTTAATATATAACTTAGTAACTAGTGGTATATTTTGTTTTATTTATATTTTCTTAATTATTAGGGGTATAAATCTTAGCAAAAATATTATTAATTTTACTTTAACTAAAGATAATACTTATTTACTAGCTATTAAAAATAATTTATTTGGTATAACTTTAATCGAAGGTTTATGCTTAATATATGATTGTTTTCTTTTTATATTTTCAAATTTTTTAATTAGTAAGTTTATTTGGCTATTTTAATGGACTTTATAGCATCAATTTGATAAAATAATTGGCAGGAAGTGGTTATAATGCAAACAGTAGTAGTAGGAATGAGTGGGGGAGTAGATTCATCAGTTTCTGCTTATCTTTTAAAAAAGCAAGGTTACAATGTTATTGGTTTATTCATGCGAAATTGGGATGCAGCTTTAAATAATGATATTGAGGGCAATCCAACATTTGGTGAAAACATTTGTCCTCAGGAACAAGATTATAACGATGCTAAAATTGTTTGTGAGCAATTAGATATCCCATTACACCGCGTGGACTTTATAAAAGAATACTGGGATAATGTTTTTAAATATTTTTTAGATGAACTAGAGAAGGGGAGAACCCCTAATCCTGATTTAATGTGCAATAAATATATCAAATTCGATTTATTTATTAAAGAAGCGAAAAAATTAGGTGCTGATTATATTGCTACTGGACACTATGCTAGAATGCAAGATGGAAAATTATTACGTGGAATTGATAGTAATAAAGATCAATCATACTTTCTAGCTCAAGTAAATCGTGAAGCATTAAAAAATGTTCTGTTTCCAGTTGGCGAACTAGAAAAACCTACAGTTCGCAAAATAGCTGAAGAAATGCACTTAGAAACAGCTCATAAAAAGGACTCTACTGGTATTTGCTTTATTGGTGAAAGAAATTATCAAAAGTTTATCCATAATTATCTAAAGCCAAATCCTGGCAATATCATTGATGTAGAAACTAAAAAAGTAATTGGTCGTCATACTGGTTTAATGAATTATACAATTGGCCAACGTCGTAATGTTGGTATTTCCGGTAATTTAGAACGTCATTACGTATGTGGTAAAGACGTTTCTAAAAACGTCTTATATGTAGCCTTTGGTGATGATAATAATTATTTAATGAGCGATTCTTGCTTAATTAGTAACGTTAATTATTTAACCTCTGATAGACCAACAAATTGTAGTGCTAAATTTCGATATCGTGGTGAAGATCACGAAGTATCTCTCGAATACTTAGAAAATGGCAAAATTTTAGTCAAATATCCTAATATGGCAAAGGCTGTAACCCCAGGACAAGCTTGTGTATTATATCAAAATGAAGTGTGCCTTGGTTCAGGCATAATAGAAGAAGTACGTAAAAATAATCAAAAACTATGGTATTTATAGATCTAAAAGCATCAATTTTAGTTGACATGTAAAGTACAAATGTTATAATTAATATGTAAAGTACGAAAGGCAGTTGTTAGCAGTGCAAAAATTAAATGAATTACTACAAGAGCTAGGAATATCTAAAGTTAGATTAGCTAAATATCTCGGCGTTTCTCGTCAAATGGTTTACAATTATTTAGAACTAGATGACTTAAGTAAATGGCCAAAGGAAAAGAAAATTATGCTTTATCGTTTGCTAGACATAAATGATGAAAGTGAAATTGATAAAATTAAAATTACTACTGATTATTTAATGAATGTTGAATCTAAACTTAGCAAAAATTCTAAGGCTAGGGAAGAGGTCAATCATTGCATAGATACTAAAGGATTAAATACAGATTCCCAAAAGTTATTAGTAGACATTACATCACTAATAAAAGAAAAGTTGGCAGATGATAACTATCGTTGCGAAAATTATTATACTTTTATGTATTTATATCACACTTTGCAATTAATGGATTCAATGCCCGAAATAAGGTATTTGTTTGGCTTTATGAGTAAAACTGGTGGTTATACTAATCCAGAAGAATATAAACTTCAAGAAGATAAGCAATTTATTTTAGAAGGTATTATTCATACTGCTCTTAATCTTTATAATAATGGTGGTTCATCACGAAGCAAACTTCAAGAAGCTCACCGTCGCTGGGTTGCTGAAATCGAAGCCAAAAAAGAAGAAAAAATCTCCCGTACCCAAGAATTAAGCACTGTAAAAATTCAAGCTTTAAAAGAATTAAATTACACCAAAATGGATAATTCTAATGCCAATGAAGTCATTGAAAAAATCTTGGAAATTCTTGCTAAAAAATCATAATTCAAAAATTAAAAAACAAAGTCCCCTACTTTTATTAAAACTAATAGAGAAGGGGACTTTTTATAATTTACTATAACTTAAAATATAAAAAAAGATTACTCATCTATATTTTATTATTTACATTCTTCTTTGCTTGATAAGTAAAATTATAATTATTTAAAATAAAATAAACGTAAAAATCATGCAACAAGCTTAATAATCATTCATCTTTTAAAATTTCGATGCACGAAAATTTTAATCAATATTTTAATAGTTTTTATTATTTTAAGTCATTTAAAATGATATCAGCTAATTTAGCAAATTGGTTTTAAATTATCAATCAATATAATTAACAAAAATAAAAATTTATATAACTTAGCTCGAATTATACATTATTGTTAAACATTATTTTTTATTTAAATCTAAAACACGTAAATAATATAGTTTATAATAGTTTAATTATTAAAAAAATAAATTATATCATCAATAATTTTTTAAAAAAATTGGCAAATATTAAACTACACATAATATATATTATGTTAACATTTATAAAATAACATATTTTTTTATCCCAAAACTACCATTATTTATACTTTCCCTCTTTTTCATTTTTTAATTAGAAAAACAATATAAATAAAGATATAAATAAACCGATTAAAATATAAAAGCGACGATTATAGCTTAAAACCTCAGGTAATATTTCTAAAAATGAAATTGTTAACATAAGACACCCAACAAAATACAAAGTTATATTTAAAAACAAAATACTAATATATGGTCTTAAAAATAACCATGTAATAATAGCCCCAAATGGTTCTGCAATTCCAGACATAAAAGTATAAGCGAAGGCTTTCTTTCTATTTCCAGTACTATAATATATTGGCAATGCGATACAAATTCCTTCTGGTAAATTATGAGCTCCAATCGATAAAGCTAATTTTAATCCTAATTTTTGACTGGCAATGCTAGATGTAAAAACGATTATTCCTTCAGGAAAATTATGTAATAATAAAGTTAGCATATTTAAAATGCCAATTTTATAAAGATTACTCCCCTTCTTAATATTAATCTTTGATATTTTAACTATCCCCAGTGCTACTACTGGTATTAAAAAAATAATTAATAAAGCTATACCAATGTTTAAATTCTTTATAAAATAACTTATTGGTAATGGAATTAATTCCTTAATACTGATAAGACTCATAACCCCCATAGCAAATGCTAGGCTAATGCTTATAACTTCTCTTACCCTATTCTTTTTAAAGTAAGTAAAAATAATACCTAAATTAGTGGCTCCACCAGCTAAAATTGATAATAATAATGCCGTTTTTGTCTTCATAATAATCACACTAATATTATGCAATATAAAATCCAGAAATTACCATCTTAATTTCAGTATGAAATTTATAAATCAGTTTACAATATAATTAGGAGGTCAAAATGAATTCAAAAAATAATGCTAAATACAATGCACGTAATAATGCTAAGAATAATGCTCGTTCAAAAGCAAGAGATTCTAAGTGTCACAATAGTGCTAAAAATAATAGCAAATGTCATGCAAGAGCTAATGAATTAAACGATGAAATTTAGTTTAAATTAAGCTCTATCCTTACAACTACGTGGATGATAATCTTCGTAGTCTTTTTTTAATTTTTCATTAATCAAGTGGGTATATATCTGCGTTGTTTTTAAATCTTCGTGTCCTAAAAGTTCTTGAATAACTCTAATATTAGCACCGTTTTTAAGTAAAATAGAAGCAAAAGAATGACGGAGAGTATGTGGAGAAATTTCTTTATTTATCCCCTTTTTTTCTGCTTGACTTTTAATTAATTTAAAAAATGCCTGTCTTGTAATTTTAGTTCCATAACTAGAAATAAATAAGTATTCACTATCTTTATTTTTTAATAAACTATTACGATAATAAACAATATAAAATTTAACATAATTTAAAGCTGTATCATCAATTGGAACAATTCGTTCCTTCTTCCCCTTCCCCATTACTCGTAAATAGCAATCATCAAAATTAATATCACTAACTTTTAAATTTACCAGTTCACTTACTCTTAAGCCTGTTGCAAAAGCAAGTTCTAACATAGCCTTATTGCGATAATCGTTCGGCTTTTCTAATTTAACATCTAATAATACATTTATTTCTTCAATAGTTAAATAATCTGGTAATTTAGCCTCTATTTTTGGCATAGCAATGTCTTTGCACGGATTATTACTTATTACACCTTCTTTGTATAAAAAGCCGTATAAAGACCTTAAAACCGTTATTAAATGAGCTAAACTTTTTGAATCTAGACAATCAAACTTTTGAAGGTATTTATTTAAATCCCCACTACTTAATTTATAATAGTATTTATCATAATTATATAATTTTTCAATATCATTTAAATAAGATAAAACAGTATTATCACTAAGTTTTTTTTCATATTTAATATAATCTATATATTTTATTACATACTTATCATTAAGATACTCTTTTTTATTATCATTTATTTTCATACTACTTGCTTCCCATCATAACTATTATTTTTAAAACAATTTTTTATCTAATTATTAATATACTATTTTATTATAAAATTACAACTGTATGTTATAATATTGTAAGATTAAAAAAGAAAGGAATTACTATTATAATATATACTAGTAATTAAAATATTATGGAAACTTTAGCAAACAAATATCGTCCTAAAAGCCTAGATGAAGTTGTAGGGCAAAATCATTTAATTGGTGAAAACAAAATACTATCTAATATGGTTAAAAATCAAAAAATTTTTTCGATGATTTTATATGGCAAACCTGGTATTGGTAAAACATCTATTGCTTATGCTATAGTAAATTCTTATAACAAGAAGTATAAATTTTTAAATGCCACTTCCTCTAAAAAAGAAGATTTTATTATTGCTATTGAAGAAGCTAAAATGTATGAAGATTTAATTTTAGTAGTAGATGAAATTCACCGAATGAATAAAGATAAACAAGATATTCTACTTCCTTATGTAGAATCAGGTTTAATAATTTTAATTGGTCTTACTACTAGTAATCCTTATCATAAAATAAATCCAGCTATTAGAAGTCGTTGTCAAATATTTGAACTTAAACCTTTAGAACTTGCTGATATCATTACTTGTTTAAAACGTGTTAGCAGTGGTGAAGGTCTAACAGTATCTGATGAAGCTTATCATGCTATTGCTAAATTAAGTAGCGGTGATGTTAGAAATGCTATAAATCTACTTGATGTTGCTAATATGACTGTTTTAGATAAAAAAATTACATTGGATTCCGTCAAAGCCATCAGTTCAAAGCCATCAGTCTTTTTTGATAAGGACGATGATGGTTATTATGATATTATTTCAGCTTTTCAAAAATCAATTCGTGGGAGTGATGCTGATGCTGCCATATATTATTTAGGCCGTTTAATTGAAGCTGAAGATTTAGATATTATTTATAGACGTATGAGTGTCATTGCATACGAAGATATTGGCCTTGCTAATCCATCTATTGGTCCCAAAGTTATGGCTGCCATTCATGCAGCAGAAATTTTAGGCTTACCAGAAGCTAGAATACCCCTAGCTCAAGTTGTTTTAGAGATGTCTTTATCACCCAAAAGTAATTCCAGTGAAAATGCTATTGATAATGCCCTAAATGATATTAGAAGCGGTTCTACTGGCGAAGTCCCAGATCATATTAAAACTAGTTCCCCTAATTATAAATATCCACATGATTATCCAAATTATTGGGTAAAACAGCAATATTTGCCTGATAAAGTTAAAAATAAAAAATATTATTATCCTAAACGTAGTAAATATGAAGATTCTCTTAATTTAGGAAACCAAGCTATGAAAAAAGAAACTAACTAATTAATGTTAATTTCTTTTTTATTTAGTTTATTTTCTTCCTTTAGCCACCTATTTACAATAAAACTTGCCATATATATACCAGCTACACTCGGTACAAAAGGAGTTGAACCAGGTGTTCTATCATGTGTTTTAATCGGTAATTCTATACTTGTCACAACATCTAGCTTTTTAATCTTACTATCTTTACAAAGCTTACGCATAATTTTAGCTAAAGGATCATTATTAGTTTTATAAATGTCAGTAACTATTAATTTAGTAGGATCCAAACGATTACCAGTTCCCATAGCACAAATAATAGGAATATTATGATACTTAGCATATTTAATTAAAGCCATTTTAGTTGTAACTGTATCACAACAATCTAAAATAAAATCCGTATCTTTACTAATATATTCTTCTAAATTATCTTGGTTTAAAAATACATTATAAGTTATATAATTGCCAGTAGGATTTATACTTAGCATTCTTCTTTTAGCAACATCAGTTTTATTTTGTTCTAAAACTTCATGACTACTAATAATTTGCCTATTTAAATTAGTAATATCAACTGTATCATTATCTATAATAGTAATATTTTTAATTCCAAAACGAGTTAAAGCTTCCAAAGCAAAACCACCAACTCCACCAATTCCAACTATAACAATATTTTTATTTTGAATTTTCTTTAAAGTGGCTTCATTAATTAATTTTAATATTCTTGCATATTGTTCCATAATTTACCTCTATAATTAATTTCTAAATATGATTTTAAATAAATATACTTAAATAAATCTTGGCTAATTAATTTTTGTTAAAAAATTTAACAAGTGTTTAAGACATATAAAAACCAAAGGATTGGTCTATTGTGATAAAAGCCCGCTTATCGCAGGTGGGTATACACATAAACTGCTTTAGGATTCTAAGTACAAAAGTCTTAGTCTTCAACACCACAGTCTAATTAGATTCCCGTATAATCACTTACTCGGTTTTATGTAAATAAACCAACTTTCCTTTGGTAATTTAAGTTTATCATATCATACTTTTAGAAGCAAGTATTTTTCTAAAAGTTCCTAAAATATCTTATTTTTCGGCATCTTTTTGTTTATAAATTCAAATATAAATCAGTTAGTATGAATTCTCCATCTTTCATTAACATTACAGTTAGTTGAATATGGCATTGGATTTGGCATTTCTAGTTTAATAATCATAGGTAATTTAAATGCCCCACCAAAACCTACACAGTTACCTGGTTGTAGTACTTTTTGCTTTTCTATAACATCTTGGCTAATATTTGGAAGCATTGTTCTTATGTACTCTATATCTTTAGGGTGAGTCATTTTAAATATCAAGAAATTACTACACTGGGATATAACAGTATCACTTATTTCAACTGGACGTTGAGAAATTATATTTAACAAAACTCCATATTTACGTCCTTCTTTAGCAATACGTTCAAAAATATTATATCCTAAAAGGAAAGTATCAGCATCTTTAGAAACATAACGGTGAGCTTCTTCTAAAAACAAATGAAATGGTATGCTAGCTCTTTGGGTACGAGACTTAGCAAATTCAAAGAACATACGAGCATAAATTTTTACAATTACTTTAGCATAAGTATCATCCATATCTTCTAAGTTAATATTAATTATTTGTGCTTTCTTACGATTTGGTGTTGCTACTAAAGAAGCAATATATTGTTCTAAAGTAATATAATTAGGATAATTAAAGTAAGTACCAACATTACTATTCAAAATAGAATTTAATCTTACCTTTAAAATACTAGCATCATCTCTAATAGCTTCATTATGTAAGAATCCTTCACTAATTAACGTAAATTCTAAAGCACTAGCAAAGTCTTTTAAAGTATAATAAACTGGTTTAGCCATTATTCGACCTTCTAAATCATCATTAATAAACTTTAAAATGTATTCATTTATTAACACAGATTCGCCAAAATTACCATGAGAATCTATTTCAAAACAATCACTAAATTTTCTTGTATACCCTACCCCAGGGATATCTGTATCAAAATTAAATTCATTAGTATGACATACTTGAATAACTTGGAATACTTCATTTTTCTTTTCTTTAGTAGTTTCATTACTAAAAAGTATTGCTAGTAGGGCTTTAGCTATCAAGTGATTCTTATACATTACAGCTTCATCAGATACATCAGCAAATACTTTAACTAATTTTAAAGCTCTTTCAATAATTGGAATCTGTGTATGACTTGATACTTGTAATAACAAGGTCATATCATCTAGGGTTAATAAATGTACTGGTAAAGCTAATCTTTGATCAGTGGCATCTGTAGGATTAGTAGTAATGAACTTATAACTATAATTAGGATTTAATTCATTTAATTTTGAGAATGCAGTTTTATATTCACCATAAGCATCAAAAATAAAAATATTAGCATTATAAGCTATAAAATCTGGATTAGAAAACAAATTTTGCACCATTCTAGAAACACCACAAGATTTACCTGAACCTGAATTGCCAAAAATAGCCATATGATTTGAAAGTAAATCATTTATATCAACATAAACAGTATGTCCTTTATAAATTGCTGATTGTCCTAAAATAAATGTTTTATCACTATATGTTCCCATTAAACTTTTTAATTCTTCGTCATTAATTTGTCTAATATTTGAAGATAAAACTGGTTTTCTAATAACACCACTGACATATTTATCGCCAATAAACTCTCCTAAAAATCTTATTTTAATAACATCATTGTTTACTTCTTCAACCTCGCCCAAAATTCTTTGATTTTCTGCTTCAAAAACAACGTTATTATTCATTAAATCAACATCTTGACCAGGCTGTATTAATGACTCAACATGAGCTTCACCTTCGGTTATATATTTAATTTTTCCAAACATCTTAATTCTCCTCTATTCTTATAGATAAATTATACCATTTTGCCTATAAAAAGTTAAATATTTTTTACCATTATCCTAAAATTTATACCTCCATTAAAAAAAGATTACCAAGCATTAGTAACCTTTTTATAAATTTAATAATTTTTCTACTGAATCAATATTAACATTACTGCTAAACTTATTTCGGTAAGCATTAACATTACTAACCCAAGTTGGATTAGCCATTTTAACACCATCTATAGTAGTTGGATTATATTTATAGCCTATTTGTTCAACAGTGCGTAACCCTTGGTCAAAATAACCACTTCTTAAAAGACTAATATATTTATAAACACCATATTCGATTGAAGGATAGCTAGTTAAACGACCATTACTCATGCCACCAAAGATATTATTTTTATTTAGCATACTTTGAGCAGCTAAATTACCAGTCTCTATCCATGTAATGGCTTTTGCTGTTTGAACATCAACACTTGGATTTAAAGATACAAAATACTCAATTAAATTGTAAATATAATCTTTACTACAGTTTTTATATACATAATTTCTTTTAAATAATTCACTCTTCCTACTCTCTAAATTAGTAATAAATTCTAATATAGAAGCATCAAAAGAAACTTTATTACTACCTGTTTGAAGTAAATCTAATTCATTAAAAGATGTTTTATTATTATTACGTATTTCACTAATTAACGTATCGTAATCAATACCAAACATATTAGCATAAAATTCATAAGTAGTTTTCTTTTTAGCAACACTTTCATTAATTTGATTAGTAGCAATATCTTCTAAAGTTAATGTTTTATAAGAATCAATATCAGGTACTACTACAATACTTTCATAAACTTTTGCCTTTTTAAACTTTATATTAATTGGGATTATAATTATACTTAAAACTACCATTGTAAGTAGACTTAAATACATTACTTTCTTCTTCATTAAAGACCTCCTAGTCTTAATTTTCTTATACCCATAATTTATTCTTTAATGCACAATTTTGTTTATTTTTTTAATTCTTCTTTCAAAATTTGTTTTGTTAATACCGGATTAGCTTTTCCTCTAGTTTGTTTCATTACTTGACCAACAAAATAATCAAATAAATTACTACGTCCATTTAAGTATGCTTCTTGTTGTTCTTTATTATTAGCAATTATTTCTTTAATCATTGTTCTTAATGTTTCTTCATCAGAAATCTGTGCATTATCTTTAGAAATAAATTCTTTTGGTTCTTTTTTATTTTCTAAGGCCTTAGCAAATACTTCTTTAGCCTGTTTACTAGATAAAGTACTACTTTTAATTGAATCAGTTATTTGTTTTAACATTTCTGGTGTAATATAAAAGTCATTAATACTATTGCCAGTCTTATTTAGTTCTGTAACAATATTAACTGTTATCCAGTTAGCAGCTACCTTAGAATCTATACCTATTATAACACATTTTTCAAAGTAATCGGCAATATTTTTATCTTTAATTAAGATACTAGCATCATAATCATTAAGTCCTAAATCATTCATATAATGTTTTTTACGTTCAAATGGTAATACAGGAATCTCCTTAATTAATTCCTCAATCCAAGTTTTTTCTAACTTATATGGTGGAATATTAGGGTCTAAGAAGTATTTATAATCGATAGCATCTTCTTTAGTACGCATACTAATAGTTGTATTAGTATCTTCATCAAATCTTCTTGTTTCTTGAACTAATTCGTCTACTTTATTATTTAAATAAGCTTCTTTTTGTCTTTCTTCTTCATATTTAATAGCAGCTTCGATATTTTGAAACCCATTAACGTTTTTAACTTCTACCCTTGGAGTAACATACTTGCCACCTTTTTTTAGATTAATATTAACATCACATCTAATTTGACCTTTTTTAGTATCAGCATCAGAAATATCACAATAACGATAACAATCACGAATATATTCTAAAAAGGCAATAACCTCTTTAGTTGAGCTAAAGCATGGTTCGGTAACAATTTCAAGTAATGGTACACCAGCACGGTTATAATCAATCGTTGTCATTTTAGCAAAGTGGTCTAGACTTGCTGAATCTTCTTCTAAGTGAATATCATGAATTAAAACTTCTAAAGTTTTATCATCAACAGGTATTTCCAACTTACCATTTACTCCTACAGGGTTAGTACACTGTGTAATTTGGTAACCTTTAGGTAAATCAGGATAATAATAGTTTTTACGGTCAAACTGCATAACATCAGCAATTTGACAATTTAAAATATGAGCCATTTTAATAGCATGACCAACACATTTTTTATTAACGATTGGTAAAGTACCAGGAAATGCCATATCAACTGGTGATACATAAACATTAGCGGTATCACTAAAACCATTGATACCCTTAGAAAAGGCCTTAGCATTACTCTTTAATTCGCAATGCATTTCAATACCAACAATTAGTTGCAATTCGTTACTCATAAGTTAACCTCCTTAGCTATTTGATTTTTATAATTCATTGTATTTTCAATACCATAAGCAATATTTAAAACGGTTTGATCATTATAACAATTTCCAGTAATATTTAAGCCAACTGGTAAACCATTTATAAAACCGTCAGGAATAGTAATTGAAGGAAAACCGCCAAAGTTGCCAATTTGTAAATGTTCTTCTAAAATCTTAGAACCACCAGCTAAAGTATTTTGTGACTTTTCTAAGAATGGAGCTGGACCACTACCAACTGGTAAAATAACAGCATCATAATCATTGAATAATTCTTTCCATTTATTAACGATTAATCTTCTAACACGTTTAGCATTATTGAAGTATTTATCTTGATTCTCTCTTTGTAAAACATAAGAACCTATAACAAATCTTCTCTTAATTAATGGTGAGAAGCCTTTTGTACGGTGGTCTTTCATTGCTTCATAGATATTACTAGCATTTCCTCTAGGACCAAAGTTAATGCCAGTTAAATTTGACATATTAGATGTAGCCTCAGCACAAGAAATAACAACATAACAAGAAGCAACAGCATCCAGTAAAGTCTTATCAATGCTAACTTCTTCAATTTCAACACCAGCATTCTTTAAATTATTAATAACATTCATAAAATTGTTTAAATGACTTTTTAACTCTTCACTTGGATTATCATAATTATCTAAAGAAACGATTTCTTTAACATAACATAATTTTCTAGATTTTAAATCATCTTTTAAATTAGCATATAAGTTAATTTTACTACTATCCCAAGAAGTCATATCTTTTTCATCTTGTCCTTTAATCGCATCAGTAACAATAGCGGCATCAGTAACATTTCTTGTTAAAACTCCGCAATGATCCAAGCTTGATGCAAAAGGAAATAAACCATAGCGAGAAATCATTCCATAAGTAGGTTTATATCCAACAATGCCACAATAAGCAGCCGGTTTACGAATAGAATCTCCCGTATCACTTCCTAAAGCATAAGGATATACCCCAGCAGCAACAGCAGCAGCCGAACCGCTTGAAGAGCCAGCACACATTCTTCTAGTATCCCAAGGATTTCTAATAATCCCAGTTTTAGCAGTTGTACCTGTACCACCCATACCAAATTCGTCCATTGCTGTTTTATTAGTTGCAACAGCACCAGCACTCTTTAATTTTTCAATAACTGTTGCATCAAAAAAGGGTACATAACCTGTTAAAGTATTACTAGAAGCACATGATTCAATATCTTTAGTAGAATAATTATCTTTAATACCATAAGGAATGCCACTAAGTAAATTATCAGTTACACAACTACCCTTAGCATCCTCTAAAATAAGAGCAAAAGCATTGCATTTTTCTTCAATTTCTTTTGATTTTTCTAGAGATTCTTTTACTAATTCCTCTGAAGTAATTTCTCCACTTTTTAGCATTTCATGTAATTTTTTAATATCTAATTCGTTATGCATTTTCACCAACTACCTTTACTACCTCAACTTCACGGCCAACAGTCTTACCACTGTTTCTTAATAATTCTTCAATAGGTACTGTTGCCTCAGCTTCATCGTTATTTAAATGGCATTTCATATTATCAAGACAATAACTCATAGGTTCAACATCTTTAATATTAGGAATAGCATTAATAATATTAATATTACGATCGATTTCGGCAAATTCATCTAAAACCATTTTATTTTCTTCTTCAGTCAAACCAATAAGTAATTTATCAGCATAACTATCAACCATTTCTTTTGTAAAATGTATCATATTTATCTCCTACATATTCATATTTATATAATCTACTAATTCATCTTCATTTATTGTAACTTCTTCTTTAGTTACATTATCTTTTATTTTTAATGTTTTATTATTTATATCTTCATCATTTAAAATAATTAAAAATTTAGAGTTTAGACGATCAGCTTGTTTGAATTGTGCTTTCAAACTTCTACCCATATTTTCCATTTCAACATCAAAGCCACTTAAACGTAGTGTCTGACAAATATTAACAGCAAAATCTTTTTCTGTATCTGATACATACATAATATAAGCATCTATCCAATTTTTAATTGGTAATTCAATATCTTCTTTTTCTAGAGCTAACATCAATCTATCTAAACCACATGCAAATCCTATAGCAGGAGTACTTGGACCGCCTAAAGTTTCAATCATGCCATTATATCTACCACCAGCTGCTAGTGTACTTTGACTACCCATAGAATCAATATCTGCCATTATTTCAAATACTGTATGATTATAGTAATCAAGACCTCTAACTATTTTAGGATTTACTTCATAATCAATATCCATGACATCTAAATAATGTTTAACAGCCTCAAATCTTTTTTTAGCATCATCAGTTAAATAATCAGTTGTCTTTGGAGCATTCTTAATAATTTCATTATCGCCATCAATTTTACAATCTAAAATTCTTAAGGGATTCTTTTCTAATCTAACTTTACAATCTTCACATAATTCATCAATATGTGGTCTTAAGTAATTAATTAAAGCTTCACGATAATTTTCACGCGATTCTTTATCTCCTAGGGAATTAAGCTCTACCTTAACATTACGAAGTCCTAAAGTCTTAAAAAGATTAACAGGTATGGAAATAATTTCAGCATCTATATAAGCATCATCACAACCAATTACCTCACAGCCAAATTGACTAAATTCTCTTAATCTACCACTTTGTGGTCTTTCATAACGATACATTGGTTCAAGATAGAATAATTTAACTGGTTGAGTAGCACCACCATACATCTTATTTTCTATATAACTTCTAACTACTCCAGCAGTTCCTTCTGGTCTTAGAGTAACATTTCTATCGCCTCTGTCCTTAAAATCATAAGTTTCTTTAGTAACAATATCGGTTGTTTCCCCAACACCACGGTGGAATAATTCTGTTGCCTCAAATACTGGAGTTCTAATCCAACCATAGTTATAAGTTTGACATAAGTCTTTTATCAAGCTCTCAACATATTGCCATCTAAGAGCTTCATCTCCAAAAATATCAATAGTTCCTTTTTGCTTAAGTATCATTTTTATCCTCTTTTCTAAAAGTAAAAAACTAGTATTATTACATACCAGATTTACTACTACATAACAATTTATTTATCCATTATTATAATAACTTTCTATTTTTTAGTCAATTATTCCGACTATTTTTATTTAATTTTAGTGTGATTTGCTAAAGCATTCTTTAAAAATATATCATAGTCATTTATAAAATCAGTAAGAGTTTCTGCGTATTCTTCATCTAACTTTAAAAACTTTGGTTTAAAGAAGTCTTTACCATGATTTAATAATTCCTTCTTTTCATTAATTCCTACCATTTTTTCTTGTATATAATCTAAATACCAATAGGTCTTCGCAAATATTGGTTGTTGAGTGGTATTTGTTAAAACCGGTGGCCTTAGGACATTGCCAAAGCAATTAATTGGTGTACCTATTTGTTCACCCACTACTTTGCTACCTATCATCTGCATAGCAACACAAGCGAATCTTCCACTAGAAAACACACCTTTATCAACGATAGTAACAAGTTCTAAATTGGCATTTTTTAAGTATTCAATAAGGGGTTTTATAATAGCAGAAGCCCCACCACCATTACCACGCAAATCCAAAACAAATTTTGTAATATTTTGATTTTTAGTTTCTCTATCAAGTACTTTAAGTAAGCTATCTATAACTGGAATATAATATGGATGACAACTTTGGTACGTAAATATCAAAGCTTTATCTTGAATATAAAAGTTTGGCTTAGTATCCTTTCTTTCTAAAAGACATTCTTTCAAACTATTTTTAGTATCAATAGATAATATTCCTTTATCAGTTTCAATTTTTAACAATAAATTATCCCGTTTAAAACTAGGTAAACTATATAAAACTTCTAGAACATTAAAGTTATTTTCTATCATAGCATATAGATGATTATAAGTTGCATAACTAACACATTTTTCATATTCATCAATTAATTTTTCAACTAAAATACCATTTATCTTTAAAACCTTAGCTTTTCTAATTTTAGCATCTAAAGAATAATCTATAAAAAGTCCCGAACCATTTATCCATTTTAGTTTATAAGGTAAAGGTGTTACATTATAAAATGCTAAATGTGTATGACTATCTAAATACTCACTCATGTATTTTATTAAAACATTCATATAATAATTAAAAGTATAATCATCAAGTATTTTTTCATCTAATTGTAAACTATCTATAAATTTTTTTAATTCTTCTAAACTATGAGATTGATAAAAATTTAAATGCCAATCCTCATTTGGATACTTACTATCAACTAAAGTTCCTCTTGACCATTTAGTTAAATTAATAAATTCTTCTAAATCTTCTTTATATTGCTTTTGCATATACTTTCTTACTCTACTGTTTCTTTAACATTTTCTCTAGTTCTAATAAATGAATAAGTAACACTATCAAAATAATATTCAGTAACATAATGTGTCTGTTCATTCGTCTTAGGGGTTGCAATTCTTAATTGATTACCTAAAATTTCTACGGTAAATGCCTTAATACCACTACCATTATAATTATTAAAATACAAAGGTATTTCCCTATCTAAAAGGTTATTGCCATTAAAATCACTTAAATATAATTTAAAATCACGAACATATACAATAAAATTGTTATAAAGTTCAATATAATTAACATTATCACCAAGAACATTTTCTAAAGTACTAGCATTATATAAAATATAATAAATGCCATCATTACTTACATTTTTAGTTGTATAAAAAGTATTTGTCCCACTACCAACAACATCCTCAATCTTATCTGTTATAACATCGCTGAAGCTATTAGCACCTATATCATAAATCTGGTAACCACCATCACTTTTTAAAACATATTTTTTACTATTAAAATAAAAATTAATGCCATAATAACGATAATCAAGAATATTACTTACTCTTCCATTTATTACTTGATCGATTCCCCATAAGCCATTTTTCTTAATAATATATTTTGAAGAATCAATAATTCCTTTACCATTTTCTTGTTTAGAATAATGAATATCTTCATACTTAGCCAATATTTGTTTATTTTTAATATCATATAAAAGAACATAACTAGTTTCGGTCTCTGTTCCTTTATCTTGATATTCTTTAATAAAAGCATATCTTTTATCAACAATGCTCATTTTAACATCATACATTCCACTTACTTCATCGCTATAAAGATAAGATGTAGCAATTTCACAATCACTATCGCTTAAAATACATTTATACGTATCTAATAAGTTTCCACCATCATATAAGAAAAGAACACCATCTACTTTTTCTAACTCATCAGGATTATCTGGAATTTCATAATTAGTTATGACTTGTGGCAAATTGGTATCAACAGGTGTTGCAGCATCATAATCTTGACGGATTTTTTTGAAAAATGGAACCATTTCTGTATCCAGTAAAGACTCACGATTATATTCTCTAAATACCCAGCCTAGCCCATAACGAGACGTTACTGTCCCATCATTATATGTTTTTGTTACTTCCTTGAAGGTTATTAAAGGCTTTTGACCTTTTTTAAAACGTCCTTGATCTATTAAAAATAAAATAGTATACAACGATAAAATAGAAATAGTGCTAACCACTATAATTCTTCTTATTAATATTTTTTTCTTTCTTAAAGCTTCCTTGCGAGCATACTCTTCTTGCTCATACATAGCTCCAGCTGAATCATCATACATAAATAATCTCCTTATTCTTTTTCTAATAAAATTGTTGTTGGTCCAATATTAGTAATATTAACTTCCATATCAGCTCCAAATATTCCCGTTTCTACAACTACATATTCTCCTAAAAGTTCATTAAATTTATCATACAATGGTTTTGATATCTCACCCTTAGCGGCCATTATATAGCTTGGTCTATTACCTTTAGTAGCATCTCCATACAAAGTGAATTGAGAAATACTTAAAATAGAGCCACCATAATCTAATATACTTTTGTTCATAATACCTGCTTCATCAGGAAATATGCGTAAATTAACTATTTTTTTAACCATATAATTAATAGTATCAATAGTATCAGTTTCTTTAAAAGCCACTAATAAAACCAAACCTGAATCTATTTTTCCAACACATTTTTCATTAACCGTAACACTGGAAGTGCCAGCTCTTTGTACCACTACTTTCATTAATTTTTAACTCTTTCTACTTTAATAACATAACTACACATATTAAGAGCATTAATCAAATTATCTAACTCTTTAATATTTTTGATTTTCAAAGTTATTTTATATTTAGTTAAATTATCTTCTTCTTTATTACTTACAGCATCAATATAAATGTCCTTTTCTTTAGCAAGACTTACTATATCATAAAGATAATTTTTATTATTAATAGTACTTACTAAAATGTCAGTAAAATAATAAGCATCATTAGTATCATTCCAAGAAACATCAATCAAACGATTAGTATTTAAGATATTTGGACAATCTTTTTTATGAACAGTTATACCCTCACCTTTAGTAATATAACCTATTATTGCATCACCCTTAATTGGCTTACAGCATTTGGCAATATTTACTTTAATATTGCCACTTCCAGCTACTATAATATCACTTTTATAATTAATATTTTCTTGTTTACGTCCCATTTTTTCTATTAAAATATCATGAACATCTTTTTTATCTTCATAAGCCATATTAATTATATAAGAAGGAGTAAAACGCAATGAACCTATTGATAAATAAATATCTTCTAAATTATCTAGTTTCAAATCCTTGCAAACCTTATCAACACGTTCACTTGCTAAAACATCACTAATAGTAAGTTTACGACGGCGAATCTCTTTTTCTAACAAATCCTGTCCACGTTTTATATACTCTTCACGGTCAATCTTAGAAAAATACGATTTAATTTTATTCTTAGCTTGACTAGTCTTAACAATGTTTAACCATTCTTTAGAAGGTGTTGCATCTTTACTAGTCTTAATTGAAACAATGTCACCATCTTCTAAGGATTTATTTAAAGGAACCATTACCTCATTTACAATTGCTCCAACACATGTATCACCAACCTTAGAATGGATACGATAAGCAAAATCAATTGGAGTTGAATTTGCTGGTAATTCAACAACATCGCCCTTAGGAGTAAAACAATAAATCATTTTACTTAAAGCTTCTTCATTTATTTCCTTTTTTAGTTCATTATTACTCAAATCATCACTATGTTGTTCAATTAAGTTTCTAAACATTTCTAATTTTTGTTCAAAAACATTAGCAACACCACCTTTAGTATGTTCTTTATAAGACCAGTGGCTAGCGATACCTTTCTCAGCAATTTCATCCATTTCTGTAGTTCTTATTTGTACTTCATAAACATAACCATGTGGTCCAAATATAGAAGTATGTAAAGATTGATACATATTTTCTTTAGGCATAGCAATATAATCTTTAAAACGTTTTGGAAGTGGTCTAAATTTAGCATGAATTAGACCAATTGTCAAATAACAATCACTTACTGTATCAACTATTATTCTTAAAGCTAAAATATCATAAATCTCATTCCATTTTTTGCCTTTAGACATCTTTTCATAAATACTGTGTACACTTTTAACACGAGACTTAATATGAAAATGAATATTGTTATCATTCATAATATCAATAAGTTCATTTTTCATAAGTTCTAACTCTTCATTTAACTTAGTACTTTCATTATTAAGTTTTTCCTCAATATCACGATAAACATCTGGTTTAGTATAGAATAATGATAAATCCTCTAACTCAGCTTTAATAGTGTTAATACCTAGACGATGTGCAATAGGAATTAATACTGAAATAGTTTCATTAGCTTTTGCTTTCTGCACTTCTGGATCAAGAGCCCATATTGTACGCATATTATGTAATCTATCGGCAAGTTTAACAAACAAAACCCTTACATCAGATGATAAGCCGACTAACACTTTACGTAAATTAATAGCACTAGCTTCCTTATCATCAGATAAAGCTAATTTATTAATCTTAGAAATACTATTTACTATCCCACTAATCTCATTGCCAAAACTATCAGTTACCTCTTTTAAAGTAGCACCCCCATGATTTATTACTTCATGTAAAAGAGCCGACGAAATAGTAATATAATCAGCATTTAAACCAGTCAAAATATATGCCACATTAATTGGATGGCTGATATAGTCATCACCACTTTTACGCCTTTTCCCTAAATGATGCTGATAAGCAAATTTATAAGCATTATCAATTGTTTTTAATTCTTCTTCATCTGTTATATAAGTTTTTAATTTTTCAACTAATTCTTCATAAGTTACTTCCTTATATTCTTTTTTTCTTAATCCATCCATTTTCTTCACCTTATTTTTTAATTCCTATATTATTTTTAATATAAATTATTAAAACTTTTTGTAATTTCAAAAGCACTATAGCACAAATAAATATCTAAATGGTATCTTTATAAGCAAACATTGCACCATTTATTTTAAAATTTTAAAAAGTACCCTTCTTTTTATTTATAACATAATTACAAAATACTTCATTATCCGTATTTAAAATATCATCAACTATATTATATAATGTTAAATTTTTTTTTAATGGCCACACATTATTTCTTAAATATTCAAATATATCATCTTGATTAACATATTTAATATTTTTTCGTTGCATTTCTTTTACCTTAGAATATAATGCTGGTTTAATTCGTGCTTTTAAATCTAAAACACTTGTAAACTCATAATCCATAAAAATCACCTGCTGTCCTTCTTAATTATTATAAACTAAATTACTGGAATTTTGAAGGGAAAATCCACATAATATTTATATAGGTGATAAGATTGCAAAAAAACAAGTTTCTTATTAGTACCCTTATTTTATGTGGCGGTGGTTTTGTTGTTAAAATTTTAAGTTTCATCATTAAAATTCTTTATACTCGTATTCTTGGTACCGAAGGTATTAGTCTTTACAGTCTTATTATGCCTTTCTTTTCTTTGATGGTTACTATTGCTGGTTTTGGTATGCCACAAGCAATTTCCAAACTTATTGCTGAAGGAAAAACAAGAAGTCGTAAAATCATTGAACAAAGTATAATATTTCTTTTAATTTTAAATTTTATTTGTGTTATTTTAATTATTTTAAGCAGTAATTTTATTAGCACTACCCTTTTACATGAACCACGTACAAAAGTTTTAATTATTGCCGCATCACTTGCTATGCCTAATATGGCTCTAGCCTGTACTTTAAAAGGCTATTTTTATGGTAAACAAAGAATGCTTCCTAATAACATATCTAATTGTATAGAACAGACCATACGTCTTTTATTTATTATTTTCATTTTACCTAATCTAGTTAAAAAGAATTTAGTCTTAGGAATTATGTCTTTCTTACTTCTTAATATTGTAACTGAAACAGCTAGTATTATAACTTTTTTAATTCTACTTCCTAAAAATGCTAAATTAAAATTAACTTCTATTTCTTATAGTCCCCCCATTTTCAAAGAATTATTTAAAAGCTCAATGCCATTAGTATCTAGTCGTATTATTGGTAATATTGGTTATTTCTTCGAACCTATTATATTATCAAATACTCTTTTATATATTGGCTACTCTTCTTCCTTTTTTGTTTTAGAATATGGTATATATAACAGTTATAGTCTAGCTCTTCTTCTAATGCCATCTTTTCTTATTCAAGCTATATGTACTAGTATTATCCCTGAAGTATCTAAGTTTTACAGCCAAAAAAAATTAAATTTAGTTAGACTGCGTACTAAACAAGCTATTTTTATTTCCAGTTTTATTGGCATTATTACTGTTATATTCGTTACTATCTTTAGAAAATTTTTACTTGGTCTTATTTATAATACTAATTTAGGTGCTAATTATATTTTAGCATTAAGTCCTTTCTTTACCTTTTATTATTTAGAAGCACCTATTTCTAGTATCTTACAAGGTTTAGGATACGGTTCTTATACTTTAAAAACCACTACTATTGGTGTTTTCTTAAAATTAGCTTCCTTATTTATTTTTAGTTTACTGCACATTGGTTTATATGGTCTTGTAATTAGTGAAGCTCTAAATATTTTCTTTGTTGTCTTTAAAAACGGCTCTAAATTAAAAAGCATTTTAAAAGGAAAAAATCTCTAAATTAATAGAAAAAGAAGTAAGAACTTTCTCCTACTTCTTTTAAAATTTTAATAATTATTTTATAAACATGGCATCGCCAAAAGAAAAGAAACGATAATCATTTTTTATAGCTTCCTTATAAGCATTTAAAATATTTTCTCTACTAGATAAAGCACTGACAAGCATTACTAAAGTTGACTTTGGTAAATGGAAATTAGTAATTAAAGCATCGATTGCCATAAATTTAAATCCTGGATAAATAAAGATATCCGTATTACCAGAGCACTCCCTAAATTTGCCATTATAATTATGAGCAACAGTCTCTAAAGTACGACAAGAAGTTGTTCCAACACTTATAATTCTTCTTTTTTCTTTCTTAGCTAAGTTTAAAATATCAGCTGTTTCTTTTGACATCATATAAAATTCACTATGCATTTTATGGTCTAAAACATTTTCTTCTTCGACTGGTCTAAAAGTTCCTAACCCAACATGTAAAGTTACAAAAGTTACAATAACTCCCATATTTCTTATTTCATCTAATAATTCGTTAGTAAAATGTAAGCCAGCGGTTGGGGCTGCTGCTGAGCCTTCTATTTTCGCATAAACCGTATTATATCTAGTTTTATCTTTTAATTTTTCATGAATATAAGGAGGAAGTGGCATTTCGCCTAACTTATCTAAGATTTCATAGAAAATACCATTATAAATAAATTCAACATGGACGATACCTTCACCCTTTATTTCTAAAACTTTAGCTTTAAGTAAGCCTTCCCCAAATGATACAATCGTTCCTACATGTAATCTTTTTTGGGGTCTAGCTAAACATTCATACTTATTATTGCCTAAATCATTTAATAACAATAATTCAATATGAGCCTTAGTATCTTCTTTTTCACCAATTAAACGAGCCGGAATAACTTTAGTATTATTTAAAACTAAAACATCACCTTTATGTAAATATTTAGTTATATTTTTAAATACCTCATGAGTAAGCTCGCCTGTTTTTTTATCCATAACAAGTAACTTAGAAGCAGTCCTATTTTCTAGTGGCACCTGAGCAATTAACTCCTTTGGTAAATTGTAATCAAAATCATTTATATTCATTCTTTCAAGTCCTCTCTCATCCTTTAAAATAATACTCTAAATTCATGCTAAAATCAACTCTAACTATAAAATATTTATCTATAACTATATTCAATAAGATTAATTATTAAATTAGCTATAATGATACCTATAAATCCAGCATCATAAGGATTTATTGTTAAAAAAGCAAAACTTAAAATGCCTACTAATAAACCATATATTCTCCGTAATTTTCTACCCACTGGGCTGCTTGTGTTAATAGAACTTACAAATATTATACTAAATAAAATAGTACTATTTAAAGTTAATTTCATTAAATAAATTAAATTATTATTAATAAGTCCATATGTCCCTAAAGTCATAGTATATCCAAGTATTGCATACCAAGGTATATCTTTTTTATAAATAATAACATTACATAATAATAAATAACATAAAATAAGAATAACTAAATTATTACTTCCTATAGAACCAATACTAGCTCCCCATATTAAATCACTAGTCGTATATAAACTACTTACCTGTTCTTGATAAAATGATAAATAATTATTTTTATTAAGTATCATTAAACAAACAGTAATAAGTAACTTAGATATAGCTATATTATTAAGATGATAAGTATAAAGATATTTTCTAATTAAATTATATACTAAAATTCCTATTATATCGATAATATAAGGTATTCTAATAGGTAATAACAATGTTAAAACGATAATCTCATAATACTTATAAGGATAATTATCTTTTAAAAGATTAGAACTTATAAAAGTAATAATAATATTAATTAAAAGTAACCATAAGACTTTAAAACTAGCAAGCAAGCTTACTAAACCCTTACTATAATCTAAATAACCATATTTATATAAGCTAAAACCAATTATCGGTAGTAATATTAAAAGTAATGAACCTTCATAAAACTTATTAGAAGTCTTTCTTGTTAAATAACTAGGCATCACTATCACCTACCCTTAAAACTCTTTTACTAGGGCAAATATAGTTACATAAACCGCAATCATAACATTTATTAGTCTTTAAAGGATTAATATGCCAAGGGCACAAGGTATAACAAAGTCCACAGTTAGAACAAGTATCTTTTTTAGATTCTAATACTTTATCTTTTTTATTTATAATAATTAATTTAGTCTCTTCATTTATAACATATTGAATACCTATATTTTTATTAATTAAACTATTATTAAGACATATCTCTATATCATTAATATCTATTTTTAAATATTCTAGTAATTCTTTTAAAATAGTATACTTAGTAGCTTTAAAAACAGTCGTTTTAATATTACCATTAATAGTTAAATAAACATAATTACTATTTTTACTTTTTATAACATAATAAGTATTAAATAAAGTCTCAATACTTATAATATTACTGCTATTAACTCTTAAATACTTACTAAGAATATCATTATATCCTAAAGCAAAATAATCATTTAAAATAATTAATTTTATTTTTTTATCCCCTATTTTTTTATATTCATTTATTACTTTTTCATAAGTAGCCGGTATAACAAGATATATTTCTTTTAAACCAGTATTTTCTATTAAGTAATTTAAAGTAAAAATAACTTTATCTTTCTCTTTTAAAAGCAAATAATAATTATTAAAAGCCAAAGCATCTTTATCAAAAGTATTGATATAAATAGTTTCTTTATTTTTAAAATTTTCTAAAAATTCTACTTTTTCCTTCTTTTTATCACTATTTTTACTTACTTTTGTTTCATCTTTATTAGTCTCTTCTAAATGATTATTTTTAATAATTAAATATCTTTTATCATCATTAACAGCGGTTGCTAAAATATTACCCGTGATTGGAACTTTTATATCTTCAATTAAATCGTCTTTTTTAACTAAAGTTTTAGGATAATTTTTATTTTCTTTAATGGGAATAAAAACATAATTGGGGTTTAAATACTCTAGGTATTCTTGGGGAATAGCTATTTTTTGTTCCTTTCTAATATTAATCATTATCTTCACTCTTTTTAGATTTTTCTTTATCTTTTAGATAAGCTTCTAAATACTCTTTTAAAACTTTAGCCGTCTTTTCTGGTATTATAGTGCTTAATTCTTCCGTACTAGCACCCGCTATATTTTTAACACTGCCATATTTTTTAATAAGTTCTTTTTTTCTCTTAGGACCAATGCCTTCGATATTATCTAAAACACTACTTATTGAGCCTTTAGAACGAATTGTACGGTGATAATTTATAGTATAGCGGTGAACTTCATCTTGCATTCTCGTTAAATAGTGAAAAAGATTAGAAGTAGTATCAATCGTTATTTCTTTTAAATTGCTATCAACTAAAACATTGGTACGGTGATGACTATCTTTTTTTAAACCAACTACAGGAATATGGAGTCCTAAATCTTGTAATATTTCTTGAGCTGCATGAATTTGGGTTTCGCCACCATCGGTAATTATTAAATCTGGCATCACACTTTCTTCGATTAAAGCTCTATTATAGCGGCGATAAATAACTTCTTGCATAGTATGATAATCATCGTTTTTATCAACTTGAATTTTATACTTACGATACTCGCTCTTTTCTGGACGTCCATTAATAAATACAACCATTCCTGATACAGCAAAAGTGCCAAAAAGGTTAGAGTTATCAAAAATATCAATTCTGGTTATATGAGGCATATTTAAGACAAAAGAAAGTTCTTCATTAGCTTCATAAGTTCTTTTCTCATCAGCAAGAATTAACTTAAATTCATTTTCAAAACTTATCTTAGCATTAGTAAAAGCCATATTTAAAAGTTCTTTTTTAACCCCTTTTTCAGGTACAATAAACTTAGCATTTAAAGTATCACTAAGTAATTCTTTATTTAAAGTATCAGGAATTAATATTTCTTTAGGAATTTCATTGCGTAAATAAAAATTAGCAATAAAAGATTCTATATCATCAAGAGTATCAATAGCTAAAACACTATTTTTATTACCTAAAAGCTTACCATTTCTAATATAAAATATTGTTATGGAAGTATAACCATTACGTGAATAATAATTAATAACATCACGATTAACAAAATCATGAAGTTCTACTTTTTGTTTTTCCGTTATATAATCAATGTACTCTAATTCTTGTTTTAATTCTAAAGCCATTTCAAAGTTTAATTGTTTACTATAATTATCAATCTTTTCTAAAATCTTATTTCTTAAAACAGTCGTATTACCTCGTAAAAAAGATAATATCTCTTGTTCCATTTGGCTTACTTTTTCTAAGTCTAATTCTTTAGAACAGTACCCTAAACATTCATGTATATGGTAATATAAGCACACTTCTTTAGGCATGCCTTCACATTTTTTTAAAGGATATAAACGATTAATTAAATTAACTATTCTCCTTGCCGCATAAGTATTAGGATAAGGACCAAATAAATAATGACTATCTTTTTTCTTAATATTTAAATATCTAGATATTTTAAGACGAGGATAAGGTTTAGAAATATATTCAATATAAGGATAAGACTTATCATCTCTAAGCATAATATTATATTTAGGATTATACTTTTTTATCAAATTAATTTCAATTAAGAAAGCTTCAGTTTCACTAGTAGCAACAATATATTTAAAATCTTTAATATTTTCTACTAACTTTTTAGTTTTGCCAGTCTGCTCTCTATTAAAATAAGATGCTAAACGACGATGTAAATTCTTAGCTTTACCAACATATATAATAGTGCCATCTTCATCTAACATTTGATAAGAACCAGGTAAATTAGGTACTAAATGTAATTTTTCTTTAATCAAGTTTTCCATATTTTTCTCCTTAAAATATATTAATTAACTTCACTTACTAAATTATAGAGTATTTTTTTAAATTTTGCTATAATTATTATAGGTGTTTTTATGAAACTTATTAATTCTAATGAAATAATTATTAAAAAATCACGTTTTTTAGGTTTTTATTATGAAATATCGAATCCTAATGAAGTTAATTCTATTTTAGAAAACTTAAAAAAAGAACATAAGAAAGCTAGACATTTTCCCTATGCTTATATAATCCAAGGAACCGCTAAAAAAAGTGATGATAAAGAACCAAACGGTACCGCTGGTCTTCCTATTTATACCGTCTTAGAACGTAAAAAGCTAAATAACACTCTTATCATTGTTATTAGGTATTTTGGAGGTATAAAACTAGGAGCAGGAGGCTTATTCCGTGCTTATATGGAAACTGCTAGTAAAGTAGTTAATCCCTCAAAAAAATCATAACTCTTCTTAAGTTATGATTTTTTAACTTTGAAATTTTCCAATTTTGGCGGAGGGCTTATCGCCCTCTAAAAGCCCCTTCGAGGACTAGACAATCGATTTTCTCTTCCTTGTTCTAGCTCTCGTTTACATTCTTCTCATCTTTGTTTTTCTGCTGGGCCAAGCTTTTCTAAGAGCCAAGCAAGCGGCCCTTTATTTCGTATTTACTTTACTGCATTTTCAAAGTATACGGATTCGAACTTTCGCCTGTACCTTTATCCAGCAGGATACTAGATTTCAGAAAAAGCGCCGGACGCACAGCACGAGCATTGTAAGCAGTATCGTTGAGGACAATGCCGCCCCTGCTCACAACGAACACATAGTAAGCATAAGCCGAAAGAGGCGCCAATGTCCATTGATAAAGACTTGAGTTATATAAATAATCATTTCCTTTACAATCGCTAAAATCTGATGAATCCCAATTATAAAGTTCTTTTGCTAGACAAGCTGCTCTATCTTTGGTTATTCCGCCACTGGTAGCATATCCATAATCACTTGGATACATTAAACCAATTTTTCCTGTCCAAGTAGTTGGTCTTCCCGTATATACGGTTGCTCCTCTTTCTCTTTCATAAAACATACTTGGTGTTACATCATTATAAGTTGAACTTCCGCCTAAATTCCATACAACTTCTTCAATGGCATTTCTTGTTGTATCATTTTTTAAACCAGTTGAGGTAAAATCTACTTCGATACAACTAAATGTGGCTCCACTAGCAATTGCAGCTGGAAAACAACCTTTGGTGCCATTATAATAAGAACCCATTTTACTATATAATTGTTGGCTTCCGGAAGAGATTATATCGCTAGAATTAGTATATCCGGATTTTAAATAATTAATAGGATTTAACATCATCATAAGTTGAGAATCACTCCAGTCATTAGAACCATAATCCGTAGTAGATGTTCCGACCCCGTTCTTTTTATGATCCCAAAAATAGTCACCTAAAGAATCAGCTCTTATAATCTTAACCAGATTTTCTTGGGAACCATCTCCCTTAGTTACATTATTAAATACCCCAATAATACGCCATAATTCACAAGTATTAGCCGTAGGATTATTATAATCACTACAATTAAAATAGACATAATTACTTGGGTAAGCACCTATATACCTTACATTTTTATCAACATCATCAGTAGCTAAATTAACAGTATCCGTCTTAGACAAAGAAGTTACATGATTAGCTAAAGATTCTTTTTCATTAGAAGGTACCCCTTTAATAATTATCTTAGATTTTAAAACCTTAGTTTCATTATTTAAATCATCTAAAGTAGTATTATAATCAATCCATAATCTAATAGAATACTCTTTAGTATTATTCTTAAATAAAGTACCAGTATCAAGTACTCTTGATTCAATACTAGTAGTATTGACAACATCAGTGGTACTTAAACTATTTAACAACAGTGGTTCATTATTATTAACCATAACTTTTAAATAATTACTAGCTAAAGTAGTCCCCTCAAGATTTTCTAAACTAACTGTATAAGCAACTGCTGTATCACAAACATTTTTGATACTAAAGGTAAAAGGGGTTAGCGTTTTACCTTTAGTATCTATTATTGGATAAGCATTATCTAATTTAATTGCATTACTTTGGTTAGCTAAAGTAATATCAAAACAATCAGTAGTAGAAATAACATTATCCGTATCTTGACTTACTCTCATATTCCACATGGAATAAGATAAGCCTATTCCCAATAAGATTAACAAACATATTGATACCCCAACAAACATAATATCCTTTTTCATAACAAATCCTTTACCTAAATTAATGAATTATAAACTTTATTCAAAGTACTTATAACCCCTATTTATTATTTCTAATATGATGATACCACATTTTTTACTTATTTAAAACCCAATTTTTAACCAAATTAAAAATAGTGGTTTTCCCACTATTTCTTAGTTAGTCCCTTTAACTTGGCTCATAACTTCTTCAGCAAAGTTTTCTACCTTTTTCTCGATACCTTCGCCTACTTCATAGCGAACCATTTTTTCAAGTTCACATTTGTTATTTGCTAAGTAAGTTTTAACATCTACATCGCCGTCTTTAATAAATTCTTGGTCAACAAGACAAATTTCTTTAAAGAATTTCTTTAATCTACCAGCAACCATTTTTTCAGCAATTTCAGCAGGTTTTCCTTCTTTCATTGCTTCTTCTTTTAATACTTCTTTTTCCTTTGCTACTCTCTCTTCAGGAACATCAGCCTCAAAAGTATATTCTGGTTTCATAGCAGCAGCTTGCATTGCTACATCTTTAGCAACTTCGCTGTTATCGCCTTTAACTACAGTTAAAGCAGCAATCTTACCACCCATGTGTAAGTAACTGCCAAAAGTAGCATCATCACTCTTAGTTACTACTTCTAGTCTTCTTAGAGATAATTTTTCACCAATCTTAGCTGTCATTGCAACAACATAATCGCCAACAGTAGTACCATTAACTTCTAAAGCATTAGCTTCTTCTACAGTTGTAGCATCGCTATTTAAAACAGCATTACCGATTTCATCAACCATTTTTTTAAAATCTTCATTTTGAGCAACAAAATCAGTTTCTGAATTAACTTCTAAAATAACAGCCTTATTACCACTCACATAGATATTAGCAAGACCTTCAGCAGCAATTCTTGATTCTTTTTTTGCAGCCTTAGCAATACCTTTTTCTCTTAACCAATCGATTGCAGCATCGATATTACCATTAGTAGCTTCTAATGCTTTTTTACAATCTAAGATACCTAAGTTAGTAGCATCTCTTAATTCTTTTACTAATTGTGCAGTAATCATAAATTTCTCCTTATATTTAATCTTATTTATTTAAAGATGCGATTAATTCATCTTTTTTCATATTTGTATAGCCTTTAACTTTACGAGATTTAGCCATTACTTTTAATTCTTGAATAGATTTTGATTCTAATTCATCATTTTTACGCATTTCTTCTAATTCATTGCTATCCTTAGTTTCAGCAGCCCTTGGTTTTTCTTTTTCTTCAGTAACATAGTCAATTACTTCTAAACCGTTAGCTTCACAAATAGCATTAGTTAAAGCACCTAAAACGATTTTTACTGAACGAACAGCATCATCATTACCAGGAATTACATAATCTACATCATCTGGATCACAGTTAGTATCTACAATACCAAATACTGGAATGTTTAATTTTCTTGCTTCTCTTATTGCATTAATTTCCTTTTTAGGATCAACAATAATCATAGCATCTGGTAATTTAGCCATTTCTCTAATACCACCTAATAATTTATTAAGTTTTTCATATTCTTTCTTAATTTGAATAACTTCTTTTTTAGGTAATACTTCAAATGTACCGTTTTCTTCCATTTTTTCGATTTCTTCTAATCTCTTAACTCTTCTTCTAATAGTTCTGAAGTTAGTTAAAGTTCCACCTAACCATCTTTCAGTTACATAGAATGATTTTGAACGATTAGCACATTCAATACTTGCTTCTTGAGCTTGTTTTTTAGTACCTACAAATAAGAAAGTACCACCATTTTTAGCAATATCACTAATTTTAGTGTATGCCTCTTCCATACAAGCAAGTGTTTTTTGTAAGTCGATAATATAAATATCGTCTCTTGTTGTGAAGATATATTCCTTCATTTTTGGATTCCATCTTTTGGTTTGATGACCAAAATGAACCCCAGCCTCTAATAAATTACTAATAGAAACTACAGCCATTAAAAATCCCTCCTTCGTTATACTTCTATTTACCTGCAAACGATACTTATCACCTCTTCGGCACTCGATAAAATATCTCAGTAAATATGAATATTTGACTTTTAAAGCCATAAGTATTGTATCAAAACATACTTTTAAGTGCAAGTAGCAACTCTTAAGTTTTCTAAAAATATTAAAAAAAAAGACTTAGAATCATTCTAAGTCAAATGTTATTTTGTCCGTAGTTAAGAGGCTTCCAGCCGGTATGCTAGTATTTTTAACCTTCCCATTACCATTTAATTCATAATTAATATTTAAAATTGTACATAATGCAATTATTTCACTTTTAGTATAACCTATTACATTTGGTAAAGTATAAGTACTATTAGTTTTAATAAATACCTTAGAATTAACCATAACAGTATTATTTTTATTAGGATACTGCTTAGTAACAACAGAACCAGTTCCTAAAATAACTGGATTAAGTCCTAGAGATTTTAATTTTTCCTCCGTACTTACTACATCAGTATTAACAAAATTATCTAAAGTAATTATATTATTAGAAACTGTATTTTCTAATTTTTGTTCTAAATTTTTATATTTAGCAATTTCATTAACTACGTTAACAACTGCTTTTGCAGCTTCTTTATAAGAACCTTCAAACTGTTTTACAGAGAAATAAATAATATACTTAGGATCATCGTAAGGAAATAACATTGCAAAAGACCTAACATAATCATACGTACCAGTTAGATAGCCACCACCGTTAGGATTAGCAATTTGAGCAGTACCTGACTTACCCATAATATCTACTAAATCAGATCTAAAAAGACGAGCATCAGTTTTTCCTGAAACAACTACATTATGCATCATTTCTTTCATTTTATCTGTCGTTGTTTTTTTAACAACTTGACCTAATTCTTCTCTTTTGCCAACATACTTTACTTCTTTAGTATTACTATCTACTATTTTAGAAATAATATAAGGTTTTATCATAACACCATCATTGGCAATTGTTGTTAGTGCTTGAATATTTTGAATAGGTGTTGTCGTTATACCTTGTCCAAAGGCTGCCGTTGCAATTTCTGTTGCATAGTTAAATTTAATAGAGCCGTTTGCCTCATCTGGAAGGGTTATTCCTGTTTTACTGCCAAAGCCAAATTTTGTATAGGCTTCTTCTAATTTTTCTTTTCCTAATCTTTGACTTAAAATAGTTGCAGCAACATTAGATGAATAATTAAATCCTTCATCAAAAGTAATGCGTCCCCATCCAACATTATTAAAATCTTTAATTGTTGCATCACTTACTGGAATAGTACCTGACATATAAGTTTCTTCTCCATCATATAAATCATTATCGATAGCTGCCATAAATGAAAATATCTTCATAGTTGAACCAGGTTCATAAGCATAAGATACTAATGGATTTAAATAACTTTTCATATTTAATTTATTAGCATCAAAAGAAGGAGAAGCCCCACTGGCTAAAATTGCTCCCGTCTTAGCATCAGCAACATTTAAAGTAAGCCAATTAAACTTATAATTTTTTGCTAAAGTATTTATTTCTTGTTCAACAAACAATTGAATATTATTATCAATAGTTAAATAAATATCATCACCAGATGAAGCTTTTTTTAAATTTTCTTCTGCATAAGGTAATTTATAGCCATAATTATCTGTCTGATATTCACTAAAACCATTTTCACCTTTTAATTCATCATTATAATACTTTTCAATACCCATCTCCCCAGTGATATCACCATCAGCATTTTTCCTTGAATATCCTACAATATAAGATGCAAAATCACCCATTTGATAGTATCTTTTAGAACTAACCACAAAATCAAGCCCTGGTAAATCTAACTTTTCTATTTCTAATTTTAATGTTTCTGTTATATCTTTAGCATAAGCAAACTCTACCTGATATTTATTAGTACTATTTAAACGTTCTAATATATAATCATAAGTCATGTCTTTATAACCATTTTTTATAAATAATTCACTTAATTTTTTAGCCGTAGTCTCTTTATCAACTACATGCTGAGGCTTCTCGGGATTAATCGTTCTTGATGCACTAAGATAAGCGATTAAGGTATACGAATTAACAGTCGTAGCCAAATAATTACCACTACTATCATAGATAGTTCCACGATGAGCATATAATATTTTCTTAGTTGTATTTCTTTTTTCAGCATATTCTTTTAAATCAATACCATCAATATTTCGAGCTAAAGATATGTATATAAGTTTGCCAATTGCTAAAACAAACGCAATAATGATAAAAAACATTATTAATTTACTTAAATGAATATTTTTCAACTTCCTTTTTTGCATAAGTGCTCCCATTTACTAGTCAATACTAGTAATATTATTATTTTTATAAGATAAACCATTTTTATCAGCTATCTCTCTTATTTTATCTAAAGATGCTAACTCATTTATTTGCATATTTATTGATTCATTTAACTTTTCTTGTTTTTCAATATTAGTTTTTATCTTTTCAACGTCGATATTAATCTCACTTAATTTAGCTCTTGTTATAACCTGTAAAAGAGGTGAAAAAACCAGTACTAAAACAATTAAAATAAATAAACGTTTATCCCTTTTTATATTCTTTTTTTCTTTCATTTTTCTGCTTCCTTTTTATAATTTTTCAGCCACTCTTAATTTAGCACTTTTACTTCTTGAATTTTCTTTTAATTCTTCTTTGCTTGGTAAAATTGGTTTTTTAGTAATTAATTTTAACTTAGGTTTATAAGCATCTGGTATTTCAGGTAATCCTTTTACAAGTTCATTTACTTCACTTTCTTCTTTCATATATTTTTTTACAATTCGATCTTCTAACGAATGAAATGTAATAATAGCCATTCTACCTTTTTTATTTAAAAGTTCTGTTACATCTGGTAAAACATCTTTTAAAACCGACAATTCCTTATTTACTTCGATTCTTATAGCCTGAAATATCTTACGTTCTGGATGATTTTTATAAAAATAATTAGCACCTACAGCACTTTCAATAACCGATACTAATTCTAAAGTTGTTTTAATTGGTCTTTTAGCTACTATTTTACTAGCAATAAGTCTACTTTGTTTTTCTTCCCCATAGTTAAAAAAGATATTAACTAATTCTTCTTTAGAATATTCATTAACAACTTTTTGTGCAGTCAAATCACTTTCTGTATCCATACGCATATCAAGAAACCCATCTTTACTAAAACTAAAACCACGAGATGCAGTATCTATTTGTGGCGAAGAAACACCTAAATCAAAAACAATACCATCTATTTTAGTAACTCCTAATTCTTTTAATTTGCTTTTTAAATTAACAAAATTACTCTTTATTAAAGTATAATTGTCACCTATTTTAGAAAGTCTTTCATTAGCAAAAGAAATAGCCATTTTATCTTCATCAAAAGAATAAAGATGTCCAGTCGTTAATTTTTCTAAAATTTTACTTGAATGGCCACCAAGTCCTAATGTAGCATCCACATAGATACCATCTTCCTTAATATTTAAACTTTCTATTGCCTCATTCAATAATACACTGTAATGTTCCATAAATATCCCACCTTAACAAGCAATTTCTCTAAACTAATATTACTATAATTTAATTTTTTTGTAAATAAAAGAGCCTAAAAATTTAGGCTTAGACGCTCTTTTTACAATAATAAGTTCCCTAATCTTAATAGCGATTACTCTTTCTAGCATTTTCTTCTAAATAATTTAGCATAATTTCTAATCTTTCTTTAGAATATTCTAAAGCATTACTAAATTCATTGGCATCTCTGAAGGTATCTGGTCTTTTAGAAACTGTAACATACTTATCACGGTAAGTATCTTCCTTTTTTTGAAAAGCACCTTTAATAATATAGTTATTACCGAATCCTTTTGAAAAGACAATCCTTATTTGGTCACTATCTTTGATTTCATAAGTATCAGGAATATCAACTAATTTTTTTATTACAAAGCCACTATTATTTCCAACTTTAAAGTTAGTAAGTAATTCCCTTACTCTGCTAAAGCACTCTTCTGGTAAATCATCTAAATCACGTTCAATATAAGACTTTTTATCTTTAGAAGTATAATCATTTGAACTTAAAATAATATTACGATCTTCCCCTAACTCATTAGTAGGCACTTCATATTTATCTTCTGCATTTGTATTATTAGTAAGTTCTCTATGTGCCATTAAAAGTTTACTATTTAAATAACTAAGTAAGAATAAATGATAATTATAAGTATTAATAACCGTATCAAGTTCATCAATTGAAGTAAAATCAAAATCATCTGCTAAAATAATATCTTTAAGACTAGCAATATTATCAGTTGTTAAATTAATTAAACAAGCAATAATATATTTTTTATCACAAGGACTAGCTTTTAAATTAGCAAAATATTCATCTAACTGACTGCGGTTATAATTCTTATCAATAAGGCTAATTGACCCCATTAAAATATCATTTGCTGATTTACTAATATCATCATAACTTACCGGTACTTGTTTATGTTTAAAATTTATCAAACTTAAAGTAGAACCGGCACTCATTCTAAATTCTGGACTTTTATACCAGAACAAAGCTAATTTAGTAAGATACTTATCTTCTAAAGTAAAATGTTTAGCTTTATTCATCATGTTTGCTATAAATTCTACCTCAGAAGCAGTTAGTGTTTCCGTTGTTCTTGTTTCAAGCTTTGAAAAAATCGAACTATAAATACTATTTTTATCTTTAAGTTCCGTATGCAATTTAGTTATTTCATCCATTTTATCTAGAAAAATATTGTAGTAATGGTTAATAACATTCATTGCCTCATAATTTTTATTTAAAACATAATCATCAAGGGCTTTAACAAACTTTTCTTTATCAGTACTACTTAACCCTAGTTTGCCAAAATCAATGTCTCTAATTTGATGATATTTAACTTTCAAATTTTGATTAAATAAAGCCAAAACTCCTCGATAATAAAAGATTGAATTTTCTAATTTAGGTAATATCTTAATAATTTTCTTACAGTGTTCTCTATAATTAAAACGAACCAAATTACTTACTCTAATCAAATAATAATTATAATTAAATTGTTGCTCTCGCATAATAACACCCTTTTCTCATATCTTAATTATATAAGTTTTCTTAACATAATACAATATTTTTAGTTTAAAAAAGAACCTAACAATTAGGCTCTTGATGAATATTTACCGTCTTTAGTAGAGATAATTATATGTTCTCCTTGGCTAATAAACATTGGTACTTTAACAACATAACCAGTTTCAATTGTTGCATCTTTAAGAGCATTATTTGTCGTATTACCCTTAGTAGCTTCTGTTGTTTCAACAACTTCAAATTCAATCTTTTCTGGTAAATCAATACCGATTATTTCGCCTTCATAGAAATTAATAACAATTTCTAAATTTTCTTTTAAATATTTCTTTTCTTCTTCTAATTTAGAAGCAGGTACTTCAATTTGTTCATAACTTGCAGTATCCATAAATACATAATTATCACCAGTACTATATAGGTATTGCATTGGTTTTCTATCAATATGAGCTTTTTCTACTTTAATATTAGTATTATAAGTATCCTCTACGATAGAACCTGTCTTAAGATTTCTTAATTTAATCTTAACGAAAGCAGCACCCTTACCTGGTTTTACATGTTGGAATTCAACTATTTGACATAGTTTACCATCCATAATAATTGTCATACCATTTTTAATATCATTAATGTTGATGTTCATAATACATGCCTTTCTTTATTATTTCTTTTCTTTATGTGTTGTTTTTCTACCGCAATTACTACAAAATTTCTTAGTTTCTAACTTTTCTGGAGTATTTTTCTTATTTTTACTTGTAGTATAGTTTTCGTGCTTACATTCTTGGCACGCTAAAGTAACATAATTTCTATTTTCATTTTTAGCCATAAGTATCCCTCCTTTGCTTCACTCCTAAGTATTTTATCATACTTTTAAGTATTTGCAAACATATAATTAGTTATTTCTTTACTAATTAAGCGGTGTAAAGGAGCATTATACTTTACTTTAGCATTTTCTATAGAAATATTAGGATTCATAATAACAATAGAATACTTAGGATTATCCTTAGGCATAAAAGCAGCAAAAGTCGTATTAATCGTCGTTATATCTTTACTATAATAACTTTGTGCTGTCCCCGTCTTACCAGCAGCCATATATTTTTTATCAACATAATTATTAGCGGTACCACCATTTACTACTTGATAAAATCCTTCTTTAATTCTTGCAAAATATTCTTTATCTAGTGGTACCTGATTTAAAACTTCTGGATTTCTTTTTGCTAAAGATAACTTATATCTAATTCCATTATTTGCTATCGTATTAATATAGTTTAAAATTTGTAAAGGGGTGTAAGTATCATACTGACCAATCGCTAAATTAAGATATAAATCGCTAGATATTGTACTACCCTTTATGCCAGTATTTTCTCTAGGAAAATCAATTTCTGTTGAACTACCTAACCCAAACATAGCAAAAACATCACGATATTTATTAAAATCATTAACTGTTACTGGTAAATCCATATTATATTTATAAGTATTACCAGTAAGTTTTATAGCCGTCATAAATTGATAATAATTACTTGATTGTTTTAAAGCCGTAATATCATCTAAATATCCTAAATCTTTAAAAGAACATTTCTTTGGAACATAATGAATTTTAACACAACCATCTCTTATCTTTTGTCCCTTTAAAATAGCATTATTTAAATAACCAACTGTATTAGAAGCCCCCTTTATAACTGAACCTACTGTATAACTATTAAACATAATATTACTACTAACATCACTAAAAGCATCATCCTTAATCTTAAGACCACTTATTGCTAAGATACCACCCGTATTAAGATCACTTATAATACTATAATTAGTATCAAAATAATCAGTATTTTGCATTTTCTTAACTTTTAACATATTACTTTTTTGAATACTAATTAACTTTTCTTCTAAATCTAAGTCTAAATTTAAAACAACATCTTCTCCCCTCTTACCAGCCTCATAAAGTTCTAAAGAATTATCACTATTTAATGTATATTTATTTCTTGTACCATGCAAAATATCTTCATAATAACTTTCTAATCCAGATATACCAACCATTGTATCATTTAAATAACCTTTTTCTTTATAATAAGCATAATCCTCTTTTCTAATAGAGCCAATACTACCAATAATACTAGGAATAATATTATATATATTTTCTCTTTCATATAAGTAATCACAAGTTAACCCTGTAATATTATATTCTAACACTTGCATACATAAATTATCGCTTACCTGTTTTTTTATTATTTTTGTATCATAATAATACCCATTAGTCATTAAATAATAAGTATGAATAGCTATCCTTTCTTTTAAATTATATTTATTAACTTCACCATCTATTCTGCTTAATTTTAAATTATAAACATCAGCACTATCTAAACTACGATATTTAATTTTTTCTTTATCTTCTTTTGTTAATAAATAATCTGTACTTTCTGTTAGCAAGTAATATTTTTTTAATTCATCACTACTTGCCTCTTCTGTTAAATCTAAAATATTCATAAGTTTACTAGCTAAATTGATTAAATAAGTAGTATCAGGATTATTAATTAATCTAAAAGTTATAACATTTATCTTTTTATTATCTATTAAAACTTTACCATTTCTATCTAAAATCCTCCCCCTTTCTTCTTTAATATCATAAACATACTTAGTACTAATCTTTTCATACTCTTCTAAATAGTAAGCATTATTTTTAAATCTTAAATCATAAAATCGATAACTATAAAAGCTAAAAACAATTATTACTATTAAAAAAAGAATAACTTTTTTACGCATAAAACCACCATTTTTAGTATAATTAAGATTTCTAAAATCATACTATTTATAGGGTGATATTTTGTATAATTTAGTAGAAGGCATCGTAAACAAATTGTCTTTAAATGATATTTTTAATTTTGCTAGTAAAAACAGTGTTAATCTTTCTTTAGATGAAGGCGAATTTATCCTACGTTTCTTAAAAAATAATTGGTATTCTTTATTAAAAAATCAAAATATAGAAGTTATAGATAATTATAAGAATAATTTTAGTCCCGAAAACTTTGCAAAAATTAAAGAGTTAGTAGAATACTATAAAGCTCGTTATGGTAAACTCTTTCATTAAACATTATTTTCTAATTAAAAAAGCCATAATTAAAAAAACATCAAAGCAAAAAAATGTTACTAGTAATCATTATCCTAGTAACATTTTTTTCTCTTGATTATCTTATTTTAAAAATTCGGTTAAAGCTTCCTTTGACATAAAGCCAATATTTTTAGCAACTTCTTTACCATCTTCAAAAATAATTAAAGTAGGAATGGACATAATGCCAAATCTTCTAGCTATTTCTGGATATTCATCAACATTTACTTTTAAAATATTAATATCCATCGTTTCTAAAACAGCTCCCATCATTTTACATGGTCCACACCAATCAGCATAAAAATCGACTAAAATACGTCCACTTTTTACTTCTTCATCAAAATTATCTTTTTCTAAATATTTAATCATCGTTTACTCCTTCACCATTATATTATCCATTTATTGTATTTTTATAAGTAACCTTAACTATTTTTCTTTAAAGAATCTATTATATCTTGAGCATTTGAAATATCTATTTTTTTCTTACTTATTAATTTTTCTGCTTGATCTTTAGAAATAACATTATATTTAATTAAAATTTCAAAAGCTTTGGCATTATAACCATCTTTGTCATTTTTATAAATAGTGCTTAAACTTAATATTTCATCGATAGCAGCCTTAGGTTCCTTAAATTGTTCGGTTAAAATAGGTGTATTATTTAAAATACTAGTAGCTAAGCTTGAATCTTTTATTAAAAATGCTGTATTAGAAAAGCAATTTAACATAAAAAGACCAGCAAATATTATAACATAATATTCAATAAAGCCAAAGAAAAGTCCTAAAATTTTTGAAAACAAACCAAAGACGATTGTTAAACGTAAAATACTTTCTAAAATACCACTGGCAATAACCACTACTTTTAATAGAATTTCTAAAATAGCGAAAACTATTAAGAAAGCTATTCCTTCATAAATTAAAACATTAAAAACAGTAACACCCGCAAGCTCGCCACTAAAATTAAAAAATGGCAAATGCATATATAAAAATTCCGAAATAGGATTCTTTAATTGAAATGCTAAAAAAATAATTAGTAATGTTCCTAAAAACGATACAGCACTTTTAATAACACCCGCCCTAAAGCCAAATACAGCTCCAAATAATAACAATATAATTATTATTGCATCAATTATACTTACCATAAAATCAACTCCTCTACTTTAAGTATATACTAATTAAATTGAAAAAGAAAGGTAAATATGTTAAAATTTTTCTTGGTGATTATTTATGACTATTGTCTTTAAAATTAGTGATAACCTTAAAAATATGGTTATTAAATATTATGAAAAATACATTCCTTTAAAAACGCCTCCTTATGCAGTTTTTCAAGTTAAAAATTATGATACAACAATTACTTTATATGAATCAGGTAAATTAATGTTTCAAGGCTTATCAGCAGATATCGAAGCTTCCCTATGGATAGAACAAGAACGTATTAAAAACCACCGTTATATAGATATCAGTGGTAAAGATAAAAAAGCTAATAATAGCAAAAGTGAGCATTCCACTTATAGTAAATATCATAGCATGGCTACAATTGGTAGTGATGAGGTTGGAACTGGTGACTACTTTGGTCCTATTGTTGTAAGTGCTACTTATGTATCTAAAGAAAATATTGATTTTCTAACCGATTTAGGTGTTCGTGATAGCAAAAAAATTACTGATGAAAAAATTATTGAAATAGCTCCTGCTATTATTAAGAAAATACCTTATGTAACTTATATTTTAGATAACGATTCATATAATAAACTTCCTTTAGAAGATAAAAATATGAATAAAATTAAGGCAATTTTGCATAACAAAGTTTTAGTTTCTTTAATTAAGAAAGATAATTATGTTTATGATGCTATCGTTATCGATCAATTTGTCTATCCAAAGAAATTTTATGAACACATTAGTAATGCTAAAGAAAAAATAAGTAACGTTACTTTCATGACTAAAGCCGAAGACCAAGTATTATCAGTAGCTTGTGCCTCTATTATAAGTCGCTATATTTTCTTAAAAGAAATGAAAAGAATAAGTATAGAAATTGGTACTCCTGTTATCTTAGGAGCTAGTGATAAAGTTGATGCATTAGCTAAGAAAATCCTTATTACTAAGGGTGAAGACTTCTTAAAACATTATGTTAAATGGAACTTCAAAAACACCGAAAAAATTAAAAATTTATAATTAATATTAGAAAAAGTGTTACTCTATTAAAAAATAAGAATAACACTTTTTTAATTTGATTAATTATTTAAATAGATTTTTAATTAATACCTTTTGATTTTCAAATATATCTTTTTTGTCTAAAGCATCAATTTGTTCTTTAGTTGTAATTTTAATTTCAATAATTTCTTTAGTATCCTTTAAAGTATTTACAATTAAATATTTATCTTGGAAAACTTTACTATTATATGGTTTAACATAATAAGTATCGTAGTATCCACCACAAAACGAAGGAGTAAGCTTAGAAATTCTTTCTTCTAAATTTTCTTCAAAAATAGTGTAAGCATCCAAATACTTGCCATATTCCATATTGTAAATATAGATAGTTTTATCATAAATATCTAACCTATCCTGAAAAAGCATTGCTTTTTCAAGACTACTTAACTCATTATAATCTGTCTTATCAAAGAAAATATTATATTTTTTGCTTAAGTATATTAAATAAGGACGATATTTAACTAATAATTCTTTTTTACTAGTAATAATATTGCCAACTTCAATTGCCTTAACATCATCAAAATACATTGCACTCTTTAGAGCATAAAGTAATGCGACATCAAAAATGCAACTAGCCTTCATCGAAGCTTCATAAGCACTCTTATAATCTTTTTTATAATAATAAATCTTGCCTAAAATAAAATTAGCAAAATTATTCTTATAAGGTAACTTAGCAATTGGCTCTAAAGCCGTTATAGCCTTATCATATTCACCAACTACAGCATAAAGAATACCTATCTTCTCCCTAGCATTATTAACTACTTTTTCACTATGACTTTTTAGATTATTTTGAAAAAAACTAATAGCTAGCAAATATTTTTCTTCCCAAACAGCAATATTTCCATAACATTTATTTATATCTTCCTTATCTCTTTGGCATTGAACTTCAACTTGATTAAGCATTTCTTTGGCTTTATTAGTCTTTTTTTGTTTAGTAAATGATTTAGCAAGTCCAAAATAAGCAATATTTTGATTACGAATAAACTTACTTTTTTCTTCCTCACACCTATTTAGCTTTAAAATTTTTTGAAAATAGTATTGAGCAATATTTTGTATATCAAAATCATTTCTACTTAAATAATAATTTCCTAACTCCGTTAATAATCTAATATCATTAGGAATATATTCTAAAGCTTTCTTATAGCATTTAAGCATTTCTTTTTGATTTTTTTGACTGCGATAATAAATGCCTAATTCCATATAGGCTTTACCTCTAAAATCATCATTACCGTTTAAAATCACAAAGTAAAAGTAAGTTTTTACTTCATTAACTTTTTCTCGTAAAATACCTGCAATTTTTCCCAAATAAAAAGCTGCTGTTACCTTTTCTTCTAAAGTACCATCATTATAAATTTCTAAAAGCATTTTCCTTGCTTGTGGAAGTTTTTTTCTTTGATAAAAACTAATTGCTGTTTGTAAATACTCATTAACCATATTAAATTTAGCCAGTACTTAATATTAACTGACTACTTCCCTTCATTTTAATTATAAACGGATAATTTTTGACAAATCAATATTAAATTATCTAAACAATTTGCGAACATTATTATCTTGTTTTAATAAATAAGCAGGAATTTGTTTGTCAAAATAAGCCTTACTTTGTAAAGTAACTTCGATTGGTACTTTAGTACCTTTATAAGTTTTAACTACTATATAATCCTTATATTCCCATGCTAAATAAGGTACATAAATAATATAAGTATCATAAATAATATCAGAAATAAAAGAAACATTATCTAAACTATCAGCATTATCTAGTGACTCTTTAATAATACCATCATAGACATAATCCCAAGTAAATCCTTCCCTATAGTTTAATTGTCCACTATAAGTAGCTAGCATTTTTACTTTTTCTTCATCATGTTGCAAAAATTCCATAGCTAATAAAGGCATATCATTGTAGTTAACACCATCAAAGAAAATATTATATTTCTTACTTAAATAAATTAAATATGGTAAATATTTATCTTTATCAACATTAGTTAAAAGTAATCTATTAATAGTTGCAACCGCTAATGCCTCATCATAGTGCATAGCACATTTTAAGGCATCAATTAAATATTCAAAATTGCTAAAACTCAAACTAAAATATAAATTATAAGCTCCTTTATAATTTTTTTCATTCTCATAAATACTTGCCAAAGTAACGCTGCCACCTTTTGTAATTGGTCTTTCTGGAAAATTTCTATTTAACGTAATTTTACTAGCAAGTACATCTCCATTAATAGATTTCATAATGGCAATCTTATCTTTAGTTAATTCTCTAATAAAAGCAATATTACTATGTAGGCTATCCTGAAGTTTATCTGTTGCTTCATCATATTTTCCTTGATTAAACATCAAATTAGCCTCTATATCCGCTTTTTGTTCTACATCTCTTTTTGTTAGTGGTTCAACTTTATCTAAATATTCCCATAGTTTTTTTATATCGCCTTTTCGAAAGTTTACCCTTGCTAAACCTAAATAAGCAGCATTAGTACTAATAGTCTTTTTTCTAAATGAATTAGAATATTTAGCACCATCAAGTAAGTAAAAGCAATATTTTTCAGCCTCATTTACTTCATCTAATTTTAAATAAAGATTAACTAAATCAGTCAAAACATATAAATCATTAGGAATTATTTCTAAACACTTTTTATATAGTTTAATTGCTTCATCAAAATAATTTAAAATACGATATTTAGTAGCAAGTTCAAAAGTAGCTTGTTCTTTTTGATAATCATTACCACATTCTAAAACATAATCAATATAATTTTTAGCATCAAACAGTAGTTCACCATCACTTCTAAGAGCTATCTTTCCTAAATAAAGGTTAGCTTCCACTTTTTCATAGTCACTTCCCTCTTCACTAGCTATTAAAAACTCATTTTTAGCTTCCATATATTTTCTTTTATTATATAAATCAATTCCTTTAATTAAGGCACTTTCCTTCTTCATTTAGATACTCCATTCCATTGGAAACTATAGTATAAATGATAAATATTATTCTTGTCAATGGCAAAAGTATTTTTTAATAATTTATATTCAGTAAATTTTATAAAACGATTTTTAACTTATTTAAAGAAAATAATAATTTATTAATCTCTTCTCTTTTCTATTATTTAAATTAATTTAAACATAATTGGTCATTAATCCTTATATTTTGCATAAATTATTTTAGAAGGGTGAATATTATGAATTATAAGGAAATTGTTACCAAAGCAGTAATTGCTAAAGGTAAAAAAAATAGTACCAATAATTATACACTACAAACTGAGGAAACTCCCAATACTATTTTAGGATGCTGGGTTATTAATCACACTTTTAATGGTACTAACCTGGGCAACAAAGTTTTAGTAAATGGTAATTTTGATGTTAATGTTTGGTACTCTTATGATAACGATAGCAAAACTGCTGTAAGCACGCAAAAATTTAATTATACTGATACTATGCGTATGAATATCGATAATAATCAAACTGGAACCGAAGTTATTGTTAAAAGTATTCAACAGCCAACTGTAAGCGATGTTAATATTAAAGATGGGATAGTAAACTTAAATATTACTAAAGAATTAGGTATTGAAATAGTTGGAGATGCTAAAATAAAGGTTCCAGTTGAAGAATTAGACGATGATTATATTGAGCTTACTGATGATGAAACCATAGCTGATGCTGTCGATAAATTAGATACTAATTATTTAAAATAGCAATTGACTATTACCGGTCAATTGTTTTTTTAGTAAAATTTTTAAAAAAATGTTTTTACAAAGTATTATTAAAAATAATTATATGTTAAAATATTATTTAAATTATTGATTACTAATCAATTAGAAGGGATAATTAATATTACATTTATTATTAATTACATCGAGATTATGAACATTTATAAAATTTTATACCAAACTTTCACTGAAGGAAAAAGTATTACTTTTGATTTTTTTAATAAATACCAAACTTACTCTTTTAAAATTATATTTTATCAAAATAATTATTATTTATTTTTAAATAACAAAACAATTGATGCTTTAACATTTTGTAGTTACATTTTAACTTTTGAAACCCTTATTTCAACGCCAACTAATCTTTATAGTGATTGCTTTATTAATTATAAATATATTAACCAAAATGATGCTAAAAGCAACTTTAATAGTGAAGATAATAAAATAAGCCCTGATAATCTTATTTTTATATTAAAAGAAAGTTATCAAACCTTTTGTAATGCTAATAATATTGATTATCTTGTTAAAAATACGAGTATTGAAAAAATAAAAAACAGTATATTCTTATTATTAAATAAGAGAAAAAATGAAGAGGGTTTAAAGTTACCTTGTAATACTTTTTTTTGTTTTTTAGCTTTAAAAATTAATAATAATTTCTATAATACTAAGCATAATTTAATTGAAACATTTTCAGATGCCATTCTTTCTAATCAGAATTTAATAGTTGAATTTACTCTTAAAAATGTTTATTACCATCTGAACTTTGGCTTTACTGATGTTAATAATTTAAAAGTAACTCTAGAAAATTCTAACGAAACTTATACTGGTCCCAAAGCTTTTGTCCTTTTATATATAGTAAGTGTTTTTTATAATGAAGATTATGAAAATAATTTCAAACTAGAAAAAAAGCTTAACAATGTTAAAAGAACTAATCGTCAATTATTATTGAGAGCTTACTTATTAAATGAATTAATTAACCAAAATAAGAATAACAGCGATGAATTATTAAACATAGTTCACGAATACTATGGTAAATCCGGTCTTATTCGTGTTAATATTTTATTTTTAATGATGGACATTGAAAAAGTAATTAATAATGACAGTGAATTTCAAGATTATTCTCAAGATAAAACTGTGGTCAAATCATGGTTAAAAAGTAATTCTAATTCTCTTTTAAAGCTTTCTAATATAGATGAACCTAATAATTCTAAAACCAATACTTCTAAAAAATTAGCTAAAAAATCTAATTTAATATATTGGTCTAATCCAAATAAAAATTAAAAGGCATTTCCTATTACTTAAAAAATAGTGTTATAATAAAAAAGGAGGATATTTATGGAATGTTTATTTTGTAAAATGATTAAAGGTGAAATTCCTTGTAAAAAAATATATGAAGATGAAAAAGTTATAGCTATTTTGGATTTATACCCTGATAGCGATTGTCATACTTTAATTATTCCTAAGAAACATATTGAAGATTTAAATGCTATCGATGATGAAACCTTATTACATATTAATAAAGTTGCTAAAAAATTAATTCCTGTTTTAATGGATAAAGCTAAAGCCGAAGCTTTAAGTACAAGAGTTAATTTTGGTACTAGCCAAGCTATTAAGCATTATCATATGCATTTGCTACCTAATTTTCATATTAAGCCTTGTACTGTTAGTCAAGAGCAAGCTTATAAATTATTAAAAGATGCTATTAAATAATTTTTAATTAAAAATTATATTATTCTTACTTAAGCCATTGACTCTCCAGTTAACTGGAATGATAACTTATCTTTCGAAAGGAAGTTATTATGTGTGGTCAATGTGTTTTTTTAAAAGAAAAATATTATAAAGAAGGAAATGGTGGTGGCAAAAAATATTATTGTGAATATTTAAATGAATATATCTGTTGTAATTGTAAGGGATGCGCTAAATTCCAAAAAGATGCTAAAAGAAGTTCCGATACAATAAATAATATCATTAATAATAGTGCAGCCTATGATGATGGAATTCCTGTTGAAATTTATTTTGGAATATTATTTTTCCTTATAATATTAGGTTTAATTTTAAAAGTATTCTAATAATATAAAATATGTTATATAAAATCGGAGAGTTTTCTAAGTTAACAAATGTTTCCGTAAAAACACTACGTTATTATGACGAAATAAATCTTTTTAAGCCACAAGAAATCGATTTATTTAGTGGCTATCGTTATTATAGCAATAACCAGCTTGATGATTTAAAATTAATCTTAAGTTTAAAAGATGTTGGCTTTAGCTTAGAAGAAATTAAAAAGAATAAAAACAATTATAGTGATGCTTTATTTTTAAAAAAGAAAGAAGAATTACTAAAAGAGCAAGAAAATTTAGATAATAAAATTAAAAAATTAGATTATTTGCGTAGTAGAATCAAGAATAATCACATCATTCTTAATGCTCCTGTTAGAAAAGAAATAAAGAAATTAGAAAGATTGAGGTAATTTATGAATAATACATTAATATTAGGAAAAAAAGATAGCGGTAAAACAACCGGTTATATGTTTAGTAAATTTAAAAGTATAATAAGCGCTAAAGAAAACTTAATTGTAATTGATAGTAAAAAAGAATACTGGCATACATTTGGCAAAAGTTTAAAAGATAATGGCTATAAAACATTGATAATAAACTTAAATGAACCAGAAAAAAGTAATGGTTTTAACATCTTATGGTTGCCATACAAGTTATATAAAGAAGGCAAAAAAGATTTAAGTCTTCGTATATTAACATCACTTTATAAAGAGATTTTATTTAATAAAGAATCTCATGAAGATAGTTTTTGGATTAATTCAGCTGCTAACTATTTAATTGGGCTTACTCTTCTCTTATTTGAACAAGGTGAAGAAAAAGAAATTAATTTAGGCAGTATTTACGTTTTAGTTATGCAATATGAAAGAAAAAGCTTTGATAACCTTAAAAATTATTTAGAAAACTTATCAGTAACAAATAGCATTTATGCTTATCTTTCAGGAACCGTTCTAGCCCCAATAGATACTAGAGGAGGTATTACATCAACCGTTAAAGAAAGATTATGTCTATACATCGGTAGTGAAAGTATTTTAAAGTTATTATGTACAAATGAAATTCAATTAAATGCCTTAGATGAACCATATGCCTTATTTATTTTTGATAATGAAGACTACTCTGGTATTACTAATGCTTTAATTGATGAAGTTGGGTTATATCTAAAAAATTATAACTTAATTATTGATAATGCTGATAATTTAAATAAAATTATTAGATTAAATACTATTTTAGAAAATAATCAGATTAATAATACTAAACTTTATTATATCAGTAGAAATAAAGAAAATATAAGAAGAAATTATAGTGACTCAATAATTGATAAATTTAATAAAATAATTGATGCTAACTTAGAAATGCTTAATACCATTCCTATTGGTAATTATGATGAATATCCTAATTTAGTTGTAACTAAAAACAATTACATTAATCCTGATGCTATTAAACTAAATTAAACAAAAGTAAAAAAGATTAGTAAATTCTATTCTACTAAGTAGTTTAGAAACTAATCTTTTTTTAATTCTAATATTCACAAGAACCTGGAGTACGAGGATAAGGAATAACATCACGAATATTTTCCATACCAGTTAGATACATAATTAATCTTTCAAAGCCCATACCAAAGCCTGAATGGATTGTTGTACCGTATTTTCTTAAGTTTAAATACCATTCAATATCTTCCCTATTAACATTAAATTCAGCCATACGACTAACTAATTTTTCATAGTTTTCTTCTCTTTGTGAACCGCCCATTAATTCACCACAACCTGGTACTTCTAAATCAACAGCAGCAACAGTTTCATTATCGCTATTTACTTTCATGTAGTATGCCTTAATATCTTTTGGCCAGTTCTTAATAAATACTGGTCCCCCAAAATATTCAGTAATATATCTTTCATGTTCTTTAGCAATATCTTCACCATATTCTGGTGTAAATTCCCATTTAACTGGAGCTTTCTTTAAAATATCGACTACATCTTTATGGTCAATTCTTGTAAATTTACTAGATGCTAGTTTTTCTAATTTTTCTTTAAGTCCTTTAGAAACAAATTTATCTAAGAATTCTACATCATCTTTGCAATTAGTTAAAATATAATTTACGATGTATTTTAAGAAATCTTCTTCAATATCCATAAGACCGTCTAAATCACAGAAGCAAATCTCTGGCTCAATCATCCAGAATTCGTTAGCATGAGTCTTAGTATTAGAGTTTTCTGTTCTAAAAGTTGGTCCAAAGGTATAAATTTTCTTAAATGCATGAGCAAATGTTTCACCATGAAGTTGACCACTACCAGTAATAAAAGCTGTTCGTCCAAACAAGTCTTTAGACATATCTGCTTTACCGTCTTTCATTGGTATATTATTTAAATCAAAGGTTGTAAGTTTAAACATTTGGTCTGAACCTTCACAGTCAGCCGTTGTTATTAATGGTGTATGAACATATAAATAGTTGTTCTTACGGAAATACTCATGAATACTTTGAGCAGCAGCACTTCTTATTCTAAATACTGATTGAAAAGTATTAGTACGAGGTCTTAAATAAGCAACACTTCTTAAATATTCTAAAGTATGTCTTTTTGGTTGAATTGGGTAATCTTCTGGACAATCACCTAGTAAAATAACATCACTAGCTACTAAATCAATATCTTGCCCTTTACCTTCGCTTTCCTTTACAGTCCCAATAACTTTGATTGAAGAGCCGATATGAATACGACCAATTTCTTCAAAATCCTTTAAAGAATTATCATATACAACTTGTAGGCTATTAGTGCAAGTTCCATCAAAAAGGTTGATGAAACCAAAAGTAGCTTGTTTACGATGATTTTTAACCCAACCACATATTGTAATTTCTTTTCCAATTAAATCTTTTGTTATATCTTTTATATCCATTGTTATAATCCCTTTCTCTATTTTAATTTTTATGGTTCTAGGCGATTTGGTCCTCTAAATAAGAATTGTGTTTCTTTAACTGAAGGAAGTCCAAGTAAAAGCATTGTTAAACGATCAACACCTACAGCAAAGCCACCATGAGGAGGACAACCGTATTTAAAGAATTCTAAATAGAATTTAACATCTTCACCTAAGCCTTTTTCAGCCGCTTGGGCTTTTAAAATATCATAACGATGTTCTCTTTGAGCACCTGTTGTAATTTCTGAACCACGCCAAATTAAATCGTAACCTTGAGGTATATCATTTTTACGCATATGATAGAAAGCCCTCTTTGTCTTTGAATAATCAGTTATAAATAAGAATTCACTATTATATTTTTCCATAGCATATTTATAAGCTAATTTTTCAGCTTCAGCATTTAAGTCTCCAACATCCTCAGTTGGTATTACAAAATCGTATTTTTCTTTTAATTCATTATATAAATCTTGTAATTTAATTCTTGGAAATGGTTTAGTTGGAACAATAACTTCTTTGCCAAATACTTCTTTAATTTTTTCACCATATTTTTCTTTAACTTTAGTTAAACCAGCAATAAGTAAATTTTCTTCCATATCCATAACATCTTCATAAGAATCAATATAACTAAATTCTAAGTCAAAAGAAGTAAATTCTGTAGCATGACGATTAGTATTAGAATTTTCAGCACGGAAGGCTGGTGCTACTTCAAATATTTTACTCATACCTGCCGCCATTGCCATTTGCTTATAAAATTGTGGTGATTGAGCAAGATAAGCCTTACGGTCAAAATACTTAACTTCAAAGACTTCACTACCTGATTCTGAGGCTGCTCCAATTAATTTAGGAGTATGAATTTCAGTAAAATCTTCTTTACATAAATAATCACGCATTGCTCCTACCATACAAGATTCAATTTGACGAACGAGCATATTTTTTTCGTTTCTTAAATCCAAAAAACGATAGTCTAATCTTGTATCAATAGATACACCTTCTAAATTATTATAGTCAAATGGTAGAGCCTCAGCTTTACTTAAAACCTCAATAGTATCAGGAATTAATTCCATACCACCTAATTTAACAGCAGTATTTTCTTTTAAAAGTCCTTCTACTTTAATAACTGAATCAACAGTAACATCACTCATCAATTCTAGTAAAGAAGCATTCTTTTCTTCGCTCTTTTCAATAGTCATCTGTACTTTGCCCTTAGAATCTCTAAGTATTACAAACATAACCCATTTTTTATCTCTTATAGTATCAACAAAACCCTCAAATGTTATTTTTTCATTTAAATGGTTGCTTAATTCATTTACATATAATTTTTTCATGTCTTTCCTACTTTCTAAAAACTAAAAAATTTCTATATCTGTAGGAGCGTATTTTACGCGGTGCCATCCTACTTCATAGAAATTTTTCTACCTTAATTAATCTTAACGCGATTTAACGAAATATTTTTTTCTTGGCTGTTTTTCGTAAAGGGATTTAATTTGCTTTCACCAGCCGCAAACTCTCTATTTAAACCGTCACTTACTACTCTTTCCAAAATATTTATATTGTTATTTTAATGCTTATTATTTTAAATGTCAATTAATCTTCAATAATTGCTTTAATTCTTCTAACACCAGCACTAGAGGCTTCTTCTTTTTTAATTTTAAACTTACCAATTTCAGCTGTATGTTTAACATGAGGTCCACCGCAAAGTTCTTTAGAAACATCACCAATTTCATAAACAGTTACGATATCAGGATATTTTTCTATAAACATACATTCCGCCCCACTTTTAATAGCATCTTCTTTTTTCATTTCCTTACAAACAACTGGTAAATCTTCGTTTATCCATTTATTAACTAAATCTTCAGTTTGCTTCTTTTCTTCATCTGTTAACTTATGGTCGCAACTAAAGTCAAAACGCATTCTCTCATCAGTAATATTTGAACCTTTTTGATGAACATCTGGTCCAACTACTACTTTTAAAGCGGCATTAAGTAAATGAGTTGCTGTATGATATCTTGTTTCTATTTTGCTATTACCAGCTAAACCGCCTTTAAATTTACCAGCTGAGGCTGTTCTTGATAATTCTTGATGAGCTTTAAAACGCATCTTATAATCTTCTACATCAACATCCATACCATTTTCATGAGCCATTTCCTCAGTTAATTCTAAAGGGAAACCAAATGTATCAAATAAATGGAAAGCTGTTTTACCATCAACAAGAGTCTTACCATTAGTTAATTTAGCAAATTCTTTTAAGCCTTTTTCTAAAGTACGACTAAATTTTTTCTTTTCTGATGCTAAGTTTTCAAAGACAGCCGCCTCATTTATTACAAGTTCTTGATAGTATGGTTGGTATTTTTTTAAGATAATCTTAGCTATTTCAACATCCCAGTCACTATTAATATCAATATTTAAATTTCTAGCATGACGAATAGCACGTCTAATTAATCTTCTTAAAATATAGCCTTGGTCAGTATTACTTGGTTTAATACCAGCTGGGTCAGCTGAAATAAAGACTGCTGTACGTAAATGATCGGCTATAATACGCATAGATTTTTCATTGCCTGCATAAGTTAAACCAGAAATCTCTTCGATTTTTTTAATAATATCAGTCCAAATACTAGATAGATAATTATCATTAACTCCTTCTAAAATAGCAGTTGTTCTTTCAATGCCCATACCAGTATCTACATTCTTTTGGGCTAGTTCTGAAATACCTTTTTTATCTTTATAATATTGCATAAAAACATTATTCCAAATTTCTACCCAACGATTATCGTTTAAATCATAGTTTTCTGGTACTTCATCATTACTGCGGAAGTAAAATATTTCAGTATCTGGTCCGCAAGGTCCAGCTTCTCCAGCAATCCAGAAGTTATCTTCTGCTGTTTTTACAATGCGTGAGGCAGGAATGCCTAAACTTAACCATTTGTTATAGCTTACTTCATCAAAAGCAATATCATCATTACCAGCAAACACTGTAACAGCAAGTTTATTTACAGGAATATTTAAAACCTTTGTTAAAAATTCAAAACTCCATGAAATAGCTTCATCTTTAAAATAATCACCTAAAGACCAGTTACCTAGCATTTCAAAGAAAGTATGATGAGTTGTATCTCCTACTTCTTCTAAATCGTTAGTGCGAACACACTTTTGATAATCACATAATCTTTTACCATAAGGATGAGCTTCTCCCATTAAATATGGCACTAATGGTTGCATACCTGCCGTATTAAATAAAACGGATGGATCATTTTCAGGTACCACCGGAGCACTAGGAATTTGTTTATGTCCTTTACTTACAAAAAAATTAATATATGCTTCTCTTAAATTCATTTTACTTCCTCCAATATACTTTCCAGTTCTTTAGTTAATTTTTCTAAAGAAATATACCTAATATTATAATCAAAATCATAATAATCATCAAGATTTTTTTCGGTTACATGATTTTTTTCTTCTTCTGTTAAACCATTATCCTCATTTGATTCAATATAAATAGTTACACAATCTGGATATCTAAATTTACTTTCTTTTATTTCTTCTACTAATCTAGCATCATCAATAACTACATTATCAAAATAGTCTTTAAATATTTCTATATCATCAAACACTCGTTTTATAAAGAAATCATAGCCAAATTCTCTTCTAACCTTTTCACCCATATTTTGTAAAAATAAACGAGGTTTATGTTCTAAGTCCCAAGGCCATGAAATCATTTCATAAGCATATAGTTTTAAATATTTAGAAAATTCCGTAATAATAGTTTTTTCTTCTAATTTATTATAATGTTCTTTAATTAGTTTAGCTAAAGCAGATTTACCACTACCACTTTTACCCCCAATTACAAATAATCTCATCCTTATCACCTTTATTTATTTTACTCTTTTTTTCCTAAATTTACTATTGTTTTTTTCTTATTTTCAGCTGCTTTTTTAAGTCTTTTTATATCTTTCTTTTACTATTATATTATTTCAACTTACTTTCTTCTAAATCAATATAAGCTGCTACTTCTTTTATCGTCTTATTAAAATCATCATAATTAGTATTAAACCATTTAACATCCATTTGATGATTAAACCAAGTATACTGCCTTTTTGCATAATGTCTACTATTTTTTTTAATTAACAAAATAGCATCTTCTAAAGATATCTTACCTTCAAAATACTGATATAATTCTTTATAGCCTATTCCAGTTAATAAAGCTTTACTAAATACTTTTTTATCATAGTAATATTTAGCTTCATTTACTAAACCAGCACTAATCATTTTATCTACTCTATTATTAATCTTCGTATATAAAGTGTCTCTAGTAGTTGTAAGACCAATAGTATAAAACTTATATAATGGTTTACATGGTACAATACAAGTTTCTTCTTTATCTAAGAAACGTTCTAATCTTTGTCTATTATTAATATGAATATTACAATTTTTATCTTTTTCTAAACACATTTGTAATAATTCTTCGTTAGTATACTCTGAATAATCTTTTTTTGATTTATCATTTTCTTCACTAAAGCGATAATCATATAAGGCACTTTTTAAATATAAACCAGTACCCCCAACAAAAATGATATTATGCCCCTTATTTTCTTCCATAACTTTTCTAGCATCTTTTTGATAATCAAAAACTGTATAGTTAGCATCTACAGGAACAAAATCTAGTAAATAATGAGGCACACTTTCTTTTTCTTCTTCCGTAACTTTAGCGGTACCAATATCTAAGCCTTTATAAACTTGCATAGCATCACAGTTAATTATAATCGCATTATACCTGTGAGCAAGGACAATTGATAAAGCAGTTTTACCGACTGCTGTTGGTCCCGTAACGCAAATAATCATTTAAGCACCTTTAATACTTTAAAAAGTATTCCTTTCTTTTTTGAACAATTATCTTTTCTAAACTCTTTATAAAATAATCTAATTCATAATACGTTTAAACATTCTATTTAAATCATAACTACTAAAATTAATAATTGTTGGTCTACCGTGAGCACAGTTATAAGGATTATCACACAAAGCCAAATCATCTAATAAATGTTGCATAACTTCTAAAGAAATACTCATATTAGCTTTAATAGACATTTTACAGGCTAACATTGCCGCTGCTCTATCTCTAAATTTCATGACATCAAAATTATTACCACTTTTAATAATCATATCTATTACTCGACGTAATCCTTCTTCTTCAAAGCCCTCTTTAAACCAAATTGGATGTTCTTTAAAGACAAAAGTATTTAAACCAAACTCTTCTAAAATAAATCCCATGCTTTTTAATAAATCTAAATTTTTCTTAACTAAAATAAATTCAGTTGGTGTAAGTTCAATAGGCATCGGTACTAGAAGTGGTGTTGTAACTATTTTTTCTTCTTGAAAATATTTTAAAACCTTCTCATAATTAATCCGTTCATGAGCTGCATGTTGGTCAATTAAATAAAGTCCATCATCGCCTTGAGCCACAATAAAAGTTAAATTTATCGCCCCAATCGGATGTAGATTTAAAGATTTTATTTTGTTCTTAGAAACTGTTTGTTCATCAGTATCAAGATCTTTCTTTGCTTCTTTTTCATAACTTACGGTATCTTCAGCTACACTAAAATTAAATTCACCTTGTTTAGGTTGCTCTATTTTTTTAGTCTCATAACTAACACTACTATTTTCTGTATTGTCATTGTCCTCAACATTATTTTCAATATTTATTTTATCTTCAATAATAGAATTAATTTCTTCTTTAGAAATAATATCATTAGTAGCTTTTAATCTTTCCATAGCACTAGGAAGTAGTAAATTTTTATATAAAGCATCTTTAATAGTCTTAGTTATCAAATTATAAAGTTCTTCTTGTTTACTAAATTTAATATCTTGTTTAGTTGGATGAATATTAACATCTATTAAAGTTGGGTCAGTTTCAATATTAATAACAACAATTGGATATTTACTATCCGGTTTATATGTATAATAAGCATCATTAATCGCCCTATTTAATTCATTATTGCGAATAACACGCCCATTAACTATGGTAGTCATATGATAACGATTAGATTTTAAGATTTCTGGTTTACAAATAAAACCTCTAATATCGTAGTCATCATTACTATTTTTAATTTCAATTAATTTCGATGACACTTGTAAACCATATATTTCATGAATAGTTTTCTTTAAATTACCAGAACCACCAGTTTTAACCACTGCTCTATCATTATTAGTAAGTGTAAATTTAATTTGAGGATATGATAAAGCTATTTTTTCTATATAAGAAACACAACTGGCAAGTTCCGTTGGCTCGCTTTTTAAATATTTTAAACGTGCCGGAGTATTATAAAACAAATTTTTAATACTAATTCTAGTGCCTACCCTTTTATCTGCAACCTCATCAAGCAAAAATTTACCACCTTTAATATGTAAATGTGTACCAATCGTTTTTGCACAAGTAACTAAATCAACCTCTGAAACTGATGCAATAGAAGGTAATGCCTCTCCTCTAAAGCCTAAAGTTGAAATAAAAAACAAATCATCTTCACGAAGTAATTTAGAAGTAGCATGTCTTTGAAAAGAAAGAATGGCATCATCATGTTCCATACCACAACCATTATCGGTAATAGTTATACCATTTAAGCCACCATTTATTAAATCAATAGTAATAATAGAGCTTCCTGCATCTATAGCATTTTCCACTAATTCTTTAACTACCGATGAAGAACGTTCAACAACTTCACCAGCTGCTATCTTATTAGCTAAATTATCACTCATTACATGAATTTTAGTCATTATTTCCTCCAATAAGTGAAGGTCTAAATTCGACTAAATTTTCTAAATTTTTACTTATCTTCACAGTACAAGCTTTTTTTACATTTATAAACCCTAAATCTTTAATGACAATATCAGTATTATCCATAACATTTACTGAAAAACAATCTTCATTATTTTTAAAGTCTCTTTTACTCACTATATTATTATTAAAATAAGTTGTAACACTATTTATATTAAAATTAGATAATCTATAAATATTTTCTAAAACAATATTAGTTTCTTCTTTAGTTTGATAGGTTATTGGTTTAATTCTTTTCTTATAATCAATTTTCTTATAATACTTTTTATCCGTAATAAAAGGTGTCGTCGTCGTAATAAAACCTGGAGTATCAGTTAAAACTTTATCTTCTATATACATATTAATAAAATCTAGAGTTGTATTAGGAATTCTACTAGTTGTTATCGTTGCCTTGTTTAACATAGTATTAATTAAAGTAGATTTACCTGCATTAGTACATCCCAAAATATAAGCTTTTTTTAAATTTAACTCATCCATTATTTTTAATATTTTACTTGTATTTACTTTCTTTACTGAACTTAATGGATATACTTCTTCTTTAATATAATAAGTACTTTTAAACTTATTTATATAATTACTAACACTTATATTATTAGGCAAAAGGTCTACTTTAGTTAAAAGTAAGCTCTTTCTTGTTTTAATACTTTGGTATATATCCACTGCTTCTTTTGTTATATTAGTAGCATCTATTAAAAAGAAACTATAGTAACTATTTTTATTAATGGTAGCAATTATTTTTTCATTATCTTTTTCTGTAATAGTCTCCGTTAAGTCATTATAGTTAGTAAGGCGAAAACAACGCATACAATATTTATTTTCTAATTTAGGTGTATAACCATTTTTCGTTTTATCGGTATTTTGTAAAACAGCTCCGCAGCCAATACATCTTTTAGTCATAATAGCTTCCCTTCGTAAATCTTTTTTGACGGTGAAAATGATTTAAAATAAGTTTTTCTGCCACACGATTTAACTTAGTCCATTTAAAATCTTCTTTTTTTAATTTATCTAAGAAGATGGAAGTAAAACCCATTTTATTAGCACCCCAAACATCGGTCATTATCTGATCACCAATGCAAGCAACCTCACTCATATCAAAGTTATATTCTTTTATAAGTTTTTTATAATTTTTCTTTAATGGTTTCATGGAAAAAGAAAAGCATGGTATTTTTAAATCTTTTTTAAATGCTTCTACTCTTTTTTTTAAGGAATTACTCATCAAAATAATCGTGAATTTTTTTCTTTTTAAAGTCGTAAATAAGCTTTTTACTTTTTCATCAGCAACACTTGACTTTACCGGCACTAAGGTATTGTCAAGATCAAAAACTAAACACTTTATACCTTTATTCTTTAATTTTTCATAATCTATTTCAAAAATATTTTTGGCATATATATCTGGATAAAATATATTCATTACACCACTCTTTTCTTTTTCTTATCAATCAAAAAGTATTATAGCATATGATTAAACTTTTTAAAAATAAAAATGGCAGAAAAATCTGTCAATTTTAAGTTTTTTTAAAGGTGTTTACTAAGAAGAAAGTAAGTTATTGTAAAAGTTAATATTGATATAGCTATAGTAAATAGAATACAAGTAAATGTATCAATTACTCCCCTACTTTTAGTTTGAGTCCCTTTTGATAAACTATTATCTTCTAATTCTTTCCTTCTTTTTATTTCTTGCAAAATCACGGCATACTGATTTAGCAAAGCTTTTTGCTCTTGAGTTTTTGCTATTTTATCATTAGCAGTTTTTGCTGGAGCAATTTCATTTTCTTCTTGATGTTGCTGGTTTATTCTTTCTTGAGGTGATAAGACATATTCTGAAGCATAAGTTCTTCCATCATACTCAAATGTTACGGTATTAGTTTTGGTCTTCTGAAAAAGAGATGTATATCTAGAAAGTTCAGCAAGTTCATAATGTTTTAAAAGTTCACCAGATTTATCTACTCGATTTAAAATCTCTCGGTAATCACAATTAAATAATTCACCGTTAGATATATTTAAAGTCTTTTCTATTTTATCAACTAATGATATATAAATATTATAAGCATAATTAGGTTGACTAAACAATTTATATTTTCTTGCAAAGTCCATAGTGCATTTATCAGTAAGACCTTCTTCAAACATAAAGCCAGCATAATTTTTACCTGTGGTAGACTTACCATCAACTCTATAATTTAAGTCAACACCAACTCGCCATCTATGCGTTTGGTGAAATAACTCATGAAGTAAAACGTTTAAAGACCGTCTAGTAGCTCCTATAATATCAGTTCCTGGAAGTAGCATGTCTATTGTGCCGTCGGTGTGAGCTTGACCTCTTGCTTTAGTACCAGTTCTACCTGTAGTAGCCAGTTCTTCAAAACTTTTTACTATTATTTTGCGCTCAGTTATATAAGAATCTAATCTTTTGATAGCTTCTTCATTTAAATAAGGGGCATAATCTTTCTTAATTAAAGGAATAACCTTAGAAGCATATTCATACAAACAATCTCCAAAGAAAGCTTTATCATCAGTGTATTTAGCATACTTTTCTTTTAATATTCGTTCAGAATTACTAATAGCTGTTTCAATATCATAACCATCTTGATTTATCATTTTGGTCCATTCGTCTTTTGATACCATGTTTATCATGTCGTCATTAGTTCTGATTTTTTCTAAAATTATTTTTATTTGGTCTATATCATTCATAAGTTATTTTCCTTTATTATAATTAGTATAACACTTAACAAGAGCAAAAAGAACTTAAAAATAATTATCTACTTTTTAAGTTCTTTAAATATTTAGTTAATCTCTTCATAGCTTACAGATAAATCTTTATTTACGGTTACTTGATATTTTAAATGTCTTTCTTCGTTGGTTTCTTCATTTAATAAAGTAAAATCAATAATCGTTTGACCTTCTTTATTGGGAATAATAAAATAGTTAAATTCGGCAGTACTATTAGCAATTGCCACATTATAACCTTGTAATTTTATATTGGTATTATCCAGTTTAAAAGTTAATTCATCATCTTTTAAGGCATCAACTTTTAGACTTGAATACTTATTTTCTTTAATAATATAATCATTATCTAAATAATCTTTATTTTTAAAAAAACTTTTATCTATCGAACCGGCAATAATATCAGTAATTTTATACTTTTTTGTAACATTAAAGCCTAAAAAATCCTCAGTATATTCAATATATAAATCATCATTATTACTACACGCATAAAAATATCTATAATAATCATCTTCCGTAGCATAAGTTTTACTACTTATACAATCAGTTTCTTTAGAAATTTTTATGCCATATCCTGGCTTTTTAAACCAATAATCATAAATTAAAATATAGAAAAGCCCTAAAAAGAATATAACAGTAAGACTTAAGATAATATAATCTTTTTTAGTAATTTTTTCTTTTTTAAAATAGAAAATATTATCCATAATTTTACTAATGCTACCCTTATTAAATAAAGGATAGAAAATAATCGGCCCTAAAGTATTTAAAAGAACATCATCAATATCAAAAGCACCGACACTAAAAACAAATTGAAATATTTCTAATACTAAAGAAGTTAGAAAACAAGCCAAAGTTGTTTTGAAAAAATTATTATTTTTAATATTTCGTGGATAAAGATATGCCAGAGGTACTAAAAGGAAGATATTACCCAAAAGTAAGTTCAAGTTAATATATTCTTTATCAATGAAAATCATTTTTAAATCAGTAATAATACCAGTTAAAGGGATAAGATTTACGTTATTAAAATGCCAATTTTTAATATTAAAGGATAAATGATGCCCCCTAAAAACACTGGTTGCTAAGAAAACTAAGACTATAAATAAAAGAAGGTAGATTCTTAGCATTTTAGAAGAACTATTTTTATTTTTCGTTTCTTTATAAGTATAATAACTAGTTAAATAAGCCATAATGCCAATACCTAAAACATTAAATAGTAAAAAATAGATATTTCCCTCTAGAATAAAAGTAACAGCCAGAATATAAACAGTCATAGCTCATAACCAATATTTAGTAATTTTATTAAATAATAAACTTTTTTTCATAAATTCTCCTTAAATATTATGATTAATAAGATACATTTCTAAAGCTAAGTATTTATCAATCTTTCCTGTTTTAATATCTAAATCAATATTTGCTAAATTAACTAATTCTTTTTCTAAAGCTTTTTTACTATAATTTGAACCATTTTTTAAATATTTATCCTGTTGCCATTTTTGTAAATTAAGAGTTGTTAGAATAGCATTTTTTGTTTTAGTATTACTAGCAGCCTCTTTCATTAAAAGCATATTACGATATTCACGAGCTAACATATTAAAAAGAATAAAAGGTTCAATTTTTTGAATTTTAAAGTCTTTCAAAATTTTAAAAGCCTGCTTATAATTGCCAGTAATAACAGCATCAACAAATTTAAACTGATTATCTTCGATGGAAACGGAAGTTAGTTCTTTTACATCTTCACCCTTTATTTTACAAGGTTCTCCGTAATAGAGACAAATCTTATCAATATTATTCATAGCAATATCAAAATTATTTAAAGAAGTATCAATAATGTATCTAGCATCTTCATAGGAAATTGTAAATCCTCTTTTTTTAACTTCTTCCATAATTTTAGAAGCCGCATCATTTGCATACATTGGTTTTAAAATTATGGCATGGTATTTTTCTTTCATAGTATTAACTATTTTTAAACGCTCATTTACTTTTTCACAAACAAAAATTAATGTTGTATTGGGATTAGGATTTTCTAAGTATTTTTCTAACTTTTTCGTAGCCGTCTCATTTTTTTCCGTAAAAAGATTAGCATTTTTAACAATAATATTTTTCTTACTACCAAATAAATCGTTATAACTAGCCTCTACTATAATTTCTTCCATAGTCGTATCTAAATAGTCGATTTTGGTATAGTCTTCATCTCCAATTATTTTCTTTATTTCTTCATTTATTAGGTAATTTGATGTACCAGCAATTAAATAATTCATAATAAGTTCCTTTCTTTTGTTTTTATCTTTTAATACTTATTTTTTTTGCCCACTCTTTAGCCTGATTAAATATAGTTTTACTATTTTCCATTAGATAATCTGGTTCTTTAACAAAGTACATAACCTCTTCATGAGAATAATTACTAAGTAAATAATTAACAATAGTATAAGCATAACTATAACTACCACTGCCATAGCCATTAAAATTCCATTCTAACTTTTCAAAATCACAAGTTTCTAAATCGGTTATTTCGTAGTCTTGATGAGCTAAATTAGTAGCTAATCCTTCATGAAACCAAATCGTTTTTCTCACCCACATTTTAACCTCATCATTACAGGCATGGACAAACTCGTGCATTATCATTTTTAGTATTTCATCTAAATTAGCATCCGTATGCGTAGTAAATTTTCTTTGGTCATTCAAATCCATAATTCTAATGGTTCTCGTATCAGCATCAGTATCTCCTCTAACATAATCTTTAGTGCAAGCATACTTAGCAAGTTCAAACTCCTTAAAAGATTTATAATCAAGAATTTTAACTTGGTACTTTTCTTTTAAACCAGATAAACTAAAGAAATTTAATATTTCTTTTTCATTGCTTTTAATATAATTAATTATCTCATCAAAATAATCTATACTTATATTGCTTTCCACAATTACATTGTCTAATTCTTTATGCATTACTTTCTAACTCCTCTATATCTTTTTCAATGCGATGATACTCTTTAAAAATACTTTTCCTTCTTTTAATAATATTTTTTAATCGAGATATCCTACCTATTATTGGTCCATGTTTTTCAATTTCTAACTTTAAAAAGTAAGAAGTTGGATAATCTCTAAAAACAGCTCTCAAGAAACACTTTAAAATGCCAGTTCTTTTAACAATAACTGTACCTTTTAATTTTGTAATTGGTTCAATATCATAAATAACATTACCTTCAATAATAAGTTTCTTCTTATTCTTTTTAGCAAAATTAATTATCTCATCATAGCATATACTAAAATCTTTACCCATATAAACTTTACCATATTTTTTGATTAATAGTTTCTTTACTTTAGGTAAAAATTCATCTTCTATTTTGCTATCCGTTGGCATGTCATATAACCTATCACAATTAATAACAATGTAATCATCATTATAAATATATTTATTAGCACTTGTCGTCTTACCAGATCCTTTAGTACCAATCACATTTATAATATCATCATCAGATATTTTTTTTATATAATCAGATCTATCTTTTAATAAATATATTTTGGCATTTTTTTTCATGAAAACTACTCCTATCTTGTTATTTTTTTACTATAATTATCCTTTTTTTGTAGATACATATCACGAGTTAAATAATACTGATAATCACAAACTAATTTCTCAAGGAAAGTATAATCAACCATTTTAGTTTCATTTTCTCTAACAAAACCAAATCTTTCCATTATTAGCCAAGATGCCGGATTACAAATGGCAGCCCCTGTCTTAATTTCGGCAATTTCACACTCATTAAACATATAATCCATCATAGCATTAGCAGCTTCTCGGCCATAACCATATCCTTTATATTTTGGATTAATAAACCAGCCAACGCCTCTGATATCCGGATTATCTATGGTTTCATCCTCACTATTAGCCTCATGGCATGATACCATACCTATACATTCACCATTTTCTTTGCTGAAAACACTCCACTTAAAGGTTGTTAAATCGTTAGCGTGCTGCATTTCTTTAGCATAAAATTTTTCTTGTTTAGACCAATCTTTTAAATTATTAGCATACTTTTTAGGAACTGTTAGATAATATCTATTAACCTCAGGTAACATTAATATTTGCCATAATACCTTTTGCTCTGCCATGGTTTGAGCCTTTAAAATTAATCTTTCAGTTTCAATTGTTTTTGAACCTAAATACTTCATATATCTCACATCCATAAGATGACTATAGCAGTTAAATAAATGTTTGTAAACCAAAATTTTCAAAAATAAAGATATTTATCAAACTTTATCATTTTAATTTTAAGGACCATAATTTTCAAAAGATACTTTATTTTTATTTATAATAAGCTTAACAGTTCCTATTAAATCAGCTTGCTAAATAATACAACCTTTTAAATTTTCTAAAGTCTTTTTATTAGGATGACCATACTTATTTTTTCTACCAACCCTTATAAAGGCATACCCTGGTTTAGTACAATTAATAAATTCTTTACTACTGCTAGCCTTTGAACCATGATGTCCCACTTTTAAAAAATCTATTTTTGATAACTGGTATTTCTTTATAATATTACTTTCTACCATAAATGATGAATCCCCATAAATAAAAAAGTATAATCATAATATTTTAAATATGTAACTAAAGAATTATCATTTTCATTATCATAATTAATCGTATCTAAAAAATGTCAAGTACCATATATCATTTCAAAAGTACTATCCATCTCTTTACTATAAGCTATTCTTTTCTTTTTTAATTTTTCTATTAAAGAAGTTTCTAACTCATTAAAATCATTATTATTAAAAATAATTTTATTTATTTTAATATTATCTATAAGATAAAAAGCATTACCTATATGATCATAATTTCCATATGGTGACATGAGTTTATGCATACGGATAGAATCATTTTATTTATAAAGAAAAAAGATTGCAATTTGCAATCTTAACCATTTTGATTTTTACTAAACATTTCCTTTTTATAATATAATGTTCTTAATTTATCTAATCCTAAAATATCATAACTGAAATCAAATCCATAACTATTTAATTCATCAATCAATTTATTTCTCTGTTCATCGAGTGGTAAATCATAATATATAGAATTATCATAATACACAAGTAATCCGATATCATCAATTTCTTGTAATTGAACTTTACTATTCATTCCTTCCTTGAAATAATGATGATCATTTTTCTTTGTATCAAATACTTTCCTATATCCATTTTTCAACAATTTACTTTCAAATTCTGATAACTCTTTTTCAGATACTACATCAGTATCAAATTCAAAATACTTATTATTTTGAATTTGATATTCATCTTTGAAGTTAACATTTCTCAGTCTTATACATTTTTGTTTCATCTGATTCTCAGACAAATCATTTAAATTTTCATTTGTATAGTAAATATCATGAGTTGTGCAATTAAAATCATTTTCTAATCCATTTTGCTTTAAAATGTTATCATAATATTCTAAATTCTTATCTAACTTAAAGCCAACTTCGACAATTAGCATATAATCACATCCTATAGATATTATATCACACTAATTCATATTCTCTAGCAATTATTCTATCATCTTAATTGGATATTCACTTTTAATAAAGGTGAAGCCTGTACCTAGTTCTTCAGTCAATCTTAATGAATACTCTTTTGATTTCCTGCATCTAATAAAAGCTTACCAACATTATAATAATTCATATTACTCATACTATGGACTATAAGTCTTAATTTCTAATTTATTATTTTTAATTTTAAACATAATACTACCATCTTGGTCGGTTCTATATATTTTAGAATTATCTAGATTATTTAATACTTCTTTATTAGGATGACCATACTTATTTTTTCTTCCTACACTAATTATAGAATACTTAGGATTTATTTTACTTATAAACTCCTTACTACTACTCGTCTTGGAACCATGATGTCCAACTTTTAAAAAGTCTATTTTTGCTAGTTTATATTTCTTAATAATATCTTCTTCTTTTAATTTAGAAGCATCACCCATAAACATAAATTTATATCCGTTTAACTCAGTATAAATAACATTACTATTATCATTTTCGTTATCATACTTTCCAGTTTGTAAGAAAGATAATTTATTATCATTTATATTTAATTCTTTAATACAAGTATAATATTTTATTTGATTCTTGGTTAATATTTTAATTAAATCATTTTCTAAATCGTTAACCTCGCCACAATTAAGTATTACTTTTTCAATCTTAATATTATCTACAAGATAAAAAGCATTACCAATATGATCAAAATCCCCATGACTAATAATTAAATTATCTATTTTTTTTATATCAATACTATGTAAAAACTTCAATATATTTTTAGCAGTATAATAATTTTTATCGGTAGTTATACCACCTGTATCTATCAAAGTAACTTCTCTATTTTTAGGACTTATCAAGATACTTGCATCTCCTTGAGACACATCTAAGTAATATACTTTTAAATTATCATCTAAATTATACCCATAAGGATAAATAATAAGAATTAAAATATTAAATAAGTGATAGTATATTTTCTTATACTTTGTTATTAAAAAGACATTTATATAATAAATAATAATAACAATAATACTCATTTTAGGTAAAATAATATTTATACTTACTTTAGTAAAAACAATCGTTAATAATTCTAACAATTTTATTAATATTTTTAAAACAGGTAGAAAAAAAGGCAATAAAAAAGTAATAAGACAGATAGGATAAAATAAAAAACTAATAAAAGGAACAAAAACAATATTGAATAATGGCGTTAACAAATTATAAGAATAGTTAAGAGAAACGGTAAGGGGTAATGACCACAAAGTAGCAATATAAGTAGTTTTTAAAGACTTTAAAAAATAATTTTTAGTTTTATCATTATAATATATAAGTCCAAAAGTACAAAGATTAGAATATAAAAATCCAGTATCATAAAGAAAATAAGGATTAATAATAAGTAAAATACTAGTACTTAATAACATTATTTCATAGGTTTTAAAACTCATCTTAAATTTTTCTTTTAAAAAGGAAAAGACTTTTAAAAATATAAACATCATTAAAGCTCGCATAACACTAGCCGGAAAACCTAGTAAAGATGCATATATTATTAAAAAGATAATAATAATAAAATTACGAGGCCCCATTTTTATCTTTTTTAAAAGTGCCTCTAAAAGCATCGTAAATATACTTATGTGTAGCCCTGAAATAGCAAATAAATGTACAACCCCTAGGTCTTGCAAATAACTATAAGTATCAGCATCAATATTTTTCTTTCCATAAATAAGCATAGTTAAATAACCTTTTTCATCAATCATCTCACATCTTTTATAAAGAAAATCCTGTAACTTATAAAAAAGATTAGGACTATTTTCAATACTTATAATCTCTTTAACCGTAAAAAGATAATATATCTTCTGGTAATATAAATATTTTTGATAGTTAAAAGTATTAGGGATAGTATTATTTAAGGGTTTATTTAAATTACCCTTTAATATAATTCTATCCCCTATTTTAAAATCACTAACTTTTTTCCTTAAATTAGAATCATTATCATTAAGATAAATACTTGCTATAACTTTTTCTAAAATATTATCTTTATTAGTTAAAATAGTCATCTTATATTTAGTATCTAACATTTTATAATCAATAATTGTTCCAGTAATCAGCTCTTCGTTATCATTATAAATTGATGTTTTAAAAATATAGTTACATCTAATAAAACTAGTAAAAAAACTAAACAGCACTAAAAAGAAAATAAATATTTTAAACGGTAATATAGTCTTTGATTTTCGCAAATAGTACCTCTCCTATACCACTAACATTTTTGATATCTTCGACTGTTTTAAAATTACCATTAGTACTTCGATATTCAATAATATCTTGTGCTTTAGCCTCTCCTACACCACTAAGAGTTGTTAATTCTTGAATAGTTGCGGTATTGATATTAACAAGAGTCTTATTTGGCATTTGGGTACTACTATTATCTTTAGTAGCCGGTTTGTTATTATCACTAATACTAGCATCATTTGGTATTTTATTTGTTTCTGTAATTGTTGCATTTGTAGTACTTTTTACTACTTCATTTTTTTTAGGAACATAAATAACCATTTCAGGACTTATTTTCTTACTTAAATTAATAGTAGTAGTATCTGCATTTTTTAAAAGACCCCCAGCTAATTTTATACAATCATTAACAATATTATCTACTCCCATCTGATAGACACCAGGATTTTTAACAGCTCCTTTAATATCTACATAATACTTAAGTTCTTTAGAAGTTTTTTCTTCTAAATTAAGATTATCATCATTAGCCATATCATCTTTTGTATCTTCATTTAAAGCAATTTTCTCATTAATATTATTAGTACAGCTATTATTTAATTTTAAATCTTGAAAAAAAATATGATAGATATTTAAAATAAGAATACTAACAATCATGATTACCAACAAAGCTTTTCCAAAATACTTTTTAAAAAAAGTCTTTAATAAGTCAAAATAAAAATTCATAATTTATCACGTATAATCAATCTTATAGAAATATTAATTAATTTCTTATTGATTGATCCCTTTCTATTTAATTTTTTTATTATACATCATGATGTATA